>OLWB01001249.1_pt1 | contig 24491 bp, 23 predicted proteins | sample 1673331 | NCBI WGS metagenome assembly OLWB01 (sample SAMEA3178943, study PRJEB25190) | human gut metagenome | biome: human gut; feature: human-associated habitat; material: faeces | place: Austria | collected 2013
ATGCTTGCATTTTTGTGAAGTATTTTTAGATGATGTGCTTGGCGGCCAGGATGCCCGCCAGCTTGTCGGTGGTAGCCTTGTAGATCTCGGTGATCTTCGCGTCGCGCATCATACGCTCTACCGGGTAATCCTTGGTGTAGCCATAGCCAAAGGCTTCACCGGCTGCGGTCAGGCTGCCGCGGTCTACCGCCGCCAAAAATAGCTCGCATTTGATGGTGTCCATGTAAAGACCTCCCTTCGCGCCATGGCATTATATCATGTCAGGCATGACATTTCAACTGTTTACTCATATATCGTTCTGTTGTAAAATTAGCATATACATATACAATATACCGTTAGGTTGAAACGTCTGTTTATTGTATCTATTTTTTAGCAAAGGAGTCATAAATATGTCTTTTATTTCTGAGAAGAGCAAAAAGATCCCCGGTTCCATGATCCGCGAAATGTTCGCCATGCGTCTGCTGAAGGAAAAGCATGTGGTGGTGCCCGGCACCGGCTTCGGCGAGGCCGGCGCTGCCGGTACCTGCCACGGCTCCCTGCAGGCGGGCGCCCTGACCACCACGTTCACGTCCTCTCAGGGACTGATGCTGATGATCCCGGCTACAAGGGGACGTCGAGGACGCCGTCCCCTACAAATGGCAGGCTTTTTCGGCAGACTGGCGGGCGCGCCTTTCGGCACGCCCGCCTTGCTTTTTCTTTACTTCTTGAAGCTGTCCTTCAGGGATACGCTGCGGTTGAACACCAGATGCTCCGCCGAGCTGTCCCGGTTGTCCAGGCAGAAATAACCCATCCGCATGAACTGGAAGGTGGGGGCGTTGACGCCGGTGCGGTTCTCCTTTTTGTCGAACTCCGCCGCCACCTTGCGCATCTCCGGCTCCACCTTGCAGCCGGTGAGCACCGTCAGGCTCTCCGGGTTCAGGCAGGTCAGGAAGTCCTTGTCAGGGCCGTCGGGCTGCTCGTCGGAGAACAGGTTGTCGTACAGGCGCACCTCGGCGTCCATGCAGTTGGCGGCATCCACCCAGTGGAGCGTCGCGCCCTTGACCTTGCGCCCGTCGGCGGGATCGCCGCCACTGGAGTTGGGGTCGTACTCGCACAGCACCTCCACCACGCGGCCGCTCTCGTCCTTGACGCAGCCGGTGCAGGTGACCAGATACGCGCCCTTCAGCCGGCATTCGAAGCCGCCGGGGGTCAGCCGCTTGTACTTGGGCACCGGCACCTCCATGAAGTCCTCCTCCTCGATCCACAGGTGGCGGGAGAAGGTGATCTCGTGGGTGCCCTGCGCGGGGTCGGTGGGGTTGTTCTCCACGGTGAACGTCTCGCTCTTGCCCTCAGGATAGTTGGTGACCGTCAGCTTCACCGGGTGCAGCACCGCCATGGTGCGCTCCGCGTGGGCGTTGAGATCCTCCCGCAGGCAGTGCTCCAAAAAGCCGTATTCAATGGTGTTGGGGGACTTGGCCACGCCGATGCGCTCGCAGAAGCTGCGGATGGCGGCGGCGGTGTAGCCCCGGCGGCGCAGGCCGCACAGGGTGGGCATACGGGGATCATCCCAGCCGGACACATAGTTCTCCTCCACCAGCTTGCGCAGCTTCCGCTTGGACATCACCGTGTGGTCGATGCCCAGCCGGGCAAACTCGATCTGGCGGGGATGGGCGGGCAGCTCGCAGTTTTCGATGACCCAGTTGTACAGGGGGCGGTGCGCCTCGAACTCCAGCGAGCACAGGCTGTGGGTGATGCCCTCCAGCGCGTCCTGAATGGGGTGGGCGAAGTCGTACATGGGGTAAATGCACCACTTGTTGCCCTGCCGGTGGTGGCTCATGTGGTTGATGCGATAGATCACCGGGTCGCGCATATTGAAGTTGCCGCTGGCCAGGTCGATCTTGGCGCGCAGGGTCATGGCGCCGTTGGGGAACTCCCCGGCGCGCATGCGGGCAAACAGGTCCAAGCTTTCCTCCACCGGGCGATCCCGGTAGGGGGACACGGCGGGGATGCCGATGTCGCCGCGGTTGGCCTTGAACTCCTCCGGCGTCAGCTGGCACACATAGGCCAGCCCCTTCTTGATGAGCAGCACCGCCTGCCGGTAGTCCTCCTCAAAATAGTCACTGCCGTAGAAGAACCTGTCGCCCCAGTCGAAGCCCAGCCAGTGGATGTCCTGCTTGATGGCCTCCACAAACTCCTCGTCCTCCTTGGTGGGGTTGGTGTCGTCCATGCGCAGGTTGCACAGGCCGTTGTACCGCTCGGCGGTGCCGAAGTCGATGGTCAGCGCCTTGCAGTGTCCGATGTGCAGATAGCCGTTAGGCTCCGGCGGGAAACGGGTGTGAACGGTCATTCCCTGGAACTGACCACCCTCTGCGATGTCCTCGTCGATAAAGTTCAGGATAAAGTTCCTGCTCTCCGCTACCTCCTCCGTCTCAGGGGTATTGGTCTTCTTTTCCTCGGTCATTGTCTCACACTCCTTATTGTCAATAATGTAAAAGCGGTATTTAATTATAAAGGAAAGCCCTGTTAAATGCAAGAGGTTTGTCCTCCGTTTCGGCTAATGATTTTCGATAGGTATGCGAATTTGAAGTACAAGTATGGATCGAGAAATTTTGGTGCAGATGGTACTATGTGGATACTGTGGGACGCAATAAAAAGACAGCCGCTTGAAGCGGCTGCCTGAAATGGTAATGCGGCGTCAAACCTTCAACGCCCCTTTTAGGGGCAGGTCAAACCACCAGTTTACTGGTGGTTATGATTGTAGGGGACGGCGTCCCGACGTCCCATCAGCGCGGCGGTGCCGCGCTGGGAGACGGATTCCCACGCCAGTGTGCGCACTGGCTCGGAATGACAGGAGCAAAACGGCGGGGCGATGTGGGCATAGCCCCCTACGGAATGACAGAAAACGGGGCGGGCAGAGTTGTCCGCCCCTACAAAAGGACTGTCAAAGGACGCCGCTGAGGATGTCCTCCGCCACGGCGCGGCGGGTGACGCAGCGATCCATGGCCTGCTTTTCTATATAGCGGTGCGCGTCCTGCTCCGTCATGCCCCGCTGGTCGATGAGCTGCCATTTGGCGCGGTTCACCAGCCGTATCTCCGCCATTTTCTCCTCGATGGTGGCGGTTTTCTGCTCCATGCGCCGCAGGCGCTCCCGCGTGCCGCACAGCAGCTGGAGCGATTGCAGCAGCAGCGGCGGGGAGGTGGGCTTTTGCAGCAGCAGGATGCCCTGGGGCGACAGGCGGGCGGACAGGTCGGGGTAGTGCTCCGCCTTGACCAGCAGCAGCACGCCGGCGCTGCTCTTGTCGATGATGTGCAGCGCCAGCTTTGTGCCGAACTCATCCGGCAGGGGCGCGCTGATGATGACGATGTCGAAGGGGCGCTCCAGCAGCACACGCCGCGCCTCCGCCACGCTGGAGGCGGCGCACAGCGGCGCGTAGCGATCCTCCGGCAGCAGCTCCCGGAGGGACGTATGGAATTTGGCCGCGGCGGATACCACCAGCACACTGTAGGTGCTCCGGCTGTCGTCCATGTTCGTCCCTCCTTTCGCGGCAGGTAATGGTCAGCGGGTGTACGGCCTGATGATGCTGTCGGGCAGGCACCGGGCGATGAAATCGCTGCCTGCGGCTGCGGTTTTGGCGTCCTCCAGCGTCTCCGGCAGGGTGTGGAACTGCGCTCTCACGGAGGCGGGCGCGGTGTAGAAGTTCACATTGGCGGCGTCGGGCAGCAGCAGACGGCGGTTTATGCCGTCCAGCCCCGCCCGGATCAGCAGCGTGAAGGCCAGATACGGGCTGCACAGCGGGTCGGGAGAGCGCAGCTCCGCCCGGCGGTACTCGCCCTGCGCGGCGGGGATGCGGATCAGCTGGGAGCGGTTCTCGCTGGACCAGGAGATATACCGCGGCGCTTTGCTGCTGCCGAAGCGGTGGTAGGACTCCTCCCGCGTATTCAGGAACACGGTCATCTCCGCCACATGGCTGAGGATACCGGCGATGATGCGGGGCATCACGTCCTCCCCGTCCCGGCTCTTGGCGGAGATGTTGATGTGCATGCCGTTGCCGGGCTTGTCGGCCAGCGGCTTGGGGGAGAAGTCGGCGGCAAGGCCGTTGCGCACCGCCACGGAGTTCACCACCGCGCGGAAGGTCACGGCGTTGTCGGCGGCGGTGAGGGGGTCGGAGTAGCGGAAGTCGATCTCGTTCTGACCGGGCCCCTGCTCGTGGTGGGAGCACTCCGGGCGGATGCCCATCTGCTCCAGCGTCAGGCAGATCTCCCGGCGGACGTTTTCACCCTTGTCCTCCGGGGCAATGTCCATGTACCCGGCGTTGTCGTAGGGGATGCGGGTGGGTTCGCCGTTGTCGTCCCGGCGGAAGAGGTAGAACTCCATCTCGGTGCCGAAGGAGAAGGAGATGCCCATCTGCTCGGCGTCCGCCACGGCCTGACGCAGCAGAGCGCGGCAGTCGGCATCGAAGGCGGCGCCGTTGGGACGCAGCACATGGCAGAACATGCGCGCCACCCGCCCGTGGTCAGGCCGCCAGGGGAGCATGCAGAGCGTGCCGGTGTCCGGGTGCAGGAACAGGTCGGAGTGCACCTCGTCGCCGAAGCCCGGCACGGCGGAGGCATCGAAGGCGATGCCGTAGGTCAGCGCCCGCTCCAGCTCGTCCGGCAGGATGGAGATGTTCTTCTGGCTGCCAAAGATGTCGCAGTAGGCCAGACGCAGGAATTTGATGTCCTCCTCCGCCACATACTGCCTGATCTCGTCCGCTGTGTATTTCATAGTGATACCGCCTTTCTAATTGGCTACATACATCTGCTGGTAGGGGTTGCTGCTGCCCGGTGTGACCACGGTGTAGGGATCGCGCAGCAGCGCGTCCGCGTCCCGGCCGAACAGCCGGGCGTATTCCTGCACATAGGGTCGGATCTCCGCCATGTCCTCCGCGGTGGCGCTGTGCAGCGACACCTGATCGGGGAAGCGGATGTTGGACACGTCGCCGCGGAACACCATCTTGCCGCCGTGCATCCCCGTGCAGGGGAAGAAATGCACCACAGGCCGCCCGTCGGTGTGCAGCCCCAACACCAGTATCAGGCCGCCGGCCTGATACTCGCCCAGAAAGCTGCCGGCGCGCCCGCCGATGACGATCACCGGCTTGTGCTGCTTGTACGCCTTCATGTGGATGCCGGCGCGGTAGCCCGCGTTGTCGCGGATGTAGATCTCGCCGCCCCGCATGGCGTAGCCCGCCGCATCGCCGGCGCTGCCGTTGATGACGATGCGCCCGGCGTTCATGGTGTCGCCTACGGCGTCCTGGGCGTTGCCGTTGACGGTGATGGAGCCGCCGCCCAGATATGCGCCCAGCGCGTTGCCGGGTACGCCGTCAATGACCAGCGTCTTGCCGCTCATGCCGGCGGCAATGAACCGCTGCCCCTGACAGGCGCAGATGCGGCACTCCTTCCCGGCGCGGCGTATGGTTTCGTTCAATTGGGAGAAGGAAAGCTCCCGCGCTTCTATGAAGTCCATATTGTACCACTCCTTTCGTGGCTTTTCCACGCATATTTCGTATAAATATCGTTTTTTGACGTTTTTTTATTCACCGGCGTGGGCAACGCCCAGGATCTCCAGCTCCTTGTCCGTCAGGTGGATGCCCCGCAGCATCACCCGGTTGCCCCGCAGAGCCTCAATGGAGTTGATGCCCATGCCGCCCATCATCTCCTTGATCTCGTGCTTCCACGCCGTGACCAGATTCACCAGCCGCTCCGCGCTCTGCTGGGGATCCAGCCGTTTGACCAGATCGGGACGCTGGGTGGCGATGCCCCAGCAGCACCGGCCTGTCTGACAGGAGCGGCACAGGTGGCAGCCCATGGCCAGAAGCGCGGCGGTGGCGATATAGCAGGCGTCCGCGCCCAGGGCGATGGCCTTGACCACATCGGCGGAGGAGCGGATGCTGCCGCCCACGATCAGGGACACGTTGTTCCGGATACCCTCGTCCCGCAGCCGCTGATCCACGGCGGCCAGCGCCAGCTCCACGGGGATGCCCACGTTGTCGCGGATGCGGGTGGGAGCCGCGCCCGTGCCGCCCCGGAAGCCGTCGATGGCGATGATGTCCGCGCCGCTGCGGGCGATGCCGCTGGCAATGGCGGCGATGTTGTGGACGGCGGCTACCTTGACGATGATGGGCTTTTTGTACTGGGTGGCCTCCTTCAGGGAGTAGACCAGCTGGCGCAGATCCTCGATGGAGTAGATGTCGTGATGGGGCGCGGGGGAGATGGCGTCCGCGCCCTCCGGGATCATGCGGGTCTTGGACACGTCGCCCACGATCTTGGCACCGGGCAGATGCCCGCCGATGCCGGGCTTGGCGCCCTGCCCCATCTTGATCTCGATGGCGGCGCCGGTGTTCAGGTATTTCTCCTCCACGCCGAAGCGCCCGGAGGCCACCTGCACGATGGTGTTGGCGCCGTAGGGGTAGAAATCCCGGTGCAGGCCGCCCTCACCGGTGTTGTAGCAGATACCCAGCTCCTGCGCGGCGCGGGCAAGGGCGGCGTGGGCGTTGTAGCTGATGGAGCCGTAGCTCATGGCGGAGAACAGAATGGGCACCGACAGCTCCAGCTGAGGCGGCAGGTCGGTGCACAGGGTGCCGTCCGCGTTCCGCCGGATGGCCGACGGCTTTTTGCCCAGAAAGACCCGCGTCTCCATAGGCTCCCGCAGGGGATCGATGGGCGGATTCGTCACCTGCGAGGCATTGATCAGCAGCCTGTCCCAGTACACCGGCAGGGGCCGGGGGTTGCCCATGGAGCTGAGCAGCACGCCGCCGGTGGACGCCTGCTTGTATATCTCCTTCACGGTGGCGCAGCTCCAGTTGGCATTCTCCCGCAGGCAGTTTTCGTTTTTTACAATTTTCAGTGCGTGGGTGGGACAGAAGGACACGCAGCGCTGGCAGTTGACGCACTTGCTCTCGTCGCTGACCATGACCTTCCCGTCGGCGTTGTAGGTGTGTACGCCGTTGGCGCACTGCGTCTCGCAGATACGGCAGCGGGTGCAGCGCGCATCGTTCCGCACCACGTCAAATTCCGGTGTAATGTAATCCAGAGCCATCAATAGGCACCTTCTTTCACTTTCACGATAAACGGCTCGCCGCCCATGGGGGCGTACAGATTCTCGGCGTCGGGAGCCATGACGCGGATGGCGGCCTCCTCACTGGCGATAAACACCTTGTCGTCCTTCTCCGCCGTGACCATGGAGCGCAGCTTCAGGCGGTCGTTCAGCGCCATCAGCCCGCCGTTGAACCCCAGAATAATGGAGAACGGCCCCGTGATCAGCAGGCTGGGATATACCGTCCGCAGATACGTCAGCTGCCGGGCGGCATCCGGCTCCCGGGTGCGGATGGTGGACCAGAAGGGCGCGGCGATCACCGACGCCATCTCCTCCAGCGTCAGCCCCTGCCGCCGCAGCAGATAGTCGGCGATATAGGTGATGACCTCCGTGTCCGTTTGCAAATTGCACTTGTAGCCGTACATTTCAATACAGCGGCGGTTGGCGTCGTAGGAGGATATCTCCCCGTTGTGGACGATGGACCAGTCCAGCAGGGCAAAGGGGTGCGCGCCGCCCCACCAGCCGGGGGTGTTGGTGGGATAGCGCCCGTGGGCTGTCCAGCTGTACGCGCCGTACTCCTCCAGCCGGTAGAACCGCCCCACGTCCTCCGGATAGCCCACCGCCTTGAACGTGCCCATGTTCTTGCCGCTGGAGAATACATGAGCGCCCTTCAGCCGGGTGTTGATGTCCATGACCGTCCGGGCGACGAATTCCTTCTCGTCCAGCTGGAGCCGCGCCAGCACGGAGCCAAGCGGACGCACAAAGTAGCGCCAGATATGGGGAATGTCCGTGATCTCCGGGATAATACGGATGGGGATCAGCTCCGCCTCCACGATCTCGAAGCTCTCCTTCAGCAGAGCTTCGCACTCCCGGCGGGTGGTGTTGTCATCAAAGAAGATGTGAAAGGCATACTCCTCCCGGTGCTCCGGGTATATGCCGTAGGCGGCGAAGCCGCCGCCCAGGCCGTTGGAGCGGTCATGCATGGGGATCATACTCTTAATAACAGCTTCGCCGCTCATCCGCGTCCCCTCCCGGGAGATGACCGCCGATATCGCGCACCCGGAGGGGATGCGCACCTGTCCTTCCAGTTTCATACTGTGTCCGTCCTTTCCTGAGCCGTTGTTTTCCTGTGCTTCCAGCCCGCCCTTTCAAACGAGGGAGGGGGAAAAGGAAACAAAAAGACGCCCATCCGGCAGGGACAAATGTCCTGCTCGGATGAACGCCTTTGCTCATCATGGTTCGGCATTATAGCACGACTGCATCATAAAGTCAATGAATAAAACGACAAAAATTGTGAAAATAGCTGATTGACAAATCTCTCACATGCGCCTATAATTTCGCCCATGAAAGGCAAAGGCGTCTTGAAGCTCAGGGCTTCGTGACGCCTTTTTCTATTTTCAAATTTATTAAAAACGGGGTGGAACACATGAAAACCGTATCGGACATCTTCGGCACACTGGTATTTGATGACCGCGTGATGAAGGCGAGACTCCCCCATGACGTCTATCTGTCTCTGAAAAAGACCATTGACGAGGGCGGCCGGCTGGACAGTCAGGTGGCCGACGCCGTGGCAGAGGCCATGAAGGATTGGGCCATCGAGCATGGAGCGACCCATTTTACCCATTGGTTCCAGCCGCTGACCGGCATCACCGCCGAAAAGCACGACAGCTTTATCACCCCCTCGCCGGACGGCGGTGTGCTTATGGAGTTCTCCGGCAAGGAGCTGATCCAGGGCGAGCCGGACGCGTCCAGCTTCCCCTCCGGCGGCCTGCGCGCCACGTTTGAGGCGCGGGGCTACACGGCCTGGGATCCCACGTCCTACGCCTTTATCAAGGACAAGGCGCTGTGCATCCCCACGGCCTTCTGTTCCTACGGCGGCGAGGCGCTGGACAAAAAGACGCCGCTGCTGCGCTCCATGCAGGCGCTGAACAAGCAGGCGCTGCGCGTGCTGCACCTGTTCGGCAACACGGACGTCAAGTGCGTGCGCACCTCGGTGGGACCCGAGCAGGAGTACTTCCTTGTGGATCGCGCCATGTTCGACAAGCGGAAGGATCTGGTGTTCTGCGGGCGCACGCTGTTCGGCGCGAAGCCTCCCAAGGGGCAGGAGATGGACGACCACTACTTCGGCGCTATCAAGCCCCGCGTGGCGGCGTATATGGCCGACCTGAACGAGGAGCTGTGGAAGCTGGGCATTCTGGCCAAGACGGAGCACAACGAGGTGGCTCCCGCCCAGCACGAGCTGGCGCCCATCTATACCACTACAAATATCGCCACCGACCACAACCAGCTGACCATGGAGATCATGCAGAAGGTGGCCGCCCGGCACGGGCTGGTGTGCCTGCTGCACGAAAAGCCCTTCGACGGCGTCAACGGCTCCGGTAAGCACAACAACTGGTCCATGGCCACCGATACCGGCGTGAACCTGCTGACCCCCGGCGAGACACCCCACGAGAACGCGCAGTTCCTGCTGTTCCTGTGCGCGGTGATACAGGCCGTGGACGACTATCAGGATCTGCTGCGGCTGTCCGTGGCCACCGCCGGCAACGACCACCGTCTTGGCGCCAACGAAGCGCCGCCCGCCGTGGTGTCCATCTTCCTGGGTGACGAGCTGACCGCCATCCTGGAGTCCATCGAAAAGGACGAGCCGTACAGCGGCACGGAAAAGACCGTCATGAAGCTGGGCGTGCATGTGCTGCCCAAGTTCATCCGCGATACCACCGACCGGAACCGCACCTCCCCCTTCGCCTTTACCGGCAACAAGTTCGAGTTCCGTATGCTGGGCTCCGCCAACTCCATCGCCTGCTGCAACATCATGCTGAACGCGGCGGTGGCCGAGTCCCTGCGCCAGTACGCCGACGCGCTGGAGGGCGCCGGGGACTTCGACAGTGCGCTGCATCAGCTGATCCAGTCGGTCATCAAGAAGCACAAGCGCATCATCTTCAACGGCAACGGCTATGACGATGCCTGGATCAAGGAGGCCACCGAGGTGCGCGGTCTGCTGAACCTGCGCACCACGCCGGACGCCATGCCCTGCATCCTGGAAGAAAAGAACGTGAAGATGCTCACATCCCTGAAGGTCATGTCCGAGGCGGAGATACGCTCCCGCTACGAGATCATGCTGGACAACTATCGCAAGACCGTCAATATCGAGGCGGAAACGATGGTGGACATGGCGCGCCGCCAGATCCTGCCCGCCGTGGAGAAGTTCTCCGCGAAGCTGGCACAGGACATCGCGCTGAAGAAGGCGGTGGCGCCGGTGGTGTCCGGTATCTACGAGATAACGCTGGTCACGCGGCTGTCCGACCTTGTTGAGGAGATCGACGCCGCCGTGGAGGATCTGGCCGCAGCGCTGGCTGCGTTCCACAAGATCGACGACGTGACTGAGAGCGCCAACATGGTGCGGGATGTGCTGCTGCCCAAGATGGAGGCGCTGCGCAAGCCCTGCGACGAGGCGGAGCAGCGTACCGCTGTTGGCTGCTGGCCGTTCCCCACCTACGGTGATCTGCTGTTCGGCGTGCAGTAAACGCCGGTTCTTACTGAGCTTCCGATCCCACCGGGTTCCGCCAGACCCTGTGGTTCCCGTACCCTTGCAAACGGGGTACCATTTCTCTCCTGAAAAGTGAAGTGCCGTGTGCCTGCGGGCGCGCGGCACTTCGCTTTTTTATAGGTGGACGGCGGCAAGCAAAATAACGCGGCGCCCCCTGAACAAAGGGGCGCCGCGCTTTCCGTCCATGTGTGGCACAGACGGAGGAGGGTTATATTCGCCGCTCTATGCAAGCGGGAACCGCGAGGGGAGTTCCACCTAAAGGCAGAAAAGGCGCTAACTTACCTGGAAACGGCATACCACGTGTTTTTTACTTCCCCATTATATACTTTCAACGAAGATATGTAAGCACGGGTTTTCCCGCAGTCACGTCAAGGCAATCAAAAGGCACAAGCATAACTTATGCCCTTTGATTGCCCCTCACCCCGGAGGGTGAGGGGACTTGAAAAAACGCCCTCGCTTAATTGCTGGACTAAAGGCTGTTAAGCAGTATACTCAACTTTCGTCTTTTCGCCTTCAAGGGGATCAACAACTCCGTCGTTTATCGTTCCAGTTTTAAATGTGCAAATATTAGCACCCGTTGTGCCATCAGCGGTTGTCATGTGGTTCACAACATTGTTGCAGATGCCGTTCAAATAGATATACATAAACGAAGTGGCATCTTTGCACTGACCATTGACCACGATAGCGCCAATCGTTGATGTTTCATCATCCCGTGTCAGCACTGTTCTGTTACCGAGCATGTAATTGCCATAAGCATCCTTGCCGCCGGTTAATGTGAGAGTGGCTACACTTGCATTGCTAAGGTTGATTTCGCGGCTTCCCGTTCCGACAAAGACGTTAACAACATCAATCTCGACATTTTTCAAGGAAATATTGCCTTCAAAAGCAGAGATCTTAATTTGGGTCTTGGCAGCCATTTCAATTGTATTGACATCTTTGGTCGTTGTAGTACCAAGCGTACCTACCAAAACATCATTACCGGTGGTGGAGCTGTTTTTAATTTCACCAATAAATGTGCCAGCAATGCCGCCAGTTTTATATTCAGCACCCACAACTGTCGCTGTGTTTTTACACGATGTGATTGCGCTTGCTTTTGTATCGTTCTTACCCACGATGCCACCAGCATTTGCTGCAGATGTAACAGTTCCGTTGTTTGCGCAGTTCTCAACCGTTATTACACGACAGTTTCCTGCAATACCGCCGGCTTGTGCTGTATTAGTCGCCGTCACCACTCCATTATTTTCGCAGTCAGTGATCTTTAATTTACCCGACTCATCGCCAGACCATCCATAGATACCTCCGGCAGCTATTTTGTTTGCATTAACTGCACCATAGTTCTTGCAATTTTTTATCACGCAATCGCTGCTAAGAGGTCCATATTGATCGGAGCTACTGCTTCCCTGTGCATACATAACAATACCGGCGGCTTTATCGCTGGCATTGATAGTAGCTCTGTTGACACAGTTTTCAATGGTAGCGCCACCGACCACTCTTGCAACAATGCCGGCAGCATTCTTTCCGTTCACATTACCCTCAACAGTCAAGTTTTTCACTGTTGCATTCTCGACCGCACCAAAAAAGGCTACGCAATCGCCACTGCTGATTTTAAGATTTTTAATGGTTCTTCCGTCGCCGTCAAAAGTACCCTTAAATACATTGGAAGTACCTTTGGTGCCAATAGGAGTCCACTCATTTCCATTGAGGTCGATATTTTTGGTGAGCTTAATGGTATAACCTTCATAGTTATTTCCGTCGTTTACTGCCTTTGCCAGCGCAGCAAGCAGCTTGCCGGAGTCAACGGTGACAACCATCTTGGTGTCATCCGTTGCATCAGCGAGTTCTTTGGCGGTAGCAATGTCGCCATTCCAAGTGTCGATCGGATACTCGGCATTCTCGTCGTACTCATTACTGTAGCTGTCGTTCTCCACGGTGTCCTGCGTGGCGTAAACAGTGAACTTAATGCCGGTAAGTGTCTTGCCCATGTAGTCGTTGCCGGCAGCCTCGTCCATGTGAGCGGAAACGGTGATCATATCGGTGGATGCACCGGCAGTTCCCTTGGCGGTCAAATGACCCTCGGCGCTCATATCAAATTCTTCGCCACTTGCGGTTTTGTAGGTGAACTTGATTACATCGAGCAGCGGGGAATCGCCGTCCAAACCGGTGATGACGATCTTATATTTGAGCGCCAAATTGCCGGTGTTGGCAATCTTGAACGGAGTGAGCAGGTATGTACAACCCGGCTCCCAGAGAATATCGTCCTGATTGGCGATATCGTTACCGTTCTTGTCTACCCATTTCAGAGTGTCAATTTCCGTGCCTTTCTTGTCCTGAATCTCAACATGAAGATTGCCGGACGTAATCTTGTTGACGCCGGTGGACGCGGTATCGGTAAACCATGCGAACGTTGTCCCGACCAGCATGACCACACACATGACCAGTGCCATAACGCTGGTCAATAGCGCGCGCTTTGTCGCTTTTTGGTTGTTGTTCATTTAAGAACCCTCCCATGTAAAATTAGATTTCGCAAATACGCTATCTGCTTTGCCGCCGAAGGCGGCAAAGCGAGACACCCATGGGTGTCCGTATATAGTATATTTACGATGTATGGGTTAAATATAGCACCTTCGAAGACCGTCCGCAACCGTTTCCGGCGAAATTTTCACATTTTGGAAAGGTGCACAAAATTCGGCGGGGAATTGTTGTGATTTTGACGGAGATTTGTAGCCGGACGAGTTGAATGTGTAGGGGACGGCGTCAACGCACCTGCCCTGTAGGGCGGGACCCATGTGTCCCGCCGCAGCATACGCATTACTCCCGGCGGGGCACACGGGCCCCGCCCTACAGGGTGCGGCGGTCATACAGGGCGGACAGAGTCGTCCGCCCCTACAAAGCAGAACAAGCACCGTGCGAAACGGGACGTCGGGGACGCCGTCCCCTACGAAAAATGCGGGTTGCCGCGGCGGTGCCGCGCTGTCGGGGCAATGTGGGCGCCGTCCCCTACGAAATGGCAAGGGGTGTGTGCAATGGGCGGGCGGGGTGTCCGCACAGGCGGCAAAAGGCGCTGTCCTTTCGGACAGCGCCTTTGAACGTATAGGGGAAATTACTCCTCGTCGGCGTCCTCGTCAGCGGAGGGAGCCAGCAGAGCGCGGATGGACAGGGAGATCTTCTGCTTCTCCTCGTCGATGGCGGTGATCTTGGCGTCCACCATCTCGCCCTCGGTCAGCACGTCACCGGGCTTCTCGATGCGGCGGTCAGCGATCTGGGAGATGTGGATCAGGCCATCCACACCGGGCACGACCTCGGCGAACGCGCCGAAGGTCATCAGCTTCACGATGCGCACGTTGGCCACATCGCCCACGTGGTAGGTAGCCATGAACTTATCCCAGGGATTCATGCTGCGATCCTTCACGCCCAGAGAGATCTTGTGCTTCTCGGGATCGAAGGAGATAACATACACATCCAGCGTGTCGCCCACGGAGACGACCTCGGCGGGATTCTTGATACGGCTCCAAGACAGCTCGGAGATATGTACCATACCATCCACGCCGCCGATGTCCACGAACACGCCATAGCTGGTCATGGACTTCACGGTGCCGGTGTAGCGCTTGCCGACCTCGATGTTGTTCCAGATCTCGGCCTGCGCCGCCTGACGAGCCTCGTAGGTGACAGCCTTGATGGAACCCACCACACGGCGGCGGGCGCGGTTGACCTCGGTGATGCGCAGGGACACGGTCTGGCCGATCATGGTGCTCAGCTCAGCGCCGCGGGGCAGGCCGGACTGGGAAGCGGGCACGAACACGCGCACGCCCTTGACATTGACCACGATACCGCCCTTGTTCTCCTCGGTGACCTTGCCTTCCAGCGTGGTCTTTTCCTCGCGGGCCTTCTCGATGTCCTCCCAGACCTTCACAGCGTCCAGACGCTTCTTGGACAGCATGGCGTAGCCCTCCACGTCGTTGACGCGGATGATGTACGTCTCGATCTCGTCGCCGACCTTGACGACATCCTCAGGCTTCACGTTGGGATCGGCGGACAGCTCGTCCACAGAAATATAGCCCGCCTGCTTGCAGCCCAGATCGACCTGCACCTCGGTGGGGCCGATCGCCGTTACGATACCGGTTACCTTCTCTCCTGTATTCAAAGTCTTAAAAGATTTTTCCAGCATTTCCTCGAAGCTCTCTTCGGTAGCTTCCACGTTCTTGATCTCGTCGCTCATTGTTGCATATACCTCCTTAATGATGCCCGCTGGCGTGGACGCGCCGGCTGTAAGCCCCGCCACAGAACATCCGTTAAGAAAGTCAGCCCGTAGTTCCTCCGCGCCCTCGATCTGATAGACGCGGGCGCAGCGGGTACTGCAGATCTCCGATAAATGTTTGGTGTTGGCACTCTTACGATCTCCGACCACGACCATAACGTCCACCCGCCCGGCGATATCCGCCGCCTCGGATTGACGTTTTTGCGTAGCATCACATATTGTATCAAATATTTCGGCGTTTGTACACTCTTTTTTTAAAAAATTTACGCACTTTTCCCATATCGAGCGGATGCAGGTGGTCTGCGCGACAGCCAGCAAACGCTCTGCCCGCCGCGCGGGGACAGCCGCCAGCCATTCCGCCAGCTCCTCCGCATTGCCCAGCACCACGCTGCAGCTGCTGCGGCTGGCGGCGGCGATGACCTCCGGGTGGTGATCCTCCCCGATGATGAGGGGCGTCCGCCCCTCCTGCTCCGCCCGCTCCACCAGCCGGTGGATGCGCAGCACATGGGGACAGGTGGCGTCCAGCACCCGCGCGCCCCGCGCTTCCAGCGTCCGGTACGTCTCCACCGGCTCACCGTGGGCGCGGATGAGCACCGTCTCCCCCGGCTGCACCTCCTCTGCGGACTGCACCTGCCGGGCGCCCAGCGCCTCCAGCCGCCGCACCACGCTGTCGTTGTGGATGATGCTGCCCAGCATAACGCAGCCGCCGGCGGCTGCGGCCTCCTCCGCCATGCGCACCGCCCGCTCCACGCCGTAGCAGAACCCGGCGCTCTGCGCCTGTATCACTCGCATTCGATGCCTCCCAGCGCGTAGGCGCGGCGCATGACCTCACGGGCGTTGGCGGTGTATTCCTCCGCCGTGCCCTTCCGCCCGGTGTACTCCGGGGCAAACGGCGCGCCGATGATGATGGGTGTCCGGCGGAACAGCCGCTTCTTTGTGCCGATGAACACCGGCACCAGCTTCACCCCCGCGCGGATGGCCATCATGCCCGCGCCGGACTTGACCTCCGCGTGGCCGGGGTTTTTTACCCGCGTGCCCTCCGGGAACAGGAACAGGTTCCAGCCGTCCCGCAGGCTCTGTATGGCGGTCTTGACCGCGCCGATGTCGCTGTGTCCCCGATCCACCGGAAACACGCCGATGGCGCGCAGGAACCCGCCCAGCACCGGTATGGAGAACAGCTGCTTCTTGGCCATGATCCGCACGTTGAACGCCTGGGGCATGGACAGCACGAACAGCACCGGATCCCACAGGTTGGAGTGGTTGGCACACAGCAGGTACGGCCCCTCCCCCTCCTTCAGGTTCTCCGTGCCCCGCAGCTCCACCGGCAGAAAAAACAGCACCAGCGGCCGCAGCACCCGCCACACCGCCGCGTAAAACTTGTTTCTCACCGCTCCACGCTCCCCCGGATCACATCCAGCAGCAGCTCCAGACTGGCCGCGAAGTCCATGTCCGTGTTGTCGATCATGATGGCGTCGTCCGCCGGGCGCAGCGGCGCCGCCGCCCGGTGGGTATCGTTGTAGTCCCGCTGCTCCATCTCCCGCAGCACCTCGTCAAAGGGCTTGGGCGTGCCCCGCTGCTCCAGCTCCAGACAGCGCCGCCGCGCCCGTGTCTCCACGTCGGCGCACAGGAAGATCTTCACGTCCGCGTCAGGCAGCACCACCGTGCCGATGTCCCGGCCGTCCATGATGACGCTGTGCTCCCGCGCCAGCGAGCGCTGCAGCTCCATGAGATAGTCCCGCACCTGCGGGATGGCCGACACGTCGGAGGCGTACCGGGAGATGGCGGGCAGCCGTATCTCCTTCGTCACGTCCTCGCCGTTAAGGTACATCCGCTGCAGGCCGTCCTCATCGTACCGCAGAGACACGGTGATCTCCGGCAGCGCCGCCGTTACCGCCGCCGCGTCCGTGGGCTGGATGTCGTGCCGGTACATGTACACGCCGATGGTGCGGTAGATGGCGCCCGTGTCCACATACAGGATGTGCAGCGTCTCCGCCGCCGCCCGTGCCAGCGTGCTCTTGCCCGCGCCGGAGGGCCCGTCGATGGCCACGGCGTAATGCTTCTCAGTCATACATTTCCTCGCTTTCTGCGGCGGACAGCCCCGCCAGATACCCGGTCGCCCATGCGATCTGCAAATTAAACCCGCCCGTATAGGCGTCCACGTCCAGCACCTCGCCGGCAAAATACAGGCCGTCCACCCGCTTGGACGCCATGGTATTGGGAGCTACCTCCCCCACCTTGACGCCGCCGGCGGTGACGATGGCCTCGCTGACCGGCCGCGTGCCGGTCACGTCCAGTGCGAAGTGCTTCAGCACCTGCACCAGCCCACGGCGCTGCTCCTTCGTCAGGCTGTTGGCCTTTTCGTTTCCGGATAGCCCCGCCCGGCGCAGCAGCACCGGGATCATGCTGTGGGGCACCAGCCCCGCGGCGATGTTGCTCATATCTCGATTGGGATTCTCCCCGATGTCCCGCAGCAGCCGCGCGTCCAGCTTCTGCTCGTCCAGCGCGGGCTTCAGGTCGATATCCAGCCGGTACGTTTCGCCCTCCCAGCGCCGCAGATGGGCGCTGGCGGACAGCACCAGCGGCCCCGACACGCCGAAATGGGTGAACAGCAGCTCGCCGAACTCCCGGAACACCGGCTTTTTCTTCCCGTTGTACACCGTCAGCTCCACGTTCCGCAGGCTCAACCCCTGCATGTCCGGGCAGTCGCTCCCGGCGCACACCAGCGGCACCAGCGAGCCGCGGGGCGGCACCACCGTGTGCCCCAGCTCCTGCGCCATGCGATAGCCGTCCCCGGTGGAGCCGGTGCCCGGATAGGACACGCCGCCGGTGGCCAGTATCACCGCCTGCGCGGGGTAGGTGTCCTTCTCCCCCTGCACGGCCGTCACCGCACCGTTCTCCGTCTCTATGTGCAGCGCCCGATCCCGCGCCCAGCGGACGCGGCGGCGCTTCAGCTCCCGTTCCAATGCGTTGGTGATGTCAAAGGCACTGTCGGACACCGGGAATACCCGATTGCCCCGCTCCACCTTCAGCGGCACGCCCAGCTCCCGGAAAAAGGCCATGGCATCCTGCGGCGTGAACCGCGTCAGCGCGCTGTACAGGAACCGCCCGTTGCCGGGAATGTTGGCCAGCAGCGTCTCCCGGTCGCAGTCGTTGGTCACGTTGCAGCGACCCTTTCCCGTGATATTCACCTTTTTGCCCAGCCGTTCGTTGGGCTCCAGCAGCGTCACCTGCGCGCCCTGCCGGGCGGCGGTGATGGCCGCCATCAGACCGGCGGCGCCGCCGCCGATCACCACGATGCTCTTTTCCATATCACTCGTCGTCTTTTCCGAAAATACTGTACCGCGACCACACCTGCTCCATGTCCGCCAGCGTTGCGGACAGATCGTCCCGCCGCTGCTGCCCCACCGCCAAGATCAGCGCGTTCAGCAGACTCAGCGGCGCCGCCATAGAGTCCACAAAGGAGATCATGTCGCAGGGCGCCAGCAGCGACACCGACGCCATCTGATACAGAGGCGACAGCGCTGAATCGGTGATGGCCACCACGTCGCCGCCCTTTCTGCTGGCGTATTCCACCGCGTGTATGGCCATCTTGGAGTACCGGGGGAAGCAGATCCCCACCAGCACGTCCCCCTTGCCGATGTGCGCCAGCTGCTCGTATATCTCGCCGGCGGCGCTGGACTGCACCAGCGTCACGTTCTTGAAGATCAGGTGCATGTAGAAGTTCAGATACCCCGCCAGAAACGACGAGGAGCGCACGCCCAAAATGTAGATGTGCTTGGCTCCCAGCAGCTTGTCCACCGCGCAGCTGAACGCGTCGCGATCCAGCCGATCGATGACATTGTGGATGCTGTTCATGTCCCGCTGCATCACGCTGCCCAGAATATCCGCACCGGACATCTGGTCGCGGGACACCTGTATCCGCTGAATGGACGTCAGCTTGCCGCGGATCAGCTCCTGCAGCGCCTTCTGCATCTCCGGATAGCCGTCGTAGCCCAGCTGGGCGGCAAAGCGCACCACCGTGGACTCGCTGACCGAGGCCGTCTCGCCCAGCCGCGCGGCGGTCATAAACGCCGCCCGGTCATAGTTGTCCAGTATGAACGCGGCAATGCGCTTCTGTCCCTTGGAGAAGCCGTCCATACCGCTCCGAATGGTCTGCAAGACATTTTCGTTCATGTCAGTCGCTTCCTTTGATAGATTCCAGTTCTCCGGCTGTGAGATACCGCCATCGTCCCGGCGGCAGCGCTCCCAGCTCCAGGCCGTCCTCGGCTATCCGGCACAGGCGGGTCACGGTCAGCCCCACGGCGGCGCACATGCGGCGTATCTGCCGCTTCTTTCCCTGATGGATGACGATCCGGTATTCCGCCCTGTCGTCCCGGCGGTACAGCTCGTCCACCTGCGCCGGTGCGATGGGCTGTCCGTCCAGTGATGTCACGGCGCGCAGACGCCCGGCGCTGCCTTCGTCCGCGCCGAAAACGGACACTATGTACACCTTGTCCACCTGATGGCTGGGATGCAGCAGCCGCTGGGTCAGTGCCCCGTCGTTGGTAAACAGCAGCAGCCCCTCGGAATCCCTGTCCAGCCGCCCCACGGGATAGACCCGCACGCCGCAGTCCTTCACCAGCTCCGCCGCCGTGCGCCGCCCGCGCTCGTCCGACAGGGTGGTGACGTAGCCCCGGGGCTTGTGGAGCATGATGTATACATGACCGGCGGCACGTCCGACCGGCCGGCCGTCCACCGCCACGGTGTCCGTCTCCGGGTCAGCCTTATCGCCGATGTGCGCCGCCCGTCCGTTGACTGTGACCCGTCCTGCGGCGATCCACTCCTCCGCCGTCCGTCGGGAGCACAGCCCCGCCGCGGCCAGCAGCTTCTGTACGCGCTCGGTCATGCCGTCACCTCTTTCCCACATTCTCCGCCGCCCGCAGCAGGCGGGCGCGCAGCTCATTTTCCGCGCCGGTGAGCATAAAGCCCCAGCGGTACAGTGCCTCGTGGTCGTTCCAGTCGTCGCCGTCCCGCAGCGTCACCGCCACCAGCCGCCGTCCGTCCTTTTCCGCACAGGACACCAGCGTCCGCCCCGCCGCCTTCGTGTACCCGGTCTTTAACCCCAGGCACCCCTCCATGCGACCCAGCAACTTGTTGTGATTGGTCAGCGTCCGTCCGCCGATGGATGCCTGCCGGGTAGATGCCATTCGCAGCAGCGTCGGTTCGTTCACCGCCGCCCTTGCCAACTGCGCCATATCCCGCGCCGTGGAGTAGTGCTCCTCGTCGTCCAGCCCGTTGGGGTTGGCAAAATGGGTATCCGCCATCCCCAGCGCCGCCGCCTTTTCGTTCATCAGCGCCACGAAGGGCTCCAGCCCTCCGGCACACTCCGTCACCGCCAGCGCCGCGTCGTTGCCGGAGCACAGCAGCAAGCCGTACAGCAGCTCCTCCAGCGTCAGCTTCTCCCCCGCCCGCAGGTACATGGACGAGCCCTCCGCCATGTGGGATGCCGTAACGGTCACGACGTCCGTCAGCGTCCCCTGCTCCAGTGCCACCAGCGCCGTCATCAGCTTGGTGGTGCTGGCGATCAGCATGCGCTGCCGCCCGTTTTTTTCATACAGCACCCGTCCGCTGTCCGCATCCATCAGGACGCAAGCCGTGGCGGAGACCTCCACAGCCTCCGCCACAGCGGGTATGCAACAGAGCACTGTCAGCGCGGCGCACAGCGCCGCTCCCATACGTCGGATCACCGGAAGCCCCCCGTTCCTTACAGGATACCTCCAGTCTATTCCGACGCTGGCTCGTCTTATATATCAGAAATCCTTATTGCGCTTCTTATCCACGAAGCCCTCCACCCGATCCAGCAGCTCCGGCACCATCTCGATGACGCGATCCACCGTGGTGATGGCGGGCGTGCCCACCGGCAGCATGCGGGTCACACCGCCCTTGACCACCAGAAAGGCCATGGGCTCCACCCGCACGCCTGCGCCGCAGCCGGCACCGGAGTTCTCCTTATTCTTGCCGTAGTCACCGCCGCCGCAGCCGAAGCCGTAGCTCAGCCGGGACACGGGGATCAGCGTCACGCCGTCAGGCGTGGTGATCGGCTCGCCCACGATGGTGTTGGAATCCACCATCTGACGGATCTTGTCCATGGACGTCTCCATCATCGCGGAGAGGGAGCTCTTGTTCTTTTCGGTCATTTCCATGATGTACTCTCCTTTTCTCAAGTTGTTGTATGGTCTGCGCCATCGCCCGATGGCGTCCGGTCTGCGGTATCATGCTCCTTCGGCGCGGCTCCGTTCTCCTTTGCCTGCACCTTTTCCTGCGCGCTGTGCCGCTTCTGCATGGCCAGATACCACCGCAGCACCGGCTTGGCAAAGGCAAGGCCGATGGCCAGCAGGTCGCGTATTTGCAGCGTCACGCCCACCTCGCCGGTGAGACGCAGCTCCGACGCGTCAAAGTCCGCCTCCACATGGAGCCGGGGATCCGGTATGCGCATCAGCCGCTCCAGCTGCGGCATCACCGTCCACATGCCCGCGTTGACATAGCCGTACAGCTCCGCCGCGCCCGCCGGGTCAGCCGCGCCCGGCAGCGATGCCGACAGGTGCAGCGGGTCGATCAGCAGCCGCTGCCGCGTCTTGCGCAGGCCGTTTTTCAGGCACTCCCACAGCGCGGGCAGCGCCGCCTTGATGTCCTCCTTCGTCAGGTGGAGCTTTTTCTTCTCGCCGCCCTCCGCCTTGGCCTTTGCGGGCTTTTCCTTCTTTTTCTTCTCTTTTTGGGGCTTCTCCGGCTTTTCTGGCTTGGGAAGGAGCTGTATCCGCGCCGGACCCGCTATGACGGTGACTCGCGTCTCCGCAAGGCTGCCCGTGAATTCCACGCGCACGCCCAGCCGCAGCAGCGACAGCAAAAAGAACGCCAGCAGGATGCCCAGAATGATGTAAAGCGCCGTCACGTCTCGCCCTCCTTCCCGTTTCTGCCTCTATCCTCAGAGCAGCTCCGGGCTGCCCTCGCCCATGTCGTCGTCCAGGCGCAGCTGGCCGTCCGCCTCCATGCCCGGCAGCTGCGGCAGCTCGTCCAGCGAGTTCAGGTGAAACGCCCGCAGGAACGCCTGCGTCGTCCGGTACAGTCGGGGGCGCCCCGGCACCTGAAGCCGTCCGCACTCCTCGATCAGGTGCCGATCCAGCAGCAGCCCCACCGTATAGGAGCTGTCCACGCCGCGGATCTGATCCACATAGGCGCGGGTGGTGGGCTGGTAGTAGGCGATGATGGTCAGCACCTCCAGCGCCGGCTGGCTGAGCTTGGCGGGCTTGCGGATCTCAAAGGCCTTTCGGATCAGCTCGCCGTACTCCGGCGCGGAGCACAGCTGCCAGCTGTCCTCCATCCGCACCAGCCGCATGCCCCTCCGCTCGTAGCTGTAATAGTCCTGCAAATGCTGCAGCACCAGCTCCACGGTGGGTCTGTCCATATTCAGCGCCACGCATATCCGATCCACGGCCACCGGCTCGCCGGAGGCAAACAGTATGCCCTCTACGGCGGCTTCGATGTCCTTCATTTCCAGTGTATCCATGTGTCTCCCCTTACATCATTTCTTCCGGCGCATCGCCCTCGGCGGTCACGGTGCAGTCTCGGTCGGCTCCGGCCAGCCGGATCAGGTTGCTGCGGCACAGCTCCAGCACGGCCATGAACGTGGCCACCAGCTCGCTGCGGGTCTTGCTGCCGCGGAACAGCAGCAGGAAGCGGGTGATGCCCACATCCCGCAGCCGGCGCAGGATCTCCTTGGCCTTCGTCTCCACGGGATACGGCTCCCGCTTCACGATCTCGTCGAAGGCGCGCAGCGGCGGCGCCTCCGGCGCCGTGCGGCGGTCTGTCACCTCCTGCATGGCCAGCACCAGATCCGCCGGCTCCTGATCGTACTCGAATATCTTGCCCCGCTCCATAGGCTCCGGCGGGCGGGTGAGGATATTGCGTCCGAACTCGCCCAGGGGAGCCAGCCGCTCGCTCAGCAGGCGCACACGGGCGTAGGCCTCGCCCCGCTGCCGCTCCTCCAGCGACTTGATGAGGGCGTCCATCTCGTTCTGGGCCTCCTCGTCCTCCAGATTCAGCAGCATGCGGGTCTTGATGAACATCAGCTGAGCGGCCATGGTGATGAACTCGCTGGCCACCTCCAGATCCATCCGCTTCCGCTTTTCCAGATACGCCTGATACTGCTCCAGTATCAGCGCGATGGGGATATCCTGTATTTCGATTTTGTTCTTGCTCAAAAGGTACAGTATCAGATCGAGAGGCCCCTCGAAGTCCTCCAGCGGCTCGTCGCCCCGGGTCTGCACCACCTTTTCCAGCTTGAAAATAGGATCGTCCAAAGCTACACCTCAAAACCCACCAGCCTGCACAGCAGGGTGAATGTCCAACGGATCGCGCTGTCCAGCGCGTTGCTGCCGATGCCCACGGAGATCACCGCCAGCAGGAGCAGCATGCCGAAGCGCTCATAGCGCATCAGCCAGCTGTACGCCCTGTCCGGCAGCAGCACCGCCAGCACCTTGGAGCCGTCCAGCGGCGGGATGGGCACCAGATTGAAAAGCCCCAGACCCACGGACAGGGACGCCGTGTTCAGCAGAAACGAAAACCACACCTCGCTGAGCTGACCGGTGACCAGCGCCCGGAGATAGACGCCCCGCGCGATCAGCAGCAGCACCAGCGCCAGCAGGAAGTTGGACACGGGTCCAGCCAGCGCGGTGATGGCCATGCCCTGCTTGGGCTTTTTGAAATAACGGGGATCCACCGGCACGGGCTTCGCCCAGCCGAAGCCGGCCACCACCATCATGATAAGGCCCAGCCAGTCGATGTGCCGCAGGGGGTTCAGGCTCAGCCGGTGGGCACGCTTGGCGGTGGGGTCGCCCAGCGCGTAGGCCGCCAGCCCGTGGCACGTCTCGTGAATGGTCAGGCACAGGAACACGGCGCACAGCCGCAGCAGAATGCTCCCCAGCGAGCCGAAATCCAGCGCGTTCCACAAATTCGTCAGATAATGCAAAGCAAACTCCTCCCGGAGAGAAACAGAGTAAAATGAAGGATCATGAAATCTTTCCTGCATTATAGCAGAAACAGCCCGGAAAGTCTACACCCATTGTCACCGTTCCGTCCACTTTGTAACCGTTTTGTATCCGTCTTTCCACCGGTTCGTAGCTTTTCTGTAAAGATGCGTACCGCCTTCTGTGGTATGCTGTAAGCACAAAAGGAAAAATCCATTCCACACCACGAAAGGAGAACACATCATGGATAGAATGAAGCTCATCGCCGCACTGGTCGTTCTGTGCCTCGCTTCCTCCGTGGCAGCCTTCCTGCTGCCCACCGCCCACGGTACGCTGCTCTCCTATGTGAGCATCGCGTCGGCCGCTGCCATCGCCGTCCTTGCCGTTATCTCGCTGGTGCGGATGCTGATGCAGCGCCGGGCGTTTTGATATACAGCAGACGACAGTCAACTGTGTGAAGGAACCACCGCGATCATCCCTGCATCACGAAAAGTTGTCAACCGGATAGGAGCGACCCGCAGGCGCATGCCTGCGGGTCGTCTTGTTATTCCGTCGGAAACGCCACCTCCGCGTTAGAATCCGTAGGGGCGGACGACTCTGTCCGCCCTGTATGACCGCCGCACCCTGTAGGGCGGG
>OLWB01001260.1_pt1 | contig 24313 bp, 20 predicted proteins | sample 1673331 | NCBI WGS metagenome assembly OLWB01 (sample SAMEA3178943, study PRJEB25190) | human gut metagenome | biome: human gut; feature: human-associated habitat; material: faeces | place: Austria | collected 2013
GCGCGCGGCCGCGCCGGTCGCGCCGGAAGCGGAAGGGCTTGAAATACACATGCAGGCTACGCAGTTCTCCCGCACCCTGATCGTGCCAGCCGCTGGCGGGGTCCACGGGGCGGGTAGGGTCCAGAGCGCGCAGGCGCTCCATCACAAGCGTGCTGTCAAACTGACCCCATCCTTCGTTGAACGGCACCCACAGCACCACGCTGGGCGCATTGAAGAGCTGGCCGACCATCTCCTCCAGCTCATCCATGTACTCGCCGCGTCCCTGGGAAGAGGCGCGCGCAAACGCCCGGTAATGATTGTCACGCCGATGAATGCCGGTCACCAGCGGCAGGGTGATGGTCGAAAAGCGGTATTTTCCTCCACCGGAGGGCATGTCCTGCCATACCAGCATGCCCAGGCGGTCGCAGTGATAGTACCAGCGCATGGGCTCGATTTTGATGTGCTTGCGCAGCATGTTAAAGCCCATGTCCTTCATGAGCTGAAGATCAAAGATCATTGCCTCGTCCGTCGGCGCGGTGTAAAGCCCGTCCGGCCAGTAGCCCTGATCGAGCACGCCGTTCTGGTAATACGGCTTGCCGTTGAGAAGCAGGCGCGGCGTGCCGTCTTCGTCTTCTCCGACGCCGAACGAGCGCATGGCGGCGTAGCTTGTCACGCGGTCTTCTCCCAGTGTCACGTCCACATCGTAGAGCGTCGGCGACTCCGGGGACCAGAGCCGGAGCGTTTCCGCCGGAATGGCAAGCGCGCCGAAGCCCTTTTCATCTGCCGCGCTTTCCGCGACCGGCTGCCCATGCAGCGAGAGCCGGACGATTGCGCCGGCGGGCGCGGGCGCCTGAATCTGATAAAGAAGCTGATTGGTAATGAGGTCCGGCGTATAGCGGATTGCCTTGACGTAATTTTCCGGCACCCACTCATACCAGACCGTCTGCCAGATGCCGCTCTGCGGGGTGTACCAGATGCCGCCGCGGCGGCTGCTCTGCTTGCCGCGCGAGAGCTGCGAGGCTTCCCGGTCGTCTCGCGCCTGAACGGTCAATTCGTTGTCTCCTGCGTGGACAAACGCCGTGAGGTCAGATGAAAACGCGGTGTAGCCGCCGACATGCTCCATGACATACTGCCCGTTGCAGAAGACTTTCGCGCGCTGATCGCACGCGCCGATGTGCAGAAGCAGCCGATGCCCCGCCGGAATCTCGGGAAGGGTGAGTGTCCGGCGGTACCAGAGAAACTGCCCGGGCTGCAAGGCTTTTCCAACGCCGGAAAGCTCTGCTTCCGGGGAAAACGGAACGAGAATCTTCCCGTCCCAGGCATCGGGCTTCGCGTCCGTCTTTGTAATGGCTATGTCCCAGAGACCGTTCAGGTTTTCATAGCTTTCGCGCACGAGCTGCGGGCGCGGATATTCCTGTAAGACGGAATCGGGATTTAACTGTTCCCCCCAGACGGTTTTCATTCGATCGTCTCCTTTGAGATTGGCAGCTAATTGCCACAGTAAGTTCCATAGAGCGCGAGGTGGTCGGCGATGCAGTAGTCGCCGGTCCAGGCGTGTGCGGTGACGCAGATTGCCGCGCGTCCGTTTTCCATGATGCCGTAGCTTACGCAGCAGTTCATCGCCTGCGCGGTGTAGCCGGTCTTTGCCGCCTGAATGTCGACGGTTCCGGTCTGCTGCGGGCGAATGCGATACAGAAATTTGTTCGTCATGGCAACGCCCTCCGGGTTTTGCCCGGTTGCGGCGGATGTGTGATGGACGGAGGTTAAAACCTCGCGGCAGCGGGGGTTATCGAGCGCTGCCTGCATAATGATTGCCATGTCGGAGAGTGTTGTGTAGTGGTTTTCGTCGTGAAGCCCGCTGGCGTCGACAAAGTGTGTGTCCTGTAAGCCCAGTGCCTGTGCTTTTTCGTTCATGAGTTCTGCAAACGCCTCTTCGGAGCCTGCGCAGACGATAGCAAGCGCTTCGGTCGCCTCCGCGCCGGAGGGAAGTACTGCGCCGTAGAGAAGGTCCATCATGGAAACTTCTTCGCCGTGGACAAAGCCTGCCATGCTCGCATCCGCCAGAAACAGCGGGTCGATGATGGTCTGCGTCATGGTAAACGTCGCGTCCCAGTCCGTGATCTGCTCGGCGGCGACGAGAACGGTCATGACCTTCGTCATGGAAGCGGGGTAGATGCGCGCGTCGGCGTTTTTCTGCGCGATGATGGTGTTCGATTCCAGATCAATGAGCAGCGCGTTTTCGCTGTAAAGCTCCAGATCGAGCGTTTTTGTTTCGTCCGTCACGTCGGCAGGTGCGTAGGTTTTTTCAGCCGGCGCCTCGGGTTGCGGTTCCGGTTCGGATTCCGGCTGCGACGCCGGCTCGGGCTGAATCTCCGGTTCAGGGTTCGGCTGCGGTTCGGGGGAAGGCGCCGGTTCAGGGTCCGGTTCTGCAGCGGGGATGTCCGGCTCCTGCGGCACGGGCTGCGTCTGCGCGGTCTTTGCGTCGAGCGGCTTATCGAGCGTCTGGAGCTTCTCGCGCGCAAAAAGCGCCAGCGCGGCGGCAAGTGCAAGCGCCAGCAGGACGAGCCCCGCGGTGGCAAGCGTTTTTTGCAGCTTTTTTTTCTTTCGGGCGCGCACGGCGCGTTCGTGCATCGCGCGTGTTTCTTCGATCGTCGGCAGGCGGTCGGTTGGCAGTTCGTTTGGCATGGGCTACTCCTGAGCATTTGTTTTTCACCATCATACCACACTTTGAAAGCTGCGTTAAGTCCCCGGAAAAATTTAAGGAAACCTTCAGAATTTGGAAGCTTTTGCGCGGTAGAGGCGGCGGGAACAATCTGTCGAGCGAAAATTGGGAGAAGGGGATAGCTTTTATACAGAAAGTGCTGTATAATACAGCCAGAATTTTATGGAGGTACCACGATGAAAACCTTTCAGATTATCACCGACTCCTCCTGCGATCTGCCGCAGGAGCTGGCAGACAAGCTGGAGCTTCTGGTGCTGCCGCTGCACTTTACCATCGGCGGCAAGACATACGCCAACTATCTCGACGGGCGCGAAATCGGCTTCCACGATTTTTTTGAGCGCATCCGCCAGGGCGAAGCGGCATCCACCAGCGCGGTCAACCCCGAAAGCTTCCGCGAGGTCATGGAACAAACCTTGCAGCAGGGGCTGGACATCCTCTTTGTCGGGTTTTCCTCGGGCTTAAGCACGACCTATCAGTCCGGGTGCATCGCAGCGGACGATCTGCGCGAAAAATACCCCGAGCGCAAGATTCTGACGGTCGACAGCCTGTGCGCGTCTCTGGGGCAGGGCTTATACGTCTACCTCGGCGCGCTGCAGCAGCAGGCGGGAAAGTCCATCGAGGAAGTGCGCGACTATCTGGAAGACATCAAGCTCCATCTTTGCCACTGGTTCACGGTGGACGATCTGATGTACTTAAAGCGCGGCGGCAGAATTTCTGCCACGACTGCGGTTCTTGGCACCGTCATGCAGATCAAGCCCGTCATGCACATGGATAACGACGGGCATCTGGCGAACGTCACGAAGGCAAGAGGACGCAAGGGCTCGCTCATCGCGCTTGCCGAAAAGGCGCTGACCACGTCCACGGACCTTCCGTCGCAGACCATGTTCATCTGCCACGGCGACTGCTACGACGACGCGAAATTCGTCGCCGATTATATCCGCGAGCGTTCGAAGGTGCAGGACGTCATCATCAACTATGTTGGTCCTGTCATCGGCTCTCACACCGGACCCGGCGTTGTGTCCGTCTTCTTCCTCGGCACCGAACGGTAAAATCAAACGCGCGGAAATCGTCGGATTTCCGCGCGTGTTTTTGCATGCATGTCAATTGGAGACTTCTTTCTGCGAAGTCTTGGATTTTTCAATCCAGGTAATGCCGAGCAGAATCAGCAGGATTCCTGCCACGCGCAGCCAGCTGAACACTCCGTAGAACACATAGTCCAGCACCAGCGCCATACCGAGGTTTCCGACCAGTGCGAGAATCGACGAGACCAGCACGTGCGTATGGAGCGTACCGACAATGATCAGCACCATTGCCACCAGTCCGCAGACCGCGCCCAGATACACCCACGCGGGCACGGAAAACACATGCGCGGGCGAAAGCTCGGAGGGGCTCGCGGTCATGCACACCAGCGCGAGAGACAAAAGTGTCGCCTCGACGTAGTTAATGAGCGAGCCCTTCGCAGTGCCGAAGCACTGCCCTGCCTTGACATTCATCATTTTGTTGACGGAGTTGAAAAAGCCGTTGACAAAGGCGGCAATATAATAAACCAGCATGTCGTTTCCTCCTGCGTGTATTACGTGCCCAGCACGACGAGCGCGACGCCCGCGGCAAGCAGCACATAGCCCGGCAGCTGCTTGGCGCGGAACTTCTGCACCGGCATGCCGAACAGTCCAAACTGGTCGATCAGCTGCGAGGAGATGATCTGCCCCGCCGTCGAGATGGCAAGCATCACGCTCGCGCCGACTCGTAAGGTACACCAGCTGCTCGACGCGACGATTGCAATGCCGAGCACGCCGACCAGATACACGTACCACGGCGCGCCCCGGAACCGGAGGTCCGTCTTTTTTGCCAGCAGGAACGCCAGCAGCAGAATCAGCGCAATCCCATGGACAAAAAAGCAGATGGCAAACAACGAATAGTATTTTCCGAGCTGCCCGTTCAACGAGACCATGACGCCCTGCAGGGCGCCCGCAGCGAGCAGCAGAAGATAGTAAAGCATGCACGCGCTTCCTTTCTGAAAAGATGCCTGTCTATTATATCGGAAACCCCCGGAAAACGCAACCAATCTGCGAAAAATGCCCAAGAATCAAGGGCTCTGCTGCCAGTAGAGCCCTGTTTCTATTTGTGGGAGAGTATGGTTCCAGCAGGCGGCGAGGTAAAATCCTGCCGTTCGGGTGACTTTTTGCAGCCGTGCGCGTAAACTGTCAAGCAGAATCAATGGGAGGATATGTACCATGGCAGAGGCAAAAAGGCTGGTTATTTTCGGGGACTCGATTGCAAAGGGCGTGATGTTTCAGGACGGGCGGTACCATCTGTGCCGGGCGCACGATTTTGACGCACTGGCGCAGCAGGGCGTCGAGGTTCTGAACTTTGCCAAAATGGGCGCATGCACCGATACGGGGCTTGCGATCGCGAAAAAACAGCTGGAATTGTGCCAGGGTGCGCAGGTGCTGCTGTCGTTCGGCGGCAACGACTGCGATTTTGACTGGCAGGCGGTCTCCGACCGTCCGGAGGAGGCGCATCTGCCGAAGATTCCGGCGGAGCAGTTTCTGGAAAACTACCGGGCGCTGATGGATCTGGTGCGGCAGACGGCAAGCCGGGTCTGGATTTCCTCGCTCGTGCCGCTGGAGGCGCACCGGTTTTTGGACCATGTGTCGCAGGGGCGCAGCCGGGAAAATATTCTGACGTGGCTCGGCGACACGGACCGCATCTTCCGTTGGCAGGAGTATTATAACGATCTGGTCTGCCGGCTTTCGCGCGAGCTTTCCTGCCCGCTTTTGGACCTGCGGCCGGAGTTTCTGCGAAGCCCGGTCTTTCCGTCTCTCATTTCCGCCGACGGCATTCACCCCACGCAGGCCGGGCACGACCTGGTGCACCGCTGCGCGCTGGATGCAGTGGGGAACCTCTGACTCAGCTTCCGAGGCAGCTGGCGTGCTTGCGGTAGCCCGCGGCGAGCGCTTCGTCGAGCGAAGCAAAATACACGCGGTTGCTTTCGCCCGGCAGCTTGCCGCAGCCGGCAAGGTGGACGACCTTGGAGGACGAATTTCCGACGTAGCCGTAGCTGCCTGCGGTTTGCGACGCAGCATCGGAAGCCGGCGGAGCTTCATTGGGAGCAGAGGTAATGGTGACGGCTTTGCCGTCGGAGACGGCGATGATCTCGCCGAGCAGATCTGTCCGGTAGACCGGAATGCCGCAGGCGGCAAGACGGTTCAGGGCGGCTTCGGTCGGATGACCGTAGTCGTTGTCCGCGCCGACGCTGATGACGGCGTACTGCGGATGGACCGCCTGCAAAAATTCGGTCGACGAGCTGCCTGCGCTTCCGTGATGCGCGACCTTCAGAACGGTTGCGGAAACATCCACACCGGCGGCTAACATATCGTCTTCCGCCTCGAAGCCCATGTCGCCGGTGAATAAAAAGCTTGTTTCGCCATAGCGCACGCGCGCAACGAGGCTTCCTTCATTCGGATCATCGCCGTAGTCTACGACGGGACCCAGAAACTCCACACTGGCATCGCTGAAGGCGAACGTGTCTCCCGCCTGCGGAACGGTGACGGAAATACCCTGCTCGGCAACATAGTTTGTGACGTCAGAAAAAGCCTTCGTGTGCCAACTGTCGACCGAGCAGTAAAAGGCGTCGGTTCTCGTGCTGGCAAGGACGGCGGAGAGCCCCCCGCAGTGGTCCTCGTCCGGATGCGAGCAGATGACGGCGTCCAGATGGTCAACCTCCAGCTCTTTGAGACGCGCAATCAGCTTCTGGTTGTTTTTGACCTTGCCGCCGTCAATGAGCAGCGTTTCATCGCCGCAGAACAGCAGCGCGCTGTCTCCCTGCCCGATGTCCAGAAAATGAACCTCCAGCTTAGGAGCATCTGCCTGCGCCGCTTTAGGCGCTGACACAGATGCAGCGGGCTCCGACCGGCTGTCCAGATACCGGCTGACGGCAAGCAGGAGCAGGCACAAAACCGCCAGCAGCACAGCTGCGGCTGGCGAACGCTTTTTTGCGGGGCGGCGTTTCGGCATGACAGACCCTCCGAATCCGGGCAGACGCCCGATTTTTCTTTTATTCTACCGGAAACCGACAGAACTTACAAGCCGGACGCACTGCATTTGCGGTGCGTCCGGCGTTCCGGAATCTGTGTGCTTGTTTTACAGCGCGGCGACCTCGGCAAGAACGGTGTCCTCCGTTTCTGCCATCGCCTGCAGCGTTTTGGACAGAAGCGTGTCCAGCTCCCAGCCGAGCTGCTCGGCGCCTCTCGCGATCACATCGCGCGAACAGCCGGCGGCAAACTTCTTGTCCTTGTATTTTTTCTTGAGGGATTTGAGCTCCATGTCCTTCGTGCTCTTGCTCGGGCGCATCAGAGCTGCTGCCCAGATCAGACCCGTCAGCTCGTCGCACGCGAAAAGAACCTTCTCCATCTCGCGCTCGGGCGCGACATCGGCGCAGATGCCGTAGCCGTGGGAAACAATCGCGTGAATCATATCCTCCGGCACGCCGCCTTTTTGCAGCAGCTCCACACATTTGACGCAGTGCTGCTCGGGGTACAGCTCAAAATCGATATCGTGCAGCAGACCCACGACGCCCCAGTAGTCTGCCTCCGCGCCGTAGCCCAGATCGTTTGCAAACCAGCGCATGACCGCCTCTACCGTCAGCGCGTGCTGCAAATGGAAATGGTCCTTGTTATACGCGCGCAGAAGCTCCCATGCCTTTGCCCGTTCCATATACGAAACCCTTCCTTTCGCGGTTTGTTTTCTTTCATCTTACGCATTTTTCCGCGCCTGTCAAGAAAAACTTCACGCCGCGCGGCTTGACTTTTCGGCAGTGATGGCGGATACTGGGAGCACACAGAAAGGAGACTGGCATATGAAGAGTTTACAAAAGCAGCTGTGCGGCTTCGCGGTCATGTTCTTCGGGCTGATTTTGGCTGTGATCGGGCTGGGCTTCGGGAATGTTTTGTGCCTTCTTGCCGGAGCCATCGGGCTTTATGGGCTCGGCATGGTGTTCTGGAACCGGGAAGAGACCATCGAAAAGGATACGCCGGAGGACGAGAACAAATAAATCCCACAAAAACGTTCTGTTTTGCAGGTTGGAAAGCTGTTCACTTGCAGAAACGGAACGTTTTTGTTGCAAAAACGGCGGATTTTCTTTGACATTCCCGTACCGGCATGATAGACTAGCGGCAGAAAAAACCATGCAGGAGGCATGTATGACACTGTTAGAGCGTTATTTGAACTACTTATCTCAGATCTGCGAGGGCTCGCGGACACCGCCCGAGGGCATTTCGCTTACCAAAACGGGCGACATGGAAAAGGCAATTGAGCTGCAGCAGCAGATCGCCGGACTCGGCATTCCGGAGTTTGTAAAGCGCTGCGCCGCGCAGGACGGAGAAGAAATTCCCGAGCAGGAGCTGGAAAGCTTTGATGCCTCGCAGATGCTCTCTGCGCTGACGCAGATGGACGCGGGCGAAGCGCTGCCTGCGCAGGAAGCGCCTTCCGAGGAAGAAGCGCAGCCCGAGCCGGTCAAAACCGAAATCCGCGATATCTATGAGGTGTTCTTGGACAGCGTGTGTCTGGAGGACAACCTGCTTTCCTATCTGATTGACATTTTAAAGCGCGGCGCGAAGGACGAGTTTCAGACGCTCTCCCACGCGGCGGCGCGGACGCTTCTGGATATGGATGAATTTTTGCTCTGGCTCGGCAACAAGGAGGCATTCGCCGGACCCGACGAGCGGGCGTGCGCGGCAATTATGGACGGCTGCCTGAACCGGCTCATGCAGGAAGGGCAGCGGGAGCTTACCGCAGCGCTGCTGTCCGGCGACGAGACGACCTTCAAGCTGTTCAGGACCCAGGCGCCGGAGCTTCTGCATCTTCCCGACGCGACCTACGAATGGTATGCGCAGAACTACCTCGACCGGTATTACCCCGTGCGGTTTATTCTGAGAATGAACGGCGTGGTGTTCCCGGAGCTTACACAGAAGGAGGAATAACGCATGGACCCCATCTATGTCACCGGTCACAGAAACCCCGACACCGACTCCATCGTCTCGGCGATGGCATATGCGGCGCTGCAGAATGCGCTCGGAAACCGCGAATATGTCGCGGCGCGGCTCGGGCATATCTCAGACGAAACGAAGCTGGTGTTAGACCGCTTCGGCTTTGAGCCGCCGGTCCGCATCCAGACCATGCGCACACAGGTGCAGGATCTGGACTACGACACGCCGCCCGCGCTCTCGCGCGCGGTGACGATCAGCAGGGCATGGAAGGCACTGCAGTCTGACCGCAGCATCCCTGCCATTCCAGTCACGAACGACGACGGCACGCTCTACGGCATGCTCTCTCCTTCGGAAATTGCGGAATACGACATGCAGACGATTGCAAACACCTACGCCGAGAATCTGCCGATTTTCAATCTGCTCAATGTCCTCGACGGAAAAATCATCAACGAGGCGGGGTATCTGGTCGACCGCGTGAGCGGCGAGGTGTCGATTGCGCTGCCGCAGCAGAACGAAAATCTGCTGTTTTCCGGCAAGGATTCCATCGTTATCTGCGGCGACCAGGCGGCAATGGCGCGGCGCGCGATGGAAATGAACGTCAACTGCCTGATTGTGTGTCAGGCGGAGCTTCCGGCGGAGCTTCGCGCGATGCAGACGACAACGTGCATTCTTGCAACGCCGTTTGATGCGTTCAAGGCGGCGCGCATGATCTATCACGCGATTGAAGCCGGGCGCATCTGCCGCACGGAGGAGCTGGATGCGTTCCATCTGACGGACTTTGTCGACGACGTGAAGGACGTCATGCTGGAAAGCCGCCACAGAAGCTATCCGATTCTCGACGAAAACGACAAGGTCGTCGGCACGATCTCAAGATATCACCTCTTAAAGCCGCGCCGCAAGCGCGTGGTGCTCGTCGACCACAACGAGATGTCCCAGTCGGTACCGGGGCTGGAGCAGGCGGACATTCTGGAAATCATTGACCACCACCGTCTTGCCGACATCCAGACGGGCGCGCCTATCTACTTTAGAAACGAGCCGGTCGGCTCGACGGCAACGATCATCGCCTCGATGTATCAGGAGCGGGGACTGCTGCCGTCTGACCGGCTGGCAGGGCTGATGGCGGCGGCGATCGTGGCAGATACGGTCATGTTCAAGTCCCCGACGTCCACCCAGCGCGACCACCGCATGGCAGAGCGCATGGCGCGCATCGCGAACATTTCGCTCGACGAGCTGGGGCAGGCGATCTTCTCGGCGTCGATGGACAGCAAGCCGACGGAGTCGCTTCTGTTCGGCGATTTCAAGGACTTCCACATAGCCGACCACGACTTCGGCGTCAGTCAGATCACCTGCATCGACTCCAAGCGCATGATGGAGCGCAAGGACGAATTCCTGGCACTGATGCAAAAGACGATGGAAGAGCGAGGCTATACACTCATGATTCTGATGCTCACGGATGTGCTGCTGGAAGGCACGCAGATTCTCTACATTGGAGACGAGGAGATTTTCGCCCATGCGTTCAATACGCCGCTCAAGGACCACACCTGCTTCCTGCCCGGCGTGGTGTCGAGAAAAAAACAGATCATTCCGATGCTCTCGGCACTTTGGGGCTAAAACTTTATCGAAAAAACGTTGTTTTTTCGATAAAAAGATGCACCCCGACTGCGCGCAGAATTTTTGCGCATAGCGCAAAATTCCACACTTGCGGGGTGAGAAGTATTGTTCCGGTCGGCGAAGCCGCCGGATACAATGGATTTTCATTTTATTTTGCGCCTGCGGGCGCGAAACTCTGCGAGGCTTCAAATATACAAGGAACCTCTGAATAAAACCCCGACCGCGGACGGCGGATCTTTTCCGCCAATCCTACGGTTCGAAAAATGGGAAATATGTCGCAGCCGTTGGCGACAAAGGAGCCATACGGATGCGGGCATGCCCTTTGCGGGTACGCAAAGTATTCCGCCATTTTCCAAACCTTGTCTTGACGAAAAAACTCTCACCGTCCACAGCCGCTGATTTAATCAGAGCTTCCATAAAAATCCGGAACGCATAGCGTTCCGGATTTTTTCGAAGTAATTTAGAATGCGTCCGTCTCGGGCAGGATAATGGCGGCGATGATGTAGAGCCAGACGCTCAGACCACCAGCGAGGACGAGCGCCGCCGTAATCAGGCGGATGAGGTTGGAGTCGACGTCGAAATAGTGGGCGATGCCGCCGCACACGCCGCAGATTTTCTTGTCAACCGATGCACGGCAAAGTCTTTTGGGTTCCATGGATGCTTCCTTTCTGCCGCGGATACGCGCGGCTACTGCAAAATGTTGTATTCCGCCTTGACCTGCAGAATCCGGAGCACGCTCTCGTCGATGCGCGATTGTGTGAGCGTTCCGCCGGCAAGCGCGGCTTTGACGCCGTCGAACGCGGCTTGCAGGTCCTGCGGCATGAGAATCATATCGACGCCCGCCTGTAATGCCTTCACCGCTGCCTCGCCGGAGGTGTAGTGGTCGGTGATCGAAGCCATCTGGTGGGAATCTGTGATTATGACGCCAGTGAAGCCCAATTTGTTCCGCAGAAGATCCGAAACAATTTTGGAGGACAGATCGCTCGGCGTCTCGTCGCCTACGACCTCCGGTACGCTCAGATGGCTCACCATCACAAACGGCGCGCCCGCCTCGATACCGGCGGAAAAGGGCAGAAAGTCGCAGCTTTCCAGTTCCGCCTCGGTCTTTTCCAGGACGGACGTTCCGTAGTGGTCGTCCGTGACGGCGCTGCCGTAGCCGGGGAAGTGCTTGAGGCAGGGAATGATGCCTCCTGTCTGGATGCTGCCGGTCATGACGCCGACAAGCGACGCGCAAAGCTGCGCGTCCGTTCCAAACGAGCGCGAGCCGATGACCGAAGAAGCACCCGCGGATACGTCGGCGACCGGCGCAAAGTCCATGTTGAAGCCGATGGCGTGCAGGCTTCCGGCAATGTCCTGCCCTGCCTGATAGACAGCGGCGGGGTCTGCCTGCTCGCCGAGCGACTGCAAAGACGGCGTCTGGACTGCGTCCATGGCAGCATTCGCGCCCACACGGCTGACGGTCCCGCCCTCTTCGTCGGTGCCGAGGAAGAGCGGAATTTTTGCGTAGGATTTCGTATTGCTGAGCATTTCAACGCTCTGCGCGCGGTCTTCGAGATTCTTTGCAAAGTAAATGATGCCGCCGACGGGCATTGCTTCGAGTGCTTCTTTCGTCGAATCGCCCGCGCGCGTGGCAGTCTCCACGCCCGTCAGAAGCTCCGGCGTCACGTAAAACAGCTGCCAGATCTTCTCGTCTTCCGTCATGGAGGCTAGAGTCTCCCGCGCGCGTTTGTCCGCGTCCGCGGAGATGAGAGCGTTTTCAGAAGAAGATTCTTCCGGCGCGTCCGGCTCGGAGGGCGTGTCCGGTTCCGGCTCGGGCGTTGTGTCAACGCCGGACGGGAGCTCGCCCTCATACGCCTGCTCGCGGTCCGGTTCGACGGTCTGCCCGTCGGATTCAAAGACGGAATTGGTTTCAATCGTCGTGACCTCCTGCGGCGCCTTCTGCGGCAGTACCTGCACGAGCATATACCCGGCAAGCGCCAGCAGCACCAGACAGAACAGCACGATCAAAAGCGTTAAAATAGGATTGTTTCTGCGCCTCATGGCAGCTCCTTTCTGAGAATTGGGAAAAAGTAATTGCTTACTTGTGATACAGCGCGTGCGACTGATAGACCGGCTCGCAGGTGACGTTCATGCCGAGCTTTTTGAAGACGTTCACATCGACGTCCGATAAAATGACGGAAGAGTGGACCTCGCCGCCGCGCAGACTCGACAGCGCCTCCATTGCAAGCTCTGCCGTCGGGTTTGTGACGGCAGACATCGAAAGGGCAATCAGCACCTCGTCGGTGTGAAGCCGGGGGTTCGTATTTCCCAGATGCTCGACCTTCAGATGCTGAATGGGCGCGAGGACCATGGGGGAAATGAGATCCACATTGTCGCGGATGTTGGCAAGCGTTTTGAGAGAATTGAGCAGCGCCGCGCAGCTTGCGCCCATCAGACCTGATGTCTTGCCGGTGATGACTCTGCCGTCCGGCAGCTCGATGGCAACGGCAGGGTTTCCGGTCTGCTCGGCTTTTGCGCGCGCTGCAGGAACGGCTTTGCGCATCGTCACATCCAGGTGCAGCGAGTTCATCAGCATCTCCTGCTTGTGAAGCTCCGACGGCGTCGCCAGACCCTTGCGCACGGCAACGGCGCTTGCAAAGTAGCGGCGGATGATCTCCTGGCAGGATGCCTCGCGGCACGCCTCGTCGTCAACGATGGCGCTGGCAATCATGTTGACGCCCATATCCGTCGGGCTTTTGTAGGGGCACTCGCCGTAGATGGTGCGGAACATGGTCTCGAGCACCGGGAAGATTTCAATGTCGCGGTTATAGTTGACCGTCGTCACGCCGTAGGCGTCGAGATGGAACGGGTCGATCATGTTGACGTCGGCAAGGTCTGCCGTCGCCGCCTCGTAGGCAAGGTTCACCGGGTGCTTGAGCGGCAGATTCCAGACCGGGAAGGTCTCGTATTTGGCGTAGCCTGCGTCGATGCCGCGCTGATGCTCCTGATAGAGCTGGCTCAGGCACGTTGCCATCTTGCCCGAGCCGGGACCCGGCGCGGTCACAACGACGACCGGACGCGAGGTTTCGATGTAGTCGTTTTTGCCGTAGCCCTCGTCGGAGACGATCAGCGGAATGTTTGAAGGGTAGTCTGCGATGGGGTAGTGCTTGTAGACGCGGATGCCGAGGTTTTCCAGCTTGTGCTGGAACAGCTCCGCCGCATGCTGCCCGCGGTACTGGGTGATGACGACGCTGCCGACATACAGCCCGATGGAGCGGAAGGCGTCGATCAGGCGCATGACGTCCATGTCATAGGTGATGCCGAGATCGCCGCGGCGCTTGTTGAGCTCGATATGCTCGGCGCAGATGGCAATGACGATCTCTGCCTGGTCCTTTAGCTGCAGGAGCATTTTCATCTTGCTGTCCGGCTCGAAGCCCGGCAGCACGCGCGAGGCGTGATAGTCGTCAAAGAGCTTGCCGCCGAATTCCAGATAGAGCTTGCCGCCGAACTGCTCGACGCGCTCAAGAATTTTTTTCGACTGCAGCTCCAGATATTTCTGATTGTCAAATCCGATCTTTGTCATGTGTTACCTCGTATTTCGAAATTCCAGCAGACTGCATGCGAAAAAACCAAACACGCAGCCATAATACTATCATAGAATATGATACCTTGAATCGACCCGGATTGCAACCGGTATCCGGCGCGAAAATAAGCCAAAGATTCGAGCGTGCCTTTTGCGGTTTTCCACAAGAATTTCAAAACCGGGGCATCCTTGACTTCCAAACCGAAAAACGGTATACTGAACACAATATAATGGGTAATTATCCCCAGCAAACGCACGAAAACTGGTGAGGAAACGCAATGAAAAAACAGCAAGCCTACGGCAACGACAGCATCTCCGCACTCAAGGGCGCGGACCGGGTCAGAAAGCGTCCGGCAGTCATTTTCGGCTCCGACGGTCTGGACGGCTGCGAGCATGCCGTATTTGAAATTCTCTCGAACGCCATCGACGAGGCGCGCGAGGGGCACGGAAACCTGATCATCGTCACGCGCTATCTGGACCACTCGATCGAGGTGACGGACTTCGGGCGCGGCTGCCCGGTCGACTGGAACGAGAAAGAGGGCAGATACAACTGGGAGCTGGTGTTCTGCGAGCTCTACGCGGGAGGCAAGTACAAGAACAACACCGGCGGCGACTATGAATACTCTCTGGGTCTGAATGGACTCGGCGCGTGCGCGACGCAATATGCCTCGCGCTATTTTGACGCCGCCATCCGAAGAGACGGATATCTGTATACGCTCCATTTCGAGCGGGGTGAGCTGGTCGGCGAGATGAAAAAGACGCCTGCGGACCGGAAAAAGACCGGTTCGAGCTTTCACTGGCTGCCCGACCTCGACGTGTTCACGGATATTGACATTCCGAAGGAGTATTACGAGGATACGCTGAAACGGCAGGCGGTTGTGAATGCCGGCATTACCTTCCGGTTCCGCTGCGAGAGCGCGCCCGGTAAGTTTGACGAGACCGAGTATTTCTACGAAAACGGCATTCTGGACTATATCCGCGAGATCACGCAGGACCAGTCGCTCACCGCGCCGCAGTTCTGGGAGGCGGAGCGCAAGGGACGCGACCGCAGCGACATGGATGAATACAAGGTGAAAATCTCGGCGGCGTTCTGCTTTTCCAATCAGGTCAGCCGGCAGGAGTATTACCACAACTCGTCCTGGCTGGAATATGGCGGCGCGCCGGAGAAGGCGGTCAAAAACGCCTTTGTTTACGCCATCGACGCCTATCTGAAATCCACCAACAAATATACGAAGACCGAATCCAAAATTACGTTCCAGGATGTGGCAGACTGTCTGGTGCTGGTGACGAACTGCTTCTCCACGAAGACCTCCTACGAAAACCAGACCAAAAAGGCAATCACCAACAAGTTTGTACAGGACGCCATGACCGAGTTCTTCCGCGACCGGCTGCACGTGTATTTCATCGAGAACAAGCAGGAAGCGGACCGTATTGCCGAGCAGGTGCTGATCAACAAGCGCAGCCGCGAGACGGCAGAAAAGCAGCGGCTGAACATCAAGAAGAAGCTGACCGGCAATCTGGATATTGCCAACCGCGTGCAGAAGTTTGTCGACTGCCGCACGAAGGACGTCTCCCGGCGCGAGATCTATATCGTCGAGGGCGACTCCGCGCTCGGCTCGGTCAAGCTTTCGCGCGACGCGGAATTTCAGGGCATCATGCCCGTGCGCGGCAAGATTCTCAACTGTCTGAAGGCGGACTACGACCGCATTTTCAAATCCGACATCATTACCGACCTCATCCGTGTACTGGGCTGTGGGGTCGAGGTGCAGACCAAAAAGGCAAAGGACCTGTCGAGCTTTGATCTTGCGAACCTGCGCTGGAACAAGGTCGTGATCTGCACCGATGCGGATGTCGACGGCTACCAGATCCGGACCCTGATTCTGACCATGATCTACCGGCTTTGTCCCACGCTCATTGAGCAAGGCTATGTCTATATCGCGGAGTCTCCGCTTTATGAGATCAACTGCAAGGACAAGACATGGTTTGCCTATACGGAAAGCGAGAAGGGCGAGATTTTAAAGCAGCTCGAGGGCAAAAAGGTCTCGATCAACCGCTCGAAGGGTCTGGGCGAAAATGACCCGGAGATGATGTGGATGACGACGATGAATCCCGAAACCCGCCGGCTTATCAAGGTCATGCCCGAGGACATGGTGCTCACGCAGCAGATGTTCGATCTGCTGCTCGGAGACAATCTGCAGGGCAGAAAGGATCACATTGCCGAGAACGGCTATAAATATCTGGACCAGCTGGACGTGTCGTAACGCCAGAGAAGGAACGAAGAAACTATGGCAAAGAAAAAAGAACCACAGGCGCCGAAGCGGCTGGACCCGCACGTGCAGGGGCTGCATGCTGAGGTCAAAGAGCAGCCGATCTGCCAGACGCTCGAGCAGAACTACATGCCCTATGCGATGTCGGTCATCGTCTCGCGCGCCATTCCGGAGATCGACGGCTTTAAGCCCTCGCACCGGAAGCTTTTATATACGATGTACAAGATGGGACTGCTGACCGGCAGCCGGACCAAATCCGCCAACATTGTCGGGCAGACCATGCGCCTGAATCCCCACGGCGACGCGGCAATCTATGAGACGATGGTCCGCCTTGCGCGCGGCAATGAGACGCTGCTGCATCCGTTTGTCGACTCGAAAGGCAATTTCGGCAAGGTCTACTCGCGCGATATGGCATATGCTGCGTCGCGCTACACGGAGGCGAAGCTGGACGCCATCTGCCAGGAGCTGTTCCGTGACATCGACGCAGACACCGTCGACTTTGTCGACAACTACGACGGCTCCATGAAAGAGCCGACGCTGCTGCCTACGACGTTTCCCAATGTGCTGGTCTCTGCAAACATGGGCATTGCCGTCGGCATGGCGTCAAACATCTGCTCGTTTAACCTTTCCGAGGTCTGCAAAACGGCAGTTGCGCTGATCAAAAATCCGGAGGCAGATCTTCTTGACACGCTGCCCGCACCCGATTTTCCGACCGGCGGCGAGATCCTCTACGACGCGGCGGAAATGCTGCAGATCTACAAAACCGGCAGGGGCACCTTCCGCCTGCGCGCCAGATGGCGCTATGTCAAGGAAGGCAACATGATCGAAATCTATGAGATTCCGTACACCACGGCGACGGAGATTATCATGGACAAGGTCGCCGAGCTGATCAAGGCGGGCAAGGTCCGCGAAATAGCCGACATGCGCGACGAGACGGACCTGAACGGTCTGAAGCTGACGATCGATTTAAAACGCGGCACGGACCCCGAAAAGCTCATGCAGAAGCTCTTCAAAACGACGACGCTGCAGGACTCGTTCGGCTGCAACTTCAACATTCTGATCGGCGGCATGCCGCGTGTGCTGGGGGTGCGCGAGATTTTCGAGGAGTGGACCGCGTGGCGCTGCGAGTGCGTCCGCCGGCGGGTCTATTTCCAGCTGCAGAAGAAAAAGGACAAGCTGCATCTTCTCAAAGGTCTGGGCAAGATCCTGCTCGATATCGACAAGGCAATCCGCATCATCCGCGAAACAGAGCTCGACGCCGAGGTCATTCCGAACCTTATGATCGGCTTCGGCATCGATCAGGTGCAGGCGGAGTACGTCGCGGAGATCAAGCTGCGCAATATCAACAAGGAATTTTTGCTCAACCGTCTGCAGGAGACCGAGAGTCTGGAACGGGAAATTGCGGAGCTGGAAGAGCTGCTCGGCTCGGAGAAAAAGATCAAGGCAGTGATCTGCAAGGAGCTCGATGCGGTCAGCAGCAAATACGGTCAGCCGAGAAAGACCCAGCTGGTCTATGATCACGAGCTGAACGTTCCCGACGAGCCGGACATGCCGGACTATCCGGTCACGGTCTTTATCTCCCGCGAGGGCTATTTCAAGAAAATCACGCCGCAGTCTCTTCGCATGTCCGGCGAGCAGAAGTTCAAGGAAGGAGACGCGCTGCTTTTAAGCCGCGAGACGACCAACAGCGCTGAGCTTCTCGTCTTCACCGACCGCTGCCAGGTCTATAAGACGCGGCTATCGGACTTTGACGACGGCAAGGCGTCCCAGCTCGGCGACTATCTTCCCGGCAAGCTCGGCTTTGACGAGGGCGAGAGCTTCTTCGATGCCATTTTCCCGGGCGATTATTCGGGCAATCTGCTCTTTGTCTTTGAAAACGGCAAGTGCGCGAAGGTCGAGCTTTCCGGCTATGCGACCAAGACCAACCGCAGAAAGCTTACCGGCGCATACTGTGACAAGAGCCCGCTCGTATCGGTCATAGAGCTGCCACAGGAAGAGGAGCTGGCGCTCTATGCCTCCGACGGCAGAACGCTCATTTTCTCCACGGCACTGCTTGCGCCCAAAACGACAAGAGCCACGCAGGGCGTTGCGGTCATGGCGCTCAAGAAAAACGCAAAGCTGGTGCGCGTCAGAACGCTTGCAGACAGCGCCATCGGCAATCAGGCGCGCTACCGCGCCAAATCGCTTCCCGCCGCGGGCGCGCTTCTGCGGCAGGAGGATACGGAGGAGCAGCAAATCTCACTTGATTTATAACAGGAGGCCTGCGCGATGACAAACAAACCCATTTGGAGCATTGCGCGCTATTGCGCGCTGCTGGTGATCGGAAACGCAATGTTTGCGCTGGGCTTTAATCTGTTTCTGGTGCCGAACTCGCTGAACGTCGGCGGCTTGAGCGGTATTGCCATGATTCTGCAGCGGCTGCTCGGGCGCGGCGGCATCGGTCTGTATACGGCGGTGATGAATGTGCCGCTGTTTGTGATCGGCTACAAACGGCTCGGGCGCGGCTTTTTCTTCGGGTCGCTTCTCGGCATGGCGTGCAACTCGCTGCTCATTGACCTGCTTGCCGGGCTTCCTGCGCCGCAGGTCGAGACGATGCTGGGCGTGATTTTCGGCGGTGTTCTGACGGGCGCGGGGCTGGGGCTGGTGTTTCTGCCCGGCGCGACCACGGGCGGCACGGACATTCTGGCGCGGCTTTTAAAGCGGCATCTGCGCGAGGTGAAGATGGGCTATGTGACGCTTGCCATCGACACGGTGGTGCTGATTCTGACGGGCCTTGTCTTCCGCGACATCTCCAAGACGCTTTACAGCGCCGTCACGCTGTTCATCTGCTCGCGCGTTCTCGACGCAGTGCTCTACGGACTGGACTATTCGAGCGTCGCGCTCATTATCTCGGACCGCTACGAGGATGTGTACCGCGCAATTGACAAGCAGCTCGACCGCGGCGTGACGTTTCTCGAGGGGCGCGGCGGCTATACGGGCGCTCCCAAAACGGTTCTGATGACGGCGGTCAAGAGCCGTCAGATCTCTGAGCTCAAGCAGCTCGTGCAGTGCATCGACCCGAATGCCTTCATGATCGTCCAGCCGGCGCACCAGGTGCTGGGCGAGGGCTTCAAGCGATACTCGGACGATATTTAAGCGCTTCAGAAAACAGGCACGTTTGCTGCCGGACAGGAGGCGAAGACGGAATGAAGAAGATACAACTTACGGCACTGACATTGGCACTCTGCATGGCGTTTTCGGCGTGCAGCCGGTTTGTTCCGTCGAGCTATACCCGCGTCTCGGCGCACAGCCAGACCAAAAGCGAGCAGATGGACACGAACGTGGTCAATGTCGACGATTACGCCGGACTGCGGCGCGCCATCCGCGATTTTGTGCGCGGCGGCGTGGAGCACGGTGTCATTCGCGTCCAGCAGTACACGGGCACGCTCGAAGACGACCTTGCCGCAGCTGCCTACTCGGTGGCGCGCGAGGACCCGGCAGGCGCATATGCGGTCGATTATATGACGCATGAGTGTACGCTGATCGTCTCCTACTATGAAATTCACGTGGACATTACCTTCCGCAAGACGCTGACCCCGCTGTCGCAGATTCCGTATGTGAGCGTGCTCAGCGACCTCGAACGCCGGCTGCACGAGGCGATGGACGGCTACGATGCGGTTCTGACCATTTATGCGGGCTACGACCAGGAGCCGGACTATGCGGCGCTGGCGCAGGATTATTATGAGCAGAACCTCGGCAGACTCATGGCGCTGCCGCAGATCACGGTCGAGAGCTACCCGCAAGGCGGCAAGCCGCGCATTGTCGAGCTGACGATGCACTATCCGGAGTCGAGCCGGACACTTGAGAGCATGGCGCAGCAGGTTTCAGATACCGTAAGCGCAGCGTCTGTGTATGTCCGATTCCGCGAAAGTGCATGGGAAAAGCTGCAGCTTCTGTATTCCTATCTTACCGAGCGGTTCACCTACACCGAAGAGCAGACGCAGACGCCGGTCTATTCGCTTCTGTGCGAGGGCTATGCTACCAGCTGGAGCATGGCGCAGTGCTGGGCGCTTTTGTGCCAGGAAGCGGGGCTGGAGTGCCAGGTGGTGAAGGGACTGCGTGGGAGCGCGGACTACTGGTGGAACGAGGTCTGCCTCGACGGGACCTGGTATCATATGGATCTCATGCAGGACGTTATGGACCAGTCCGGCTTGCGTCTCCGCTACGACGAGGACATGACAGGTTACTACTGGGACGTGGAAGCGTATCCTGCCTGCCCGGCGCCGGAGGAGGAACCGACCGCGGGAGGAGAGAACCAGCCGCAGGCGCCGGATACGCCTGCAGAGCCGTCGGAACCGGATGCGCCGCAGGAGCCGTCCGGCGAGACGCCTGCAGAACCAGGGGAGGAAACGCCGGAGACATCCACGGAGCCGGTTTTGCAAAATTTTCGATAATTGGGACAGAAGGACTTGACTTTTCCGGAATTTCTGCTATAATCATACCTGCATTTGACGAATGCGGGTGTAGCTCATCCGGTAGAGCGCCACCTTGCCAAGGTGGAGGTAGCGAGTTCGAGCCTCGTCACCCGCTCCATAAAACGACGACTGGCGAAAGCCAGTCGTTTTTGTTTCGCAAATTTTGCGATAACAGTCTCGCAGAGTTTCGCGCCCGCAGGCGCGAAATAAAGTAGATATTCATTTTATCCGGCGGCTTTGCCGACCGAAAAAATTCCGATCGCTGAGCCAGTGTGAGCTTTTCGCGCGGAGCGTGAAAAGCTTGCGCGCAGTCGAGGCGCATTCCGTTATGAAAAAGGGTCCGCTGCCATGCAGCGGACCCTTTTTTGAAGTATTTATGCCTGCGGGATGCTCAGACGGACCTGCGCGCGGCGCTTTGCGGACTCGGCAAGCCGATGCTCCTCTTTGGAAAGAGAGGCGTCTGCCAGCTTTTCCTCGGCGCGGGCAAGCGCGGACTTTGCACGCTCACGGTCAATGTCCTCCGCCCACTCGAACGTCGTGGCAATCAGGCGGACCTCGCCGTTTATCACGCTCAGCATACCGCCGATGCAGGCGGCGATGCGCGACTTACCTTCGAGGACGACCTTTGCCGGACCCATGCCGACCGTGGTCACGAAGTTCGTATGGCGCGGCAGAATGGTCAGTCCGCCCTGCGCGGCGCGCAGATTGAGACTCTCTGCCTGCCCGTCGTAGAACAGACCGTCAGGCGTTACGATTTGCAGATGGAAGCTGCTCATGCATTGCCGCCTTTCGCCTTGGCGACCACGTCGTCGATCGTTCCGGCAAAGAGGAAGGCAGACTCGGGAATATCGTCGTGCTTGCCTTCCACGATCTCCTTGAAGCCGCGGATGGTTTCGCGAACGGGAACGTACTTGCCAGCCATGCCGGTGAACTGCTCGGCGACATGGAACGGCTGGGACAGGAAGCGCTGTACCTTACGGGCGCGGCTGACCGTCAGCTTGTCGCTTTCAGACAGCTCGTCCATGCCCATGATGGCGATGATATCCTGCAGCTCCTTATAGCGCTGGAGGATGTGGATGACAGACTGCGCAACCTCATAGTGCTCCTTGCCGACAACGTCCGGAGACAGGATACGCGACGTCGAGTCCAGCGGATCGACGGCAGGGTAGATGCCGAGCGAAGCGATGGAGCGGTCGAGAACCGTCGTTGCGTCCAGATGCGCGAACGTGGTGGCAGGCGCGGGGTCGGTCAGATCGTCCGCCGGGACATAGACTGCCTGCACCGACGTGATCGAGCCGTCCTTCGTGGACGTGATACGCTCCTGCAGTGCGCCCATTTCGGTTGCCAGCGTGGGCTGGTAGCCGACGGCGGAAGGCATACGGCCAAGCAGCGCCGAAACCTCGGAGCCAGCCTGCGTGAAACGGAAGATGTTGTCGATGAACAGAAGCACGTCCTGGTGCTTGACGTCGCGGAAGTATTCCGCCATCGTCAGACCCGAAAGACCGACACGCATACGCGCTCCGGGCGGTTCGTTCATCTGACCGAAGACCAGCGCGGTTTTCTCCAGAACGCCGGACTCCTTCATTTCGTAGTACAGGTCGTTGCCCTCACGGGTACGCTCGCCGACGCCGGTGAAGACGGAGTAGCCGTTGTGTTCGGTTGCGATGTTGTAGATCAGCTCCTGAATCAGAACGGTCTTGCCGACGCCTGCGCCGCCGAACAGACCGATCTTGCCGCCCTTTGCGTACGGGCAGATCAGGTCGACGACCTTGATGCCGGTTTCAAGAATCTCCGTGGAGGATTCCTGCTCGGCGTAGGACGGTGCCTCGCGGTGAATGGGCCAGCGTTCGAGATTTTCGTCGATGGGCTGATCATCCAGCGGGTTGCCCATCAGGTCGAAAATACGACCGAGGCAAGCCTCGCCGACCGGAACGGTAATGGGGGAGCCTGTGTCGACGGCTTCTGTGCCGCGGACAAGACCATCGGTGGAGCTCATGGCAACGCAGCGGACGATGCCGTCGCCGATCTGCTGAGCAACCTCAGCGACGATCGTGCGCTCGCCGTTTTTGAGCGTAACGGCGTGGTTCAGATTGGGAAGCTGACCGTCGGGGAAGCGAATATCAAGGACAGGTCCGACAACCTGTACGACAGTACCGGTATTTGGCAATACGGTCACTCCTTTCAAGACTGTTCTGCGCCGGCGACAATTTCGGTGATCTCCTGCGTGATTGCGCCCTGACGCGCGCGGTTGTAGCGGAGATTCAGATCATCGATGATTTCGTCGGCGTTTTTGGTGGCGGAGTCCATGGCGGTGCGGCGCGCCGCCTGCTCGGAAGCGGTCGACTCGCACAGCGCGCCATAAAGAACGCCGCCCAGGTATTCCGGAACGATGGCGTTGAAAACGGCTTCGCTGCCGGGCTCATACAAAATGGCGTTCTGCGTCTTGCGCTTCTCGGTGGAGACGCGCAGAGGCAGCAGGTCCAGAGTGCTCGGCGTCTGCGAAAGCATCGAGACGAAGTTCGTATAGCCAAGCGTCAGCTTGCCGAAGCTTCCGTCGAGGAAGCCGTCAGCGAGCATTTTTGCAATCGTGTAGCAGTCGCCGATGGAGACGCTTGCCGCCTCGGCATAGCTCTCGGTGATGACCGTTACGTTCTTGCGCCGGAAATACTCCACGGCTTTCTTGCCGATCGGCAGCACGGCGGCGCCATCCTCCATCTGGGAATAGACCAGCTTGAGGATGTTGTTGTTATAGCCGCCCGCTAAGCCCCGGTCGCCCGCGATGACGACATAGACGGGCTTGCCGTCGGGGTTTGCGTGCAGATACGGCGAAGAAAAATCGTTGTTGGTATCGGCAATTTCGTCCATCGCCGCGTACAGCGTCTGGAAGTACGGACGGCTGGAGATTGCCTTGGCTTGTGCAGAGCGCAGCTTGGAGGCTGCGACCAGCTCCATGGCCTTGGTAATCTGGCGGGTGGACTGCATGCTCTTGATGCGGTTTTTTATCGCTTTTGTGGATAAGCCGGCCATGTGCGCGCCTCCTCCTTCTTATTGATTCTGTAAGAACTCGGCAACGCGCGTGGTAATGGCCTTGTTCAAAAGCGCCTCGGTTTCCTTGCTCAGATCCTTCGTTTCGCGGATAGCGGTGAGAACGTCTGCCGCATTCGCTTCCATCCAGGGATAGAGCTCGGCTTCAAACGCGCGGATGCGCTCGACGGGAATATCCTTGAGGTAGCCGCCGATGACGGCATAGAGGATGCAGACCTGATAGGCGACGTCGACCGGCGCATTGCGGTCCTGCTTGAGAACCTCGACGATACGGGCACCTTGCTCCAGACGGTCTCTGGTGTCCTTATCGAGGTCGGAGCCGAACTGCGCGAAGCTCTGCAGCTCACGGTACTGCGAATACAGCAGCTTCAGCTTACCGGCGACCTTCTTCATTGCCTTGATCTGCGCGCTGCCGCCGACACGGGAGACGGAGATGCCGGGGTTGACTGCCGGCATGACGCCGGAGTGGAACAGCTCGGTCTCCAGGAAGATCTGACCGTCGGTGATGGAAATGACGTTCGTCGGGATGTAAGCAGAAACGTCGCCCGCCTGCGTCTCGATGATAGGAAGGGCGGTCAAAGAGCCGCCGCCGAATTCCGGCGCCATACGCGCTGCGCGCTCGAGCAGACGAGAGTGCAGATAGAACACGTCGCCGGGGTAGGCCTCGCGGCCGGGAGAACGTCCCA
>OLWB01001267.1_pt1 | contig 24226 bp, 23 predicted proteins | sample 1673331 | NCBI WGS metagenome assembly OLWB01 (sample SAMEA3178943, study PRJEB25190) | human gut metagenome | biome: human gut; feature: human-associated habitat; material: faeces | place: Austria | collected 2013
CGTCGGCGACTGGGATATGTATCCGTATTTCTGGCTGTTCGGCGGCGTGCTGACCGACGACGGCTTCACCACGGCCAGCGGTTATCTGGACAGCGACGCCAGCATCGCAGCCATGCAGAAGATCGTGGAGCTGCACGACGAGAAGGTCCTTACCATCCGCGACGTGGACGGCTCCGTGGACGCATGGGACGGCATCAACAGCGAATACGCCATGTTCTTTGAAGGCCCGTGGTACTTCGGTTCTTATGAGGACAGCCTCTCCAAGGGCATCACCGCAGCGACCATTCCCACCTATGAAGGCCGCAGCGCGTCCGTGGTCGGCGGCGAGGATATCGCCGTGTTCGCCACCAGCGCGCACCCGGAGGCAGCCTATGAGTTTGCCAAGTTCATGACCTCCGAGGATGTGCAGCTTGCCATGCTCGAGGCCGGTCAGCTGCCGATCCTCAAGTCGCTGGTAAGCAGTGAGGCCGTCCAGAGCAACCCCGTCTGGTCTGTTTATATGCAGCAGATGGAATCGGCCAAGGCGCGCATTCCGTCCCCCAACAACTCCGCGATCCAGGAGATCTGGAGCGAAACGGTGACCAGCATCTTCGTCGATGGTGCGGATGTGGCGCAGGCGCTTCACGATGCGGCGGCCCGGATCGACGAGCAGCTCAGCTAGACCGCGTCTTACAGCAGGCCGCAGGACCCAACGGTTCTGCGGCCTTTTTGAGAAAGGAGGAGGGGTATCCCCATGGTTTCTGCCGAAAAAGCCGGCCTGCGGGCCGGGCGGCCCGGTGCAGTCCGCAAGGGCGTGCGCGGCTGGATCACGGCACTGCCGTTTATCCTGCCGGGGCTGATCCTGGTGGCGGTGTTCGTGCTCTATCCGCTGCTGTTTACGATCCGTATCGCGCTGTCCGATTATCAGATCGTGCAGGGAAACATCACGTTTATCGGTCTTGAGAATTTCAAAAAGGTTCTGTCCGGCGGCTCCCGGTTCTGGTATGCCTATCGGAACAACTTCCTTTACGCGCTCGTGACCGTCCCGTTTATCCTGCTGGGCGGTATGCTGTTCGCGTATCTGATCAACAATCTCAAACGCGGACAGGGCGTCTTCCGCGTGGGCTTTTATCTGCCGGTCATCACCTCATGGGTCATCGTCAGTCTGGTGTTCCAGTATATGTTCAATAATTCCAACCGCGGGCTGATCAACTACATTCTCGTGGATGTGCTGCATATACTGGACGACTATGTGCCGTGGCTGCTGCGGGAGTGGTCCGGCAATGCGGCTATCTGGCTTATGGGCATCTGGAAAAACGTCGGCTGGTCCATGCTGATCTATCTGGCGGCGCTTCAGAGCATTCCGAAGGAGCGGTATGAGGCAGCGGAGCTGGACGGCGCGGGACTCTGGGCGAGATTCCGGTATATCACCATGCCGAGCCTGCGGCCCACGACCTTCTATGTCATGGTAAACATGATCATCGGTTCGTTCAACGTCTTTATTCAGGTCATGATGCTGACCGGCGGTAATCCGAACGGCAAAACGTCCACGCTGCAGTATCTGCTGTATGACAAGGCGTTCAATCAGTTCGCCTTCGGCGAGGCTTCCGCCATCGGCATGATCTCCGCCGTGACCATCGTAATCCTGACGGTGATCCTGAACCGGACGCTGAAGCTGAACAGCACAGAACAGGAGGGATAGGCTTGAAACACGTCAAAAGCAAAAAAGGGTCGGAGCTTCTGGGCCAGATCCTGCTGTGGGCGCTGCTGATCGGTGCGCTGCTGGTCTTCTCTGTTCCGTTTTTCTTCATGATCAGCAATTCCTTCGAGGAATTCAGCTATGTGCTGCCATATCCGCCCAGACTGCTTCAGACCAGACTGGACTTTTCCGCGTACAAGCATATTCTGGAGCTGGAGATCTTTCCGACGGCGGTCTGGAACAGCGTCGTCAATACCTGTGTAACGGTCGTTCTTTCCGTGTTCATCTCCACGCTCTCGGCCTACGGCTTCGCCCGCATCCGGTTTCCGGGCCGGGACAAGCTCTTTGGAATTTATCTGTTTACGCTGATGATGCCGGGCTTTCTGAACATCATACCGCAGTTTCTGATTTTGAAGGGCATTCCGCTTCCGGGCCTGACAAACGGCCTGATCGGGACACGTGCCGGTCTGATCCTGGTGTATGTGGCGACCAACGTCTGCGGGCATACGTTTTTTCTGCGGAATTTCTTCCGAAGCCTGCCGGATTCTCTGTCTGAATCGGTCATTATCGACGGCGGCGGACACGGCACGATCTTTTTCAAAATCATGCTGCCCCTTTCCAAACCGGCGATCGGGACTATGACGATCTTCGCGTTTCAGGGCTTCTGGGAGGAGTATTTTACCGCCAAGGTGCTCGTCGGCGCGGATGAGAAAATGATGACGCTCCCGCTGCTGCTGCAGCGGCTCAACGGGCAGTACGCCACGCGCTGGGAGTGGGTCTTTGCCGCGTCGATCCTTGCGCTGATCCCGGTCGTCGCGCTGTTTATTCTGTTCCAGCGAAAAATGGTCGTCGGCGGCCTGACACAGGGGGCGGTAAAGGGATGAAGCTGACCTGTGAATTTGACCGCGCGCAGTATCTGACAGGGCAGGAGATACGGCTGTATCTGCCGGAGGGAGTGAACGCGCCGCGCATATGCGTATACCGGCTGGAAGTACCCATCGACTGCTCCGTGCGCCAAAACGGGCGGACGCTGATCCTGCCGCCGCTGCCGGCCGGCAGCTACGGAGTCGCCGTCGAAACCGGCTCTGCACAGTGGGAGGGTGCGTTCGACGTTGTGAAGGATCCCCGTCAGGTGACGCGGTACGCATTTTTATCGGATTTTACCTCCGCGGACACCGAAACGCAGGACGTGGACTGGATCCGGCGGCTGCATTTTAACGCCGTGCAGTTTTATGACTGGATGTACCGCCACGATATGCTGCTGCCGCCACAGGAGCGGTATCTCGATCCCATGGGCAGGGAAACCGACCTTGCCGCGATTCGCGCGAAGATCGCCGCCTGCAAGGCCGCCGGAATTCGGCCCATTGCCTACGGCGCTGTCTATGCCGCTGCAAAGGAGCTGTTTGCAGAGCACCCGGAATGGGCCATGTATACCATGGACGGGCAGGCGATGACCTTTGCCGGGTGGCTCTATTACATGAACATCGCGCCAAGCTGCGGCTGGTCGGGGCATATTCTGGCAGAATTCCGAAAGGCCGTCGCCTTTGGCTTTTCCGGGATCCATATGGACACCTACGGCTTTCCAAAGCAGGTCTGGGACGCGGAGCGGCGTCCGGTCGAGCTGACCGACGCGCTTCCGAAGCTGATCGACCGGGCGGCGGAGGCAGTTCGGAAGGAAGACTCTGCCGCAGGCGTGATTTTCAACGCCGTCAACAACTGGCCGATGGAGGCGGTAGCCGGAACGAAGCAGGACGCAGTCTACATTGAGGTCTGGCCGCCGAACGACCGCTATTACGATCTGTATACGCTGATCCGGGAGGCGCGGTTGTGCTCCGGAAAGCAGGTGGTGCTCGCAGCGTATCTGCATCCGTTCCAGCAGGCGGACACGGACGGCGCGGAACGGGCGTTCCGCCTGTCCTGGGCCGCGATCAGCGCTGCCGGCGGCACACAGCTGGTGCTGGGCGAAAATAAAGCCGCCCTGCAGGACAGCTACTATGCAAACTACGCTTCTCTCCGAGCAGCCTTTTTGCCCGTCGTGCAGCGGTACTGCGATTTTCTGGTGCGCTATGCCGCGCTTTTGTATCTGGATGCCGGCATGGACATCGGCCGCACCGCGGCCGGTGGGATCAATGAGGATATTCAGTTCGAAGCGGAGGACTGCGTTTTTTCCACGGACGCGGAGGCGGGTACCGTCTGGAGCATGATCCGGGAAAGCGGGAGCCGCCTGAACATTCAGCTGATCAACCTGCGCGGGAACAACGCGCGCTGGAACGAGGCAAAGGCCGCGCCGCAGGCTGCGGAGAATATCCGGATCCAGGTGCGGCTCGACCGGCCGGTCGCCGGTGCGTTTGCCGCTTCGCCGGACGGCGAAAGTCTGTGCGCGGAGCGTCTGCCGCTGACCTGCCGGCAGACGCCGCAGGGCCGGATCTATACGGCTGAGCTTGCGCGGCTGGACTATTGGACCGCAGTCTGGTTCACAATGGGGGATGAAGTATGCTGATATCCTATAATGCAGATCTGCTCCCGAAGGTGCGGATGCTGGGACAGATCCGGTATAACGAGCCGTGGATCCATTTTTCCCGCTGCATCAACGAGTGGGTCCTGTATGTGATCCGGGACGGGAATCTGTATTTGCAGGAGGACGGCATTCGGTATCACCTGAGCGCGGGAGATTTCTTCCTGCTGGAGCCGGGGCTGCCGCATGAGGGCTATCAGAAGGCCGCCTGCGACTATTATTACGCGCATTTCACGCATCCTGATATGCACCGGGCCGCAGACGACCGGCAGGCGATGGCGCTGTTGGCGGAAAAACGGCGGAAAAGTCTGGTCGGCTATAATCTGGACGCCTGCGACCCCACGGCTCCGGAGACCTGCCTGCCGAAGCAGTTTCATCTGACCGGCGGAGAATTCAAATCCCAGCTGCATACGGCAGTGGAGTGCTACGACAGCCGGGAGGACGACTATAAGCGCCGGGCGTCCGCTCTGCTTCACAGCTTTCTGCTTCAGACGGCGCACGAGCATCTGCTTGCCAAAAACAGCGCACAGGGACGGAAGATCCGAAAGTCCGACGTGATCGCGGAGCAGCTTCTGCGCTATCTGAATCAGAACTATACTAAACATCTGACCAGCCGGGAGATTGAGGAACTGTTCGAGGGAAACTTCGATTATCTGAACCGGGTGTTTTCCTCCCTGACCGGCTCGCCGGTGTTTGCCTATCTCAACATTTTGCGGATCAACAACGCAAAGCAGCTGATCTCCACGACCGATCTGCCGTTTTCGGAGATCGCGTATCTGGTCGGGATCGAGGATCGATACTATTTTTCCAAGCTGTTTCGAAAAATGACCGGCATGAGTCCGACGGAATACTACAAGGAGGTCAGAAGCTGATACGATGCAGGGGCGAAAAGAAGAAAATGCAATGTGTGCGGCATGGTGGAAGGAACGGGTATTTTACCAGATCTATCCGCGCAGCTTTCAGGATTCCAACGGCGACGGGATCGGGGATATCCCCGGGATCATCTCCCGGCTGGATTATCTGAAATGGCTGGGCGTCGGCGCGGTCTGGCTGTGCCCGGTGTATGATTCTCCGAATGCGGACATGGGATATGATATTCGTGATTACGAAAAAATCATGTCCGAATTTGGGACAATGGAGGATTTTGATACGCTTCTGCGGGAAATGCACAAGCAGGACATCAAGCTGGTGATGGATCTTGTTGTGAATCACTCCTCCGATGAACACCCATGGTTCGTGGAATCGCGAAAGAGCTTGGACAATCCCTGCCGGGACTACTATATCTGGCGCGACGGCAAAAACGGAAAGGAGCCGAACAACTGGTCGTCCTTCTTTACGCCGTCGGCATGGAGCTACGATGAGAAAACCGGCCAATGGTACCTGCATCTGTTCAGTGAAAAGCAGCCGGATCTGAACTGGGAGAATCCAAAGCTCCGGGAGGCGGTCTATGCCATGATGAATCGCTGGTTTGACCGCGGCGTAGACGGCTTTCGGATGGACGTGATCAGTTTAATTGCAAAAGCGCCCGGTCTGCCGGACGGGCAGGGGGACGGGTATGTGTTCTCACCGGAGCAGTTCGCATTCCAGCCGAAGCTGCACGAGTATCTGCGGGAAATGCGCCGCCGCTGCTTTGACGGGAGAAACTGCATGTGCGTGGGCGAAACGACCTTCGTAACGCCGGAGAATGCAGACTCCGTTGTCGGCGACGGCCGGGAGCTGGATCTGCTGTTTCAGTTTGATTTTATGGATCTCGACGGCTGTGGCGGCAAATGGAATGTGATCCCGTTCGACCTGAGAAAACTCAAGCAGCTTCTCGTGCGCTGGCAGGAGGCAATCGACTGGAACACCCTGTTCTGGGGCAACCACGATCAGCCGCGGGCCGTGTCGCGGTTTGGCTCCGACGCTTCGGAGGCGCTGCGCGTCCGGAGTGCGAAGATGCTGGCGGCGGCCATGTATCTGCTGCGCGGAACGCCGTTTTTGTATCAGGGCGAGGAGATCGGTATGACAAATTTCCCGTTCCGGGACGAGACGCAGCTCCGCGATGTGGAGAGCCTCAATCTGCTCGCGCAGGCCCGGAAGGACGGACGGGAAGCCTGGGCGTGGAACGGCATCCGCAAAAAAGGCCGCGACAACGCGCGTACGCCCATGCAGTGGGATGCTTCCGCCAACGCGGGCTTCACAGCCGGAACGCCGTGGATCGATGTGAATCCGAACTACCGGCAGATCAACGTGCACGAAGCGCAGGCAGACCCGGATTCGATCCTGCACTTCTACCGGAGGCTGCTGGCGCTGCGGCAGGGCTCGGATGCGCTGCGCAGCGGAACATTCCGCCTGCTCCTGCCGGAGCACCCGCAGCTTCTCGCTTATGAACGCGCCTGCGGCGAAGAACGGATCCGCATATGCTGCAATTTCAGCGGCGCACCTGCCGTGCTCCCGCCGGAAATGCAGGGAGACTGCCTCCTCTGCGACGGCGTCGAGAATGGCCGGATGGAGCCATACGGCCTGTGCTGCGTGCAGCTTCTGCACCACTGATCGTCTCTGCGCAAACCAGGATCTGCATACGAAAAAACACAAAAAGCGGCGGAGAGGATGCCACGCGTATCCTCTCCGCCGCTTTTCAATAATCAAAGATTTCAGAACGCGGGCTGCTTATCACAGAGCCGATGCAAGTTACAACAAAGGATGGTCGCAAGCGAAATGGCAATCTAGCAACCTCCCGGCAAATAGATTCTAAAACCAGTATAAGTGACATTGATCAAATAGGGAGGGTTAGTGTTCTTGATGACCATACCCTCCACCCGATAAAATAACAGAAAACCTACGACGGGACCGCCTCACGGCGTGGAATGCTATAATCAAAGAGTAATGGCTGTGCGGAACTTTGCTGTTGACATTTCAACATCCATGTGGTATAGTCCGAAAGTTGAGATTTCAACAAAAGCATTCGTGAGGGAGGAGCGCAGCCATGCAGGAGCGATTTGAGACGTTTACGGTTTTGATCAACCGGATCAGCCGCGACATACGGAGGATAAAAAATCAGGAGATGGCCGCCTATCATCTGCGAAGTGCCCATGTGTCCTGTCTGTACTACATATATTCTCTGGATGGCGTGACTGCGGCGGAGCTGTGCGAGCACTGCGAGGAGGACAAGGCGACCATTTCCCGTGCGTTGGAGCATCTTGAAAGTAACGGATTTATCGTCCGGAATTCTGAACGGGCCAAACGGTACAGAAGCCCTTTGCGCTTGACTGAAAAAGGTCAGGAGGCCGGCAAACGGATCGCGGAGAAAATCAGCGCCGTCCTTGATACGGTCAGCCGTACCCTTACGGAGGACGAACGAGCGACATTTTACCGCAGCCTTTCTGCCATCAGCAGAAGTCTTGAGGCCATCGCTCAAAATAGTGAAGAATAGGAGATTGACGAAATTGAAAACAAGGATTATTGTTGATTCCACTGCGGACTTAGTTCCTGAGATCAAAGCACGGGTATCTACGGTACCCCTCACCGTTCATTTCGGGCAGGAGGAATACATTGATGGCGTGACCATCGACAACAAAACATTTTATGAAAAGCTCATCGAAAGCGATGTGCTGCCCACCACCAGTCAGGCAACGCCGGACGCCTTTATAAAGGAATTTGAAAAGGCAAGGCAGTCGGGCGAATCAGCCGTTGTTATTACCCTTGCATCCAAATTTTCCGGCACATATCAAAGCGCCATGATCGCGGCGGCGGATTATGAAAACATTTATGTTGTAGATGGTACCAGCGCAGCGATGGGAACAGGGATTCTGGTGGAGCTTGCGTTCCGCCTTTTGGATGCAGGAATGACCGCAGAGGAAACTGCGCAGGTACTGGAGGAAGAGAAGAAAAAAATCGTTGTTGTGGCGCTGGTAGATACCCTCGAATACCTCAAGCGGGGCGGCCGCATTTCAAAGACAGCCGCATTCGCCGGAGGGGTACTGAATATCAAGCCCGTGCTTTCCGTTATTGACGGCGAGATTCACCTGCTGGGAAAAGCACGCGGCTCCAAAATGGGGAACAATCTGCTCGTTCAGGAGATCGACAAGGCCGGCGGCATTGATTTCAGCAGGCCGGTTCTGCTGGGCTACAGTGGAATTTCTGACGCACTGCTACTAAAATATATCGAAGACAGCCGTCACATCTGGGAGGGAAAACTGAAAGAAATTCGCTATACGACCGTAGGAAGTGTGATCGGAACCCATGCGGGCCCCGGTGCTGTTGTGGTAGCGTTTTTCAAGAATCAATAAAAAGCAGATCACACCGCGCATCGGAGATATTCCGCTGAAAAAAGCTGACCGGACGCGATCTGCGGCATCCACACGATGCTGCACAATGCCCTCGACCGCGCAGTCAAAGAACGGCTGATTGTCCGAAAACCGGCAGATGACTGCATTCCACCCAAAATCCCGAAGCACGAAATGAAGATCCTGCCGCCAGAGCAAATCAAGTCCTATTTGACAGCCGCCGACCAGCGTGGTGTCCTGCCGATGTTCTATCTGGAGCTCATCAGCGGACTGCGCAAAGGCGAATTGGTGGCGCTCCAATGGTCGGACTTGGACATCGAAAACAAGACGATTTCCGTAAGCAAGCAGGCCGGACGCAACAGCGCAGGCGAACCGGACATCACGCGCCCGAAAACGGAAAACTCGATCAGAAAAATCTCAATTCCACAGGAGGCCGTCGATCTGCTGGTCGCAGAACACCAAAAGCATCCCGGCAGCCCATGGATGTTCCCATCTCCGAAAACAGGCGAGATGTACCACCCGGACTCGGTGGTCAACATCCACAAGAAAATCCTGAAAGACGCCGGACTGGAACACCTAAGATTTCACGACTTGCGACATACATTCGCGACATTGGCGCTCCAAAACGGCGTGGACATGAAAACCGTATCGAGTATGCTCGGTCATTTCGACGCGGGATTCACATTGCGAACCTACACCCACGTCACGCGGCAAATGCAGGAGAGCGCCGCCGAAAAGATGGGCAATTTCATGGCACAGGTCATGTAAAAACAAAAGAGCGGCGGAGAGGATGAGATACATATCCTCTCCGCCGCTCTCTGGACATTTCGCCGTGTGGGTCGCGGTGTGGGTCAAGCCGGATTTCACAGGTTTTCACGAAGTGCGTTCCCTAAAATGGTATATACATTTATAGGAAAAATTCTGCTGGGTTGATGCCTGAAAAACACCACTTTTCTACAAAATCAGAAATCCGAAAATAGTTGCAAAAACGCCTGATATTCAGAGAATATCAGGCGTTTTGGTGGGGGAAGGTGGATTCGAACCACCGAAGTCACTGACAACAGATTTACAGTCTGCCCCCTTTGGCCACTCGGGAATTCCCCCATATTCACTTTGCTGCGCTGCGGAAAGATTGGAGCTGGTAGACGGACTCGAACCCCCGACCTGCTGATTACAAATCAGCTGCTCTACCAACTGAGCTATACCAGCAACTCAAACAGCAAGGCTGATTATAATGGATAGTTTGCAAAAAGTCAAGCACTTTTTTCTGCTTCGGCAAATTTTTTTCGGATATACCCGGCTATATCCGACGCTTACGGGCGGTAGCCAATGGCGCGCGAAATGGCGCTTCCCGCCTCGCAGACCAGGCGCGTGGCAAGCAGGAAATCCTCGGAATACACCTGCCGGAACATGCCGACGACACCGATGGCATAGCGCACCTCGCCCGAGGCGTCGCGCACCGGCGCGGAAACCGAGCGCAGCCCGACCTTGTATTCCCCGTTTTCCACAGCATAGCCCTGTTCGCGGATTTTCTGAAGCTCCGGCTGCAGCTGCTCGGAAGACGTCAGCGTATGCGGCGTGTAGGATTTGAACTCGGAAATGGAAAGAAGCCTCCGGCACTCTGCCTGCGACAGATTCGCCAGAAACAGCTTTCCCTGCGACGTGCAGTGAATCGGCAGGCGCGCGCCGACCTCGGAAACCACACGAAGGCTCGCCCGGCTCTCCTCCTCTGCCAGCGTCACAACCGCCGCCCGGTCAAAGACTGACAGGAAGACCGATTCCCCCAGCTCCGCGCAGATTTTCTGCATATGCGGGCGGGCAATCGAGCCGATGTCCCAGGCATTGGACACCGCGCAGCCGTATTCAAACAGGCGGATGCCGAGCCAGTAGCGTCCGTTCGGCGTCTGCTCGATGAGCCCCGCCTCGCGCATGGTGGAAAGCAGCCCGTGAATGGTGCTTTTCGGCCAGCCGGTCGCCTGATACAGCTCGGTAAGCGTCGCTGGCTTCGTCCGCTCTGCCAGCAAATCCAGCAGGCGGATTGCCTTTGCCACGGAGTGAATCGTTTTGGTTTCAAGCTCTGCCATACCCTGTGCCTCCTGCGCGTTTTCCAATGTTTATTCTTAGTCTATCATGCTTTCCATTGCCCGGCAAGCGCCAGACGTTCGGCATTGTCGAAATTTGTTTTCCGTTTTTGCCGCAGACAAAAGGAGGCGCGGTCGCCCCCTTCGTGTCCGTTTATCAGATCGTTTCCAGCAATGGCGAGGCGAGCACCTCGCTGAGCGCCGGAACAGCGTCCGCCGCGCCGGGTCTGGTCACGGCAATCGCGCTTGCAACCGTCGCCTGCCGAAGCGTATCGCGCATGGAGAGGTTCTGCACGATGCCGCGCACAAAGTAGCCGATGAACGTATCGCCTGCCGCCGTCGTATCGACCGCGTCCACATGGCACGCACCGAGGCGCACAGTCTCGCCGCTGCCTTTGTAAAGGCAGCCGCTTTTGCCCATCGTGAGCATGATATTCATGCCGGGGTATTGTTCCGCCAGCGCCTCAGCAATCTCTTCGTAATCCGTCTTGCCGGACAGACCTGCGCCCTCGACCTCGTTGACAATCAGCCACGTGACCGTCTCCAGCGGGTAAGACAAAACCTCCTGCCCATAGGGCGCGGCGTTGAAAGCAATGCGCAAGCCCCGCTCGTGCGCCTTTTTCATGATGTAGGGCATGTTATTGATCTCATTCTGCAAAACAAGAACATCGCCCGCTGCAAAGTGCGACAGGACCTCGTCGGCATAGTCCTGCGTAATCTGGCGGTTGGTGCCGCCGTAGAGAATGATGCAGTTCTGCCCGCTGCGCTCGACCTGAATGATCGCGTGACCGTTCGCGCCTTCGCCCAGCCGCATGAGACTGGTATCCACGCCCGCTTCCTGCATTTTATCGAGCAGGAACTTGCCTTCGGCTCCATAAAGCCCCGCATGGTAGACCTCCGTACCCGCCTTCGCCAGCGCAATCGACTGGTTGAGTCCCTTGCCGCCGCAGCCGGCAGACAGCGCCGTACAGGGCGCGGTTTCGCCGGGTCTTATAAAATGCTCCATCTGATAGACATAGTCAATGTTGCACGAACCAAAATTCAGAACCTTCATGGAAAAGCCTCTCTTTCCTTCGTTTGATTCTATCGTATCACATCGGCGCGTCCGGCTCAATGGTTTTTGCGATATTCCTTCGGCAGCGCGCCAAAATATTCTTTGAAAGCAGCGGTAAATTTGCTCTGGCTCTCATAGCCGACGGCTCTTGCAATCTCCGCCACCGATTCGTCCGTCTCCCGCAGAAGCTGCGCCGCGCGCCCCATGCGGTGCTCTTTCATGTGCGCGGCAAGTGACGTGCCGTAGACCGACTTGAACACCTGCTTGAGCGTTGTGGGATTCATCAGATACTGCTTGGAAAGCTCCTCGATCGTCACGCGGGTCTCTAAATTCTGCGTCAGATAGGCGTGGACCGCATGCACCGCGCGCACCTGCTCGGAAAGCTCCTCCTGCGCCATATCGCCGTCTGTCTGCACCGCACCCAGCTGCAGCAGCAGCGCCTGTGCGCCGAGCCGCTGCCATGCGCGCACCGTCTGCGCGGGCTTCGCGTAAAACATGTCCACAATAGCATCCGTCTGCGCGTCCGCCGGCAGAAGCGTCATATCCTCGCGCACGCAGTAAAGATCATACAGCCGCTCGCCCGTGACATCCGCGCCGGACAGACACTCGGGCGGCTGCTCGGTGAGCTTTCTGAGGTCGACCCGCACCAGAAGCCCGCAGAAGCCGTCGTCCGGTGTGATGGTTCCCTCCTGAAAGCCCGCCTCCTTCCAGACGGCAAGCTTGCCCGCGTGAATTGTCTGCCCATGCCCGTCCGCCGTTTCAAACGAAAGGCTTCCCCGGCGACAGGCATAGACGCGCAGGACCGCATCCTCCTTCCCTGCCGCTGCGGCAGACGCTGCCTCCGGCAGATAAAAAAGCTGCACACCGGCAAACAGGTCGACCGCCTTCGTTTCGTGCGGCGCGAAACTGCTTTCCCGGCAGCAGCCGCAGCTGCACGGCTTATGCTCCATGGTGCGGTTCCTCCTCCGGGCAGGCAATCTCCATGACACGCTCGATCATCTGATGCAGAAGCCTTGCCTGCGCGGTGTCGGCAGCGCGGTAGTAGACCTCCTTGCCCTCGCGGCGCGAGACGATCAGCCCGCTTGCTTTCAGCGCGCGCAGATGATGCGAGATGGCAGGGCTGGACATGTCCATCATTGCCGAGATATTGACCACGCACGGCTCGCAGTGGCACAGCAGCCAGAAAATCCGCACGCGCGTAGGATCTCCCAGCTGGCGGAATACGTCCGCAATTGTCTGAAATTTTTCCGTCTTCTCCAGTTCCCGGCATAACGCCGGAATCTGTGCTTCCGCGCCGTGATGGTGCGGCAGATGCAGCTGCTCCATGTGCTCCTCCGTTTTCGCCCGAACAGAAACGGTTTTCGCCCCTTTGGAAGGGTCTTCGCCGGGCGGGTTGACTTCTTTCGATACCCGCATTATACTACAGCCATAAAGATTAAACAAGTGCTTAATTATTGAAAGCATACAGAAAAGGAGTTACCATCATGAAAAAGACCTATGCAATCGAAGTCGACTGTGCCAACTGTGCCAACCTCATGGAGGAAGCTGCCAACAAGACCGAGGGCATTGCAAAGGCAACCGTCAATTTCATGACGCAGAAGATGATCGTGGAATTTGCAGACGGCGCAGATGCCAAGTCCGTGATGAAGGACGTTCTCAAGGCTTGCAAGAAGGTCGAGCCCGACTGCGAAATCGAGCTGTAAGAAGCCATTGAAAATTGCGCCCCGTTCTGGGGCGCAGCTTTCGCCCAAACGATTAAACATTTGCTTAATGATAAAAGGAGCTGTTCTCCATGACAAAGAAACAGAAAAAGATGCTCGCGCGCATTCTCGTCTGCGCCGTGATGCTCATTGCCCTGCAATTTCTCCCCATCACGGGAATTCCCCGCTTCGCGCTGTACCTTGCCGCGTACCTTGTCATTGGCTTTGATATTCTCAAAAAAGCTGCCAAGGGCATCGGGAACGGTCGTGTGTTCGACGAGAACTTTCTGATGGCAGTCGCGACCATCGGTGCGTTTGCCCTCGCCATCTACGAAAAAAGCGGCGACTACAACGAGGCAATCGCCGTCATGCTGTTTTACCAGATCGGCGAACTCTTCCAGAGCTATGCCGTCGGCAAGAGCCGCAAAAATATTTCCGCGCTCATGGATATCCGTCCGGACTACGCAAACATCGAGGTGGACGGAAAGCTTGAAAAGGTGGACCCGGACGAAGTGGCGGTCGGCTCGGTGATCGTCGTCCAGCCGGGCGAAAAGGTTCCGCTCGACGGTGTGATCATCGATGGCGCGTCCACGCTCAACACCAGCGCCCTGACCGGCGAGAGCCTGCCGCGCGATGCAAAGACCGGCGACGAGATTATCAGCGGCTGCATCAACATGACGGGCGTCCTGAAAGTCCGCACAACGAAGGAATTCGGTGAGTCGACAGTCTCCAAAATTCTCGAGCTTGTCGAAAACTCCAGCTCCCGCAAGTCGAGATCCGAGGATTTCATCGCAAAATTTGCCCGCATCTATACCCCCGCTGTCTGCTACAGCGCGCTGGCGCTGGCAGTTATTCCGCCGGTGGCGCGCCTTGCGATGGGCAGCAGCGCTGAATGGGAGCAGTGGATTTACCGGGCGCTTACATTCCTTGTTACCAGCTGCCCGTGCGCGCTCGTTGTGAGCATCCCCCTGAGCTTCTTTGCCGGCATCGGCGGGGCAAGCAAGGAAGGCGTGCTGATCAAGGGCTCCAACTATCTGGAAACACTCTCGCAGGTCAAGACCGTCGTCTTCGATAAGACCGGCACGTTGACGAAAGGCGTGTTTGAGGTCAGCGCCGTTCACCACAGCCCGATGGAGCAGGAAAAGCTTCTCGAGTATGCGGCGCTTGCCGAGTGTGCCTCGTCGCACCCCATCAGCAAGAGCCTGCAAAAAGCATATGGCAAGGAAATTGACCGCAGCCGCGTCACGGACATTGAAGAGGTCAGCGGCAGAGGCATTCTTGCAAAGGTCGACGGTGTTCCGGTCGCTGCCGGCAACCACAAGCTCATGGAGCAGTTGGGCATCGACTTCATCGACTGCCACAGCGTAGGCACAATCATCCACATGGCAATTGACGGCAAATACGCCGGTCACATCGTGATTTCCGACGTCGTCAAGCCCAACTCCAAACAGGCAATCGAGCAGCTGCACCGTGCGGGCGTGACGAAGACCGTCATGCTGACGGGCGACGCGAAAAAGGTTGCAGCGTCCGTCGCCAAAGAGCTGGGCGTGGACGAGATGTATTCCGATCTTCTGCCCGCGGGCAAGGTCGAAAAGGTCGAGGCGCTGCTTTCTCAGCAGTCCGGCAAGGCAAAGCTCGCCTTCGTCGGCGACGGCATCAACGACGCGCCGGTTCTCTCTCGCGCGGATATCGGCATTGCCATGGGCGCGATGGGCTCTGATGCGGCAATCGAAGCTGCCGACATCGTTCTCATGGACGACGAGCCGCTGCAGATTGCCAAGGCAATCAAGATCTCGCGCAAGTGCATCGGCATTGTCTATCAGAACATCGTCTTCGCGCTCGTTGTGAAGTTCGCCTGCCTCGCGCTTGTCGCCGTCGGCGCGGCAGATATGTGGGCAGCAATCTTCGCGGACGTCGGCGTGATGGTCCTCGCGGTTCTCAACGCCATCCGCGCGCTGCAGGTCCACAACCTGTAAGCTCAAATAAGAAACTTCTATCCCGAACATTTCGCAGGCGGCAAAACCGCCTGCGAAATTTTTAACGCCCGGCAAACAAAAAACGGATGCAAAACGGACCGGGGCGGTGTATAATAGCGAAAAACAACCGGAACCCGGTCACAGCAAGGAGCGATTGCTATGCGAATCGTCGTCAAAGTCGGAACATCCACCCTCGCCCACCCCACAGGCAGGCTCAACATCCAGCGCATGGAGCGGCTGTGCAAGGTCTTGAGCGACCTCAAAAATGCGGGGCACGAGATCATTCTCGTCTCCTCCGGCGCCATCGGCATGGGCGTCGGCAAATTAAGTCTGCCGTCCAAGCCGTCTGACATGCCGACCAAGCAGGCGGCAGCCGCCGTGGGGCAGTGCGAGCTGATGTATATCTACGACAAGCTCTTTACTGAGTATAACCACATCGTGGCGCAGATTCTCATCACCGCGCCGGATCTGCAGGAGGCAGGCAGCCGCAAGCGTAATTTCCACAACACGCTCGCAAGGCTTCTGGAGCTCGGCGCGCTTCCGGTCATCAACGAAAATGACACCGTCTCCACGGACGAAATCGTCATCGGCGACAATGACACGCTGTCGGCAAATGTCGCGTCCACCATCGGCGCAGACCTTCTGGTCCTGCTTTCCGATATCGACGGACTTTATGACAGCGACCCCCACAAAAACCCGTCGGCGCGGCTGATAGACACCGTCGAACAGCTCGACGAGCGCATTTACGCGCTTGCCGGCGGCGAAGGTTCGAGCCTCGGCACGGGCGGCATGGTGACCAAGCTGCGCGCGGCAAAGATCGCGACGGATGCCGGCTGCGAGATGGTCATTGCCAACGGCAGCCGCCCGGAAAACCTGTACGACATTCTGGACGGGGCGCACGTCGGCACCCGATTTTTAGCGCAGGAGGAAGGCAAATGACCACACGGGAAATTTTACAGAAAACGAAAGCAGCCTGGGGCTGCATCCGAAGCGCGGGCGCAGAAGAAAAAAACCGGCTGCTGCTTTCCATGGCGGAGAGTCTCCTACAGCATGCCGACACGATTCTCTATGAAAACGCGCACGATCTCGAGCAGGCGCGCGGGCTGATCTCCGAGGTCATGCTCGACCGGCTGCGCCTGAGCGCCGACCGGCTCGAGGGGATGGCGTCCGGTATCCGGGACGCTGCCGCTCTTCCTGACCACACGGGAAGAATTCTCGAGGAAATCACGCGCCCAAACGGGCTGAACATCTACAAAAAGCAGGTGCCGTTGGGGCTGGTCGCCATCATCTACGAGAGCCGCCCGAACGTCACCTCCGACGCTGCGGCGCTGTGCATCAAAAGCGGCAACGTCTGCATGCTCCGCCCCGGAAAGGAAGCCTACCGCTCCGCGCGTGCCATCGTGGAAGCGCTCAAGCGCGGCATCGAACGGGCGGGCTTTGATGCGAACATCGTGAACATTGTCGAAGACACCTCCCGCCGCAGCGCGACGGAGATCATGGAAGCAAGCGGACTTGTGGACCTCTTGATCCCCAGAGGCGGCACGGGGCTCATCCGCGCGTGCGTCGAGCATGCGACGGTTCCCTGCATCGAAACCGGCACCGGCATCTGTCACGTCTACGTGGACAAGGACGCGGATTTGGAGCAGGCGCTTTCCATCATCTCCAACGCCAAAACAAGCCGCCCGTCCGTCTGCAACGCAGAAGAGGTCTGCCTGGTTCACCGGGACATTGCGAAGACTTTCCTGCCGATGCTCAAGAACATGCTCGTCGACGCGCGCGAACAGGCGGGGCTTTGCCCCGTGGAGCTGCGGCTTGATGAAGCGGCGCGCGAAATCATCCCCGGCACGAAGGCAGGCGAGCGCGATTTTGACACAGAGTTTCTCGATTATATCCTTGCCGTCGGCGTAGTAGATTCTCTGGACGCGGCAATTGCGCACGTGCAGGCACATTCGACGCATCACTCGGACGCAATTGTGACCGAAAATGAAGCCGCGGCAGAGCGCTTTCTGGACGAGATCGACTCCGCTGCCGTCTACGTCAACGCCTCCACCCGCTTCACCGACGGCGGAGAGTTCGGGCTCGGCTGCGAGATGGGCATCTCCACGCAGAAGCTCCACGCCAGAGGTCCGATGGGGCTTGACGCACTGTCAACGTATAAATACATCATCCGCGGACACGGACAGATTCGCTGAAAATTTTTGTTTTTCGCCTCTTGACAAGCGCCCGCTTCAGCGCTATAATGCAGAAAACCGTTGAAGAAGAGTGAGTACATCTCAAACCGATTTCTTCAGAGAGCCGCAGATGGTGGGATTGCGGTGAAGGCGCTGAGATGGAATGGACTTCTGAGGGCAATCAGAAAAGAACGCTGGTTCTGAGTATGTGCGACGGAGCAGGCGCTTCGTAATCAAACGCCGGCGTATATCGGTACGCATGAGTGGACGCAAGCATATGCGTCAAGCCGGGTGGCACCGCAGGATTGATCTCCTGTCCCAGCAATTGTATTTGCCGGGACAGGAGTTTTTGTTTTTCCCAAGGAGGTCTTGTAAATGAAGCTTTATACCAGACGATGGCGTTCGCGCCGCAAATTCAAAGGTTTATCCCATCACACCAAAACGTAACACTTCACTTTGATATTTGAAAGGTTGGTATAAAAATGAAAAAGATTCTTGCCCTCATTCTGGTCGCTCTGATGACCGTTTCCATGTTCGCCGCCTGCGGCGCAAAAACCGAAACCGCCGCCTCCGCTTCTTCCGATGCTGCCGCATCTGCGCCCGCTGCCGAAGAAGAAGCCCCTGCCGCTTCCTCCGAAACCGATGCTTCCGGCGCGTCCTACACCATCGGCATCTGCAACTACGTCGACGACGCATCCTTAAACCAGATCGTTGAAAACATCCAGTCGCAGCTTGCTGACATCGGAGCAGAAAAGGGCGTAACGTTCCACGTGGAATACGACAACTGCAACGCAGACTCCAATCTGATGTCCCAGATCATCTCGAACTTCCAGGCAGACAACTCGGACCTGCTTGTCGCGGTTGCAACGCCTGTCGCGATGGCAATGCAGGCGGCAACCGAGGAATCCGGCACGCCCGTCGTCTTCGCCGCTGTCTCCGACCCCGTCTCCGTCGGTCTGGTCGATTCTCTGGAAGCCCCGGGCAGCAACCTCACCGGCACGTCCGACTACCTGGATACCGCAGCCGTGATGAACCTCATGTTCGTGCAGAATCCGGACCTTCAGAAGGTCGGTCTTCTCTATGACCTCGGTCAGGACTCCGCCGCAAGCGCCATTGAAAGCGCGAAGGCATATCTGGAAGATAAGGGTGTCGAGGTCATTGAGCGCACCGGCACGAGCGTCGATGAAATTGCGCTTGCCGCGCAGGCGCTGGTCTCGGACGGCGTTGAGGCTGTCTTTACCCCGACCGACAACACGGTCATGAAGTCCGAGCTGACGATCTATGAAACCTTTGCCGAAGCCGGCATCCCCCACTACACCGGCGCAGACTCCTTCGCCCTGAACGGCGCGTTCCTCGGCTACGGCGTGGACTACGCAAACCTCGGCGTGGAGACCGCAAACATGATTGCCTCCATCCTGCTCGACGGCGCAGACCCCGCAGCGACTGCCGTCAAGACCTTTGACAACGGCACGGCAACCATCAACACCGAGATCTGCGAGCAGCTCGGCATCGACTTCGACGAGCTGTCCGAGAAGTTCGCCCCCTATTGCACGAAGGTGCAGTCGATTGTGACCGCCGAATCGTTCGATGACGTGCAGTAATCCATATCATCTGCGGCAGGCTGCGGTGGTTTTCATCGCAGCTTGCCCTTGTAAATCTATGATTGTTGGAGGAACCCCCTATGTCGCTGGATTCTATTCTGGGTCTGATTCAGACCGCGCTGGAGCTGGGTCTGATCAGCTCGCTGACGGTGCTAGCACTGTTTCTGAGCTATTCAATGCTGGGCGTGTGCGATCTGTCGACCGACGGCTGCTTCACGCTCGGCGCAACGGTCGGCGCGGCAATCGCCATCGCGGGGCACCCGTACCTCTCGATTCCGGCGGCAATGCTTGCCGGCATGCTCTCAGGGCTCGTGACCGCCGTGCTGCAAACGAAAATGGGCGTCAACAGCCTGCTCTCGGGCATCATTGTCAACACTGCGCTCTACTCGGTGAATATCGCCGTCATGGGCGGCTCATCGGTTCTCAATATGAATAAGACGCCGAGCGTCTTTTCCGACATGAAAGACCTGCTCGCGGGCTCCTCCCTTTCCGGGGAATATAAGCTCGCTGTCGCGGTCATCGCGGTCGTGCTTGTGTGCGTCTTCCTCGGCTTCTTCCTGAAAACCCGGCTCGGTCTTGCCATCCGCGCCACCGGCAACAACCCCGATATGGTGCGCTCGTCCTCCATTAACCCCGCATTCACAACGATCATCGGGCTTTGCATTTCCAACGCCCTGACGGCGCTCTCAGGCTGCCTTCTTGCCCAGTCTCAGAAATCCGTCAACATCGACATCGGCTCCGGCATGGTGACGGTTGCGCTTGCGTCGCTTCTCATCGGGCACGTCTTCCTCGGAAGGCGAAAGCTTCCGCTCCGGATTTTCGGCATGGTACTGGGCGCGTTTGTCTTCCGTCTGGTCTATACGATCGCGCTGCGCTTTGATATGCCGGCATTTATGCTGAAATTTGTCTCCGCGGTCGTCGTCGTCGCGGCAATCTCGATTCCATATCTCAAAGAGCAGCTGCCGATGCTCCGCCGCCGCGCGGCGCACAATCGCGCAAGGAGGGCGTAACATGCTGAGACTCACCAACATCTCCAAAACCTTCAACCCCGGCACCGAGGACGCAAAGCTCGCGCTTGACAATGTGTCGCTGCACGTCCGCCCGGGCGACTTCATCTCCATCATCGGCGCGAACGGCGCGGGAAAGTCGACGCTCTTCGGCGCGATTGCCGGCAGCTTCATCACCGACACCGGCGATATCATCCTCGATGGCGAGGATATCACCCTCACGCCCGAATACAAGCGCTCGAAGCAGATCGGCAGGCTCTTTCAGGACCCGATGCGCGGCAGCGCGCCCGGCATGACCATTGAGGAAAACCTCGCGCTTGCCGCCGGAAAGGGCGGCTGGCTGCACAGGCTGACAAAGCAGGAAAAAAAGCAGCTGCGTGAACGTGTGGCGCTTCTCGGCATGGGGCTGGAAGATCGCATGAGCCAACCCGTAGGTCTTCTTTCCGGCGGGCAGCGGCAGGCGCTGACATTGATGATGGCAACCTACAATCCCCCGAAGCTACTGCTTCTCGATGAGCACACTGCGGCGCTTGACCCCGGCACGGCAGAAAAGGTTCTGGCGCTCACAACAAAAATTGTCGAGGAAAACCATCTTACCTGCCTCATGATCACCCACAACATGGCGTCCGCGCTTAGCCTCGGCAACCGGACGATCATGATGAACCAGGGAAAAATTGTCCTCGATGTGGAGGGAGCCGAACGCAGCGCACTGCGCGTCTCCGATCTTCTGGCGCGCTTCCGCGAAATTTCCGGCAAAGCGCTCGATAACGACCGGATGCTTTTGATTTGATTTTTCGCAAACGCATGGTTCTGTCTGGACCATGCGTTTTTTGTTTTCGGTCTTGTCTGCACAGCGGTTTCGCGGTATACTATTATATTAGATAAGTGGCGCCTTCAGGCGCAGTTTTGGATAACGCGGAGGAAACGCGATGAAAAAAGAATTGTTGGAGACCGGAAAAATCGTCTCGACCCATGGCTTGCACGGCGAGGTCAAGATTCTCCCCTGGGCAGACAGCCCCGAGTTTTTGCTGGAATTTGACCGGGTCTTTCTCGGAAAGCGGGAATATGCGGTAGAGGACGCGCGCGTACAGAAAACGTGCGTGCTGATGAAGCTTGAAGGCATCGACACCGTCGAGGACGCAGCGAAGCTGCGCGATCAGGTGGTCTTCATTTCGCGCGAGGATATCGAGTTGGAAGAGGGCGCAATCTTCATTCAGGACCTGCTGCATCTTCCCGTGCTGGACGAAAGCGGCGCGGAGCTGGGAAAGCTCCAGGATGTCATCTCCACCGGCGCAAACGACGTGTTTTACGTCAAGGGCGCGCACGAATACATGATTCCCGCCGTGCCGGAATTTGTGTTGGAGCGGAATATCGACGAGGGCTTCATCCGCGTGCGGCTCATTGAGGGGATGCAGACCGATGCGCTTTGATATTCTGACGCTGTTTCCCGACGCGGTGGACGCAATGATGCAGTCCAGCATTTTAGGTCGTGCGCAGAAAAAAGGGCTTCTTGAAATTCACGCCCACCAGATCCGCGACTACACCACAAACCGCCAGAATCAGGTCGACGACTATCCCTACGGCGGCGGGCGGGGCGCGATTTTGCAGTGCGATCCATTATATCGGTGCTGGTGCGCAGTCTGCGACGATGTTGGTGCGCCCGTCCACACGATCTTTCTATCCGCCTGCGGCAAAACCTTCAACCAGGAAAAGGCAAAGCAGCTTGCGGGCGAGTTTGAGAACATCGTTCTCGTCTGCGGGCACTATGAGGGCATCGACCAGCGCTTTATTGACGAGTGCGTGGACGAGGAAATCTCCCTGGGCGACTTTGTTCTGACCGGCGGCGAGCTTCCGGCAATGATGATCACCGACGCCGTGAGCCGGCTGGTGCCCGGCGTTCTGGGGGACGAGGTCTGCTTCACCGACGAGAGCCATTGGGACGGATTCCTCGAGTATCCGCAGTACTCCAGACCCGACGTCTGGCACGGTTTGGAGGTGCCCGAGGTGCTGCTCTCGGGCGACCATCAGAAAGTCGACCGCTGGCGCAAAAAACAATCGATTCTGCGCACGATGTATCGAAGACCCGACATGTTCCAAAAGCTGCGCTTTCCCTATAAAACACGCGCCGAACGCAAGTTTGTTGCAGAATTGGAGGCAGAAAATGAAGACTTCCGAAATCGCGACCCTAAAAACCTGGATTACCGAAAGTAACCGCATCGTCTTTTTCGGCGGCGCCGGCGTGTCCACTGAGTCCGGCATTCCGGACTTTCGCAGCGTCGACGGCTTATATCACCAGAAATTCGACTACCCGCCGGAGACGATTTTAAGTCACAGCTTTTTCTACAGCCACACCGAGGAATTTTACCGCTTCTACCGTGAGAAAATGCTGCCGCTGGAAGCAGAGCCGAACGCCGCGCATCTGGCGCTTGCAACGCTGGAACGCGAGGGAAAGCTCCGCGCCATCGTCACGCAGAATATCGACGGTCTGCACCAGAAGGCGGGGAGCCGCTGCGTCTATGAGCTGCACGGCTCGGTCTACCGCAACCGCTGCACGCGCTGCGGCAAAAAATACCCGCCGGAGTTCATCCGCGACAGCGCAGGCGTTCCCAGATGCAGCTGCGGCGGTCTCATCAAGCCCGAGGTCGTCCTCTATGAAGAAGGGCTGGACGATGCGTGCGTCGAGGGCGCCATCCGCGCCATCTCGGATGCGGACATGCTGATTGTCGGCGGCACCTCGCTCACGGTCTACCCCGCAGCAGGGCTCATCCGCTATTACGGCGGAAGCAAACTGGTCCTCATCAACCGCGACGAAACGCCGTATGATTCCTATGCAAACCTGATTTTCCGCGACCCGATCGGAACCGTTCTGTCCCAGGTCGTCTGATATCCCAGAAGGAGTCTCTATGAACCGCAAAGAATTTGAAATCTGGACCCGAAATCACATCCGCCTCATGGACGGTGCAACCGGCAGCAACCTGATGAAAGCAGGCATGCCGCGCGGCGTCTGCACCGAAAGCTGGGTATTAGACCACCCGGAGGCTCTCACCGCACTCCAGCAGGGCTACAAAACCGCCGGAAGCGACATGGTCTACGCGCCGACCTTCTGCGCCAACCGCATTGCCCTCGCGAGCAGCTCGCTGGAAGGCGAGGTTTGCCGCATGAACCGCGAACTGGTTGCGCTGTCGAAACAGGCGGTCGGAAGCGGCATTCTCGTTGCAGGCGACATGACAACCACCGGAAAGCCTGCCGACCCGGAGGACAGCGCCGCCTACCAGCTTCTGTTCGACGCCTACCGGGAGCAGGCGGAGGCTTTGATTGCCGCCGGTGTCGACCTCATCGGCGTGGAGACCATGATGGGTGTAAACGAATGCATCGCCGCCATCGAAGCAATCCGTTCGCTCGGCGATATCGCGGTCCTCTGCACACTTTCGGTCCAGTCCGACGGCAAATGCTACTTTGACGGCACGGTCTTCGAAGCGGCGGAGGTTCTGCAGGCGCTGGGCGTTGACGCCATCGGCGTCAATTGCTCCACAGGTCCGGACCAGCTGGAGAGCGTCGTGCGCGCGCTGCATGAAATGACGGACCTGCCCATCGTCGCAAAGCCCAACGCGGGCATGCCGAAAATTCTGGAGACCGGCGAGGCGGTCTACTCCATGCAGGCAGATACGTTTGCCGCGCATATGGGGCAGCTGGTCGAAGCCGGAGCGAGTCTGATCGGCGGCTGCTGCGGTACGACGCCGGAGTATATTGGAGCCCTGCGAGGGCTGAAGCGGTAAATTCAAGTCTGGCAGAGACCTGCCAGAGGGTTCTTTTTGCTTTTTGCCGTGGCGGCAGGCGCCAGTTTGGTTCTGGCAGAGACCTGCCAGCCGGGTAATTCGACCCCACGCTTCTTAGCTGCGCAAAGAAGCGCGGTGTCGAGCCGCCGCGAAGAAGTTGCTTTTTACGCTGGCGCGTAAATACACAAGGGTCTGCGGACCCTTGTGCGATCCCATGGGTTCTAGGCATGAGGTGTCTAACCACTGGGGCAAGCTTCTACGGTTTTTGCCAGCACTCTCTTTCTGGATTGCAGCTGCAATCCGGTATGCAATACGTTCAACGATCAGACTGCCGAGCAGCGAACTTACAGTCTTTCGCCGCCGCAAGGCATTTTTGCTCTGCAAAAATCCTTGCGGGGGGAC
>OLWB01001275.1_pt1 | contig 24082 bp, 16 predicted proteins | sample 1673331 | NCBI WGS metagenome assembly OLWB01 (sample SAMEA3178943, study PRJEB25190) | human gut metagenome | biome: human gut; feature: human-associated habitat; material: faeces | place: Austria | collected 2013
GCCTACGGCTGCATGAGGAAAAGTTCGTTTTTCGTAAATCATATACAATTTACGAAACAAGTCCCTGTTTTGCTTGGCGGCACGGTAATTGCTGAGATCTCTGACGGGATTTTTGACGGAATTAAAACGCTGCCCGCCCCTTCCATGGGTAAGAAACATATGCTCTGAACAGCCTGCCTTTTATGAGCCAGAGAAGAATGGATATACGTCTGCAATGTCGTCCGAACATCAGCGTGGCCCAAAAGCTCACTGAGGCTCTTGATGTCCACACCATTCTCCATGCACCTTGTCGCGTAGGTATGTCGGAGGGCGTGAAAATTCCGATAGCGGATACCGCAGCGTTCCAGCAGCTTCCGGTATCGGTATTGCAGTGTGCGCGGTTCCATCGGCGTGTCCGTGTTGGTCAGCAGATAATTGTCTCTCTGAATGCTCTGGGTGGTCGCTTTCAGCAATTCCAGCATATCATTGGGAATGGCTACAAGACGCACAGAACTGCCGCTTTTCGGGGATTGCACCACCAGATGTGTCCCGGAAGCATCGCGTACACGGGCAGCCGAGCGCTCAATTCGCAGAAAGCCGGAGCGGTAGTCAATGTCGCTTTTGCGCAGAGCGCAGATCTCACCAAGTCGCAGCCCCGTGTTCAGCACCAGAAGGATACACAGCCCTGTGATGTCCGGGGCCTCCAGGATCTTCTGCGCCAGCAGGTCTATCTCGTGATCGGAAAATACTTCAATCTTTTTGCCGCGATATGCGGGCAGCTCCACATCCCGGCCGGGGCAATCACAATGACATTTCTTTTTCACCACTTTGAAAATTGTCTTTAGCAGCACACCAATATCCCTCGCGGTTTTGCTTGATAGACCTCGGTTCTGCAATCTCTTAAAATAGGCAGAAAGCTTTTCCGCCGTCAACTCATGAAGCATGACCGTTCCCAGATCTGGGACAATATAATGGCTGATCACATACTCGTAGCGCCCGACCGTTGAAGCCTTTAGCTCACCACGGCGATCTGACAAAAAGAACGCAACTGCCTGGGCCACAGACATTTCACCTGTCAGGGTCGGCTTCTGTGGTATGACTCCTTCCATCTTCCGTCGCTTCTCACGACAGGCTGCATAACTTTTGGCATATACATAGCCATACTCTGCCTTGCCGGCAGGTGTCCGGCCGCGAATATAGCGGCCCTCCCACCGACCATCCTTCCGCTTGTAAATGTTCTCTCCTCGCCGTGGCATAGTAATCTCCCTTCCTTCTGACGGTGTTTGTGACGGCAATTAACAAGATGCCGTGGTATCCTTTCTTTTGAACTTCCAGATGATGGAAACAATATAAAGCAATTTGAATCGCAATTCAGATAGTTCTTGCTTTTTCACAATTTTCCTGCATTTTTTGTTGACTTTTTTGGTAAGTCAATGTATAGTAAAAGATGGAATTGCGGTAACTTTTCTGTCGTAAATTGTATATGATTTACGAAATACCCAGAGCGTGTGCTGACACTTTGCAGTATGCACAAACCGCAGCAGCATCATTCATTTGCATCAGACAAGTAAATATGATCCGGTGACACCGTGTGGCTGTGTTGGTCGTAAAGATCTTTTTATATGCAAAAGATCAGGCAGCAGCCTAAAAGGAATTTGGGTTAGAAACCCTCTGCGGACGGCACTGTGAGCGCAAGGAAATGGTCGAAGCGGCGAAAGCTGTTGGGTAATACCGCCATTGGGAGGAAGCTTCTGAGAAGGTAGATCATGTACGAAAGGCGAAAGCCTTGTGGCGCGAGGGCAGGAGAATTGCACGGTCAAGGATCTTTGGTACACAGTGGCGCTCTCTCGCTGTGACGAGGGCAGGAGCGTGCGCTGACGGATTTTGTCAGCGTTTTTTCTTGCCAAAATGTCGCTGGTCATCCCCTGAGAAGGGGTTTGTCCGGCATTTTTTCGTAATAAGGAGGAGTGTTACTATGTCTCAACGCGGCGGACGTCCCATTGATTTTCAGGCGTGGGCACAAAACCAAATAGTCAAAAGGGCTGTAGCAGCACTGGAAGCGCGTGACGAAGCATTTGCCGAGCGAAACGCAGATACGCCGCTGCCGCAGCTGGCGCGGTATCTGAGCCGGTGTGCCATCTCGCTGGGTCACAGCCCATCCCCCAGCGAAGTGGATGGCGGTACATTTATCGAGCAGCGTTTTGGCAGCTGGGCGGCCGCGATGGCGGCGGCAAAGCTGCCGCAGCCTCGTTCCATGCGCAAGCTGCGCGACACCGCTCGCTATAAGGCGGAAAAGGTGAAGCAAGAACCGTTGTTCCGTGAGGAGCGAAGGCAGAAGCGGCAGCGCAAGCTGGAGCAATCCGAGCAGCGAAAACGGGAACAAGCCGCCAAAAAGCGCGCGGAGCGGGCTGCTAAGGCTGAATGGGCGGCGAAGAAGAAGGCGGAGGCTGAAGCAAAGGCTCTCACCTTGGCAGAGACCTCCGCTGAAGCCGCACTTGATACAATATCCGCAGCAATTAACCCTAGTCAAGCCGAGACAGTCTGAACGGAGACTGTCAGCTTTCCATAGGGGGACGGGGTTTAAGCCGCCCCGTCCCCCATCCTCAAATCCGCAAAAGGCAAGTCGAGACGGCAAATGCCGTTGTCTTTTCCATAGCGGGAGGGGTTTGCCGGCCCCTCCCGCATCCTCAAAATCAACAGCCCTAACGGCTGAAGGAGAATTGACATGAAAAAGAATCTGAGATATATCATCGCGTTCCTGCTGGCACTTATGATGCTGTTGAGCCTGTGTGCCTGCGCCCAGACCGGCACTGCCGGCAATAGCGGCGAATTGGATCTGGATTATGTGGGAGAGGATACCGACCAACCCGAAGAGGAAAAGCCGTGGTATTCCTGGTTTACGGAGGCCTTCAGCTTCGGCAAGAAGGACACGGCCCCCACCGCGCCCAGCAAGCCTGACAGCGTGGCGGATTTCTATGCCCAGGGCTCCGGAGATGCGCCGCAGGGCAACAAGGGCAATAAGACAGACCAGACGCCTTCTACCACACCTGAGGAGGATACCGCCAATAAGCCGTCCAACTCCGGCGGCAAAAAGGACGACAACAAAAAGGACGACCAGAAGGGTGAGGACAGCAATACCCCTACGCCCACCCCCGAGCAGAAGCCCGAAAGCAAGAAAGACACCGTCACCATTACCATTCGCTGCGATACGGCGGTGAATAACGGTATGCATCTGGAGAGCAAGTGGGCGGGCATCGTCCCGGCCTCCGGCGTGATCCTGCCGGTAACCACGGTGGAGGTGAAGGAGGGCGACACGGTTTTCGACGTCCTCGCCTTTGTGTGTGAAAAGTACAAGATCCACATGTCCTATCGGGGCGGTACCTCCAGTGGCTGCTATGTGGATGGCATCAACAACCTCTATGAATTCGACGGCGGCCGCTGGAGCGGCTGGATGTACTGTGTCAACGACTGGTATCCCAACTACGGCTGCGGCGTGTACTTTGTCAAGCCCGGCGAGGTCATTGAGTGGAATTACACCTGCGACCTTGGCTGCGATCTGGAAAACGGAGATCCCTACGGGTACGGCAAGGATTGGAAGGATAACCATGACTGATACCCGGATGCGTTTCTTCGGGAACCTGCATCCGGCGGTCAGTATGGCGTACTTCGTGCTGGTGCTGGGTCTGACGCTGGGATGCATGCACCCCGTTACGGTAGTGCTGTCGTTTCTGGGCGCCAGCTGGTTTTCCATCCGGCTGCGAGGCTGGAGGGCCTACGGCCACACCATGCGGTTTGTGGGGCCTATGTTTTTGCTGATCGCCCTCGCCAATCCGCTATTCAACCATCGGGGCGTGACCATGCTTTTTACCATCAATCACCTGTGGTACACGCTGGAAGCCGTGTGCTACGGTCTGGTGTCCGGCTGCTCCCTGTGCGCGGTCATTATGTGGTTTACCTGCTATCAGGAGGTCATGACCTCGGATAAGTTCCTGTACCTGTTCGGCAAGCCCTTTCCCGGTACGTCGCTGCTGATCACCATGACGCTGCGGTTCATCCCACAGCTCCAACAGAACCGCCGCGAGATCCGTCAGGCGCAGGCGATGCTCTGCGATGAGGGGACGCGGCTTCTGCAAAGACTGGGCAGTGCCCTGCGGAACCTGTCGGTGCTGCTGACCATGAGCATGGAGGCGGCGGTGGAAACGGCGGACTCTATGAAAGCCCGGGGCTATGGTGCCAAGCGGCGCACCACCTTCCACCTGTTCCGTTTCGATGGCCGGGACGCCCGAACGCTGGGTCTTATTCTGGCGGTGGCAGGCGTCTGCATTACCGCCCGCGCCTTCGGTCACGGGTATATGGAGTTCTATCCCGCCATGACGCCGGTGCTGCTGGGCAGTGCCAGCTATACCATGTTTGTCTTTTACGCCGTGCTGATGTTCCTGCCCGGTATCCTTGAAACAAAGGAGGCCATTAGATGGCACTCTTACGGTTTGAACACCTGAGCTTCTCCTATCCGCTGGCTGACATGCGGGCACTGGACGACGTCTCGTTGGAGATACATAAGGGCGAGTATGTGGTGCTGTGCGGCCCCTCCGGCTGCGGCAAGACCACACTGCTGCGCCATGCCAAGCCCGGCCTGCTGCCCGTTGGGGCAAAGGCCGGCGAGACCTTTTATAAGGAAAAACCTCTCTCCCAGCTGCCGGAGCTGACCGCCGCAGCGGAGATCGGCTTTGTGCAGCAGAATCCGGATAACCAGATCGTCACCGATTTCGTGTGGCATGAGCTGGCCTTTGGCCTTGAGAATATGGCATTGCCCGTCCCCGTGATCCGCCGCCGTGTGGCGGAGATGGCCGCCTTTTTCGGCATGGAGACATGGTTCCGCAGCAAGACCACGGAGCTGTCCGGCGGCCAGAAGCAGATGATGAATCTGGCCTCGGCGCTGGCTATGGGGCCGAAGCTACTGATTTTGGACGAGCCCACCTCCATGCTGGATCCGCTGGCCGCCCGCAATCTGCTTGCCACCGTCCAGCGGATCAACCGCGAATTGGGCGTTGCCATCCTCATGACGGAGCACCGACTGGACGAGGTATTCCCCGCCGCCGACAGGGTAGTGACCATGGATAAGGGACGCATCCTGTCAAATGGCGCACCGGCTGAGATCGCGCGGCAGCTGTCCGGCAGCGCGGAAAAGAGCCGCATCTACTTCGGACTCCCTGCCGCTGTCCGCATTTTCAGCGAATTGGAGCAAACGGAGGATATGCCCCTGACGGTACGGGATGGCCGCCGCCGCTTGGAGCGGCTGCTGCCCATCGCGGAAGATGCTACCGTACCTGAGGACACAAAAACCGAAAAAGAAACAAAGCGCACCGCCGTTTTAGAGGGCAAGGAGCTCTGGTTCCGCTATACCGAAAAGGGCAAGGACATTCTTCGCGGCACAGATGTAACGCTTCATCAGGGTGAGCTGCTGTGTCTGCTGGGCGGCAACGGCGCAGGCAAAACCACGCTGATGCAGGCACTGGCCGGCTTCCGAAAGCCCTATCGTGGCAAGGTGAAGCTGGCGAAGGGTCAGCGGCTGTGTATGCTACCCCAGAACGCCCGGTCGCTGTTTGTGGCCGATACGGTGGAGAAGGAGCTGCTGGACAGTGCCGAACAGGACAAAGCCAAGGCCGCGCAGATGGCGGAAAAGCTGGAGCTGACGCCACTGCTGGCGCGGCATCCCTACGACCTGTCCGGCGGCGAGATCCAGCGTCTTGCCGTAGGCAAGCTGCTGCTGCTGCGTGAGGCCACGGTGCTGCTGCTGGACGAGCCCACCAAGGGGCTGGACGCCTATGCCAAGGCGGAGCTGGCGCAGCTGCTGCTGGCACTGTGCCGGGAGGGCGCGTCTATTCTGGTGGTGACCCACGATGTGGAATTCGCCGCCCGGTATGCCACAGGCTGCGCCTTGATGTTTGACGGGCTGCTGCTCTCCGAGGGCGAGCCCCACGACTTCTTTGCCGGAAACCGGTTCTATACCACCGACGCCAACCGTATCGCGGCAGAGCACTTCCCCATGGACATTACCTGCGAGGAGGTGATCGCGTCGTGTCGAAGCTCTTTGTCAGCCGCCGCACCAGAGCCGCCGCGTGGGTGATCCTGCTGGTGCTGCCCGCCCTGATGGCGGCCTTCGGCTATTACCACAGCCACCGCCCCGCGGTCAATCCGGTGGGTTCCCGCACTTTCTGGGACTACATCATATTAAACTCGGATATTCTGCTGGGCCTGCTGTTCCTGCTGGCGTCCGCCATCCCCTTCATACTGGTATTCGATAAGAAGAAACCCCAGGCCCGTGAGCTGGTGCCTATCGCGGTGATGGCGGCCATTGCCGTGGTAGGCCGCACGGTGTTTGAGATCATCCCGCTGCCCAACTTCAAGCCCTGCTCCGCTATCATTATCATCACGGCGGTGGCCTTCGGGCCGGAGGCGGGCTTTCTTACCGGCGCGCTGACCGCCTTTGTCAGCAACTTCATTTTCGGACAGGGACCGTGGACGCCGTGGCAGATGTTCACATGGGGGCTGGTGGGCTTTCTGGCGGGTATTCTGCAAAATGCAGGTGCATTCAAGGGAGGAAGCCGCCGTCACTTTACGGCGCAATGGTGGGACAGGCTGTGTCCGGAGAATACCAACCGGGGCGATTTGCTGCATTTTGTGCGGCAGCTCACCGACCATGCGCCCCTGCGGCTGTGCCTTTATGGTTTCCTGTCCGGCTTTTTGTACGGCTGGATCATGAACCTGTATTTCATCATCGGGTATGTAAGCCCCCTTACATGGCAGACGATAGGCGCGGCCTATCTATCCAGCTTTTTCTTCGACTTCTGCCATGGGCTGTGTACGTTTCTGGTGCTGTGGGCACTGGGCGACCCGTGGGTGCGGAAGCTGGAGCGCATCAAGATCAAATTCGGCCTGACGGCGGAGGAGCGGAACTATGTGCTGCCGCCCTCCACATTTGAGATAGCGAGAGAGAACTATGAGTGAACGAAAAACAATCATCAGGACGGTGGGGCTGAAGAAGCACTACACCGTTGGCGGCAACACGGTCCGTGCGCTGGATGGCGTGGACATGTCCGTGCTGCAAGGCGAATTTGTCTGTGTCGCAGGCCGCAGCGGCTCCGGTAAGTCCACCATGCTGAATATGCTGGCAGGTCTTGAGCCGCCCACGGAGGGGGAGATCATTGTCCGAGGCAAGCATCATTTGGAGGCTATGGACGAGGAGCTGCGGACAAGGTTCCGCCGCCGCTATATTGGCTTTGTGTTCCAAAGCTACAACAACCTGCCCCAATACACAGCGCTGGAGAATGTGGCGCTGCCACTGGCCATCCGGGGCGTACCGGAGGATGAACGGAACTGGCTGGCGTGGCAGGCCTTGAGCCGCGTGGGACTGCGCGGACACGTAGATCACCGGCCTGCGGAGCTGTCAGGCGGTCAGCAGCAGCGCGTCAGCATCGCACGGGCCATTATTACGGAGCCCTCCATCGTGCTGGCGGACGAGCCTACCGGAAACCTGGACAGCCGTACCGGCCAGGAGGTCATGGAACTGCTGTGCGAGATCTTCCGGGAGAGGAACACCACCTTCATCCTCAGCTCCCATGACCCGCAGATGCAGTGTTATACGGATCGTACCGTCTATTTCAGCGACGGAAAGATAGAGACAGAAAATCACCACACCGGAGAGGAGAACGCACAGTGAAAAGAGAAACGGTAAAACGGGTACTGGCCCTGTTGATCTGCGTATGGATGACAGTATCCCTGCTGCCCGCCGTCGCTATGGCGGAAGAAGTCACAGAGGATGTGATAGATGACAGCACCATTGAGGCTTACACGTCTTACGAAAACGGAGAGGATGCCGGCGTCAGCGGGGTCTCGGTTACGGACGAAAAGCCCAACACGGATATCAAGGTCATACCCAGCGACGCCAACGCCCTGATCCTGATGGATACCGGCGCACAGTCCCCAAAAGGCGTTCCCGGTCAGGTGGTGAAGATCGTGCTGCCGCTGGCGGTCAATAAGGAGTACCTGCCCAGCGAGAAATACATGCTGCGCAACATCAACATCTATCCCGATGTGCCTACCGACGCCAGCGTGTCCAACTGGCCCTTTGAGCTGATCTATGCCAGCGATGTGCAGCACTTAAAGGATATGTCCTACAACTCCACGGCGGAGGTGTGGTTCGAGTTCAAGATCAGCGAGTTTGCCAGTAAGGGACGCTATGCCGTGCCCTTTAAGATCAACGCCACTGTGTGGCGGGAGGATGCCGTGAACGGCACCACCATCACCGAGGACGTGACCTTCAAGGTCAGTGCCTATGTGACCGTTACCGACAACGGCAATATGTCCGGCGTCACCACCTCCTTCGGCAGCCTTCAGGTGGCGGGTACCAACGCGGGCGGCTCCTATACCGTGCCTACCGGCACACCCAATCAGACTATCTCCATGCGGATCCCCGTGATCAATGTGGGCGGCACCCTGACCAGCGTGACGGTCTATCCCGTGGTGTCCGCCGCGCTGGACGAGTTCCCCTTTGTGATCGACTCCACCAATTTGGGCAAGTATTTTGACTACTGGCCAAGCGGCGAGGTGAAGTATCTGGACTACACCTTCACGGTGTCGCCCTTTGCCACCTCCGGCAACAAGTCCATTAAATTCAAGGCAAATTATTTCGAGAACAGCGCCCCTGCGGAGGGCTCCTTCTCCACGCAGTTTACCGTGATCGACGGCTATGACGCCTCCGCCATGTCGGTGATGGTGCAGAGCTATAAGCTGTATGTGGACGATACCGAGGTGTCCGGCCTGATGGCAGGCGAGGAGACGGAGCTGCGCCTGACCCTGATCAACAATTCCAAGTATGACACGGCCAAGAAAATCATCTCCAGCCTGGTATTCACCAATTCCCCCGGTCTGACGCTGTGCGTAGGCGGCACGGATACCGCCTATGCCGATTCCATCAAGCCGGGCGGTACGACGATCCTGAAATACAAGATCATGGCCAAGCAGGACGCGGAGGTTGGCCCCGCCATGCTGGGCATCAACCTGACCTATGAGACCACCGAGGCGGTGGCCGGTAAGGCGGCGCAGAACATCATGCTGCCGGTCAGCCAGAAGATGGATGTTCTGGCCGGTACGCCGGAGGTGTACGGCACACTCAGCAAGGATAAGGAAGCTACCATCTCCGTGCCGCTGACCAACATGGGCCGCGCCAAGGCTATGAATATCCGGGTGCTGGCCACGGACGGCATGACCGCCGCCGCGCCCTGCTACGTGGGCGACCTGCTGGCAGGCGGCTCCACCAGCGCCGATGTAACGGTGGGCTTCTCCAAAATCGGCGCGTTTGTGGGTAAGATGATCCTCCAGTATGAGGACGCCAACGGCGAGACGTATTCTCAGGACATCTCCGTGCCGCTGAGCGTGGCGGAAAGCTCTGCGGATACAGATGCCAACAGCGTCAACGCAAATAAAGACGGCACAGGCAGCCGCTGGTGGCTGTGGCTGCTGATAGCGATCCTTGCGCTCATCCTGATCGGCATTGTGGTCTATGTCATCATCCGCTATAAGCGCGGCGAGATCGGGCCCGGTGCCGAAAACACCGCTGCCTTGGACGATTTTGACGACGACTTTGACGCAGACGGCGGCGCACCGGATATTGGAGAGAAGCCGCTGTCCTACGACGGAAGCAATAAGGACGGGAATGTATGAAGCCAAAAGACCTGTTTCGCTACGGCTGCACCAACCTGTTCCGGCGAAAGACCCGCACGGCGCTGACAGCCCTATCCATGGCGGTAGGCGTCATGTGTATCGTGGTGCTGATCTCCGTAGGTCTGGGCTATGAGCAGGCGTACCGCGAGAGCATCGAGGCGCTGGGCAGCCTGACAAAGATCGATGTGACGCCTGCCACCGGCGATTACGGGCGCAAGGCACTGCTGAACGACAAGGCACTGGAGGCGTTCCGGGGCATCGACGGTGTGGAGGCGGTGACGCCGGTCTATCAGCAGTCCGCCTATATCGTGTCCGGCAACTATGTCAACATGGTGCGCGTTTACGGCATTGACATGACCACGGCGGAGCGTTTCAGGCTGACGCCGGAGCGGGGCGTTATGGCCGGGGACGGCACGCGCCTGCATCCGGAGGTGCTGTTTACCGGCGATGTGGCCGCCGGACTTGCCAACAAGGCGAAGGACTGGGAGCTGGCGGTGGATGAGAACGGCAACGCCCTCATCGATCTGCTGGAAGTGCCTGTCCGCATGACCTTCGATTCCTCCAGCCTGACCGGCGAGCCGAAGGCCGACACCGACGGACGGGCACTGCCCTCCAGTAACCTGTATACCCTGCGGGTGACAGGCATCTGCTCCACCCTGAACAACAACTTCGCCACCGCCGCGTTCATGTCCTTCGACCGCTTGCAGGAGATGACGCAGGCCAACGCCAATTACATGGGTGCGACTACCCAGACTAAAACAGCGGAGGAGAAGGCCAACGGTCCTACCTACGACTTGGTTTGGGTCATGGTCAAGAACGTCAACGACGTGCAGCGTATTGTCAAGCTGATCCGGGACACGGGGCTGAACACCTATTCGCTCAACGATATGCTGGAGACGGTGCGGGCGCAGTCCCGGCAGATCCAGGGGATGTTGGGCGCACTGGGCGGCATCGCCGTCCTGATCTCCGCCATCTGCGTGGCAAACACCATGATGATGTCCATTACGGAACGGACGCGGGAGATCGGCGTGCTGAAGGTGCTGGGCACCGTTCGCAGCGACATCTTCAAGATGTTCCTGACGGAAGCACTGATCGTAGGCGTGATCGGCGGCGCGGCGGGCTTGGTGCTGAGCTTTATCGCCAAGTGGCTGATACCGATGATCTTCGCGTCCCGTGAGCTGCGGTGCGTGCTGCCCTGGTGGCTGGCGGTCTGCGGCGTGGTGTTCGCAGGCGCGGTAGCCATTGCCGCCGCGTGGATGCCCGCCCGCAAGGCAACGCTCATCAGTCCCAACGAGGCCATCCGCTCTGAGTGAGGTAACGATATGAAAAAGGCAACACACAATTTCAAAAAGCCGCTGCGCAGTGCCCTCGCCATGGCACTGGCACTGGTGATGACCCTTTCTCTGACAGTGCAGACTTTCGCGGCAGTTGGTACTTGGCCAGCCACCGGTACGGCCAGCGGTGACAGGTATTTGCAAAACAGTGGTACTTTCTATAATGGCAGTGCTGTAATGGCCCCGCTATATGCCAATTTTGGCGGCTTTATCAATGTATACGGCGTGCCGAAGGGTTCCGATGCAAGCTCCTATGTCATGACGCCGACCTCCATTTACTTTGGCGACAACATGAGTTCGAAAAATAATACCGCCGACCTGGAGCTGAACAAAGCCTACGACTTCTCGAAGCCGATCCGGTATAACGTCACCGCTAAGAATGGACGGACATTCCCAGTCTATACCTTTGCAGCGGAGGCTACCAGTAAGGAAACGTGGACAGAAGCGGATACCCAGGAACTGCTGGGTATGGCGGAACTGTTCGCGGATACCTATCATCAACTCTATCTTGTAATAGATAAGATCAATGCGGCAAAGACCAATATCGGCGCGTATCATCCGGCCAATGCGGATATGCTCGGCACACTGGGCTACTGGCTAGGCATGGATACCGCCTTTTATGACGACGATACTGTCGGCATGGGAGGCAACCGTCTCTTTGACTCCTATGAAGCAAAGTGGCGTGCGGGCGGCGAGGAGGCCGTTCAGTTCATGCAGGAATACCTGCAAAGGTATATTACCAAAAAAGGCTATAGTCGGGTCAGCCCCGCGGCACTGCGGATCATCTATGAGCAGATCGTCCCTGAATATCTTTCCTACGTTGAACAGAATCGCATCAAAGAGCCGGTCATTGACCGGGTGACCATTGGCGGCTCTGTGGGCAGTATCGATGCCGCGGCTCGCACGGTGACGGTGAAGCTGCCGAAAAATGTAGACCGTTCCCAATTAACAGTGGATGTTGAGGTAGGAACTGGACTAATCGCCAATTCGGTGGCGGGTTCTGTGGCCCAAGGGTCTTTGGCCTATCAGGTAACCCCCTATGATCCGGCATACGGCACGAAATACAATGCACTGAGTGCCACATGGCGTATCGTCATCGAAACGGGTAAGCCGGACAATCTGGTCACCTCCTTCGCCGTTACCGCTGATGATGGCAAGACCCGATACGCCAAGATCGACGAGACCAACAAGACGATCTCCCTGAATCTGCCGGAGGACACCGACCTGCGCGCCATCACGCCGGTGGTCGTTCATACCGGCACGGCGGTCACGTTAGAGGGTTCGGCCCTTGACGGCAGCACTTCCTTCGATTTCACCAATTCCGAGACGACACCTCTGACATTGGTGGTGACCAACAGCAACTTTGCTCTGCGAACGGAATACAGGGTAACCGTCACGGCCAGAAAGTCCTCAGAGAATTACATCACCACCTATAAGCTGGGCGACGCAGAGGGCGTGATCAATGGCGACAACATTGCCATCACCATCCCTTACGCCATGGATCTGGCGGCTGTAAAGCCGGAGATCACCTTTTCCGAGTTTGCGGTGCTCGTCGAGCCTGATACGCTGAAGGTGGGCGAAAACACCTACACCGTTACCTCTGAAGACGGCAAAGTACGTACTTATACGGTGACCATCACCCGCACGGCGGTGGCAAGAGGCAGACAGATACTGTCCTTCACCTATGGCGCGGCGGCAGGCGTGATCGATCAGGTGAATGGTACGATCTCACTGGTGCTGCCCGCTGGTACCGGCACCACCTTTGCACCGACCATCCGTGTATCGGATTTCGCCACGGTCACACCGGCCTCCGGTGAAGCGCAGGACTTCAGCAAGCCGGTACAGTACAAGGTCAAGGCGCAGAACGGCTCCACCAATACCTATACCGTCACTGTAACAGTTTCCCAGGAGCAAGCAGAGAATCCTTACAAGGCGAAAATGAAGTCACTGGTCAGCAAGATCAACCAGCGGTACAGCCGGACAACGGCAGGCGCGTGGGAGGACTGGGAATGGATGAACCTGGGCTTCTACCAGAAGAAGCTGGGTAATCTTGACGACGACTTCTCCATCGCGGAGTGCATCAAGCGGCTGGACACCACCACCAATGTGGCCATGACCAACATTGACCGTAAGATCATGACACTGACCGCCCGCGGCATCGACTGCTCCAAGTTGTCCAAGTACAACAACGGCAAACCCTTTATCGACGCCAAGGGCAACGAAGTGGACGACTTCGTTTCCATCCTCTATAACTACCGGGGCGGCTACACCATCAACGGTCCCATTTTTGCCCTGAACGCACTGGATATGGGCAACTATACTATCCCTGAAAACGCCGTGTGGACGCGGGAAAAGCTGCTGGAGACGATCCTGAACCACAAGTATCTGTCGGACGGCTTCGGCTTGGATATGGTCACCATGCTGATGCAGTCTATCGCGCCCTATCAGAACGATCCAGTGTACGGCGAGCGGGTCAAGGCTAAGCTGTGGGAGGGCTTTGACATCGTTATGAACAGCTTTGGCACCGACCCCTTTGACAACCCCTTCGGCGTTCAGTGGGGCGGCGTGTATACCTCTGAGGGCGCGTCCCAGATCATCTGCGCTCTTTCCGCTATGGGCGTTGACGTCCACACGGATGTGCGCCTCAATAACGGAAAGGACAGCGTGCTGACCTCGTTCCTCAACTACGCCGACTTTGACGAGGGCTATTTTGCCCACAGCAACACGACGCACAAGAACGCCATGGCCACCTATCAGGGCTGCTATGCCACACAGTGGTATCTGGGCTTCCTGAATAACGGCGGGGCGGGGCATCCCTATTCCCTGTATTATCATCGCTTCGATTTCTCCCGTAAGCTGTCCACCGAGGCGGACATTACCTCCTTTACACTGGAGGGCAAGCAGGGCGTGTTTACCACGGAGGGCAGAGACAACATCATCACCGTGACCCTGCCTGCCGGTACGCCGCTGAACGACATGCACCCGCAGCTTCAGCTGTCTGACTATGCCACGATCCTTGCACCGGATCTTACCGGCGGCATCACCTTTGTGAAGGATACCAAGACCGCCTTCACCGTGCAGGCGGAGGACGGCAAGACCACCAAGACCTACTATGTGGTAGTCAAGCTCTCGGATGAAGAAAAGCCCTCCGGCGCGGAGATCTACACCGATACCATTATGCTGAAGGACGCCAATATCCTGCGGGATCTGGACATTCTGGGCAAGAATATCACTACTGGCACGGACAGCACGGATATCGAGCTGCTGCTTGACGCAGGAAAGGACACCTCAAATCTGATGATCTACGCCCGCCTCTCCTATGGAGCCACTGCCTCGCCGGCACTGGACGGGAAGAAGGGCATGAACCTGTCGGATTGGACGACCTTCACCATCACTTCCGGCGACGGGACGAATACCCGGACGTACCGCATCAAGGCCACGGCACGGACGCAGGCGTCTATCTCCGCCTTCAGCCTTACCATCGGCGGCACGGTCTATGAGGGCGTTATTGACAACAAGGCCAACACCATTACCGTGTCCGGTGTGGACGACAGCAAGCTGTCAAGCACCTCCTTCACCCCGGATGTGACGCTTGGACCGGAGACACTGGTCTGCTCTCCTGCCCCCGGTCTGGCGCAGGACTTCTCCCGCACGGTGCAGTACATCGTTGCAGGCAATGAAAAGGTGCTGTCCCGCACCTACACCGTCTCCGTGCTGAATAAGGCGGGGCAGTTGATCTCCGGCAGCGGCGGTGGAGGCGGCAGCGATCCTGTAACGCCGGCCACCGGCGCGAAGATCACGGCCTTTTCCGTGCTGGGCGTGGACGGCGTCATCAACCAGAGTGCAGGTACTATCACCGTAACGCTGCCTGCCGGTACGAACGTGACGGCGGTAGCCCCCTCCGTTACCGTGACAGCAGGTGCGGTGGTCAGCCCTGTGCCCGGCGAGGTGGTGAACCTGACCGTTCCAGTGGTCTACACCGTGACGTTGGGCGAGGAAACCAGCCGCTATACCGTCACCGTGACCTTCGAGCGCAGCGTTTCCCAGCAGCTTTGGGACGAGCTGGGCAACAACTCGGATGTGGCGGATCACCAGACCAGCCACACCAAGCGGGATTGGAGCTGAGTGCCATGAGGAAAAGAAAAACTGTATTTCTATTGCTGGCATGCCTGCTGCTGACGCTGGCGGCGGGCTGCGGGAAAGCACCCCAGCAGCCGCAGGAGCGCAGCAAGTGGGACATCCTTTCCGCCAAGTGCGGCGAGGCGGACTGCACCGTGTCCGTCACCAAGAACTGGGGCGGGCAGGAAACGGGGCTGAGCTGTGTTGTGTTCATCCCTCCCACGGAGGGCATGGACATGACCGCCGTCCCGCTGACGCTCCGGCTATCCGAGGGCGCGACGCTGGACGAGACTGAGCCGTGCATCGTATCCGCTGACGGCACTTCTCTAATCGTTGATCTAACGGTTCTTGAACCGTGCATCACCGTGCAGAACGAGGGCTATACCCGCACCTACTGCCTGCGGCTCAAGGAGGCGATGGGATGAAGCGTACAGTATACTTGCTGATCGCCGCGCTGAGCGTAAGTCTGCTGCTGGGCGGCTGTGGCCAGAACAGTGACCCGCTGGCTATCCGGGAGTTCATCATCGGCGACAGCATTGGCACGGTGGAACAGCGCGGCAGCGGAAAGGATGCGGAATATGTGATCTGCATCACACTGCCGATAGAAACGGATTTCCAGAACTGCACAGCCAACATTACGCTGGCGGACGGCGCGTCCGTCAATGGCGATAGTCCCTGCCTGAAGGCAGATTTGGGTGGCCGCATGGTGCTGGATCTGACGCGGGAGCCGCGGGATCTGATCATAGAGAATGGGTCAAGCAGCCGTTCCTACGGCTTTGAAATAGGGCTGAGCCGGTAACGGCTCATGATAGAAAAGAGGTGATGCATGGGATTACGGCGTTCCCTGCGCAGAAGAGATCAACAAAAAATTAACAGAAGGAGAACGAACATGAAAATGACGAAGAAGATCACCGCATTGTTGTTGGCTCTCGTTATGGCGCTGTCTCTCAGCACCATGGCGTTTGCCAACGGCACCACGACGACCACGACCGGGAAAGTAACCCGCACGACCGTCAATTCCATTGACGCCGTGTCCTCCATCACCATTGGCGGCACCACCGCCTATTATGAGAAGGACAGCAATACCGGCGACCAGATCTATATCCGCGCCATGGTGGCCGGCGGCACCGAGAATGGCCTGAAGAGCACCAACGTGGTGATCAACCTGAGCAATGCCGGCGCCACCATCAACGGCGACCTTTCCTTCACGGGTGCGGGCAATGTCCGCACGGCGACGAATGTGAACCTGCTCAACAAGGTCTATACCGTGATCATCAGCACCTCCGAGGGCGGCGTCACGACCAGCAAGACCTATAAGCTGGCTGCCGGCTTGCCCAATGGCGCGGTTGCCATTGCTTCCGGCGATCCTCTGCGCATTTCCACACTGCAGTTCGGCGATGTGGAGGCTACGTTCACTGCTACCAACGCGCAGAATCCCCTCATGGGCAACACTGTGTCGAACACGGATGGCAAGTGGACCTTCGTGAGCTACAAGGCCACCGCCACCATGGACAGTGTTATTAGCAATAGAACTGCGGTTCCTGCCTACATTGAAGTGCCTACCGGAACTACTGTTTCTGGCGGATGCCTGGGTGAAACGACTGTAAGCGGTGAGGCTGAGGTTACGCTGAATCTCAGTGATGGCACTCCCTTTGTGAATGTGACAAAGGGCAGTGAGACCCGTAAGTACTTTGTTTTTGCCACCGACCCCGGTACTTTCACGGTGAAATATGGTATTGATTTTACCGAGGCCATGGCTGATTCCCACTATACCGGCACCGTAAAGACTGCGGTGGATACTCTGAATACGCAGGCCAAGGAATTCTTCGGTATTACCGATGGCCACGCTTATGGTGAGCGTGTTGTTAATTCCGGCGAGACTGTGATGGATATCATGCACAAGTTTGCTGTCAAGTACAGCTATACTTCCGAGGTCCCCGAGGGCTGCACCTATATGGCGACGCTGAACGGCATCGGTGAGTTTACTTTTGGGCAGTACTCCGGCTGGATGTATACCGATGGTCCCACTTGGGTCAATGGTGCGGCTGATTATACCAAGTGGAACACTCCCGCTGTGGGTGGCGCCAGCTATACCCTGAGCGCGGGTGACGAGATCTGCTGGTTCATTTGCTGCAACTATATGCATCACCCCTGGGGCTGATACACAGGCCGAATGTAAAAAATAGCAAGGAGGGCGGGGCATTCCGCCCCGCCCTCCTTATATTAGAACTGGAGAATGTTTATGAATAAATTGAAGCGCATATTGATTCTCGGCCTGATAGCTATATTGTGCTTCAGCGTGATCCCGGCGACGGTTGTATACGCGGACCCTCAGCCATTTACGATCACAGGAAGTGATGGTAATACCTACACTCCGGTAAAATCGGATATCGTGGCAACCGGAAACGCTGTAGTTGGCGAAGTAGTCCCCACGGTATATTGCTTGTGGGTTCCTAAAGAAATCACAACACTGAATATTCGAGCAGCAGACACCTATGATGAGTTGAAATGTTCCTGTAACAAGGGGACGACAACGAGTGAAAAAGGAGAAAAAGTTCTCTCACTACCGACAAACACTCATACCAAGAGGTGCCTTGCCAATAAATGGAACAGATACCCCGGTTATGGAAAGTACATCGATTCTGCAACAGCTGTCACTAACTTGATACTAGTACAACTGAATGACATGAATGACAATGGGGATGTCACAGAAATGATCCACATCCTGATTCAGGTTGGTGGCTCTGCTCCAACAGTCGACACAACGCCTCCGGAACTCAGTTTGGTTGCAGACGGTGTGCAGCGCACAGGAGAAACAACAGCTACCGTTAAATTTACCTCCAGCGAGGCCGGTACAGCTTACTATTCTCTTGTTTCTGCTGACGCTGTGGACACATCCGCCGCTGGTACGGCAATGGTCAGCGGCGAGAATACGCTGAATATTACCGGACTGACCGCCGATGCGGCAACAGTCTATATCAAGGCGAAAGATAGTTCGGGTAATATTAGCGTATCCACGTTGGAAGCTGCGGTTCCGGCCTATGAAACCACTTATGAGATTTATCTGGGCCTTTGGAGCCATGCACAATATTACGATTTGGGCTATCGGGTCGCCAGTGTGACCGCGGACGGGAGACCTCTTAGCATGAGCGGAATAAGTGAGGTCGAATGCAGCGGCGTAAAGGCGGGACAAACGGTCAAGGTCACGCTTTACATTCCGGAGGCCGGTAAGGAGCTGGCGTCGGTTTCCCTGATCACGAATGACGGAAATAAAACGCCGATCAACGTAACCGTTGACGGCACGGAGAACAGCTTCACCTTTACCATGCCGGCGGCCAATGTGCGCACGGCGATCGGTGAAAGATTTACCCTCAAGGATTCTTCGATTGTGCGGTATAGTCTGAAATCGGGTGTTTCCCTGCTGTACAGCAATGTTGGAGATATCGAATCGAACCGTCAAGGCACAGTGATCTTCACTGATTCCAACGGAGTAACGCTGATGCAGGCACAGCCCGGTCAGCAGGTAACTGTGACTGCGCAGCCGGTGCCGTATACGGCAGGCGATGTGTTCCATCGGAAATTTGTGTGTTGGAAAGACATTGAGGGCATCAAGGTCAGTGCCGAGGATCAGCTGAAACCGTCCTTCACGTTTGAGATGCCAGCAAATGATGTCTATTTGTTTGCGGAAATCAATAATGTCGGCACAGAGGTCACATGGAAAACAAATCCTTTGGACGTGACAAATGTCCAACTGAAAGGACTTAGCAGTAACGACAGTCCGTTTGTCTTTGCTGACGGTGCCACACTGAGTGCTATTCCGTTAGGTGAGGACTGGTGGTACCGGTACGAATTCACCGGCTGGACGGTGGAGCGTGATGGAACGACATTGCCGGACTCCGAAGTGAGCACTTCGCTAGTCAACTCCAGTCGCCCGAAGGGGTCGTTCGGCTATGCAACAAAAGTGGAGTTCAAGGCAAGCGGCGAGAAAATGGCCGTCACGGCTAACTTCCGTGAACGTGCTTTTGCCAGTGTTACCGCCGTGGCGGATGCGACCATGGGCAGCGCTACCGTTGCTGTGGGCGACAGTACCCCCGCAGAGACCCAATCTGTTGTCTACGAGGGCCAAACTGTTACCCTGACCGCCACCCCCGGTAATCGCTACACGCTGACCGGCTGGGAGGTCAAGGCGGCTGGCTCCGACACGCTGATCAAGGTAACGACAGACGCGGAGGATGCCAACAAGGCCACCTTCACCATGCCCGCCACCGACAACAGCATCACCGCCACGGCAATCTTCGCCGTCGATCCCGATAAGGCCAGCCCCGCCTGCGTGCTGGAGGATGTGGAGCTGGCCATCCCCAGTGCCTCGGTCGAAAACAAGGGTACCAGCTACACCATCACGGTCCCGGCCAATACCGACGCGGACACGCTGGCCGCGGCAGTGCTGAAGTTCACCGTTTCCGAGTACGCGGATGTTGTCACCGCTGACGGTAGCGTCTGGCCGGAAGATGGCAAGGCTTGCAGCATGACGCTGGATACGCCGGTCATCTTCACCGTCCGCTCTGAGAAGTGCCGCATTGGGAATGATGATACCGCCAAGGCGGACTACACCATCACCGTCATCCGCGCCAAGAGCACCGAATGTGCCATTGAAAGCGCAAAGCTGGGCGATGTGGTCGGCGTCCTTGATCAGGCGAAGAAGACCGTGACCTTCACGGTTCCCGCCGACACCGAGGACAGCGCTGTGACCAATATGCCGCTGACGTTCGCCTGCTCGCAGTATGCATCTATCAAGCTGAAGGATGCCGAGGCGGATTGGGTCAACGACACAGCCTGCGGTATGAAGCTGAACGAGGAAAAGACCTTTGTCGTTACGGCGGAGGATGGCACCACCACGGCGGTGTACACCGTTGTGATCCATCGCGCCCCCAGCGATAAGAAGGCACTTACCGGCGCAACGCTGGGCGATATTGCGGCTGTGATCAACGAGGACAGCCATGCTGTTACCTTCACAGTCCCCGCCGATACGACTGACAGCAAGCTGGGCGAGATGATCCTAAAGTTCACCTGCTCCCCCCGTGCGACGGTCAAGCTGAAAGATGCCGAGGACAACTGGCCCGCTGCCGGTCTGCGCTCCGGCCTGAAGCTGGGCGTTCCCGCCACCTTCGTGGTAACGGCTGAGAACGTCGATACACAGGAGTATACGGTCACGGTCAACCGCGAGAAGAGCACCGAAAAGGCGATTACGGAGGCTGTCCTGACCAAGACGGGCGGCACCTCCGTGAAGGCGGATATCAGCGAACAGAACAAGACAATCACCTTCACGCTGCCTGCGGGCACCACCGATGCCGATGTGGCCGCCATGACGCTGAAATTCACCTGCTCTCAGTACGCTTCCATTAAGCTGGAGGGTGCCGAGACCAACTGGCCCGCCGACGGTCAGCTCTGCGGCATGAAGCTGAACGAGGCCAAGACCTTCGTCGTTACCGCCGAGAACGACGGTACGCAGACGTACACGGTTCTCATTGTCAGAGGCAAGAGCGCCGCGAAGGAGATCACGAGTGCCATCCTGCTGGCGAAGGCCGGTGATACGACGTCTCCGGCCACGGTGAAGATCGACAATGCCAAGAAGACCATCGACTTTACCCTGCCCGCCGGTAGCGACACCAGCAAGCTGGGCGAGATGATCCTGAAGCTGACGGTCTCCGACTATGCCACGGTGAAGAAGTCCGGCGATACGGACAACTGGCCTGCAGAGGGCAAAGCCTGTGGTATGAAGTTGGATACGCCGGTGATCTTCACTGTCACCGCCGAGGACGGCAAGACCACGCAGGACTACACGGTGACCATCACCAGAACCAAGAGCACCACGAAGGACATCACCGCCGTCAAGCTGTTGAACGCCGATAAGTCCGTGATCGCTGAGGGCAAGCTCAGCGGTACGACGTGGACGATCACGCTGCCCTCTGACACGGATAAGGCGTTGATCAACAAGATCGGCACTTCTACGGATGTCTTTATGCAGATCAACTACACCGGTGTGTCTCTGGCACAGGCAGAAGGCTATGACGATGCGACTGGCATCATCGGCAAATGGTCCTCCGGCAATGTCATGTGTGGCATCAGCCCCAACAGCAGCAAAACTTTCACCGTCACTGCCGAGGATGGCAGTACCAAGACCTACACGGTGGAGATCAAGTACACCGCCCCCAATGCCCCCACCCTGTCCGGCGGCTCCGCCACTCGCAGCAGTAAGACTGCCGCAACGGTGAAATTTACCTCCAGCGAGGCGGGCAACTACTTCTACAAGGTGGTGGATCACGGTGCGGCAGCTCCCACTGCGGATGAAATCATGAAATCCACCACTAAGGGTACGGCCAGCACGGGTGAGATAACCTTCACCCTCAGCAATCTGACTGAGGATGCACGCGACATCTACATCGTGGTCGTAAGCGCAGCCGGTGGCGAGAGCGCACCCCTGAAGGTAGAGATCCCCGCCTACGGCAGCGGCAGCGAAACACCGGACACCGGTAAGTTTACCATCACTATTAACGCACCCAAGGGCGGCACCATTACCACCAACCGCACCAAGGCGGATAAGGGCGATGAGATCATCGTCACTGTGAAGCCTGACAGCGGCTATCAGATGGTGGAGGGTTCCCTGACCTATTCGCTGGCGGTGGCAGGTGGTGAAACGGTCAAGATCACAGGCAACCGCTTTACCATGCCTGCAGGCAATGTGACCATCACCTGCAAGTGGGAGACGGCCACCACGACGGCCAAGGGCATCACCAGCTTCTCCATCAGCGGTGTGGTCGGTGCGGTGAACAACACCACCAATACCATTACCATCACACTGCCCCGCGGCACAGATGTGACGAAGCTGACCCCGGTTATCGCCACAAACGGTGTCAAGTCCCTGACACCTGGCAGCGGTGAAACGGTGGACTTCACCAATGCCGTGACCTACACCGCCGCCATGGAGGATGGCAGCAGCAAAACCTATACTGTCACGGTCTACGTGGACAAGGGAACGCTGGCCGATCAGTTCTGGGACAAGCTGACGGACTTTGCCACCCAAGTTCCCTGGTGGGAGTATGCAAAGCATCAGCAAAGCACCAGCAAGTATCCCAAGTATTGGTAAGTAGTTTTCTCTACGCAAGGGAGGCTGTCGGCAACGCCGGCAGCCTCCTTCTTATTTTCCATCCTTCGCTGCTACGAACCAGCGGCCTTTTTCAAACCAGAGATAACTCTCCCTGCCCCGTATGCGGCAGGTATATCTCTCTCCCACGCCGCCTACACTTTGGCAGGCTGCGCGGCGCACGTCCAGTATCTTGTCGATATGATATCTGCGTATTTCGTCAAACTCGATCTCGATAGGACGCATCTTCCCGTTGGCGTCAAAATGCACCGTCACCGGCACATACTTCTTTTCAAGTTCCATGGATATTCCCCCTATCCTGCGAAGTAGCCTATCGGATGCACGGTATGGTCATCCTTGGGATTGATGCAGCCCAATGCCGGGTCAGACATGGTGATGGCGCGGCGCACACTCATATAGCCATATCGCTGCCGCAGCCTGTCCACGGCTACGTCGATTTGTTCCCACGCGCTCCGACGCCTATCGTTATCAAAAAGCGAAGTTTGTATACCAATAGTCGCATCTACCAGTTCGGCGCCGCGCACACCAATGCTGCGTACCGGCAGCGTCCACGGATAGCTGCGACGGAACAGGTCGAACGCCACTTCTGCGATCTCCGCACTGGAGCAGGTGGGAACTGCCAGTTTCTTTTGCCGGCAGTACCAATGCAGCTCCGTATCCCGGACAGCAACTTCGACCACCGTACACTTTGATGCCAGCTCCCGCATTCTGCTGGCTACACTTTCCGCCAACAGATACAGCATGAGACGCACATCATCGTCGCTCACCAGATCGCGCGGCGTGGTGGCGCTGTTGCCTACCGATTTTATGGCACGGATATGATCACTGCGCTGCACAGGCGATACATCAAGCCCGTTGGCGAAAGTGTGCAGCACCAGCCCCATTTTCCCCAGCTTGTATTCCAAAAGCTTCGGCGGCGCCTCGGCAAGCTGCCCGATGGTATAAATCCCAACACCGCGCAGCTTGCGCTCTGTGGCAGGACCAACATAGAGCAGATCGGATGCTGGCAGCGGATAGACAATTTCTTTATAGTTATCCCGCTCGATACGGGTGATGGCGTCCGGCTTTTTATAGTCACTACCCAGCTTCGCCGTGATCTTATTGTCGGAAACGCCGATGCTGGCGGTGATCCCCAACTCAAACTTGATCCGCTCGCTGATCTCTTCAGCAATACTCACGGCCGAACCGAACAGACCGACGCTGCCGGTCACATCCAACCAGCTTTCATCAAGGCCAAACGGTTCGATTTGGTCGGTGTATTTCTCGTAAATCTCGCGAGCCATCTTACTGAATCGGATATACTCCCTCATATCGGCAGGCAGCACCACCAGATCGGGGCAAAGCTGCTTCGCCTGCCAGATGGCCATGCCGGTTTTGACGCCACGTGGCTTTGCTACATAGTTGGCAGTAAGGACGATTCCGTGACGGGCTTCTGGATCACCGCAGACTGCCACCGGCTTTTGACGCAGTTCAGGGCGCCGCTGACATTCCACAGATGCATAAAATGCGTTCATGTCTACGTGTAGAATATTCCGTCCCATCTATCCGTCCTCCTCCCAGTTTTCTTAACCACCATAATAGAACATAAGTTCTATATACGCAAGAGGTAAATTGAGGAAGCACTGCGTAGCGCTGGCATTTTGACAATACAAAATATGGGAGGAGTATATGCGCAGCATTTACAGCGGTTGTGCATTGATAAAAAAGAGGGATAAGGTACAATAAGTTGCGCAAATTGAAAAGAGCAAAAAAGAAGACATAGCTT
>OLWB01001289.1_pt1 | contig 23974 bp, 18 predicted proteins | sample 1673331 | NCBI WGS metagenome assembly OLWB01 (sample SAMEA3178943, study PRJEB25190) | human gut metagenome | biome: human gut; feature: human-associated habitat; material: faeces | place: Austria | collected 2013
CGTGAAACGGCGTAACAACTCCGGCAGTCGATGAAAACGGCAGCATCAATATCAGTGCTCCGAGCAGAATAACCCCGGCAAAGCCCAAAACGATCAGCTTAAAGGATGACAGTCGCTTTTTTCTATGTATAATTTCAGACATATATACTTCTCCTATTTTTGTTTGTTTACAAAGAGTATATCATGAAATATAAAAAAACGGTGTAATGATCCGGTGTGCTGTATTAAGATTGCATTAAGGCTCTCGGCTTTGACAAAGACACCGCCGAAGGAGCCATATCAATTCTGACAGAACTCGGCATCATATCATGATCAGACATTTGAATAAAATATCCCCATATAATTTCTGGGAATAAATAATTTCAGAATTATATGGGGCATTTTATGTCTGTTCTATATTTCTACTACTAAATTATTCATATAAACATATCTATCATAGATAATCATATACTTTACAACAATCCCTTAACGTCCTCTGCGATCATCTCCGCATCAAGACGATTATCCTTAAGAACCTCTTCGACATCGTACCTGTCAAGGAATTCCTTCTTAAGACCATAATTCAGTACCTTCATATCCGAATCACCATAGAATCTTGCAATCTTCTCGCCGAATCCGCCGTCCAGTATACCATCCTCGATGGTGACGACAACCGAGTGATCTGCCTTGAGGCTTTCGAGAAGCTCCTCGTCAAGCCCTGTGATATAGTAAGGATTGATGACAGTGGCATCTATTCCAAGCTCACTCTTCATCTCGTCTGCAACGGCATTTGCCAGACTGTAGAAGATTCCAAGGCCGAGTAGGGCAACCTTGCTTCCCTTCTGTGTCACCTCATATTTATTCAGATCTCCAAAGTTCTTCGTAACAGGTCTTCCACTTACCATCGCACCACCTGGAAGCTTGATGGCCACCGGATGCTCATTCTGCTCTATGCTCCAGTCAAGCATGGCAATATACTCTTCCTTTGTTGTCGGAGCAAGATATACAAGATTCGGGATATTTGAAAGCATCGGGATATCCTGAAAGCCCAGATGTGTCACATCGTTCATTCCATATACAGACCCTGCAAATGTCACTATAGTGGCTGCATTGTTGTTGATACAGAGATCCTGGGATATCTGGTCAAATGTTCTCTGCACAAATGAGCTATACACACCGAACACTGGCTTTCCGCCGCCTGCTGCAATTCCTGATGCAAGTGCCACCGCTGTCTCCTCTGCGATTCCCACGTCAACAAACTGCTTTCCGGCCTCACGTCTCTTATCCTCTGTAAATCCTATAACTGTCGGTGTTCCCGCTGTGATGGCAACGACCTTTGGATCCTTCTTCATCTTGTCAAGCAGGTAATCACAGGACACGCTTGAGTAGTCCTCCTCGTCACCTTCAAATAACGATCTTCCTGTCTCTATGTCAAACGGTCCGCTGTAGTGCCACTGCTCCTTGTGCTCCTCGGCTGGTGCATAACCCTTTCCCTTGAGGGTTCTGATGTGGACCACAACAGGCTTCTTTGAATCTTTTACCTTCTGGAATGTGTCTATGAGGGCTGCCACATCATTGCCTTCGTGCACGTAATAATAATCAAGTCCCATGGCGCGGAACAGATTGCACTCTGCTGTTCCCTTAGTATCTCTGAGTAATTTGAGATTTGTATAGAGTCCTCCGTGGTTCTCAGCTATGGACATATCGTTGTCATTTACAACTATGATGAGGTTGCCATCCAGTTCTTTAGCGTAGTCCAAGCCTTCAAGGGCCTCTCCTCCTGACAGGGAGCCATCGCCTATCACCGCTATCACATTGCCCTCTGCGCCCTGAAGGTCCCTTGCCTTTGCAAGGCCTGCAGCCAGACTGATGGATGTTGAAGTATGTCCAACCGTGAAGAAGTCGTGCTCGCTCTCATGCGGGTTGCTGTAACCAGTCACATCATCATAGTGCTCCTCATAGAGGTAGGCATCCTTTCTTCCAGTAAGCATTTTATGAGGATAGCTCTGGTGTGACACGTCATACACAATCTTATCCTTAGGTGACTCAAATACATAGTGAAGTGCTATGGTTGCCTCAACCATACCAAAGTTCGGTCCAAAATGTCCGCCGTGTTTGCTGGCTCTGATGAGAAGTGCATGTCTCATCTCGTCTGCAAGTGTTCCCATCTCTTCTACTGTCAGTTTCTTTACATCCTGTGGTCCGTTGATATTTTCAATATACATTTTTCTTTATCCTCCTGTTTTAACATAGTGCATTCGCCATCGGTAATTTACCTGTCCCATACAAGCTTGCCGGTCTTCACGGCCTCCTCATATTTTGATATCTTGTAATGTAATCTATCCATGGTGGCTTCGATCTGTTTTCTCTGCTCCTCAAGTTTCTCATACTGCTCCTTAAGGAGATCCAGCCTCGCGCCAAATGTAGCATCTCCCATCTGGAACAGTTTTACATATTCAATAAGCGCCTCTATCGGAACACCAGCATTTCTCATGCATACAGTGTGTTCAACCCAATCGACATCTTTTTCCTGATAATCCCTGTTGCCACTAGCATTTCTAGCGACAGGAGGGATAAGCCCGACTCTCTCGTAATACCTGAGCGTATCAGCGGTGATATCAAACTTTTCACTTACTTCTTTGATAGTCATATTGCCACCTCTTTCCTAATTTCAAGAAAACCTTTCTATTTATAGCTATATGCACTCACACAATACCTATATGTTACATTGAATATATCACTTGGAGCTCACTCCAAGTCAACCCCCAATTTTCTCCCCCCTGGGGACGGAGGTACCTGCCCCATACAGTGTCCCCCTGGGGACGGAGGTGCCTGACCCCATACAGGATATAAAAGAGGCGGGCAACGTAGTTACCGCTGTCCGCCTTTATATACATGAATATGTAAATTTTTATGCTACGCACTGATTCCAACTGTCGAGCAGATGTTTACTGCAATGATATCATCCACTGTTACACCAAAGATGGCGGCCAGAATGATCAGGTTATCTACGGTTGGCATAGCCATACCCTTCTGCCACTTGTATATCGCATTTGGAGTGGCAAATCCAAATATATCCTGCAGATCCTTTACAGAAAAACCTGCATTCTGTCTAAGCTTCACAATATTTCTGCCTGTTCCTGTCATGTCAATTGTTGGTACATTACACATAATACTTCCCTCCCAAAATTCTCATCTCATCTGCATTGCTACAATTGTGACAGATTTCTTCTTCACAAAGACGAGTTAAAAAACACGCAAAAAACGCCCATCCACATGAATACTTCTATAATACTCACATGGATGGACGCTTTTTCGTACATCATGATTCCAATCTATAAATGCTGATAGATCTGGCTGATCTCAGTCTATCGAAACCTATCTGATCTGTTATGTATTTGCTCAGATCATTCAGGTCAGCATATTTGTATGATCATGTTCCGTACGCTCTCGCCCTGTACCATATGAGTACATATGTTCACGCAGCTTATCATCTGTATGTAAAGTATTCCCTGCCACATCACTATTAAACTCTCGGGTTATGTATTTAGCGAAAACTATACTTAACATGATTCTTTCCTTTCCTGACTACCCTTCCGGGTTCCTTTTCCTAAGTCATTTTTTATTGGTGTGTCCTGATTTTCTTCTTTTATTTGACCACCTAAACTGTACTCTACCACAAATATAATTATTTGTCATTACACCGCTGGTATAAAATTATTTTATCCCCGGCTGCTTCAAGCTCCCTCTCTATCCAGGTCATGATAACATCCACCAGATACTCCTGCTGTCTTGGACCAAGCTCCACTCCCGGGGCAAATGTATGCCACTTACGTATGCATTCCCGGCAGCATGTAGCCGTCGCATGCTGTGCCACAAATACCGGATGTCCCCGCATGGGAGTCTGCTTTCCGTCATTTGGTATGAATGCCGGAGCTTCCCTCTGCGCTATGAAATCCCGTGCATGCTGTCTTATGGTATCCAGCCCCTTTTCATGTATATAGTCGATATCTTTCTGTGTCAAATGAAATCCACTGCGAAATTTCGACCTTCCCAGACGCTCAAAAAGCCGGGCGTACCATTCTTCCTTTGTCAACCCTATCATCTCCATGTAATTCTATAACAGAAAGTCTCTACAACTCTTCATCATTTCTCACAGAAAAATTCTATCTCCTCGCCAAGCGGTCCTCGGCAGAACGCGATCCTTGCCGGAAACTTTGGATCCGACTGGATCTCTATGTCCTTTGGCTCCACAAACACCTCATATCCTGCCTTTCTCACTGCAAAAACACAGGCATCCACATCCTCTGCGGCAAATGCAAAATGTCTTATATTTCCCTGCGGAAGCGGTGACTCACCATCCTCAAACACCTCGATGATGCCATCTCCGGTGTCAAACATAATCCCGCCATCCCATTTTCTCGCAACTGAAAGTCCCAGTATATCACCATAAAACTCTGCTACATTCTTATATTCCTCGCTGCTGCAACACTTGAGTGCCACATGGTGTATTCCTTTTATAAGTGCCATCGTATTTCCTCCGTATGAAAACTGATTATAAAAGCTGATTGAGCCTCTGTGTCTAATATATATCTAATCCGTACATTTTCCAAGTTCATTGTTCACTGTCTCACGAATCTAATATAAAAACCTCTCATATAAAAATTTGTTGAAAAAAGTCCATAAAAAAACTCTTGCTACTCGTATATATATTGAGAGTTGACGATATACCAGTTACAATAAATCATCGGGACGATACGATGGGCTTTACAATAAGGAGGTTTCAACTATGAAAAAACGAATGACAGCATTACTACTCAGCGCCTGTATGTGTGCAGGTCTTGCCGGCTGCGGCACAAATACACCGGGGAATAATCCCGGTCACACCAAAACTGATTCGTCGGTCACTTCCCTCACTGACAACATCACTGTGACTTCGGTCAAAACGGATATAACATCATTTGACCAGCTAAAGAACGGAATCAATGAATTCTCTATGAATATGTATTCTGCACTTCCAGCTGACGAGAACATATTTTACTCGCCTTACAGCATTTCAAGTGCACTGTCCATGCTGGATGTAGGTGCAAACGGTGCAACAAAAAAAGAGCTCGAAAATGCTCTCGGCATAACAGATCTTGACGAGTGGAATGCTGAAATGAAGACATATCTGTCAAAAGACTGGTCACAGAATACATTTGTCAACACAGCAAATTCAGTATGGATGAACAAGGATACATCCTGGTCAGCTGACATAGAAAAGGATTTCCTTACACCTGCCAAAGATTACTACTCAGGTGAGGTGTATGAAGCAGACTTCAACGGTCAGCCGGACAAAGTTGTACAGAATGTCAACAATTGGGTCAGCACAAACACTAACAAGATGATCCCTGAAATCTTAAAGGAGATTCCTGGTGGAACCGTGATGATGCTCATAAACGCAGTTTACTTCGAGGGGAAATGGGATACTCCTTTTACCGAGGATAAAACTTTTCAGAGCAGCTTCTACGGAACCGACAAGGAAAGCGTTGTTGATATGATGCATCTCTACGGTGAGCACTTCACATACATGGACAACGGTGAGATCAAAGGAATCACTCTTCCATACGACGGCGACAATGTTGTCATGAAGGTGTTCATGCCAACCGCCGATGACGGAGACATAAATGAACTCTTTGACAAACTAAGCAACGAAGAAAAACAGAAGCTCATCGACTCTCTGGATAATGCCAACAACGTAGAGATCGATACACTCCAGCTCCCAAAATTCACAGATGAGCAGAGTATCGACGGTCTTGACGACATTCTGAAAAACATGGGAATCCAGTCGGCATATTTGGAGAGTGCTGACTTCTCCAAGATCGCCGATGGCATAGCCGTTTCATCAGTCAACCACAAAGCAAAGGTGATCGTGGACGAGAACGGAACCAAGGCCGCAGCAGAGACAGACATCATGATCAAGGAAACAGCAATGATGCCAAGTGAGGAAACATATAACTTTATTGTGGACAAGCCATTTGTGTATGTGATTGAAGATCAGAGCACTGGCATGATCCTGTTCATGGGCAGGGTGAATTCGCTGTAATTTTTGATTATCGACACATACCAGAACTTGCTTCAGCAGCTTTTACTCGCAAAGGAATGGAACATTTTCACTTTTCTTTGCGAATATCAAAAAAGCACACAAGATCTCAAAATCTTGTGTGCTTTTTTCTATAGGCCCACTATTCCGACTTTCTCTCTGAATTCTCATTGGATTCTGTCGTGTCACCTGTTTCTCTGAGATTCTTCTCCCGTATATACTGGATCGCCTCTTTTATAGCTGCTTCCTCCTCATCCTTTGCTATCTTTCTTGCATAGGATACAGTCTTTACTAGGTTGGCTATGAGTATAATGGCAAGCGGAACAAGAATTATGGGTACAAATATAAGTGGGTTAGACACAAGCCTCACTATCTTGCCAAGTATGAGTGACGACCACACCACCCTGCCAAGCAGATCTCTTGAGTCCACATCGTAACGGTCCACCACATTATTGGCATCACCTTTTGTAATATACCTGTAATTATTACCATCCGTCTCTATCGAGACAACTCTATGTGTATTTACCGCACCAGAAAGAGCCGGATCCGAGGAATAAAATGATATGACATCATTCTCATGTATGGATGCCGGATCTGTCTACTTAACAATTGCCTGGTCTCCCCCATTTTTCAAATAATACAATATTGTATATCATAATGACGTATTATTATATGGGAAAATGTCAAGTATTCATGTATTAGTAATCTGTTTTTGTGCATATTGCAATATTGCATATGTGCACTATGTTCTACATTCTATCGTCTTGTGAAAATATCGGACCTACTGAGCGGTTGTCACACGGCACCAGTCAAGTACAGCCGAGTAAGAAGCCATCACACTCTCATGCATCTTGCAGATCATATCCACATCAAGTTCTTTAACCGCATTCTCCAGCTCCTGCGCCTCATCGCCCAACTCCATGGCTCCGATCGTTCTGGATGTACTTTTTACCGTATGTATCAATATCCTGTAGCCGTCCCAATCTTTTTCATCATAAGCCTTCTGTATCTCTGCGCGCTTGTCGTCAGCTGCATACATTGATATGATTTCTTTCAAAAAGTCTTCACTGCCCCCGCAGTATGTAAGACCTTTCTCGTGGTCAATGTGAACTTCTTTACAAGATATGTCTGAATCCTGTTTTCCCATAACATCTGTTTTTTCGTCTACGGTTCCGGCACCCATTGTTGGGCTTTCCCGATCTTCATCACATACCGCCGGATCCACCAGCTTATCCTCAGGTATATATCTCATCAGGATATCTTCCAGCACCTCCGGCTGCACCGGCTTGCTGATATAATCCTTAAATCCTTCCGCCAGATACATCTCTCTTGCACCCATGACAGCATTTGCAGTCATGACTATATATGTACTCCTGCCACACAGGCTGTCGCGCATGAGCATAGCACGGTGAAATGTCTCCATGCCATCCATCTCAGGCATCATGTGATCCATAAGGATGATATCATACCTGTACTTTTTTATAAGCTCCAGACACTCGGCACCGCTGGCACAGGTCGAAACCTTCATACGTGTAGGCTTAAGCATCATCTTGATAACTTTCAGATTCATGACATTGTCATCCACAACAAGAACACTGACATCCGGGGCACACAATTTGCTCTTATACGTCTTTCTCTCCTTCATATACTGTCTGTGCCTGTCCTTAAAATCACCTATTCTCTCATCGGACAAACGTTCCTGGCTGATTTTTACCACAAATGTAGTTCCATGTCCATACTTACTGTGGCAGGTTATACTTCCACCCATCATTTCCACAAGGTGATATGTGATGGCCAGCCCGAGTCCTGTCCCCTCTATAGATCGGTTATTCGACAGATCAAGCCGCTCAAAATATTTGAAAAGTCTCTCCTGATCTTCCTCTTTTATTCCAATTCCAGTATCACGAACAGCCATGACCAGTTCCACATTACGGGGATCTGCACCATGATCCTCCATATGGACGGTCACTCTGATCGAACCTTTCTTCGTATACTTCACAGCATTTCCAATAAGATTTATCAGGATCCGGCATATTCTGGCAGAATCGCCTTTCAGATCATTGTACAAAGTCTCCTGAACCTCGGCATCAAGCTCCAGATTCTTCTGTCTTGCTCTGGACTCCATAACAGACAACACATTGCTGAGCAGCTGGCTGAAATGATATTCCTCATTGACTATCTCCATCCTGCCCGATTCTATCTTGGAGAAATCCAGCACATCCCTAACCAGATCTACCAGGATATCACTTGAGCTCTGTATATCCCTAGCACATTTCATGGTTTGTTCCTCGTGTGTCTCTCTCATTATTATCTCATTCATCCCCACTATGGTATTTAGCGGAGTCCTGATCTCATGGGACATATGCGCAAGGAACTCGGATTTGGCATGGTTCGCCACATCAGCATCATCCTTCGCTCTGGTAAGCTCCTCATTTATCTGCTCTATCTCCTCTAGTTTACACTTGTATACGGCATTCTGGAATCTCACTATGGATCCGATAACTATGCCGAATATTATAAGGCTCTGGAGCATGTCTACATACACACTTCTCTCATTTGCCAATGGGATCACCAGTTCTGGGTATTTATACGAGACTATGTAACATGCAACCACCATTATGATCTGGACAGCCAGCATGACATAGCAAAACATGCCATCTATCAGAAGGAATGAGAATATCATGCCTAAGCCAAACCAGAAACCCATACCGCTGTACGCTCCGCCCGAGGTGAAGAACATCATCGGAAATGCCACCAAAGTTATAACAAAAACGATCACTATAGCACTCTGTCTCACCATCTTTTTTGCATTTGCAAGGTAAATGCATATGCCGAGCACAGCCAACGCGGTCAATATGGCAACATCTTGTATAAGTGGAGTTTTGATGATCAGGCTCGCTATAAAGCTGATGATCCCGCCAACGGTGCCTCCACCTGTAATTATATTAAATAGAAGCAGCTGCATGTCCGTATCATTGTTGAGCATCTTCTTCCAAGGTACAGCCTTTGAACTTTTTTTATCTGATTTCTCATTTACTATCTTCCCCAAAGTGTCCCCCCATCTGTATTTAACCGATAACTCCGTACAAGGTCTCAAGGAAAACTATTGGAAGAAACGGCTTCGTAATATAATCCTCAACCCCCATCTGTCTCGCTCTCTCTATCAGCTTATAATCCTTATAAGCTGTTACGAATATGACCGGTACGTCTGTGATCTTTCGTATCTCTTCCAGCGTCTGGAATCCATCCATGTCTGGCATCTCGATATCGAGCAATACCAGGTCTATCTGCTGATTTCCCACTATGTCTATGGCCTGCTTTCCGCTCTCAGCCGCAATGACCTTGTAGAGGGGCTCGTTTTTGCAGATATTCTCTATAAGTCTGATATTTATCTTCTCGTCATCTACAACGAGGATATTGCTGACCATCTTCTCGACCTGTCTCATGTTGTAGTCTTCATCCTCATCAATCATACTGAGCATGACTTCTGCAATGTCCGGATCAAACTGACTGCCCTTGCCCTTCTCCATCTCATCGCGCACTATCTTCTGTGGCAGGGCGTATCTGTAGCTTCGGTTGGATGTCATGGCATCATAGCTGTCTGCCACCGCTATGATTCTTGCACACCTTGGTATATTTTCTCCCTTCAGCCCACTTGGATATCCTGTTCCATCGTACCTCTCATGGTGATACTTTGCGCCCACCGCCAGCTCCGGAAATGCATTTATATTCTTGAGAATATGGTATCCATTTACACAGTGAAGCTTTATCATGGAGAACTCTTCATCCGTAAGTCTTCCCGGCTTGTTGATTATGTTGTCAGGAATACGTATCTTGCCCATATCATGAAGCAGTGCTATCTGATATATCTCGTCCTGCTCCCTGATCGTTCCGCCCATCCGCTTCACCAGCTCACGGCTGTATCTGGCAACACGCACGGAGTGGCCTTTTGTGTATTTGTCCTTTGCATCTATCGTCTTGGCAAATGCCTGCATGACCATATTATTCAGGTCTGTGAGTTCGTTATTTGTCTCATCGAGCTGGCTCATGATTGCATCCGTACTATTCTTGGATCTGGTGCAGAAGAACACTATAATTATATATAAAACTATTCCAACGCCTATATCACAGCCTATCAGTTTTCTTATTCCGTGGTACAGCTTCTCATTTGTGATGACCATGACCACATACCATTCATCAACTATGGAACAGCTGAAAACCGTCACCTTCTTGTCATCAACAACCGCTTGAAATGGTTCGCCGTCATTGTCCGTTATGCCCTTCATGAGTACAGACATTTCACCCTGAGTATAGTCCTGTCCTACATCTTTCTTGTCTGAATGGGTTATCACCAAGCCTGACTTGTCGCAGATGAATGCATATCCCTGACCATTTAATTTGATTTTTTCCGTCTCTGACTGTATAGGATCCAGAGTTACATCCAGAGATATGACGCTCTCACCATCGTAGAGTAACTGACTAACTGACACCAGAATATTACCTGTCTGCGCATCGATGTACGGCTGGCCCAGGGTTGGCTGGCCGTCTGCCGCCACTGCTGCCTTGTACCATGCCCGCTCCTGAGGAACATAATCATCGTCGGGAACCCAGTCTGTGCCATCAAGATATTCGCCGTTTATAAAGCCATATACACCTGTGAACGCCGCATCTATATCCTGGAGATAATAAGCTGATTCATTCGTGAGAAAGTTCAGTATATCCTGCCCCGACTGGCCTTCTCTCATCATATGCTCCACAGTGATCTTCGTAACTTCCACCGCATCCACAGCTCGATTCAGATACGAATTCATATATTCCTGCTCCTGCTTCACAGTCTCTGCCGCCAAAGCCAGAGTATCATTCACTGACTTCCTATAAAATGTCATGATCGTACATAACGACAGTACCACAATCGCCACAAAACTCACTATCAGCGTCAGTATATACTGCCTCTTGCTTACATTCTTCATACCGAATTTCCCCATTTCACGTACATTATTCCGGTCCCAGATCAGCTCAAGTTTATACTTACATATAGCTACAATTGTAACACACTACCAACATTAATCAAATATTTAATGGGGTCTGAGGGGTCCGCCACCTCCGTCCCCAGAGATAAATTACACCCATTAGAGCGCGCCATGGCGCGCAAACAAAAACAACCTCCTGGCGGTTTCCCACCAGAAGGTCGTCAATCCCTACCCCGAATAGGCAGGCCATTGCATACATGTTGTCAAATGTAGGAAGGCATTCGCCCCTCTGCCACTTGTAGATCGATACAGGTTCATTGAACCCGAGAAATGCCTGCAATGCTTTTACGGTGATTCCTTTCTGCTCTCTCACTTCTTTGATCCTCTTGCCTGTTGCGCAAAGATCGATCATTGGAAAATTGTTCTGTGTCATAAATGATACCTCCCATTGTAAATGCTATAAACTATCTGACTACCAATATCTCCAATAGTCTTATAACTGGGTCAATATCCCGAACACTAATAATAAAATATGTCAGAAGGAATCTACAGATACTATAACACAAATAAACCACAGGTTAAAAGTAAACCTGTGGTTTAAAATTTTTTATTCAGTTTTCCCGTTCTGCTTCGCAAGCTTGTACTGGGTCATCTTCCTCTTGGAAGCTATACGCTTATGCTTCTTTGCCTCAGCCCGCTCCGCAGACCGGTCAGGAAGAATGCCACAGGCCTCAAGGGCTCTCGGCCATGGCCCAAGGTAGGATTTTATCCAGCCAACCTGCTCCGGTGTAAAGTCTGACTTTTTCGGATATCTTCCAAGTGAAATATATGCGTCCAGAAGCATCTGACAACATTCTTCACGTGTATAGCCAGCTCTCTTGTTCTCCATACCTCTTTCCTCCGGATCATCTCTGCGTTTCTATGGCCTGAGAATTATTTTACTTTGACAGACTTCACTGAGCTGCCAAGTCCCATGTATCTCTTGCCATTTATTGTTTTGTAAGCTCTTACTCTCACATAGTATCTCTTGTTCTTTGCTAGATTCTTGATAGTTGCACTGCCATACTTTGCGCTCACATACTTTGTCTTTGCAGACTTAAAGCTCTTGTTTGTAGCATATGTTATCTGATATCCGGTAGCACCGCTTACCTTCTTGTAGGTCACCTTAAGACTTCTGCTGCTGTTTGATGCAAGCTTTGTTATTGATGACTTTGCAGGGGTAACTATCAGAGTTACGATTCCGCTTGCCTTGTTGTAATTGCTGTTGCCTGAGACAGTGATCTTTATCTGTACTCTGCCCGGCTTCTTGGTTCTCACAAGACCTGACTTGCTGTTTACTATCGCAATATTCTTGTTTGTTGATGAGTAAGTTACAGTTCCCTTACCAGCAGCCTTAACAGTTATATATCTGTTGTATACATATAATGTGTTGCCTGTCACTGTCTGGTCTGCCTTATTGATCTTGAAGGTCTGCTCAACACTGCCTGTATAATCGTTCTTACCTGTTATAGTTACCTTGGCTGTTCCGGCGTTCACGTTATTTGCATACGATGCTGTATAATCAGCCGCCTCAAGTTTCTTACCGTCAACTGTTACTGTAACCTCAGGCTTCTGTGCCTTGCCTGTATATGTCACATCTGCAACTTCTATAACTGTGTTGTCCTTTGTGAGTGTAACCTTTGTATCCGGCTCCTCTGGCTCTACAGGAACCTCCTTGACTGTTATCTTGATAACGATCTGTCCAGCCTCGTAGTTCTCTGTTCCCTCAGATGAAACTGTGATCTCAGTCTCACCGACAGCCTTGACTGTCACACGTCCTGTCTCAGGATCTACCTCTGCCACCTCTGGTGCAGATGATGCAAATGTAAGTGTACCCTGTCCTGTAACCTTGAGATCAAATGGCTCTTCATTTTCAAGAACCTCGATCTCAGTCTTTTCTGTAGTTATCGTCTTTGTAGACTTCTTTATCTCGAACTCGCCCTGAATTGTACCAGAGAACTTACCAGTTCCCTTTACTGTACAAGTACCCTTTCCGGCATTTACGTTATCACTGTATGTAACCTCATAGCTGCTTGGATCAAGCTTCTTGTCATTTACATATACGGTAACTTCCGGTGTGAGCTCCTCTCCAGTGTACTCTGCGTCTGCTATCTCAAGCTTTGTATTGTCCTCAGTGAGTGCTGTCACTGCCATGATCTTGTACCATGCAGTTCTTCCACCTCTTGATGTGATCCTGCACACAACATCATTTGTCAGGTTGATCTTGGCTGAAAGTCCGTCAACCACAACATAATGGCCATCCGCAGTTGTCTTGTATGTCATGTCAAGCTTTACAAGATCTGCGCTCTCCGGCAATACAACACCGACCTCAAATGGATCAGCCTTTGTTCCTGTTCCATTCAGAACCTCTCCATTTGCCTTGTATGTGTAGATAGAATTCCAATTCTCATCGGTTTCTGTCTCTGTGGTAAATGTTATCTCTGTTCCATCTATTGTCATGGACTCAAATGTAGGAAGTCCTGAGAATGATGCTGCTACATCTGCTCCTGTGAGCTCATAGTGAAGCTCGATAGTGTCGTTATCCTTTGCATCCAGTGAACCAAGCCCACCGTTGTCAAAGTCGTCTCCGTTGTATGACAGCATCCATCCTGACATTGAGTAGTCAGCAACTGATGCAAGTCCGTTTACAGATACGATATATGGGCCATAAGCTGACTCTTGAATATCGTAGGCTATTCCGGCATTATCCAGTGCACGCTTTACAGCGTCAACCGCGGAAGCTGCCTCAACCTTTGTGTTCTCAAGGATAACTCCATCCTTTGATGCACCATTTATTCCGGCTGCACTTGCTGTGTAGTCATATACACCTATGTTGAAGATAGTAACTCCGTCAATTACAGTTCTTACCTTCTTGTATGTCTCTACAAATTCTCCATCTTCTGCTGTCAGAGGAACATTTGCCATGATCTCTGCTGCAGGTGCCACGTTCAAGATGGCCTCTCCGTCATTGATCTTGGTAACTGTGTCAACTGTGAGCTTCTTGACTGCCTCTATATTAGCAGCCGATACATATGAAGCCTGATCCTCTGTGATGCTCTCATCTGCTGCGGCTGTGCATGAATATGCAGATCCTGATATTGTCAGATCCTCTGAATAGCCTGCAAATACGCCTGTTGTGGCTGTGTCGCTGCCATTTACAGTTCCTGCGCTGTAGCAGTCTGTGATCTCCACGCCTGCGTCATTTGACGTATTACCCTTGAAAACACCTGCAATACCGCCTGCATTTGTCTGGCCTGTGATCGTTCCTGCATTGTAGCATGAAATGATCTTGCATCCAGGATCCTGTGGATAGTATTCATTGTGGCTTCCGAGTATTCCACCAACATTTGTCTTGGCTGTGATGTCACCATAGTTTGTCGAATTCTGTACGCAGATATTTCGGCTGCTCATAGATCCTATGATTCCGCCGACGGTACCACCGTTTTCTGCCTTAATAGTTCCATGATTTACACAGTTCTCAATCACTGTGTTGCTTATTTTGTTCGTGTTACAGTATCCTACCAGACCACCTATCGAAGCTGATGTATTTGTGCCTGTGTAAGTGATATTTACTTTAGATGTACAACCTGCTACTCTTGCCGGTGCATCTGTGGTTCCCTGATACAGGTATCCCACAACCGCTCCTGCTGCAGTCTTGGTGCTCATGATGATAGTTCCCTCTACTGTGAGGCTGCTGATCCTTGCACCCGCCTGTCCAAATATTCCTGAGTAGCCTATATCATTCTGATACAGATTGCTGATAGTATGTCCCTGGCCGTCAAATGAACCCATGTATATGGCACCCGATGTACCTATTGGTGTCCAGCTATATCCTGCAAGGTTGATATCCGCTGTGAGCACTGCATTAATGTCGACCTTCTTATTGACATTTACCTCATTTTCAAACCAGTACAGCTCTGCACCTGTGCTGATCTGGTATACTCCGTCAACCTGTTCGGGCTCGGTCTTGCTCTCGCCATCCCAAGCAGTTGCACTTGACGCTGTGAGGCTGATGGTCTGTGACATCTCGCCGGAAGTATCCTCCGGGATCTCAAATGTTCCCTCGGCATACATGTATCCGGCACACTTCATAGTGTAATTGTACTGTCTGCCTGCAAGACCATTGAAGCTGCCGTCCTTTACTGTTACGGGATTTCCTTCAGTATCCTTTATGCTTACCTTATATTCTTCTACTGCTTCGTTTGTAGCACCATCCACTACATCAAGCTTTACCTGGACAAAGTCTGTCTTTGCCAGCTTAAATGACATATCCGGGAGACTTCCAAGGTATGCCACACGTACGCTTGCTGCCATCTGTACAGGCTTTCCTGTTGCATGGCGGACCTCTCTGTGTGAACCGTATGGCGAACCGAATCCGCCCTCATACAGAACTCCGCTCAGCGTGTACTCGTCACCTGCAAAATACTGAGGTATCTTGACTGTAACTGTCTGGGCAGCAGGATATGATGCAAATGCATACTGGTTGCTTGCTCCTGAGAATTCATTTCCTTCACCATCTGACAGTTTTATAGTTCCGGCCATGTTGTAAATTCCTGCAAGCTTGTTGGCCGGAATATACAGACCATCGTATGCCTTCTTGCCATCCTCTGTACGCTTACCATATGAAACCTCTATGGTATCACCGGCTCTGAGTTCATCTGCTGAGATCTCGCCACCATCAGCGTTCTTATATGTGTATGATACCGGGACTTCCTTTGCACGTACTACCTGATATGTGCTAACTCCGTCCTTTGTCACCTTTATTATGTTTGATCCCTCTGTGAGACCGCTTACAGTGTAGCTTCCATCATCATTCTTCTTGACATCTGCTGTTGTAAATCCACTGTATGTAAGCTTGTTTCCCGTGATCTGTGGATGAAGAACTGATACTGCCACTCCATCCTCCGGTGTAAATGTGTACTCTGCACCGGCTGCTCCCTCAAGATAATACAGAACATCGATCTGTGCATCCAGATTGTCTACAGCAGTCTTAGCAGTCTCTGTGTTGCGTCCTGCATTTAATGTCATATTTGTCTGAATGTCTGAGCCGTCATTTCCTACAGTGAATACGACTACACCTGTGTTTTCAGGCCAGATCGCACTGAAGAATGAACCGCCCATACCAGGCTTGTTGATCTCTGCATCATAGGTTACGAGAAGTATCGCTGTTCCCTCTGACTTTGCCTCGATCTCTGCTATCTCTGAATGCTCGCCAGGTACAACGCTGATCACATCACTTGATGGGTTACCATTCTCATCGATAACTGTGTAGTGATAATCAGGCTCTGCTGATTTTGCATTCATGATACCCTCTATTGCCTGCCAGTTACGGAAACACTCAAGGTGATACTTGTCACCCTTCTGCATAGCAATATAGCCCTTCTCATTTGAAGTCATGTAGATATCAGCTACATCTGAGCTGTTGGCTGACATGTCATGTACAACTGTGCCAGGGCCATATGTGCTGTCGCCGATGTACATATCCTCGGCTGTTACCTTGTACTCAGCATCTGTGGTTGTGGAGAACCAGTTCCAGTATGTCACTCCCTCTCCACCAGTTACACGGTAGTAATATGTGATACCACTTCCAAGATTATACTTGTATGTGTCATATCCGGCATCCTTGCTGTCTATCTTGATGCCAGCCTCATCCTTATATATATAGTATGTTGAAAGTGTACCAACTCTGAGCTCAGTTCCCTCTGGAACTGTGAACTCTACTGTCTTTGCCGCTGCAAGAGCTACTGAATAACCGTAGCTTCTGTTGGATGTAAGTGTGTTTGACACAGTCTTAGAGATATAGTCATCTGCTCTATCTCCAACCGGATCATATGTCACTGACACCATATCAGCATAGTAGAACAGTCCTGCATACTTTGCCCAGGCGCCATCTGACCCCTCCCTGGTCTTTACAAACTCTGCATGTCTGTCCACATTGTCAGGAGACATAACCTTACCTGTGACGGTATAATCAACGTCTTCCTTCCAATATTTTTTGTTGCCATCTACAGTGTCATAACCTGTACATGCTATATCTGTGATGCTGTATATGCTGTATGACTGCTGTGGATCGTCTGTGACTACGAGATCTATAGATCCCATATCTGTCTTCTCGTCACCGCTCTTCTGATATGCTGACAAACGGTATGTACCCGGCTCAAGCTCAAGGGTATACTTGCTGCCATCAGGCTCTCCAACTTCAATCTCATTGCCCTCTGAATCAGCCAGAGTCATGTAAGGAGCAGAATAATTCATGGTTACAGATACTGTATTTCTCTTGTCGCCACTGATCTTCTTCTCAACTGCCTGAACCTCATCTGCAGTTGCAGTGAGATCTGTCATGACCGCCTGAACCTCTTCACGTAGAGCCTCGTCCTTAGCTATCTCATCTGCATGCTCTGCATAGAGCACATAGAGCTCTGTCTTGTCCTGAGTCTCATAGTATGCATACTCAGAGTCAAATGTATTCTTATCCGGATTGTAGCCATATCCCAGATCTGCGCCATAATCTGCGAGTGTGAACTGCCAACGGATAACGTGTGTATTGTCTACTCCGGCTGCAGAATCTACCTGATATTCTCCTGCGCCGACATTTCCCATTATATTGTCAACTGTGTTCATCCAGCCAGACATGCTGAAATAATCAAACTGGCCAAGATCTTTTCCAGTCTTGTCCTTAAGCTCAAGTGCCTTTCCATTCTTCTTCTGATAAGCATCCTTAAGCTCCTGTGGAACATTTGCAGCTCCCTTATCAATGCCCTTTACGTTGGCAAGATAATAACTGGAACTGTTGTATTTGTCTGTTCCTGAAGGTTCTGTTTCAAGTCCCTCTTTCTTGAAAAACGCGTAAGTTGCCTGTGATACGGTAAGCTTAGACAGGTCGATGTCTATGCCTTCCTCTTTCCAGACTTCACCGATCTCTTTATAGGACATTCTCTCTGGCTCGATATAGAATCCCTGGCCAAGAGTAAATCCCTCAAGAGACAGCACAACGTACTCAGTGCTGTAATCAACTTCGCCATCACTCTCTGCGGCGGCAGCCTGAACATAGCCCCAGCTTGCATTTGAAGCAAATGGTGCCACTAAAACTGCGCATGCCAATAAGAATGAAAGCATCAATGTCCTGATTCGTTTCATCTCCTATTTTCCTTTCTTTATTTAATTGTAGGTTATAAAGCAGGGAATATGTATTCTGCTTTTCCCACGCCCAAAAGCTAACAGATGAACTGTCGTGTCATCCGCATCCGGGTACTCCGCATATCCCGGCTGTCTGTGTCTGTCAGACGCCGTCACGCGGCCGGAAATCTCATAAAATCTGCGGGCATTCTGACTGAAAGACACAAGTCTTAACACAGTAATGGCGGTTGCACCGGAATCTCACCGAATTTCCCCCTGATCGGATGCTTTTTCAGGACGGCATCCGAGCAGATTTTCACTATGAAATCACAGGGTTTATAGTAATTGTGAATCGGGGAATTGTCAACTCCAAGTACCACTTAATGTATTTTTTTGTCATATTTTATTAGTAAGGTGAGATATGTGTTTTATCCATATCACACATTTCTGCATAATATGTAAGTAGAGAGAAATTACTGAGAATACCTTTGGATTTCATTCTGCTGTCCACAGCATACATTTGGTTTACAAATCCTCCAAGCCATGATAACATCAAGAAATCGAAGGATGTCAAAGAGATGCTATCAGAGATGGTTGAGGAAGAGAGAAACCGTAAGAAAGTCACAAGCCGGGTATCCCTATTTTATAGAGATATCCGGCTTTTCTTCTGGCTCTTATTCTGATTACTTTTTAGTTACGGAAGCCAGCTTATTCTGACCTCTTTGAGCTGTCCTGTTGTATCGTCAAACTCAAATGTATAGCCGCTGCTTCCCATATAAACCTCAGAATCTACACTGTACTTGACTATCTTGCCATCTACTTCTGCATTCTCGCTGCACTTTTCAAGCAACTGGTCTTTAGTGATAGTTGTAGGGAATGAGAAGTTCACCTGCTTTGCACCGTCAAGCATCATCTCACTGATCTCAGCATTCATGCTGGCATCATAATCCGGGTTTGGCACAAAAAGGTGTGAATACCTTACATATGAGAGAACGCAATCCTCCGCCTTCTGCTCACCGTCAGTAAAGTTGCCAAACATAAACTGCATCGTTACGTAGTCATTGATTTCTGCTGTGTATCTGTCAGTTTCGTAATTTTTATTTACATTGTTGCCACTGTTATTGAGAGAATTCTGCTCAAATGGTATTCCACCGTCTATAAGATCCTTCAAGGTGGACTCACCTAAAGTGAATTTCTTTCCATTATATACAAATGACCTATTGTCAAGATCTGCGTAATTCTCGCTGAGTCCCGATGCCAATGTGAAATCCTCATATACAGGCATCGTAAATTCTGTGGATTTCTCACTGTCATCACTGTAATCGGTTTCATCTGCATATGAATCATCAGATTCAGTATCACCTGTATCCTCAGCCTCAGATTCCTCCTCCGTTGCCATTTCCGTTTCGGTTACCTGCTCTGTTGACTCCGTCTCTCTGGTGGATTTGCCATCATTTCCACATCCAACTATAGAAATTCCCATCACCACCGTGATAAGTCCTGCAATCAGCATTTTCTTGTTCCTCATATAATAATCCTCCTTAAAACCTAGTGGCTTTATTATTGAGAATGTCACTATATTTTATCAAGCCGTAATCGGTTGCAACCAGGCAACTATGGGTAGCAAACCGGAATTATAGGGATTTTCGTCACTTTTTTGCAATCTATAGTGCTTATTCCTCCGTAATGTTCATGAAACTATAATAAGTGTCTCTGTCCATGGCATCCGGATTATCATCGGCAAATCCGCTGACTGTATATATGTTCCCATCCTTTAGATCAGCATATGCATTAAAATAGTATGTGATATTTCTCTTGCCGTCCTTTATATATAAGGTCGAATATGTGTAGTAATAAAATGTCACACCATTTACCTCACACTGACCTTCCTCTGTTACCTTTGATATTCCGGCCCCGGTCTTTCTGTCTGCCATATCAGATGCTGTCATCCAACTATACGGTACGATCGAAGTCACAACCGTGATCTTATCACCGTCTGAATAGTATGTCTTACCTGACAAATCCTCATTCTGAAGGCTGTAATTTTCAGGAATTTCATATGACACGGTAGTATCTCCATTCACGACACTGTCCACTACTCCCGTCTCCATAGCTTCGTCCTCCTGCCAGTATGAGCCTGTCATATCATTTGTCTCATCTGTGGGAACGGCCCCCGCAACAATGGCCACAGCTTCATCGGCAGCCTTCTCATATACCTCAGCTCTCTCCGACCCGCTCAGCGCATCTATATCTATCTCATCAAATCTTATCGAAGTAAAGAAACGCTGCCCTTCCCCGGCATCACATATAAGCTGATAAAAATATGATCTGTCGAACTTCGCACCTCGTTCATTTGCAAGACTCGCTATGTATCTGATATATTCCTTCCCCTGTATCTCGAACTTCTCAGGCTCCAGCTCCATCACATAACCTGCGTCCTCAATATTTTTCTTGCGCTGCTCTCTGTTGTCCCAGAAATCCGCCATCGTCTTATCCTCCACATCGATCTGTATCAGATAATCATCACAGCTTCTTATATTAAGGCAGCCACTCTCATGTATGATTGCCAGTCCTACCGGCTTCACAGAGAAGGCATATCCCTTGAACACTATATGCCAAGGCTCTGTCTCATCGTCAGCTATTTTATTTCCATCCTGTTCAGTTTCACTTTTTTCTTCCGTCTTCCGCGCACTGTTCAGATCAATAACGCCCATAAACTCAAGAGCGACAAATGCAGCTCCCGCCAGTATGCATGCTATTACGATCGCGCAGACAATTTTTTTACATTTTTTCATCGGCTGTCTTATCCTCAAGTATGATCTGAAGTGTATCTTCTTTCTTCATCCTTCTTATCTCAAGCCCAATGAGGATCAGAAGAATAATAAACACCAGCATGACAAATGATGCGGCAACTATGGTTGATGTCTTGTAATTCAGAAACAGACCATCACCGTCCACCCCTGTGTACAACTGTATGTAATCTCCATCCCGTACCCCCGGTACATCAAGCCACACAGTATCCATGATCTTTCGGCCATTGTCATCCAAATATGCCAGATCAGCTTTTGTATACTGCTGATACACCTTCTCCACGCGCACATTTCCGTTCTTATCTGAATGGCTGATCCACTCGTTCCTCACAAACAGCACCGCCACCACAATTACACAGAAAACGCATATGGCTGCCATCACGCAAAATAATATTTTCAATCTGGCAAGCCTGCCTTTTCCCCTGAGATTCTTCAGATGGACAGCATTATTCGCTGAAGTTCCATCCCCGGACACCTCTTCCGGCGCCTCCGGCTCATCACCCTTTCCATATATAAGTTCTCCAACCTGTACATCCAGAATCTCACATATACACACAAGCCTGTCCAGATCAGGATACGCCTTATCCCTCTCCCACTTGGACACAGCCTGTCTGCTGACTCCCATCTTTTCCGCAAATTCCTCCTGATTCAGACCGGCTTTCTTCCGGTACTCCTGAATCCTGGATCCTATAAGCAGCATTTGTTTTCCTCCTTATCTCCATCTGTTATACTGTTTTTTTCAAACAATTAATCCATGCTTTTGCCAAAGTTATATGCCCCTCTTTTGTAGGGTGTGATCCGTCTAATGTTTCATAACGTAAATTCTGTGATGCCAGATCTGCAACTTCAATTCCCGCAATTTCTGCAGCAATTTTTATTGCCGCATTGTATTCATATATCGATACACCAGCCCATTTATGTGGAAATTTCCAACTATTATCGCCTTTCATATAACTTTCCATCAATGTCCCGCATATAATTCTGCTTTTCGGATAATTCATCTTTATCTTTTGCAACATATTATAATAGGACGAGAAAAATGAAGGGCTTCCCAACTTATCATTTGTAATATGAACACCGTTTCCAAAATCATTAAACCCTAAATATATTAGAATCATATCAGGTGTGTACTGCTCTGTATGCAAATTTGATGTACGCTGATCACAATTTCCACTAGGGAATTTTTCACCTGTAACCTTACTTCCAGAATAAGAATTATTAACACAAATGTAGGCGTTAATGAACTGGTTTACCTTTGCCCACCATGTATCATATACCGATGTCATGTCATTTCTTAAAGAGTTGTACTCATCATAAAACACCTTATATCCAATCGGATTATATCCTGAATATGTACTTATAGAATCACCCAAAATAGATACAAATTTTACTTTATTTTTCATTGAAGTCCCCTCTACTTTCCTCTCTTCTTCAAAGTTTCTCGACGTTCTATTTTCATATACTTAACTCATCCACTATACTTGAATTAGATGCTCTTAATCAATCTATTCCCGAATATTCGGATTGACATTCAACTTTTATTATAGTATTATCATCACATAAAGAAATGGGGTTTTTGTCGTGTACAGCCTTATGGCTCAATCGGGTTGCTCGTTTCTTTTTTTATGTCTAAAATATCATATAAATATAATTGCAATAAAACAACTACATTATAACATTCATATTGTTAATAAGTTCTTTTAGAGAATTGGCAATTGGCTTATCTTCCACGTCTCCATCTATATCCATATTTTTCTTCAAATACAGACAAATCTGTTTCATCTTTCCTCTTAACAAGAAATACACCCTTATCAATTTCCTTTTTAATACCATCACAAATAGTACTAAAATCTTCATTTGAGTACTATTTAGGATATTGCTTCGTTTTTTCAAAATAATTTTGAATAGTTTCTCTCATGTCTACATACCTCAATTTAATAAATCTTGTAACAGTAAAAGGTGTCAGGTGTTACAGATCCGCCATGAGAAGCCATTTCCAGATTGGTATGACCTCTATATCTATACCGTCATATTCAAGATTTGTCTTGCGTGCAAGACAAAAACATAATTAAATTGTTCTCTATTAAAGATAATATATATAGTTGCGCCTGTAAAGTATCCCCCCATATCCGCAATTAGCATTCGCAACATCGTGCAAACCTCACCACTAAAAAACACCCCACAGCCACCGAAGCAACCATGAGGTGCAAATCATCTCAGCACATACCATTCTTCACCAAATTCTTCATAAATTTGAACCGCTGACGGATCATCAAGTCTCTCTGTAATACCTGTTTCTGATTCAAGGAAAACAAACTCTTCATTGTCATCTATAACCCGAATTCCATATAATTGCTTTAACGGATAATCCATGATAGTTGTCCCTTCCGTTTTACGCTCTGAATCAATATTAACATGATACAAATATTCCTTTTCAATCGATTCGAACGGTGCCTGTCCATACAATCCGTAAATATGTTTTTTCCCTTTTGTATCAATAAAATAGCCTTCGACATATGGCTCAGAATAAGAAGATACCGGCATGATAAATACTATTTTCTGTTTCTCCAAAAGATTATCAACATCATACTCAAAACGCCCTCCCGGCATAATGCAATCCACTACTTAGTTAGTCTATTCTTAACCTAATCCGCCCTGCGCATTTTCACGATTGTTTCGACCATTGTTTCATTTTCCAAGGGCAATTCTTTCACTTCTGTCCCATTCACTGGAACGGGGAAGTTGAAGATAATCTTCCTGATCCAGTTGCCATCCGGCTGCCTTTCCGGGAACAACTCGATTCGCTCGATAAATGCCCGCATAAATTCTTTTCGCTCCACCTCGGAGGCGGCTTCATAGACCTGATCGAACGCCAACAGTAAGCGATAGATGTTGTCGCCAGAAATTTTCTCCTGTCGGATACTCCGTATCTGGCTTTGCACATCGTCAATCTGGACTTCGATCTCATCTATTCTACC
>OLWB01001302.1_pt1 | contig 23819 bp, 21 predicted proteins | sample 1673331 | NCBI WGS metagenome assembly OLWB01 (sample SAMEA3178943, study PRJEB25190) | human gut metagenome | biome: human gut; feature: human-associated habitat; material: faeces | place: Austria | collected 2013
TACATACCCAATAGTCTAACTATCTACATTTCCTTTGACAATAACTGAAAGAGATCACGGAATAGCAAAGCCAGCCGAGCCAGTCAACGGTCAAGATGAACGGCGCAAGCGCCGCCGTTGACAGCCCCGCCCGCCTTTGCAGATAGGCAATCAAGGGGCGACAGCAAGGAGTGCTGCCGCCCCCAGTATTATCAGAGAGGGAGAATTCTATGAGAAATCGGATTGTAAAAGTGACAGAAGTTGTAGTCAGAAGCGCTTTTTACATCATCTCAAACTATGTATTTGTTAGCATGGGACTATCATTTCATACTCAATGGATTTCAATTCTATTTTTGCTTTCAATGGTATGGTCTACTATTGATTACGGAAAGTCCATAAATGAAATAATCGAAAAAAAGGTAATTGCTGAAATACTATGTATATGTTGCATTGCACTGAGTATAGCGATGGCATATTTTGTGGGATATATTCAAGGAGCATTCGTTTCCCTCTGAAAATACAGGGCCACAACTTTCCGCTTAATATATCAGTATGGAACAAGTTATCAAAAAGTCATGAATGCTCGTAGCTCACCGGCCCGGCCAGCAAAAGCAGTAAATCTGAAATTGATTTACTGCTTTTTTGCTCAATAGACTCTTAAATCATCTGAAAATATTTCAACGCATCCCTGATCGCCGCTTCCTTCTCCGGCGGACATTTTGGCACTTTGGCATCTTCCTTCTTTGACAGGTTATAATTTTGCCCCACATCCAGCCCGCACTTGCGCTTTATCTGTGAGATGTACAGGGAAGATACCTTCAAACCGGTATGCTCCAACACATACGCCTTGATCTGTTCATAAGTCGCGCCCTTCTGGAAGCCGGACATATCCATATCTTCCAGCGAGAACTCCACCCGCACCTTCTTCGAGTCGATTTCTCCCTTGGAAAGCAAAACAACCGTCTCTACATGGTCGGTGTGGGGGAACATGTCTACGGGCTGAATTTTTTCGGCGCGATAGCCGCGCTTTGTGAGAAAATTAAGGTCGCGCGCGAGCGTTTCAGGGTTACAAGAGACGTATACGATGCGTCTCGGTGCAAGTGTGAGCGCGCAGGAGAGAAACGCGGTGTCGCTGCCGGCGCGCGGCGGATCCATGAAAAGCACGTCGCAGTGTTCACCGGCGTTTGCCATATCTACCATGAAGTCGCCTGCATCGGCGCAGACGAAGCGAATATTTTTCACGCGGTTTAATTTTGCGTTTTCACGGGCATCGCGCACGGCGTCGCGGTTCACTTCTACGCCGAGGACCTGTCCGGCCTTTTTGGCGGCGACCATGCCGATGGTGCCGATGCCGCAGTACGCGTCAATGACGGTTTCTTTGCCCGTGAGCTCCGCAAATTCCATCGCTTTGCCGTACAGCGCCTCGGTCTGCACGGGGTTAATCTGGTAGAATGATTTTGCCGAAATGCGGAAGCGCAGCCCGCAGAGAATATCCGTGATATAGCCGGGACCGTAGAGTGTTTTCTCGTTCTGCCCGAGCAGCATGGAGGTGTAGCGGTCGTTGACGTTTTGAATGATTGTGGTAATCTCCGGGTGAAGCTTTAACAGCGCACGGGTGAAATTGTTGCGCGCGGGGAAGATCGGCGTACCGGTGACGAGCACAACCATGACTTCGCCGGTCTGAAAGCCGCGCTTGACGAGCACATGGCGCAAAAAGCCGCGCCCGGTGACTTCATTATACGTTGTCATTTTGAAATCGCGCAGCAGGCGGCGGATATCGACGATGATGCGGTCGGCAATTTCGTCTTCCGTCATGCAGCTGTCCACGGCGACGATGTTGTGCGTGCTGCTCTGGTAAATGCCGGAGATGATGCGTCCGGCACGCGTGGTGCCGAATGCGGCCTGTACCTTGTTGCGGTAGTGGTAGGGATTCTCCATGCCGATGATGGGCTCTACGCGGCAGAATTTGCCGAGCAGGCGGATGCACGTGCGCTCTTTGTGCGCGAGCTGTTCCTTATAATCGAGGTTCTGCAGTTGGCAGCCGCCACACTTTTTGCTGTGCGGACAGCGCGTTTTGTTCTGTGTGCTTTCCATTTTTATATGTCCTTCCGTAGTTTAAATCGGTTTTAGCGGTTTATTTTATGAATTTGCAAGGCAAATTCATTGGGAGACCCCCTAATTGTGTCTCCCACACCACAACAGTCCACCGGGCTGTTGTGGTTCTCATCCTGATTTTTGTTAGGCAAAAGGTGTTTCGTCGTCTGCGGACGACGACTTAGGGCGCTGCCCTAATGAGCCCAAGCGAACGCACACGTTCGCTTTAAGCTTCTTGAAAAAGCTTAAGCAAAACTTTTAACCACCGTTGCCGTTGGCTTATGTTTCTTTTATACTATCATTTTGCGTCAACAAAATCAAGAAAAGCCTTGTTTTCTGCCCGAAAACACAAATTTTGGTTGAAAAGCGAAAAGTTCCGTGCTATACTGAATGTGAAAAAAGGGTGCTGACGTATAAAGTCGGCTGAGAGCGGCGTGAACGCCGAAACCTGTTACCTGATTCGGATAATGCCGACGTAGGAAAATACGCTTATTTTAAGTGCTTTTTATGCCGCGTGCCGAATGGGTGCGCGGTTTTTGTTTTCTCCGCTTTATCCCCTAAATCTCGGTAGAAAACCGGAGGAATGAACTATGAAGAACAACAATACAAAAAAGCTTGCGGCCTGCGCGGTTATGGTCGCACTGGGCGCTGTGCTTAGCATGATCAAGGTACTTCAGATGCCGTTTGGCGGTTCCATCACGCTGCTTTCCATGCTGCCCTGCGCCATGATTTCCATCATGTACGGCCTTAAGTGGGGCTTTGCGGCTTCCTTTGTGGAATCCGTCGTTCAGCTTGCGTTCGGCATCACGATGGACGGCATCTTCGGCTGGGGCATGACGCCTTCTGCTCTCATCGGCACGATTTTGCTCGATTACATCGTGGCATACACGGTTATCGGCATTGCGGGCATTTTCCGCAAGAAGGGTTATGTAGGCATTTGCTGCGGCACGGCGCTGGCTGTTGCGCTGCGCTTTGTGTGCCACTTCATTTCCGGCGCCATTATCTTTGCAAACTTTGATGAGTTTGTGGCGTTCGGCGCTTCCTGGGTGGGCCACCCGTGGCTTTACTCCTTCTGCTACAACGGCACTTACATGCTGCCGGAGCTCATCTTTACAGTTATCGCGGCGGTTATTCTGTTCCGTCTGCCGCAGATGAAAAAACTCATCGCGGACGAGGGCGAATAAATCTAAACAAGCGGAAATTTCGGGCGGTGCTCTGCGGAGTGCCGCTTTTTCGTATAAAATCCCGCCGCGGTAGTTGTGTATCTTTGAAAAACGTGGTATGATGGATAAATCACAAGCGCAGCATCCAGCTGCACGAAGCCGTGCAGCAGCCAGCGGCGCGAAAGGAGTTTAACAAATGAAGAAAGTTCTGAAGCCCGAAGAAAAGACCATGGAAAAAATCGTGGCGCTCTGCAAAAACAGAGGCTACGTATACCCCGGCTCCGAAATTTACGGCGGTCTGTCCAACTCTTGGGACTACGGCCCGCTGGGCTGCCTTTTCAAGGACAACGTAAAAAACGCATGGAAACGCAAGTTCGTGCAGGAGAGCCGCTACAACGTGGCGCTGGATTCCGCAATCCTCATGAACCCGGAAGTCTGGGTGGCAACCGGCCACGTGGGCGGTTTCTCCGACCCGCTGATGGACTGCAAGGACTGCAAGACCCGTCACCGTGCCGATAAGCTCATTGAAGACTTCACCGGCGAATCCGCAGACGGCTGGACGAACGAGCAGATGCAGCAGTTCATCGCCGACAACAACATTGCCTGCCCGGAGTGCGGCGGCCACAACTTTACGGACATCCGCCAGTTCAACCTGATGTTCAAGACGTTCCAGGGTGTTACGGAAGACGCAAAGAGCCAGCTGTACCTCCGCCCGGAGACTGCACAGGGCATTTTTGTCAACTTCCCGAGCATTCAGCGCACCACGCGCAAGAAGGTGCCGTTCGGCGTTTGTCAGGTGGGCAAGAGCTTCAGAAATGAGATTACCCCGGGCAACTTCATTTTCCGTATTCGCGAGTTTGAGCAGATGGAGTGCGAATTCTTCTGCAAGCCAGGCACGGATCTCGACTGGTTCTACTACTGGAAGGATTTCTGCAAAAACTGGCTTTTGAACCTCGGTCTGGACGAAGCGAACATCCGCCTGCGCGACCACAGCCAGAAGGAGCTCTCCTTCTACTCCAAGGCGACGACGGATATTGAGTATCTGTTCCCGTTCGGCTGGGGCGAGCTTTGGGGCATTGCAGACCGCACAGACTATGACCTCACCCGCCATCAGGAGCATTCCGGCAAGGATCTCTCCTATTTCGACCCGGAGACGAACACCCGCTATGTGCCGTATGTCGTCGAGCCGTCTCTCGGCGCGGACCGCGTAGCGCTGGCGTTCCTGTGCGACGCTTACGACGAAGAAAACCTCGGCACCGAAGAAAAGCCGGACGTGCGCGTTGTACTGCGTCTGCACCCGGCACTGGCACCGTTTAAGGCAGCGATTCTGCCGCTCTCCAAGAAGCTGAGCGAAAAGGCCGGTGAGGTTTACGATGCGCTCGCAAAGAAGTTTTCTGTTGACTTTGACGATACGGGTTCCATCGGCAAGCGCTATCGCCGCCAGGATGAGATCGGCACGCCGTTCTGCATCACGTATGACTTTGACAGTGAAAATGACGGCTGCGTTACCGTCCGCGACCGTGACAGCATGGAGCAGGAGCGTGTGAAGATCGACGAGCTTGAAGCGTACATTGCAGAGAAGATCGATTTCTAAAAAAATATAAATAGACACAGCACCCGCCGTTTCGACTGCATGAACCGTGCAGAGAAGCGGCGGGTTTGTTTATTTTGCCGTTGAAACACCATGCAAAATATGCTAAACTAAATAAAAATGAATTCGAAATCGTGACACATAAAAGTTATCACGAAAGAGGAAATGGATTATGAGAAATACTTTTTCTAAACGTATATTTGCTGTTTTAGCGGCGGTTTTGCTCGGCGCTGCGCTGTGTGCGCCGCTTACCTTTGCGGATGAAGCCGATACGGCCGATACCACAGACAGCACCGAAACGGTGGACACCACGGAAGGCACGACCGACACCGCAGGCGAAGACAGCAGCGGAGCGGAATCGTTCTTTAATGAGCTGAAGGCCGATAACGGTGTTGGCCGCACGCTGTTCATTGCGGGTGCGGTATGCATCGTGCTCGGTGTCGGCGGAATTGTCAGCATCATTTTGTGGCAGCGTGCAAGCCGTAACCGCGACAGCGGCGAAGCGGACCGCGCCGAGGTGCTGGATGAGATTGAGCAGGAGGAACGACGCAACCGCAGAAGACGCGAAGAAGAGCGCATGCGCCGCGAGCAGATGCAGGCGCGCCGTGAGACAGAGTCCCGCGTGCCCACGTCCTTTGACCCGGATAAAGACACCGGCGAGCTGCCGGTGATGCCGATGTCGGCGGAGTACACCGCAGAACGCCCCATCATGCCGGAAACGCCGGTCTCCATGCAGCCACAGAACGTGCGCCGCGCTGCGGTGCAGACCTCAGTGAATCGCGCGCCACGGCAAAGCGCTGCACCGAGAGCTGCAAAGCCCGCCGCACCTGCGCCGAAGCCCGTGCAGCAGCGCCCGGCAAATCCCCCGAAGCCGGCTGCACAGACAGTACAGGCAAAGCCTGCCGCGCCGAAAGCGCCCGAAAAATATGACCTTGAGGACATTTTAAGAGAAGTCCGCGAGATGAACGCGAATAAATAATGTACATAAAAAGGCCTTTGCATCTCCGTTTTGGACGGTGCAAAGGCCTTTTGTCGTCTTAATTTTGCGTCAGGTTCTTTTCTTTCTCGAAAAATGCTTTGCGCAATGTCTCGAAATCCTCGGGTGTGCAGACTTTTTTACAGGTGGGGATGAACGAGCCTGTCACCGTGAAGCACGCTTTAATGACGTCGCACGGGTAGTTTTCACACTGGCCGCAATGTGCGATATGCTTTTCGTTCACGCATTTTACAAGGCGATAGCGGCACCAGTTTTCTTCCTTGCAGCCGGTACAGGCAATCTCCTCGTTTGTCACTACGTGGTCGCGGTAGCCGATTTTATACCACAGCTCGGCGGTGTGGTGCAGTTCTTCTGCGGTTTTGGTGTACGGCGGCACGTTGTAGCGCGGACATACCGCGCAGTCGTTTCCACACGCCGCAATGATTTTTTCACACATAGAGAACTCCCCCAAAAAACTATGTCTATTGCAGCTCGTCGCGGTAGTAGGCGAGAAGCAGATCGACCATTCTGCCGTAGGAGCGCAGACCGTTTTCCTGCCCGTTTGCTTTTAAATACGCGTCGTTCACGCGGTCGGAGACCTCGGAAACGGGCGTTTCGTACTGCTTCCAGTACGCATTATTTGACCGAATGTCGCGGCGCAGTGCGTCGCTTTTTAAAGCGTCCGCCCGGTTCCACAGGTCGCTGTCCACAGTGAGCAAAGCATTCATCGCGTGGACGGATGCCAAATACACACCGCTGTAACGGAATTCCGGGTCGTCACTTTGCGGGCACGCCAAAAATGCGATGAAATTCGCTTCGTCCTCGCGCATGTAGCCGGAAAGGTGTGAAAGCTCGTGGCACATCGTCACGGGGATCAATACGTCGTTCATGTGGACGTTGACGTTCGCTTCAAACGTGAACGGACAGTAAATGCCGCTGATGTCAAGGTACGACATCACTTCCGAGAACAGCACGGGCTTCGGTTTGCCGTTTGTGTAGAGCGTGGAATACGTATTATGAAGGCTGTTGAATGATGATTTTGCTTCGTCTGCATCGAGAAAAACATCGTTTGAAAGCTGAAATACACCGTTTTCGTCTTCGGGCAGGTTTTCGCGCAATGTGTTCGCTTCGTTGATTAAATACACGCACACATCGTAAAGCTCCTCGGCGGAGGACTCCCGCACGGTAAGTCCGCTGACGGCGGCAAAGCTGTACCGGCGGTGGTTCGTGCCGTAGTTCGTTACGCACAAAAACGCGATGCACGTGGCGATGAGAACAGGAACCGACAAAAACCGCACAAAGTACGCAAAACGGCCCTCTTTATGACGAATGAGTTTATAAACGCCGTGAATGAGATACGCCAAAATGAAAAGGACAAGCGCGATCAGACAAAATTCGCCGACAGAAAACGGGAAGACGCCCGTAATGGCGGAAAAGAACTGCGCGTACACGGGGTAGATCGTCACGGCATACCACTCGGCAAAATCTGCGCTCTGCCGTGCGGCGAAGTCCAAAAGGAACGCCGCAGGCAGCAAAAGCAGCAGCCAAAAGCGCTTTAAACGAAACGCTTTAAGATAAGTTTTCATAGTTTGAATTCCTCGGCGCTGTATTGCCCGAGCTTTTGTTCGCTTTTCGGCTCGCGGCGCAGCGGGTCATATTGAAATTTTGCGCAGTGCTCTCCGCCGAGCTGCCCCGCAAGACATTTTTTCTGTACACCGTCCGCATGAAACGCGCAGTAAGCGCAGTCCGGCTCAATGCGGCTGCCAAACAGAGCGGGTGTTTGTTTTTCCTTTTTGCGTCCGAACACTTTCGTCGCCTCCGATTTTCAGGTTGCTCTTAGAGTTGTTCTCATTGTAGCATTTTCCCGGTGGAATTTCCACCACAAATTTTCGACGGTGTTTTTCCGCTGCGGAGAATACACGTGAGAAGAAAGAACACAGACAGCGCGATGAGCGCCAAGGATGATGCCGCGCTGCCCGCCATGGGCGCGGTGTTGAGGGGCGAGGTTTCCACGGCAACCGAGGTGTTTGCCGGGAGAAAATAGGAAAGCAGCAAATAAAATGCAGCGGAAAGCAGACCGTTTAAAAAGCGTGCGAGAACATATCTCGTTTTCGACAGCGGCAGCCCCGCTTTGTGGAAAAAGGAGAAGATCTGCAAGTGGATGCAAACGCCGGAAAAGCCGAGCCCGAACGCTAAAATACAAACCGGCAGGTGCCAATATATGCACTGTGTGACTCCGGCGGTGATCTCCAGACCCATCGTCAGCAATGCGCCGGAAAGCGGCACGGTGAGCCCAAAGCTGGAGAGAAAACCGCATAAATACTGAAAAATACCGGCATCATACAAAACGGCCAAAAGCATGGAAAACACAATGACGAACCCGCAAAGGGAAACGGTGGCCTTAATGCCGTCCTGCACAGCGGAGACGATGCCGCCGGGAGCAGATTCTGGCGATTTTAGGCTTTTTTCGGGTTTTTCGGCAAAGCGCGACAGGGTGAGTCCCAGAAGTAACGGCGCAAGTGCGCAGGCAAAAAATAAATTCAGCCCGATGCGGTCGCTTCTTAATAATAAACCGCCCGTATAGGCTGCCGCAAACGCATAGCCCGGCGCGGTACAGAAGCATAACAGCCGCGCCGCCTGTTCCCTTGTGAGCTTTCCGGTCGCGTATAAATTTGCGGTGATCTTCGCGCCGGTAGGGTAGCCTGCGGTGAGCCCCAACAAAACGGCGGGAGCGGCGCAGGCGGGTAGGCGGAACACATGACGCATTACAGGGGAAAGCGGGCGAAACAGCACCTGCGCCGCGCGGCTGTTCGTGCATAGGCACGCGAGTAAAATAAACGGGAACAGCGAGGGAATCAGCGTGCCGAGGCATGTGTGGATGCCGCTGACAACGCCTGCGGCGGCAGCGGTGCGGTGCCTGAGCAGGAGCAAGGCGAGCAGTAAAAGCGCGGCGGCGCGGACATAAAGCGCCGGAAGCTGCAATTTTTGGCGAATGAAAAAAGCGATGTGTTCTGTATGCTTCGACACGGTGAACCCTCCTTTTGAAAAAGTATATGCGTGTTTTTCCGCACATACGTATAGAGGAGTAAAAAGAAAGAGGGTGGGCGCATGGGTGAGCTTGCAGATAAGCTGCGCTATGCCATGCAGGACGGCACGATCCGCACGGAGATTCTCGGCACGGCGAAGCTTATTTTAGAGGGTTGTGACGGCGTAATCGAATACGAAACGGAAAAGATCGGCCTGCGCTGCGGGCGGCGCGCCGTGTGGGTGGAGGGGAAAAGCTTACGGCTTTTGTGTCTTGAAGAGGACGGCGCGGTGATCACGGGACATATTGAGGCGGTGAGGTTCGCATGAAGAAAATCACGCATTGGGTGCTCGGCACGGCAACGGCGCGTGTTTCGGGCGATACGGCACGGTTTATGAACATTGCGGTGAAAACGGGTCTGCGCCCCATTCGGCTTCAAAAGGATGGGAAAGACGTGCTTTTCACCTTGTATGCGAAGGACTACAAAAAGCTGCATAAGATCAAACAACGCACGCACGCGCGGGTGAAGCTTGCGGAGAAAAGCGGCTTCCCGTTTCGGTTCCGCCGCATGCTGCGCCGACCGGGACTTTTGCTTGGCACGGCGCTCGGCGTGGCGCTGATGCTGTTCCTTTCCGGATTTTACTGGGAGATGACGATCTCCGGTGAAGATATTCCGTATGCCGAAAGCGAAATTTTGGCGGCAGCAAAGCGCGTTGGCGTGTATATCGGCGCGCCGCGAAGCACCGATACCGCTCTGGCCTCTGTCGCGCTTTTGGAGGAGTTGCCGGAGCTTTCGTGGGCATCGTTCAACACGGAGGGTTGCACCGTACAGCTTGAGCTGCGCACGTCCGTCACAAAGGCGGAGGGCGCGGAGCACGACGGCACGGGGGACATCGTCGCGTCACGCGCGGGGCTTATCCATTCTATCACGGCGCAAAACGGCACGGTGCTCGTGAAAGTCGGTTCTGCCTGCGCCGCGGGGCAGGTGCTTGTTTCCGGCATCACACAGGTGGGCGACCCGTATGACCCGGAATATAACCCCGTACGCTGTTTTTACACCCGCGCCCGTGCGGAAATTCTGGCGGAGACACAGCGCACAATCACGGCATCCTGTCCGCTTAGTACCGAAACGGTGCGCGAAACGGACCTCGGTACACAGCGCGCGCTGTATATTTTGGGCGTGCGCGTGCCGCTCTCGCTTTCCGGCGCGCCGAAAGGCCGGACGGCATACACCCGCACGCCGTTCGTTTTGCAGGGGCACACGTTGCCGCTGTGGGTGGAAACGGTGCGCGTATATGAGGAGGAGACCGTGCCCGTTACGTTCACGGAGGAAGAAGCGCAGCGCCGCGCGCTTGAAAATCTGCATCAGCTGCAAAAGCTTGCGCTTGGAGAAGACGGGCGTGTGCTTACGGAAAACATCACATATCAGACAAAAGACGGCGCGGTTTACGTCACGTCCCGGTGCGTATGCCTTGAAAACATTGCGCAGGAGGCGCCGCTCACCCTGCCTGAAGAGCCTGAAAATCCGGAGATTATAGGGGTATTTGTCGGAAATGTACAGGGAAACGGCTAAATTTCGTTGAAAATTTCATAACCACATTGGGAACACTTATGCTATAATAAAACAGGAAATTCGGTTTTTTAGACTGCACGGTTTTTTCAAAGCCGTGCGGCAAAAGGAGAACGATTTGGAAAGAAGCATTCATGTAGACAAAGCAGAATACGCGGCAGAGCTTTTCGGCAGCTTTGACGTGAACGCAAAGCGACTGGAAAAGGCATTCGGTGTAACGTTTTCCTGCCGCGATTCGCAGATCCACGTTATCGGCGAAGAACCCGGTGTTTCGCGTGCGGTGCGTGCAGCAGAAAGCCTTTTGCGGCTCGTCGAAAAGGGCGAAGTCCTAAACGACCAGAACGTCGGCTACTGCATCGACATGGTCATGGAGGACAGCGAAGCACAGATGGCTCCGCTTACGGACGGCTGCATCTGCATCACAGCGAAAGGCAAGCCCGTAAAGCCCAAAACGGTGGGACAGAAGAATTATTGCGACAATATTCGCAATAACACCATCACCATCGGCGTCGGCCCTGCGGGCACCGGTAAAACGTACCTTGCGGTCGCCATGGCTGTGACGGCGTTCCGTGCGCAGCAGGTGAACCGCATCATCTTGACGCGCCCCGCCGTGGAAGCCGGCGAGAAGCTGGGTTTTCTGCCCGGTGATTTGCAGCAGAAGGTAGATCCCTACCTGCGCCCGCTTTACGATGCGCTGTTCGACATGCTCGGCGCGGAATCGTACGCCCGTCTTGTGGAGCGCGGCAGCATTGAGGTGGCGCCGCTTGCGTACATGCGCGGCAGAACGCTCGACGACAGCTTTATCATTCTGGATGAGGCGCAGAACACCACCTGCGAGCAGATGAAAATGTTCCTGACGCGTCTCGGCTTCAACTCCAAAATGGTCATCACAGGCGACATCACGCAGATTGATCTGCCGGACGGCAGACGCTCGGGCCTGAAGGATGCGATGCGTGTACTGCGCAATGTGGATGACATTTCCGTTTTCCGTTTTACCGAAAAAGACGTTGTGCGCCATCGCTTGGTGCAGGATATCATTCGGGCGTATGAAAAAGCGTCCGCAGCAAAATAACCCCTATCGAAAGGATTTTAGCATATGGAAAAAATCAGAGTCATCATCACAAACAACCAGAAAGCGGTCAAAGTGCCGACCGGCGTGCGCATGCTCATCCGTCGCTGTTGCCACGCGGTTCTGCGGATGGAGAGGTTTGAGGATTCCGCTGAAATCAGCGTGACATTCGTGGACAACGAGCAGATCCGCGAGCTAAACGCACAGTACCGCAACAAAGATGCCGCAACAGACGTGCTCTCTTTCCCCATGGGTGAGAACGGCGTGTATGACATCAACCACGATACCGGCGCGAAGATTCTCGGCGACATTGTGCTCTCTGTGGAAATGGCAATGGCACAGGCAAAGCGCTACGGCCACAGCTTAGAGCGCGAGATCGGCTACCTGACGGCGCATTCTATGCTGCACCTGCTCGGCTATGACCACGAAAACGGCGGCATGGAGCGTGTGCGCATGCGTGAAAAAGAAGAGTACGTTATGTCGCAGCTCGGCCTGCCGGGCACTTCCAGCTACACCGTTTAACATGGTGCCGGATTGGAAAACAAACGGTAAGACCCGCACGCAGGCGGACAGCTTTCGCGATGCCGCGCGCGGATTTTTCCATACCGTGAAAACGGAGCGAAACATGCGTATACACCTTACAGCGGCGGTATACGTTTTGTTTTTTTCGCCCTTTCTGGGCGTAACGCGCAGCGAATACGGCGTTCTGCTTTTGACCATCGCAATGGTTATCGCGGCGGAAGCGTTCAACACCGCCATTGAGATGCTGTGTGATTACGCGCAGAAAAGCTATAATCCGCTCATCGGCAAAACAAAAGATATCGCGGCGGGAGCGGTGCTTGTGTGCGCCGTTTTTGCCGCTTTTGTCGGTATAGCCGTTTTGTGGCGTCCGGAAGCGATCTTAGCGCTTTTGATAACAATCGTCACAAATCCGCTTTACCTTGTGCTTTTCATTCTGTCGCTCATTTTGGCCTTTTTCTTCATTTTCAAAGTGCCATGCGGCGTGCGGGAAAAGCTTCATAAAAAGTGATATAAATTATCAGAAAGGAAACCGCGGCTGCGTGCCCCGGGAAAACTATGGATACAGAAAACTACATGAACGAAAAATCGGCGTTTATCGCCATTGTGGGCAGACCGAACGTGGGCAAATCCTCTATTTTGAACCGCCTGCTCGGTACGAAGCTTGCCATCGTTTCCAATAAGCCACAGACCACCCGCACGCGCATTATGGGCGTGTGGACAGAGGGCGAAACGCAGCTGGTGTTCATCGATACGCCGGGTCTCATCAAGCCGAAGAACTCCCTCGGCGATTACATGGTGAAAAGCGTTACTTCGTCCGTCGCAGATGTGGACGCCTGCCTGCTTGTTGTGGAGGCAAATACGAAAATCTCCAAAGCAGATGAAGAGCTTGTGCACCGCTTTAAAGATTTAGGTGTGCCGGCGCTGCTCGCCATCAATAAAATCGACCTTTTGCAGGACAAAAGCGTTTTGATGGAGCAGATTGCGAAGCTCTCCGCGCTCTACGACTTTGAAGCTGTGGTGCCGGTCTCCGCGCAGGACGGCAACGGCATGGACGCGCTGCGTGAGGAGCTCATCGCACTGGCGGAGCCGGGCGGACACTTCTTCTCGGAAGATACGCTCACAGACCAACCGGAGCGCGTCATTGCGTCCGAAATCGTGCGCGAGAAAATTCTGCGCTTTACGGATAAAGAAATCCCGCACGGCGTTGCAGTCGTGACGGAAAGCATGCGCGACCTCGGCAACCTGACGGAGATCGATGCGACTATCTATTGCGAACGCGCCACGCACAAGGGTATCATCATCGGCAAGGGCGGCGCAATGCTGAAAAAAATCGGCTCGAAGGCAAGAGAAGACATGGAGCGCTTTTTCGGCTGCAAGATCAACCTGCGCCTTTGGGTAAAGGTGAAGGAGGACTGGCGCCAGCGCCCGCAGATCCTCACAAAGCTCGGCTTTAACGAGCACGATTTTGACCAGTACCAATAAACCGTGATTTTCGGGAAAACGGTCACATTTTGAGAAATTGACAGACGTTTCCACGGATAAAACCCGCAAAAACCGCAGAAGCTAAAAACAGCCATACGGTTTAGGAGGCGTTTGTATGCGAAATTCCCCGATGCAGAATGCGGCGTATGCCGCGTGGAACAGCTTTTATAAAAGCGGCAAGGCGGAGGATTACATCCGCTACGTGCAGCTTACACGCCGGGAGCTTGCCGACGTGGATTTTACGGCAGGAGACTTTGATGCAGGTAAAGACCAAGGGACTCATCATTCGGGAGCAGACGGTGGGCGAGAGCGACCGCCTTGTCACGGTGCTGACGCGTGACGCGGGCGTGGTGCGTGCGTTTGCCCGCCGCGCCAAAAACTTAAAGGACAGCAAAAGCGCCGCAACGCAGCTTTTGTGCTATTCCCGCCTTTCTATTTTTAAGGGGCGGGAAAAATACATGATTGACGATGCCGAGCCGATCGAGGTCTTTTTCGGGCTTCGGCGGGACATCGCCGCGCTTTCGCTGGCGCAGTATTTCTGTGAGCTGGCGTACTTAATGGTGCCGGAGGATACGGATTCCGAGGAATACTTGCGGCTCATCTTAAATTCCCTGCATTTTTTATCAAAGGGCACGCGGCCGATACGGCTGTTGCAGTCCGTGACAGAGCTGCGTATGCTCTCGTCGGCAGGCTATATGCCAAATTTAGTCGCGTGCGAAAACTGCGCCGCGTATGAGGCGGAAACGATGTTCTTTCTGCCGCAAAGGGGCATTATTCTGTGCGACAAGTGCTTTCACGGCGCGAATGAACCGTATGTCGCGCTGCCGCCGGGCGTGCTGACCGCCATGCGACACATTGCGTATGTGGATTTTGAGAAGCTCTATAACTTCTCGCTGCCGGAGGATGCGCTGAAAATTCTGAACGCCGCAACGGAAAGCTACGTTGTCCATACATTACATACCGTACCGAAGACCTTGGAGTTTTATAAAACGTTTTTGGATTAACAGAGGAGATTGACCCGGCAAAACCGGGTACGAAAAGAAAGCAGGAACAAAATGCTGAAAGATCATAAAGCGCTGGAGCTGGATAAAATTCTGCTTCAGCTTGCAAATGAAACCACTTGCCCGGATGCGGCGGAGCTGGCGCAGAAAATTGAGCCGGATACCGACATCCGCCACGTGGAGCGCCTTTTGCAGGAAACGGACGACGCGTTTGTTTTAATGGCAAAGTACGGCGCACCGTCGTTTTACGGCATGACGAATGTCACGAATGCGCTGCGTCGCGCAGAAGCGGGCGGCGTGCTGAATCTGGCGGAATTATTGTCTGTTGCCGCGACATTGCGTGCCATCCGCAGTGTTTCGGATTGGCGTAAAAAAAACGAAAGCGTCAAAACGGCGCTCGATTACCGCTTCGAGACCTTGCAGCCGAATAAGTTTATCGAAGACCGCATCTCGATGACCGTCGTCAGCGAGGAAGAAGTTGCCGATACCGCAAGCGTCGCCTTGGCGGCTATCCGCCGCAAGATCCGCGCGGCATCGCTGCGCGTGCGTGAGCAGCTTGATAAAATGATCCGCTCGCAGACCTACCAAAAGTATTTGCAGGAGGCCATTGTTACCCAACGCGGCGGCCGCTACGTTGTGCCGGTTAAGGCGGAGTTCCGCAATGAAGTCAAGGGCCTCATTCACGATTCCTCCGGCAGCGGTGCCACCGTGTTTATTGAGCCGATCGGCGTTGTGGAGGCAAACAACGAAATCCGCGTGTTGCGCTCGGACGAAAAGGACGAGATCGACCGCATCTTGACGGAGCTTTCCCGTGAGATCGGTGAGTTTGCGGACGGCATCATCCAGAGCTACCGCGCGGCGGTGGAGCTGAATCTCATTTTCGCAAAAGGGCAGCTCGCCTACAAAATGAAGGCGACCGTGCCGAAGCTCAATCAAGAGGGGCGCATCGCCATCAAATCGGCGCGCCACCCGCTCATCGATAAAAATAAGGTCGTGCCGACCGATCTGTACCTCGGCAGTGATTTTGATGCGCTCATCGTCACCGGCCCGAACACCGGCGGCAAGACCGTCTCGCTGAAAACGGCGGGCCTTTTGACGCTGATGACCATGTGCGGCCTGATGATCCCCGCGGCGGATGGCAGCGAAGTTTCGATTTTCGACCACGTTTTGGCGGACATCGGCGATGAGCAGAGCATTGAGCAGTCTCTCTCCACGTTCTCGGCGCACATGACGAATATCATCCGCATTCTCAACATTGCGGACGACAAGAGTCTTATCCTAATCGATGAGCTCGGTGCGGGCACCGACCCGGTCGAGGGCGCCGCGCTTGCTATTTCCATCATCGAAGCCATGCGCACCAAAGGCACGCGCGTGATGGCGACAACGCATTACGCAGAGCTGAAGGCATATGCCATTCAGACCGTTGGCGTTGAAAACGCCTGCTGCGAATTTGACGTGGCGACGCTGCGCCCGACGTATCGCCTGCTCATCGGCGTACCGGGTCGTTCCAACGCATTTGCCATTTCCGCACGTCTCGGTATGCCGGTAAACATCGTAGAGCACGCAAAGAAGCTCGTTTCCGATGAAAGCACTATGTTTGAGGAGGTTGTCTCCCGCTTGGAGGAGAGCCGCCGCAAAATGGAAGATGAGCGTGAAAGTGCCGAGCAGCTGCGTTTGAAAGCGCAGAACATGGAAAAAGAGGCTGAAGCGCTGCGCGACCGCGCCGAAAAGGACGCGAAGCACGAAATTGAGCGCGCCAGAATGGAAGCGGCGGAGCTTGTGCAGAAAACGCGCCGCGAAGCCCAGAGCCTGTTAGACGAGCTCGAAGACCTGCGCCGCAACAAGCAGAAATTATTGACCGCAGAGCAGAAAGCGCGCCTGAAGGCAGGCATCCGCGATATGGAAAAGGCCAGTGACCCGGTGCACGAGCGCCGCATAGACGAAGATTATGTGTTGCCGCGCCCCTTACAGGTCGGCGATACGGTACTGATTTACGACATCGATAAGATTGCGACCGTTTTGGATGTGCCGAAAAACGGCGACCAGATTTTGGTGCAGGCAGGCATCATCAAAACGCGCGTGCCGCTGAAAAACCTGCGCCTGACCGACCAAAAGCCGAAGGAAAAGAAGAAAGCCGCAGGCGGTCACCGCACCGTGACGAAGAAGATGGATTCCGCTCCGGCGCGCAATGAAGTGGATGTGCGCGGCATGAATTTGGAAGAAGCGCTTATGGAAGTGGATGCGTTTATCGACCACGCTTTGATGCACAATCTCAACATGCTGACGATTATCCACGGCAAAGGTACAGGTATATTGAGAAACGGCATTCAGCAGCATTTGCGCCGCCACAAGGCCGTGAAATCCTTTCGCCTCGGCGTATATGGTGAGGGCGAAAGCGGCGTGACGATTGTAGAGCTGAAATAACCTTAAGAGGATCGTAAGATGCAAAGTCTTGGCTTTACTTGACAGCAGCGAAAAATTCTCTTAAAATAGGTACAACAGAACCGATACCGCATAAAACTACGAAACAGGTTTTGTGCGGTATTATTTTACGCGGCCAGGCACAGCCGGGCTGCCGAAAGGCAGGGATTGGATGAAAAATCTATATAAAGCGGGTATGGGACGCTTTGCGGCGATATGCCTTGTGGTTTTGATGGTGTTTTCCACCGGCAACCTGTATGCATTTGCGGATGAAGCCGGAAACGGCGACACGAGCACCTCGTCTTCCGAAGACGGAGACGACACGGGCAGCACCGTAAGCGCGACGGCAGCGGACGCCGAAGTGCCGGAGCAGCCCGCGGATCTTTATGTCTATGACGAAGCGAGTGTGATTTCCGCCAGTACGAAAACGGTAATCAACGATAAAAACGCTGACCTCAATGCGACGTATGGTGTGCAGATTGCGGTGTTCACCATGAACACTTTGCCCGGCGAAAAATCCGATTATGATGGCCGCGTGGCCTACCTTAAAAAGGTCATGGACACGTGGAAGCTTGGCGGCGACAGCAAAAACGGGCTTATCATAGGTCTTTCCGTTTCGGACGGCGACTATATGGCGGTGGCCGGTGACGGCCTGCACGGCGCGTTCTCCGGCACGGAGCTGAGCGCTTTGCTGCACGATAATCTGGAAGCGGATTTTCAGACCGGCGCATATGATGCCGGTGTTTTAAAGCTCTTTAACGCCGTGGCGGCGGCAGCGGAAACGTATAAATCCGGCAACCCCACAGACTCGGCGGCTGTGGGCACTGCAAGCAACGCAGAGTCCGCCGTCGGCGGTACGGAATCTTCCGCGGCCGAAAGCAGTGCATCCTCCAAAGTGAGCGGCCCTAAGGGCGGCTCGGTGATTTTCGGCATTTTGAAATTTGTTTTGGTGCTTGTCATTGTCTTTGCGGTGTTGCTGCTTATCGTGTACATCCACGGGCAGCGCGTGCGCAAAAAGCGCCGCGAAGCGCGCCGCAGACGTGCGGAACAGCGCCGCCGTGCCGCCGAGCAGGAAACGGCTGACCCGTACACCGCTCCGCGTAAGGAAGAACCGAAGCGCACGCTGGAGGACGATTACCTCGACTTCATGAACCGTTATAAATAACCGTAAATATAAAAATGCCGCAGGCACGGGAAAACCCGGTTGTCTGCGGCATTTTCTTTTGCGGTAAGATCAGCCCTTTGCGCGTGCTGCGATGATGGAAGCCATTTCGCCGACGTTCTTCATGGAGGAGATTTCGCCCATCTTGAACTTCATGCGGAACTCGCGCTCTACAGCGGAGATCAGCGTGATGTGCTCCAGACTGTCCCAATCCTCAATGTCGTCTGCGGTCGTTTTCGGCGTGACGTGAATGGTGTCATCGTCAAAAACATCCTGAAATACGCGGTCCAGTCTTTCAAAAATTTCTCTTGTGTCCATGGTAAAATTCCTTTCTGTGATTTGATTTAATACTTAATTTAGCGAGGATCACGCTTCTGCGTGGTCGTTGCCGAACACTTCGATCACGTGGTTCTGCGGCTTGTAGTCCGCGACGCGCAATTGCCATACGGTGCTGCCGTCCTCGTGCTCCTCAGTCTTCGTGAAGCCGAAGCGACCGAAAAGGTCGCTGACCATCTTGTTTTTTGCGGTGGGGTAGTAGTAGCCGTTAATCGTCTCTACGCCCACTTCGCGGCAGCGCTCCACAAGGCGGTCCAACATGGCAAATTCCATATTGCGCTTTAACACGCGGCAGCTCATCAGCCATAGGTCAATGTCGAGTGCCGTGCCGTTTTTCCTGCCGATGACGACGGAAACGACGCCGTTGTCGCCGAATTTATCGATGAGCTTGCCGTACAGACGGATATAGCCGTCGTCCTCAAATACGCTTTCCATTTCGGCGGGGGTATAGCGGCGGGTGGTCACGTTGAACTGGTTGCTCTTGTTTGTAAGCTGTGTGATGCGCGCAAGGTACACCGGGATGAAATCATCGATGACGGCGTGCATCTCAAGGCTCTTTAAATAGTCGTTATAATCGCCGAACGACGCCATTTCCGCGGCGCGCAGGGCGTTTTTCTTGTACATTTCGTTGCGCTTCAAGTCATCTTCGCTGAAGGTTGTCACTTCAAAGAAGCCGCTGCGGTCAATCGTCGTGATGTAGTTTTCCACGCCGTCCATGTCCGGAACGGCCGCGCCCTTGATCTGCGTGCGCACGATCTCGCGCTCGGCGGGGTTATCGTCCGCAAAAACGATGGAATCCGGTAGAATGTTCAGCTCTGCGGCGGTCTCGGCAATGTTGCGGTCTTTGTTTTCCCAGTTTGCCTTAATGATGACGAAATCGTCCGGGCGCAGTGCACCTTCGGGGTGGTTTAACCCCGCAATGGCGTTTTCATGGTCATTTTTAGAGCAGACCGTCAACACGATGCCGAGACTTTTAAGCTGCTTTACGTAGGTCTGAAACTCGTAGTAGGATTGCGAAACGCCGGTCTCCTGGCCGATCTCGATACCGTCTACGCCGTCGTCGCCCACAACGCCGCCCCACAGGGTGTTATCGAGGTCAAGGGCAAGCGCCTTTTTATTCTTGCCGAAAATCGACTTGATAATGTGCGAAACACTGAACGCAAAGGACGGGATCGCCTCAAAGCACATGGCGTATTTGTACATGTTCCAGAACAGCGGGTTCGACCATTCTTTCAGGCCGTAATCGGCAGAAACAAAGTTGAGGTCGTGAATATAAAAGCTCTCATTTTCGCGTGCGTAGGCGTAAAAAGCTTCGTTTAAGCGCGTGAGGAAATTCGTGCGGCCGTGGATGTCCCACGCGTCGCGGCTGCCGAGCAGGCGGTAAAGCGGCATTTCAAAGTTATTTTGAATGATGGGGCAGTGGAACTTTTCCGCAATGCTTTTCCACATCGCCGTGAAACGGTTAATTTCCGTGTGCAGCTTTTCGTCTATTTGCTCCGTGGTGTCGGTCATCTCGGGCCAGTCCGTCACGTTGCGATTCGTGGTGTGGATGAACACAATGTCCGGCTTGAAGCTTAAAAGCGTTTCATCCGGGAACATGGCGTCCTGAAAATACTGCGCGTATTCGGATTCGTAAAATTCCGGCTCAATACCGGCGTCTAAGAGGAAAAGCTCCAGCGTTTTTACAATGTCGCTTGTGGTGGAGCCGCCGAACACGGCAATCTTCTTTCTGATACGCGAGGTGCCGTCTGCGAGCAGTGCTTTCTTTAAAGATTTGCGCTTTTTGATGATGTAAGCGGCGTCAAAGGGATATTCCAGTTCTTTCATAGGCTCTCCTTTGTTATTCTTTTGCGGAAGAGGTATCATCTGTACCGGTCGAGGTGGTGTTAGCGGCCGTATCCGTGCCGGAAGTCGTCGTTGGTGCACTTGTCGCGGTCGGCATGACCGTTTTCGGCGTAACAGACGGGACAATGTGCGAATCGGTGATGGTCTCACCGGCGTTCTGCGCGATGAGGTTCTGAATGTTGTCGGCGTTATCGCCCACAACGGAGTATGCGGACATCGTAAAGAGCACATCCGTGATGCCCATATCTTTGATGAAGCTGACGAGGTTGCACTCCAAATAGCGCACGTCGGCAACGTAGATCTGCTCAAAGGAATTCGTATAGAACGGAATCTCCGCGTTACCGAAGCTGTCCTTAATGACGAGCAGCTTGCGGCCGTTCTTCATCTGCGTATCGACTTTTACGATGCAGGAGTCGCCGCCGAGGAACTTGAGGTACGCGTTTGCGGTGTCCACATCGGCAAAGAGGTCGTCTTCGTACTGGTAGTTAAAAGAAGTATCGTAGTAGGAAGCCACGTAGTTCGAGGCCGGCACGAAGTAGTGGAAATCGTCCGGGTCGTTCAAAATACGCGTATCCTGCGAGAAACCGTACATAGTGCCTACATAGCCCGGAATGGATTCTTCCGTGTAGGTGGAAAGGTCTGCGAACGGCACGCCTGCGGCCTCGGCAAACGTGCGGGCGGCATAGTAGGCGCCGCGTGCCTGCCAGTGGTGGTCGGTGCGCAGGTAAATATCTTCCTCCGCATGCTTTTTCATTACGTCCACAACGTTTACGGACTGAATGCCGGCATTCAGCTTTTCGGCAACGCCGTCAAAGCATTCCTTCTGGTCGCCAACATAATCAATGCCGTTTTTCGGGGTGTAGATGGCGGAAGCGGTGGGCGCGGGCATAGACCAAATGGTCACACCGCTGCCGACCTTGCTTTGCAGGTCGTTGAGCGCATTGGCGTAAGCGGCGCCGCCACCGCCGCCGAAGGCCTCCATGCAGCGCCAGTGATTATCCCAGTTTACAACAAGCAGGTTGTTCACCCATTCCAGTGTGCTGTTATCCTCGGTGCTGAAATCGCGGCCCATTTTTTCATCCGCAGCGCTCACGGCCGGGAACACACGCCCTGCGGCGTATTGCAGCAGGTTCGTGTTGTTTGGCACGGTGCCGTTTGCGGGTGTGGTTGTCTGGGTGTCACCGTTTGCGGCAGAAGTATCGGTGTTATCTGTGCTGTCCGTCTCGGGCTTTGCGGTGCTGACCGTTGAAGCGAACATCTTCATACCAAACAGGTTCTTAATGGAGTTGCTCATGTTCTTAAAGCCGTCGTGGTTCGGCACGGTATCGTCAAACCATGTGGCGACGTCCGCCGTAAACGAGCCGGAAAAATACGATGCAAAAGAGAATTTCGGGAATTCCGCAAGGTTTCGGTTTTCAATCTGTGAGACGGTGGAGCGCGGGAAAAGGAGCAGATACAGCGTCATCAGGGCGAAAAGAATGACCATAACGCCGACGGATAAAACGGAAAGCCGCATGTTCAAAAGCTCGCGGCGGCTCGGCTTCGGCTTGCGGCGGCGCTCTGCGGGTTCGGCGCTTTCATCCGCAGTCGGCGCATTTACGGCTTCGGTTTTCTCCGGCTTCGCTTCCGGTTCGGCGGGCTTGCGGGGAGCAAAATAATCAAGGTCAAGGTCTTTAAAATCGTTCATGTCAATGAGCACCTCCCCTTAGAATCTGAAATACAGGAACACATTGTTCGTGGTATCAACGAGCAGAACACTCACGACGGCGAGCAACACCATACAGACCGCAACGGAGCCGACGCGGCCGATGGCATAAACGGTATCGTTTTTGCTCTCGAGAAAATAACTCTTGATCTTCGGCAATACCGGCAGGCTGACGAGAATCGCGAACAAAATGAGAAAGATGTTGTTGCGCAGGGAGGAGAACGTCATGGGGTCCGTAAACGGCGCGCCGTTCGCAAGCATGCTGATGCCCGTGATATTGAGGAAAAACTGACCAAGCTGGCCGAGATCTTCAAAATAGAAAATGCCGAAGCCGAGGATGATGACAAGCTTCGTATACACGTGCTTCCACACGATCGGCCACTTTTTCATGCGCTTTTTGCCCATTTTCTGCTCGAACAGCATGAAGCAGCCGTAGTAAAGGCCCCATAAAATGAAGTTCCATGCGGCACCGTGCCAAAGACCGGTGCAGAACCAAACAAGGAACAGGCCGAAATACTTGCGCGGCTTGCCGAAGAACGGCACGTACAAAAGGTAGTCGCGGAAGAAGGAGCCGAGGGAGATGTGCCAGCGCTGCCAGAACTCCGCAATGGTGGTGCAGGCAAACGGATGCCGGAAGTTTTCGTCAAAGTGGAAGCCAAACATGCGACCGAGGCCGATGGCAATATCGGAATAACCGCTGAAGTCAAAGTAAACATACAGCGAATACACGATGATGGTGTACCATGTGCCGAGCACGGAAAGTCCCGTGATGTCCTTGCCGAAGAACGTGTTGACGATGGACCACAAATTGTTCGCGATGATGACCTTTTTCGCAAGGCCGAGGATCACGCGCAGCGCACCTTCGCATAAGTCGGTCGCGTTGACGGAGCGGTTGTCGATCTCCTGCTCCACAACGCTGTACCGCACGATCGGGCCGGCGATGAGCTGCGGGAAGAGGGACAGGTACAAAAGGAATTTGTGGTACTTCGGCTGCACGTCCACCGTTTCCCAGTAGCAGTCCAAAATGTAGGAGATAGCCTGGAACGTGTAGAAGCTGATACCGATGGGCAACGTGATCTGCGGCACGGGAATGGCCGCGCCCGAAACGGCGTTCAGGTTTTCTACAATGAACGCGCTGTACTTAAAGATGAGCAAAAGCAGAATATCTACAAAAATACCGCCGCCAACGGCTAACTTTGCGCGCGGGGTATCCCGAAATTTGCCGATCAATATGCCGATGAACCAGTTAAAGAATGAGCTGAACAGCAAAAGCAAAATCCAAAGCGGCTCGCCCCAAGCGTAAAAGATGAGTGAAAAGACAATCAGCACGATGTTTTTGGTGCTGAGCTTTTTGGCGAGGCCGTAACAGATGAGGCACAGCGGCAAAAAGACATAGATAAAGAACAAATCGGCAAAAACCATGTATCGGGCTCCTTAATCCTTTGTTTTTTCCGTGCAGGCACATTTCCCGATGCCCGCGGTGTTTGGTTTCCATAAGTTTTAATGTATATATTAGTATAGACGAAAAAGCGAAAAGCGTCAAGGCAAAAGCCACCCAGAGCCTTGTCTTTTGCGGAAAATTTGCATGGGGTTTCAAAGCTTTTTCTGTGTATATTTCAGTGCGCGAAAATCCAATATGATTGACAAATGCGCCGCCGTGCGGTACAATAACACAGTACACTTTATGACCCCAGTTTAACACGTCTCAGCAACTCGGTTGGATAGAGGTCACGCTCCTAAGAGAACCTAAAAGTGTTCCCCGATAGATGGGTAATTGCCTCGTAAATTAAATATGCGCCAGTAGCTCAGTTGGATAGAGCATCCGCCTCCTAAGGTTGCGTTACAACGGCCACCTTGGAAAAACTTCATATAGGATTC
>OLWB01001310.1_pt1 | contig 23667 bp, 16 predicted proteins | sample 1673331 | NCBI WGS metagenome assembly OLWB01 (sample SAMEA3178943, study PRJEB25190) | human gut metagenome | biome: human gut; feature: human-associated habitat; material: faeces | place: Austria | collected 2013
CCGGCTCCGATCTGCGTGGCCAGGCGGATGCGCTGCGCCTCGCCGCCCGAGAGCGTGGCCGTGGGCCGGTCGAGCGTGAGGTAGTCGAGGCCGACGTCGACGAGGAACCTGAGACGCGTGCAAATCTCCTTGATGATGGGCTTGCCGATGATGGCCTGTATCTCGGTCATCTCGATGTTCTCGAAGAAGTCGAGCGCCTGCACGGCGGAAAGCTGCGTGGCCTCGAAGATGTTCTTGTTGGAGATCGTGACGGCGAGCACCTCGGGCTTGAGGCGGCTGCCGTTACAGGTATGGCAGGGGTTGATCGCCATGAACTCCTCGAGGCGCGCACGCGTGCGCTCGCTGTCGCTCTCGTCGTGCTTGCGCATGATAGCGGCGAGCACGCCTTCCCAGCGCGTGAACCAGTAGGTGTCGCGTCCGTCGCGCGTGACGTAGTCGATGCGGATCTTCTCGTCGCCGAGGCCGTAGAGCAGCGCGTCGCGCGTCTTTTGGGGCAGGTCCTTCCACGGCGTGGACATGTCGCCGCCCACGTGTTCGCACACGGCGGCGTACATCTGCGGATAGTAGTTGCTCGAGGGGCTGAACAACGCGATCGCGCCCTCTTCGAGCGAGAGGTTCTTGTCGGGAACGACGAGCTCCGGGTCGACTTCCTGACGCGCGCCCAGACCCAGGCAGTCGGGGCAGGCACCATAGGGGGCGTTGAAGCTGAAGTCGCGCGGGTTGAGTTCGTCGAGCGAGTAGTCGTGCTCGGGGCAGGCAAGCGCCATGTTGAAGAGGTATTCGCCCTCGACACCGGCGGCGGCCAGCGCACCCGAGGAGTGCTCGACGCGGCCTTCGCCCTCGTCGTCCTTGGGCAGCACCTTGATGAGCACGGTGCCCTTGGTGAGCGTCGTGGCCGTCTCGATGGCCTCGACCAGGCGCGGCAGCGCGCTGTCCTTCAGCACGATACGGTCGATGATGACCTCGATGTCGTGCTTGTACTTCTTGTCGAGCTTGAGGCCCTCGTCCAGGCGGTGCATCTCTCCGTCGATGCGCACGCGAGAGAAGCCCTCCTTCACCAGGTCTTCGAAGAACTTGGCAAACTCGCCCTTGCGGCCGCGCACGACGGGCGCCATGACGATGATGCGATCGCCCGGCTCGCTGTGGGCCATGATGCGGTCCGCAATCTGGTCGGCGGTCTGCTTCTCGATGACGCGCCCGCATATGGGGCAGTGCGGGATGCCGATGCGCGCGTAGAGCAGGCGCAGGTAATCGTATATTTCCGTCGTGGTGCCGACCGTCGAACGCGGGTTCTTGGACGTGGTCTTCTGGTCGATCGAAACGGCGGGGGAGAGGCCGTCGATCGAGTCGATGTCGGGCTTCTCCATCTGGCCGAGGAACTGGCGGGCGTAGGAGGAAAGCGACTCGACGTAGCGGCGCTGGCCCTCGGCGTAGATGGTGTCGAAGGCGAGCGAGGACTTGCCCGAGCCCGAAAGGCCGGTGAAGACGATGAGCTCGTCACGGGGAATCGTGAGGTCTATGTCCTTGAGGTTATGCTGGCGTGCGCCTTTGATGACGATGTTTTCGGAAGCCATGAACCCGCCCTTGATTAATTGTATGCAAACATATGTTCGAAACAGTCTAAGGCAATTCGGGAGATTTGGGAAGAACTGGCAACCAAAAGTTACCAAGGTGAAGCGTGAAGGTTTCGTAACAAACTATTCTATCGCGAATATATTGTTTATGGATGCGCATATAATACGAAGCGTACGAATTACTGGATGAACGGAGGACCCAAAATGGTTCAGCATGCAACTTCAGCAGACTTCGACGAGGTCGTCCTCGGTGCGCAGGAGCCCGTGCTCGTAGATTTCTTCGCGACGTGGTGCGGCCCGTGCAACATGCTCGCGCCCACCATCGAGGAGGTCGCCGACGAGATGCAGGGCAAGGCGCACGTCTTCAAGGTCGACATCGACGAGAGTCGCGACATCGCCGCGCGCTATCACATCAGCTCGGTGCCGACCCTGATGCTCTTCAAGAACGGCGAGCCGGTCAAGAAGAACGTGGGCGCCGTGCCCAAGCACGCCGTCCTCGCCATGTTCGACTAATCGCGCAGTCGGTCGAAAGGTCCTGAAATGGCTAGCGATACGCCAACGTCGACGTATGACACCCTGATCGTCGGGGCGGGCCCGGCGGGGCTCACCGCCGCGATGTACTGCGCACGTGCGGGCCTCACATGCGCGATCATCGAGCGACTCGCTCCCGGTGGTCAGATGGCGCTCACGGAGCATGTCGAGAACTACCCCGGCTTCAACCAATCGACGAGTGGCTACGAGCTCTCCGAGATCATGGCATCCCAGGCGACGAGCTTCGGCGCTCAGATCATTTACGACGACGTGCTCTCCGTCGATTTCGCGGCATGCCCCAAGAAGCTCTCGCTCGCCTCGGGCAAGGACGTCTTCGCGCGCACCGTCATCATCGCCACGGGCGTGCGCCCCGCCAAGCTGGGCGTGCCGGGCGAGGATGAATTCGTCGGCTCGGGCGTCTCGTATTGCGCGACTTGCGACGGCAACTTCTTCCGCGACAAGGACGTGTGCGTCGTCGGTGGCGGCAACACCGCCGTGGCAGATGCCATCTACCTTTCGAGGATATGCCACAAGGTCAGCATCATCGTGCGTCGCGACGTGCTACGCGCGACGGCGATCTACAACATCAAGCTCAGGGAGTTCGATAACGTCGAGATTATCTGGAACACGACAGTCGAAGAGGTCATCGGCAGCGACTTCGTCGTGACGGGCATCAAGGTCAAGAACGCCATAACGGGCGAAGAGCGCACCATCGACTGCGCGGCCCTCTTCGTCGCCATCGGCACTGTGCCCAACGTCGAGTTTCTGGGCGATGCCGTGGAGCGCGACGCCACGGGCCACATCGTCACCAACAGCGTGGGCGAGACGAGCGTGCCCGGCGTCTACGCCGCCGGCGACATCCGCTCCAAGAAGCTGCGGCAGATCACGACGGCCGTCGCCGACGGTGCCAATGCCGCCGAGGACGCGGCCGAGCACCTCATCCAGCACGAATAGGCAATCATGCTGCGCGTTTTTTGCGTTTTCCTAGCGCTTGAAAGAGGGCAAGGAAAGTTTTTTACGTTTTCCTAGCGTATATGCTGCCTGAACCCTAGGAAAACGTCGAAAACGTGCAGCGGCATGGCCCGTCGGCTAGGAAAATGGCGAAAACGTGCATCGGCCTGGTTCGCTGGTTAGGAAAACGAAAATAACGTGCAGATGTGGGACGGATAGAAGGCGAGCAGCTGCCGCCCCGCGAGATGCTCCCATCTTCAAATCGTTAAAACACTCGAAACATAATGGCTATATCGTGAATCTCGTTCACGTGCGATACACTACTGCCCAATACCGACGAAGCCCGAGGGAGAAGCACATGGCCGAGGAAATCAGCAAGATCTACGGAAGCATGGTGTTCAACGACAAGGTCATGCACGACCGGCTGCCCAAGCCGGTGTACAAGAGTCTGCACGAGACCATCCAGAACGGCACCGCGCTTGACGAGGACTCAGCCAACGCCGTGGCGCATGCCATGAAGGAATGGGCCATCGAGAACGGATGCACGCACTACACGCATTGGTTCCAGCCGCTTTCCGGCATCACCTCCGAGAAGCATGACGCTTTCATCGACCCGCTGGGTGACGGCATGGCCATCACGTCGTTTTCGGGCAAGGAGCTCATCCAGGGCGAGCCGGACGCGTCGTCGTTCCCGAGCGGCGGCTTGCGTGGTACGGCCGAGGCGCGTGGCTACACGGCCTGGGATCCCACGAGCTTCGCGTTCATCAAGGACGAGGTGCTCTGCATTCCCACGGCGTTCATCTCCTACACCGGCGAATCCCTCGACAAGAAGACGCCGCTGCTGCGCAGCATGAAGGCGATCTCCGACCAGGCAAAGCGTGTGCTTTCCTGCTTTGGAGTTGACGACGTTCCGCAGGTCATCACGACGGTCGGTGCCGAGCAAGAGTACTTCCTCGTCAAGGAGGAGGACTACCGGCGTCGCCCCGACCTCATCATGTGCGGGCGAACCCTCTTCGGTGCCCATCCCACGAAGGGCCAGGAGCTCGAGGAGCACTACTTCGGCGCCATTCGCGAGGTCGTGAGCGACTTCATGAAAGAGGTCGATGGCACGCTATGGCGCATGGGCGTGGATGCCAAGACCAAGCATAACGAGGTCGCTCCGTGTCAGCACGAAATCGCGCCCATCTTCTCGCGCGCGAACGTCGCCATCGACAATAACCTTCTGACGATGGAGGTCCTACGCGAGGCGGCACCCCACCATGGTCTCGCCTGCCTGCTCAACGAGAAACCCTTCAAGGGTATCAATGGTTCGGGCAAGCATAACAACTGGTCCATCGCCGCACCCGGTCTCAATATGCTCAACCCGGGCGATGACCCCGCACACAACTACATCTTCCTGCTTTCGTTGGCTGCCGTCATTCAGGCCGTCGATGACTATCAGGAGCTGCTGCGTGCCACGGTCGCGTCTGCGGGCAACGATCACCGCCTTGGCGCGAACGAGGCGCCGCCCGCCGTCGTTTCGATTTTCCTCGGCGACGAGCTGAACGCCGTTCTGGAAGCCATCGAGAACGAAACGCCGTACAGCGGCACCGAGAAGATGAAAATGAAGCTGGGTGTGGACGTTCTGCCCGCGTTCAGCCGCGATACCACCGACCGCAACCGCACCTCGCCGTTTGCGTTCACCGGCAACAAGTTCGAGTTCCGTATGCTCGGCTCCTCCAACAGCATCGCCTGCGCCAACATCATGCTCAACAGCGCGGTCGCGGAGATTCTCAAGCGCTTCGCCGACCGTCTGGAGGGCGTGCAGGACTTTGAAACGGCGCTGCACGCGCTGCTGCGCGAAACGATTTGCGCGCATAAGCGCATTCTGTTCAACGGCAACGGCTACGACGACGCTTGGATCCGCGAGGCGGCGGCGCGCGGGCTGTCCAACTACCGCACCACGCCGGACTGCATGCCGCATCTGCTGGATAAGAAGAATGTCGAGATGCTGACTGCGCATGGCGTCTACACCGAGTCGGAACTGCGCTCGAGATGCGATATTATGCTGGAAAATTACAGCAAGACCGTCCTCATCGAAGCCAACACGATGGTGGAAATGGCCAAGACCGATATTCTGCCGGCCATCGAAGCGTATACGCTGGACGTCGCCAAGACGGCCGAAGCCAAAAAGGCGCTGGACGCTTATCTGGTCTGCGGCTACGAAACGAAGCTGGTGCAGAAGCTGTCCGCGCTGACCGACCGCATCGCCGAGCGTGCGGAGGCGCTGGCGGAGGCTGTGGTCGCGCTTCACACGATTGAGGGGGTCGAAGCGGAGGCCAACGCCATCCGCGACACCATCCTCGGCCGTATGAGCGAGCTGCGCGTCGCCTGCGACGAGGCGGAGACGCTCACGGCGAAAAAATACTGGCCGTATCCCACCTACGGCGATTTGCTGTTCGGCGTAAAATAAGCCGCCGCGCGGCGTTTGCCGGCGGCGGAAAAGCGGCGCGGCCCGCCTGAACGCGGCTTTCCGAAGCAAGGAAGCCGCGCGGCGGGCCGTGCGCAGGGATTTTCTTGCAGAACGCAGGCCAGAGCGCCGACGGCACGGCGCCTGCGCCGCGAAACGCCGGACAAATCACAGAGAACGGAGGATTTCCTATGTGTTCGATTATGGGCTACTGCGGCAGCGGCGCCGATTACGGCGCGTTTTGGAGGGGCTTTGAACGGACGCTGTCCCGCGGGCCGGACGAAAGCCGGGTGGTGGATACGGGCAGCGGCCTGCTCGGCTTCCACCGCCTTGCGATTATGGGGCTGACGCCCGCGGGCATGCAGCCCTTCGCCTTGGACGGCAGCTACGCGGTCTGCAACGGCGAAATTTACGGCTTCGAGGCGCTCAAGGCCGCCCTCGCCAGCAAATACACGTTTACCAGCGGCTCGGACTGCGAGGTCCTGCTGCCGATGTACCGGGAATACGGCACGGCCATGTTCGGTATGCTTGACGCTGAATTCGCCTGCATCCTCTATGACGGCAAAACGAATTCCTACATAGCCGCCCGAGACCCCGTCGGCATCCGACCGCTTTATTACGGGTATGACGACAACGGCGTCATCGTATTTGCGAGCGAGCCGAAAAACCTCGTCGGACTTTGTACGGAAATCCTTCCGTTCCCGCCGGGCCACTATTATCAGGACGGCCGCTTCGTCTGCTACAACGACATCGCACGCGTGGACGAGGTATGCTTTGACGACCTTGACACGATCTGCGCCAACATACGCGAAAAGCTCATCGCCGGCGTCGAAAAGCGGCTGGTATCGGACGCCAAGGTCGGCTTTCTGCTGTCCGGTGGGCTGGATTCCTCGCTCGTCTGCGCCATCGCCGCGCGGAAAAGCAGGGAACCGATCCGCACCTTCGCCGTCGGAATGCGCGAGGACGCAATCGATCTCAAATACGCGCGGCAGGCGGCGGAATACATCGGCAGCGACCATACGGAGGTCATCATCACCGAGCACGACGTGCTTTCTTCGCTGGAGGACGTAATCGCGGCGCTGGGTACCTACGACATCACTACCATCCGCGCGGGCATGGGGATGTACCTCGTCTGCAAGGCCGTTCACGAGCGGACCGACGTCCGCGTGCTGCTGACCGGCGAGATTTCCGACGAGTTGTTCGGCTATAAATACACCGATTTCGCGCCCTCGGCGGAGGCGTTCCAGAAGGAATCCGAAAAGCGCGTCCGCGAGCTGCATATGTACGACGTCCTGCGCGCCGACCGCTGCATCTCGGTGCATTCGCTGGAGGCGCGCGTACCCTTCGGGGATTTGGATTTCGTCCGTTATGTGCTGGCCATCGATCCGGAAAAGAAGCAAAACCGCTACGGAAAAGGGAAATATCTGCTTCGGCGCGCCTTTGAAAAGGACGGCCTGCTGCCGCCGGAGCTGCTCTGGCGCGAAAAGGCCGCGTTCTCGGACGCGGTCGGGCATTCGATGGTCGATGATTTGAAGGCTTACGCGGAGACGCGCTATACCGACGAGGAATTCGAACAAAAGCGGCGGCTTTACACGCACGCGCAGCCCTTCACAAAGGAGTCGCTGCTGTATCGGGAACTGTTCGAGAAGCACTATCCCGGGCAAAGCGGAATGATTGCCGACTTCTGGATGCCGAACCGCTCTTGGGCCGGCTGCGATGTGAACGATCCTTCCGCAAGGGTACTTGCAAATTACGGGGCGAGTGGTGTATAATAGAGGTATTCTATTGAAATTCAGGAGGAAACGGCTATGGCAAACTGTGTGATCGTCGGCATCAACTGGGGCGATGAAGGAAAGGGAAGGATGGTCGATCTGCTGACGGAGCGCTTCGACGTTGTCGTCCGCTATCAGGGCGGCGGCAACGCGGGACATACCGTCATCAACGAATACGGGAAATTCGCACTGCACCTGCTGCCCTCCGGTATTTTCCGCAAGGGCATTGTCAACATCCTCGGCAACGGCGTCGCGCTCGACCCGGAAAACCTTTGGCAGGAAATGCAGACCGTTTCGGCGCAGGGCATCGTCCTTTCGCCGGAAAATCTGAAAATCAGCGACCGCGCATCGCTGCTGCTGCCCTGGCACCGCGATTTGGACGAGCTGGAGGAAGCCCGGCTCGACGATAAGAAGTACGGCTCGACCAAGCAGGGGATCGCGCCGTTTTATTCCGATAAATATCAGAAAAAGACAGTCCTTGCCGGAGAACTGTTTTACTCCGACGCGCTGCGCACGCACCTTTCCGACCTGCTGGAATGGAAAAATCTGACCCTGACAAAGGTGTACGGCGCAAAGCCCTATACGATGGCAAAGCTGGAAGAGTGGATGGAGGCATATTGCGAAAAGCTAAAGCCCTATATCTGCGACACCGGCGATTTTCTGCGTTCGGCGCAAATGAAGGGGCAGAATATTCTGTTCGAAGCGCAGCTTGGTTCGCTGCGCGATCTGGATTACGGCATCCATCCGTATACCACCTCATCCAATACGCTTGCCGCTTACGCACCGATCGGGTCGGGACTGCCGTCCGCCAGACTTGACGATATCGTCGGCGTAGTCAAGGCGTATTCCACCTGCGTCGGGGAAGGTCCGTTCGTCTGCGAGCTGTTCGGCGACGAGGCGGAGCGTCTGCGCCGCGCCGGTGCGGAATACGGCGCCAAGACCGGCAGACCGCGCCGCGTGGGACCGCTGGACATCGTCGCAACCCGCTACGGCGTGCAGGTGCAGGGAGCTACGGAGCTTGCGCTGACCAAGCTGGATGTGCTCAGTGAAATGGAGCAGATTCCGGTTTGCGTCCGCTATCTCGTCGACGGCAGGGAAACCGACCGCTTTCCGTTCCCGGCTGCGCTGGGCGGCGCCAAACCCGTTCTGGAATACATGGACGGCTGGAAATGCGACATTTCCGGCGTCCGCCGCTGGGAGGACCTTCCGGAAGCGGCGCGGCGGTATGTGCTGTTTATCGAAGAAGCTGTCGGCTGCCCGATCACCTATGTTTCCGTCGGCCCCGAAAGGGACAGCATCATCCTGCGCGGACGCAATAACGCTTGAAAGGTGAAGCCGGACTATGGAAGAAAAAATACTTGTATTGGATTTCGGCGGCCAGTATAATCTGCTGATTGCCCGCCGTGTGCGCGAACTGCACGTCTACGCCGAAATTCGTCCGTATAACAAAATTACGCCCGAGGAAATCCGGCAAAACGGCTATAAGGGCATTATTTTCACCGGCGGCCCCAACAGCGTCTATGCCGACGGCGCGCCGCTCTGTGACCCGGCGGTGCTTGACCTCGGCATTCCCGTTTTGGGCATCTGCTACGGCGCGCAGCTGATGGCCTATCTGTCCGGCGGAGAAATCCGCCTCGCGGAGAACGGCGGAGAATACGGAAAGACCGCGCTGTATACAGACGAGGACATTCTGTTCCGGGGTGTACCTGCGGAAAGTGTTTGTTGGATGAGCCATCGGGATCAGATTCAGACGCCGCCGGACGGCTTTCGCGTGACGGCGCACACGGCGCAGTGCCCCTGCGCCGCCATCTGCGACTCGGAAAAACGGCTATACGCCGTCCAGTTCCACCCCGAGGTCACGCATACGGCTTACGGACAGCAGATGCTGCACAATTTTCTGTATGAAATCTGCGGCTGCGCTGGGCTTTGGAGCGCGGAGGACTTTGCCGCGTCTGCCATTGAAAAGTACCGCCGGGAGCTCGCAGGAAAAAAGGTACTGCTCGCGCTGTCGGGCGGTGTGGATTCATCGGTCGCCGCCCTGCTGCTGCACCGTGCCGTCGGGGACAATCTGATCTGCGTGTTCGTCGACCACGGCCTGCTGCGGAAAGACGAAGGCGACTTTGTGGAGCAGACCTTCCGCAGCCGCTTCGGTCTGCATCTGAACCGAGTCAACGCGGAGGAACGCTTCCTGCGCCGGCTGGCGGGCGTCACCGAGCCGGAGGAAAAGCGGAGAATCATCGGCGAGGAATTCATCCGCGTTTTTGAAGCCGAAGCGAAAAAACTCGGGAAAATCGATGTGCTGGCACAGGGAACGATCTATCCCGATGTGGTGGAGAGCGGCCGCGGCGACGCTGCCGTCATCAAGAGCCATCATAACGTCGGCGGGCTGCCCGACGTGATCGATTTCGACGAGATCGTCGAGCCGCTGCGCAGTCTGTTCAAGGACGAGGTTCGCGCGATCGGGACGCAGCTCGGACTTCCTGAGGAGCTGGTTTGGCGGCAGCCCTTCCCCGGGCCGGGACTTGCTGTGCGGGTGCTGGGGGAAGTGACCGCCGAAAAGCTGGCCGTCCTGCGGGAGGCGGACGCGATTTTCCGGGAGGAGATCGCCGCTGCGGAGCTGTCGAAAGCGCCGGACCAGTATTTCGCGGTCCTGACGGATATGCGCAGTGTAGGCGTGATGGGCGACGCGCGGACCTACGGCTGCGTCGTCGCGCTGCGCGCGGTCGTGACCGACGACTTTATGACAGCAGAATGGTCGCGGCTGCCTTACGGGGTGCTGGAGAAGGCCGCCGGGCGTATTACGAACGAAATCCCCGGTGTCGGCAGGGTCGTGTATGATATTACCTCCAAGCCGCCCGCCACGGTAGAGTTTGAGTGATAGAATCAAAAAAAGTAAAGTATGGAGGTATCCTATGACTATCCTTGAGCAAATAAGTCATGAAACAATGGTATTTATGCGTGGCAAATATCGTTTAGACGAAATCGGAGATGGCAAAGATGAATTGAAGTTTAAGCAGGGTCAAAAGACTATTGTCACAATATATATTCATGAAGATAAATTTACTTTTCTAATTATTTTCGGCAAAAAAGAGCGTGAATGTTTTGAAATGCTGAAAAGCGGGTTTTCAAAATATGTGTGCGATTATTATGATAATTCAAAAACTTACCATGATGGAAAATGGATGTTTATTGATGTAAATACTTTGGAGCAATTACAAGAGGTCAAAAAACTCATATTAATTAAAAAGAAGCCTAATCGCAAGCCTTTTCCGAAGGAAGGTGCGTTATATTCCAAATGTGGTCAGCGCTGTGATTTGTGTGTTCATTATATTTATACAAGTGAAGAACTGCGAACGATTATGGAAGTGTCATTAAGTAAAATGTGGGGGCAAACAGATTGGAGTATGCGTTGCGAGGGATGCTACAGTGACAATTGCTACTGTAAAGACGATCCATGTAATGCGAAAGGGTGTGCGCAGAAGAAGGAATTATCAGAGTGCAGAGAGTGTGAGGAATTTCCATGTATAAAGGCAACATCTGCGGATTATCGTTCTATGATACATACGGAGGTTCATTATGCTGATGAGATAACTTGGGGAATTCTTCCATATGTTCCTATGCAATATGAAGATCAGTAAGCAATAGTAGCTTTGTTGTTTGGAAGTGTGGGGAGTATGTATTTTCCTTATTGGCAACAGAAAATCTGCAAGCCATAATAAATGATGAAATTGATGTAAAAATGGGCGTGTATTTGCGTAAAACTCAAACAAATACGGTTAAGAACAACAAAGAACACGCCGAGTGGGAATGAGAACCGCGAAGCGGTTCTCAGGAAGAAGAGCGCAGCGTACGCTTCCGGTGCCGTGCGGATAAAAGAACAAATGTTGGCAGCACATATTTTCAGGAAGAATTGCGCGTCTTGCTGCATTTTTCAAAATGCAGCAAGACGCTGTGAAAACGGCGAAGCGGTTTTCGAACGGCGCTTTGGCGGGAGCAGGAGACGCAGACGAAAGAAGACAAAATCGGGAAATTGCAAGCCTGCGCCATATTGAATTGCAAATTTCCAATTCTATAGAACAAACGCGCAGAAGATGAAGGGGGAGTCTGGATGACGAAATACATATTCGTGACGGGCGGCGTGGTCTCGGGTCTGGGAAAGGGAATCACCGCGGCATCGCTGGGGAGACTTTTGAAGGCCAGAGGGCTGAAGGTCGCCGCGCAGAAGCTGGACCCGTATATCAACGTGGACCCCGGGACGATGAGCCCTTACCAGCACGGCGAGGTCTATGTCACCGAGGACGGGACGGAAACCGACCTCGACCTGGGACACTATGAACGCTTTATCGACGAGGACCTCAACCGCTATTCCAATCTGACGACCGGCAAGGTGTACTGGAACGTGCTCAACAAGGAGCGCCGCGGCGAATATCTCGGTTCTACCGTCCAGGTGATCCCGCACATCACGAACGAAATCAAGGAATTTGTTTACAGCGTAGGCGTCAAGACCGCTGCGGACGTGGTCATCACTGAAATCGGCGGCACCATCGGTGACATTGAATCACAGCCGTTTTTGGAAGCGGTGCGCCAGATCTCGCTGGAGGTCGGACGGGAAAACAGCCTGTTCATCCACGTGACGCTCGTTCCGTTCCTGCGCGGCTCGGACGAACACAAATCCAAGCCCACCCAGCATTCCGTCAAGGAATTACAGGGCATGGGCATTCATCCCAATATCATCGTCCTGCGGTGCGACGAGCCGCTCGAGGAGTCCATCTACCAAAAGATTTCGCTGTTCTGCAACGTCCGTCCCGACTGCGTAATCGAAAACCGCACGCTGCCCAACCTGTACGAAGCGCCGCTGATGCTGGAGCAGTCGCACTTCTCCGAGGTGGTCTGTCGCGAGCTGGGCATCGACGCGCCGAAGCCCGACCTTTCCGAATGGGTGGAGATGGTCGAGCAGAGCCGGACGGCGAAAAACACCATCCACATCGGGCTGGTCGGGAAATACGTAGGGCTGCACGACGCGTATCTCTCGGTGGCGGAGGCGCTGCGGCACGCCGGCTTTTTCCATCAGGCGCATGTGGAGATCGAATGGATCGATTCCGAACACCTCACGTCTGAAAACAGTGAACAGGCGCTGGGTGGGCTGGACGGCATCCTCGTTCCGGGCGGGTTCGGCGGCCGTGGGATCGACGGTATGCTCGCGGCGGCGCAGTATGCGCGCGAACATGGAATGCCGTATTTCGGAATCTGTCTCGGCATGCAGATCGCCGTCATCGAATACGCCCGCCACGTCGCCGGGCTTCCCGACGCTGATTCGGGCGAATTCGACGGCCAATGTCCCCACAAGGTCATCGACTTTATGCCGGGCCAAAGCAGCGAGATCGACAAGGGCGGCACGCTGCGGCTGGGCGCGTATCCCTGCGTCATTCAACCGGGGACGACAATGGAGCGCTGCTACGGCAGCACTGCTGTCAGTGAACGGCACCGGCACCGGTATGAATTCAACAATGAATACCGCGATCTTCTCAAGGATAAGGGGCTCGTCATCAGCGGCTGTTCGCCAGACGGACGTCTGGTGGAGACCGTGGAGCTTGCCGACCGTCCGTTTTACGTCGGCGTACAGTTCCATCCGGAATTCAAGAGCCGTCCGAACCGTCCGCACCCGCTGTTCCAAGGCTTCATAGACGCGGCGGCGGCGCATGCGGCCGGCAAATAGTCCCGAATCCCATAAGGAGGTTGCTTTCGCTGTGCGAAAGCTGTGATCATAACGATGAGCATACACGAAGAATGCGGCGTTTTCGGCATTTTAAGCCCGCAGAAAACCGACGTCGGGCATACGGCGTACTACGGTCTGTACGCCTTGCAGCACCGCGGGCAGGAAAGCTGCGGCATCGTCATCAACGACGACGGCGTTTTCTGCTCCCACAAGGACGTCGGACTCGTCAGCGAGGTCTTTACGGCCGACGCGCTCTCCCGCCTGCCGCAGGGGAACATGGCCGTCGGGCATGTGCGCTACGGCACGACGGGCGGCTCAAGCCGCCGGAACTGTCAGCCGATCGAGGTCAACCACCAGAAAGGCAAAATGGCGCTGGCGCACAACGGGAACCTAAGCAACGCCGTAGCGCTGCGCAGCCGGCTGGAGCTGTCCGGCGCGATTTTTCACACCACAAGCGACACGGAGATCATCGCGTACATCATAACGCGGGAGCGGCTGCGCACGCCCTCCATAGAGGAGGCGCTCAGCGCGGCGATGGACTCGCTGGAGGGCGCCTATTCGCTCGTTCTGATGTCGGCGCAGAAGCTCATCTGCGCGCGCGACCCCCACGGCTTCCGCCCGCTCTGCTACGGCCGGACGCCGGACGGCGTGTATGTCGTCGCCTCCGAGGACTGCGCGCTGCGTGCGGCCGGCGCCGTGTTTGAACGCGACGTCGAGCCGGGCGAGATCCTTGTTTTCAGCGAAAAGAGCGTGATTTCCCGCCGTGAGCACTGCGGCGAAAAGCCGGTCAAGCGCTGCATTTTCGAGTACATTTATTTTGCAAGGCCCGATTCGGTCATCGACGGCGTTTCGGTTCAGGGCGCGCGGGTGCGCGCCGGTGAAATCCTTGCGCAGCAGCATCCGGCGGACGTCGATCTGGTCATCGGCGTACCCGATTCGGGTCTGGACGCGGCCGTCGGGTTCAGCAGGGCGTCGGGCATTCCTTACGGCATCGGGCTGATCAAAAACAAATATATCGGCCGGACCTTCATTTCGCCCGGCCAGAGCGCGCGGACCGATCAGGTGCAGATCAAGCTGAACGCCGTCGGGGAAAGCGTCTGCGGCCGCCGGGTGGTGCTCATCGACGACTCCATCGTGCGCGGGACGACGAGCAGCCGCATCGTCCGGCTTCTGCGGGAGGCGGGGGCAAGGGAAATTCATATGCGCATCTCCGCGCCGCCCTTCCTGCACCCCTGCTATTACGGAACGGACATCGATTCCGAGGAGCATCTGATCGCGTCCAAGCATAGCGTAGAAGAAACCGCGCGTCTGCTCGGCGCGGACAGCCTCGGCTATCTGCCGCTGTCGGCGCTGCCGGCGCTGGCGGGGGGCATAGGCTACTGCAGCGCCTGCTTTGACGGCGATTACCCGACGGCGGTGCCGTCGGACACGCGGAAGGACCGTTTTGAACAAAAGCTATCGGAAAGGAAAAACGAGGTGCAATATGGAGCGTGCGATTGAGAGAAAGCTCGTGCTGGAGGACGGGCAGATATACGGCGGCTTCGCGTTCGGCGCGGCATCCGACAGGGTGTGCGAGCTGGTTTTCAATACGTCGATGGCCGGCTATCAGGAGATTATGTCCGACCCCTCCTACACCGATCAGGCGGTGGTGTTCACCTATCCGCTCATCGGCAATTACGGGATGGCGGCGGACGACTACGAGACCGACACGCCCACCGTCGGCGCGCTGGTCGTTCGCGAATACAACGACAGCCCGTCGAATTTCCGCAGTCTTTCTGCGCTGGACGAGGTGATGCGGCGGTACGGCATCCCCGGCATCTGCGGCGTGGACACGCGCAGGCTTACGCGTTCCATCCGCGATTATGGAACCCGTCGGGCGCTGCTGACGGATGCGTCCACGCCGCTTGCGGACGCGCTGCGGGTCCTGCAAAGCACGCCTACGCCGCATGACGCCGTTTCCCGAGTAAGCTGTCGGGAACGCCGGACGCAGGAACCCGCCGGGACGCGCTTTCATGTCGTCGCCGTCGATTGCGGAATGAAGAAAAACATCGTGCGCGCGCTGCTCGCGCGTGGCTGCCGCGTCACCATCGTGCCGTGGAACACGTCGGCGCGGGACATCGAGGCCTGCCGGCCGGACGGCGTCCTGCTTTCCAACGGGCCGGGCGACCCGACGGACGTCCCCGAGGTGATTGAAACGGTGCGCGCGCTGCGGGGCCGATACCCGCTCTTCGGCATCTGCCTCGGGCATCAGATTCTTTCGCTGGCCTACGGCGCCCGCACCTACAAGCTGAAATTCGGACACCGCGGCGGCAACCATCCGGTCCGCAGCCTGCAAACCGGCCGCATCGAAATCACCTCGCAGAACCATTCCTACGCCGTCGATGCGGACAGCCTTGCCGGCACGGCGCTTGCGCCGACGCACATCAACCTGCTCGACGGAACGATTGAGGGCGTGGCGTGCGCGCAGGAGCGGGTGTTCGGCGTGCAGTATCATCCCGAAAGCGCGCCCGGTCCGCAGGACAGCGGTTATCTGTTCGACCGTTTTATCCGTCTGATGGAGGAGGGAAAGGACAATGCCTAAGAGAACGGACATCAAAAAGGTCCTTGTCATCGGGTCCGGACCAATCGTCATCGGACAGGCGGCGGAGTTCGACTACGCGGGCACGCAGGCGTGTCTGGCGCTGAAGGAGGAGGGCTACGAGGTCATCCTCTGCAACTCCAATCCGGCCACGATTATGACGGACACCTCCGTTGCCGACAAGGTGTATATGGAGCCGCTGACGCTGGAATATGTCGCCAAAATCATCCGCTACGAACGGCCGGACGCCATTCTGCCGGGCATCGGCGGACAGACGGGACTGAATCTGGCGATGCAGCTTGAAAAAAAGGGCGTACTCGCCGAGTGCCGGACCGAGCTGCTGGGTACAAAAAGCAGCAGCATCGAGCGCGCGGAGGACCGCGAGCAGTTCAAAGAGCTGTGCGAATCGCTCGGCGAGCCGGTGCTGCCCTCGGACATTGCGAACACAATCGAGGACGGGCTGCGCGTCGCGCGGGAGATCGGCTATCCCGTCGTGCTGCGTCCGGCTTTCACGCTGGGCGGCACCGGCGGCGGCTTTGCCGAGGACGAAGCGTCCTGCCGCGCGATGCTGAAAAACGCGCTCGAGCTGTCTCCGGTGCATCAGGTCCTCATCGAAAAGAGCGTCAAGGGGTATAAGGAAATCGAATACGAGGTGATGCGCGACGCCAACGACACCGCCATCACCGTCTGCAATATGGAAAATCTCGACCCGGTCGGCGTTCACACCGGCGACTCGGTCGTCGTCTGCCCCTCGCAGACTCTGACCAACCGCGAATACCATATGCTGCGCGACAGCGCACTGAAAATCATCCGCGCGCTGGAAATCGAGGGCGGCTGCAACGTCCAGTTTGCGCTCGACCCGCATTCGTTCCAGTATTACCTCATCGAGGTCAACCCCCGCGTTTCCCGCTCGTCTGCGCTGGCTTCCAAAGCGAGCGGCTACCCGATCGCCCGCGTTTCCGCCAAAATCGGGGTCGGGATGACGCTGGACGAGATCCAACTCGCAAACACGTCGGCGGCGTTTGAACCGGCCTTGGATTATGTGGTGACCAAGATGCCGCGCTTCCCGTTCGACAAATTCACCGACGCGGACAAAACGCTCAGCACCCAGATGAAAGCGACCGGCGAAGTGATGAGCGTCGGCAGGAGCTTTGAGGAAAGCCTGCTCAAGGCCGTCCGTTCGCTGGAAATCGGCCTGTGGCACCTGCACAGCCGCAAATTCGACGATATGCCGGCCGACGCGCTGCTCGATTATATCCGCAGGGCTTCGGACGACCGCCTTTACGCCGTCGCGCAGCTTTTCCGGCTGGGGACCGGCGTCGATGCCGTTGCGGAAGCCACCGCCATCGACCGCTTCTTCCTGAACGGCGTCGCCCGCATCGTACAGACGGAAAACGCGCTGCGGGAATCCCCCGGCGACGGGCAGGCGCTTTATGCGGCGAAGCGGATGGGCTTTTGCGACAAGGAGATCGCGCGTCTGTGGGGAACGGAGGAATCCGAGGTGCTCGCGCTGCGCCGCCGTCTCGGCATCCGTCCGGTCTACAAGATGATCGATTCCTGCGCCGCCGAATTCGACAGCTATATCCCGTATTTTTATTCGACCTACGAGGAGGAGAACGAGTCGGTCGTCTCCGAACGGAAGAAGGTCATCGTGCTCGGCTCCGGCCCCATCCGCATCGGGCAGGGCGTGGAATTCGACTACTCCACCGTCCACGCGGTCAAGACCATCCGCGAGGCCGGATACGAGGCGATCATCATCAACAACAACCCCGAGACGGTTTCCACCGACTACACCTGCTCAGATAAGCTGTATTTTGAACCGCTCTGCGTCGAGGACGTGATGAACGTCATCGAGCTGGAGCAGCCGGAGGGCGTCATCGCCACGCTCGGCGGGCAGACCGCCATCAATCTGGCCGCGCCGCTGCGCAGCCGCGGCGTGACCATCATCGGCACGGACTGCGCCGCCATCGAGCGCGCGGAGGACCGGGACGCCTTTGAACGGCTGCTTGCGGCGCTGGCTGTGCCGCGGCCGCAGGGCCGGGCGGTGACGACCATCGAGGAGGGCGTCCGCACAGCCGCCGAGATCGGCTATCCCGTGCTGGTGCGGCCGAGCTTTGTACTCGGCGGCCGCGCGATGCAGATCGTCGCCAAGGAGGAGCAGCTCCGCCGCTATCTGAAAACCGCCGTGGAGATCGACGAGGACCGGCCGGTGCTGGTCGACCACTATGTACGCGGCAAGGAGGTCGAGGTGGACGCGGTCTGCGACGGCGAGCGCGTGTTCGTCCCCGGCATTATGGAGCTGGTGGAGCGCACCGGCGTTCATTCGGGCGATTCCATCAGCGTGTATCCCTCCTTCAGCCTTTCGGAAAAGGTGAAAAGCGACATCCTGAATTATACGGAAAAGCTGGGGCTGGGTATTGGCATCGTCGGACTGTTCAACGTCCAGTTCATCGTAGACCGCGAGGAAAACGTGTATATCATCGAGGTCAACCCGCGCTCGTCGCGGACGGTGCCCTTTCTTTCCAAGGCGACGGGATACAGCCTTGCGGACATCGCCACCTATGTGAGTCTGGGCCGCAGCCTTGCCGAGCAGGGCCTGACCGAGCTGTATCCGAAGGAGCGGGAACGGTATTATGTGAAAGCGCCCTCGTTCTCCTTCTCCAAGCTGGGCGGGATGGACGCCTACCTGTCGCCGGAGATGAAGTCCACCGGCGAGGCCATCGGCTATGACAAAAAGCTGCACCGCGCCGTGTACAAGGCGCTCATCGCGTCCGGCCTGCGGCTGCACAATTACGGCACGGTCGTCGTCACGCTGGCGGACGAGGACAAGGAGGAGGCGCTGCCGCTGGTCCGCCGCTTCTACGATATGGGCTTCAATATCGAGGCCACGATTGGAACGGCCGACTTCCTCAAGCAGCACGGCATACGCACCCGCGTGCGCCGGAAGCTCAGCGAGGGCAGCGAGGAAATTCTGGATTCCATCCGCGCGGGCTATGTCAGCTACGTCATCAACACGCGCGCGATTCTGTCCGGCGTCCATTATGAGGACGGCGTGGCCATCCGCTCGTGCGCCACGCAGCACAACATCACCATGCTCACCTCGCTGGATACCGTAAAAATGCTGCTCGACGTGCTGGAGGAGGTCACCATCGGCATCTCGAGAATCGACGAAGCCTGAAAAACGGGAGGGATATGAATGCACTTTACAAAAATGCAGGGCTTAGGCAACGACTACCTGTACGTTTACGGCGAGCCGGTCGAGCCGGAGGCGCTGGCCGTCCGGCTTTCGGACAGGCACTTCGGCGCCGGCGCGGACGGAATGATCTGGATTTCGCCGTCCGAGAATGCCGACTTCAAAATGCGGATTTTCAATGCCGACGGCAGCGAAGCGAAAATGTGCGGCAACGGCATCCGCTGCGTGGGCAAATATGTGTATGATAAGGGCTACACGGACAAAACGCGCCTGACGGTCGAAACGCTGTCCGGCGTCCGCGCGCTGGAGCTTTCGGTATCCGGCGGCAAAGTCAGAAGCGTTTCGGTCGATATGGGAACGGCGGTGGTCGGAGAGACGCGGACGCTGACCGTCGACAGCGGGGCCGTCGTCTGTACGCCCGTTTCGGTCGGCAACCCGCACGCCGTCCTGTTTACAGAGGATATATCGTCGGCGCCGCTGACGACGCTCGGCCCGAAGCTCGAGCGCCACGAGGCGTTCCCCGGCGGCGTCAACGTGGAGTTCGTGCAGGTTCTTTCGGAAAACGAGCTTCGTATGCGCGTCTGGGAACGGGGGAGCGGCATCACGATGGCCTGCGGCACCGGCGCCTGCGCCAGCGTCGCGGCGGCGGTCTCCAAGGGCTTCTGCCACAGCGACGAGCCGGTGCTCGTCCGGCTGGACGGCGGTGTTCTGCGCATCCAAATAGATGCATCGGGCCGCGTCACGATGACCGGGCCGGCCGAAACGATTTACGAGGGGGAAACCGTCGAATGATTACGCTCAACACGCATTATGCGGAACTGAAGGATTCCTATTTGTTTTACCGCATCGCGCAGAAGGTCAGCGCGTATCTGCGCGAGCATCCCGATACGCATCTCTACCGCATGGGCATCGGCGACGTGTCGCTGCCGCTCTGCGGCGCGGTTATCCGCGCTCTGCACGAGGCGGTTGACGATCAGGCGGACAAAGCCCGCTTCCACGGCTATATGCCCGAATGCGGTGCGCCGTTCCTGCGCGAAGCGATAGCATCGCATTACGCGCGGCGCGGCGTAACGCTCGCGCCGGACGAGGTGTTTGCTTCCAGCGGCGCCAGCGACGAGCTGGGGGACATCCTCGACCTGTTCGACTGCTCGAGCACCGCGCTCGTGATCGAACCCGCCTATCCGGCGTATGTAGACGCCAACGTGCTTGCAGGCCGCAGGATTCTGCACCTGTCCTCGGGGGAAGAAAACGGCTTCCTGCCCGAGCCGGACGAACGCCTCTGCGCGGACCTCATCTATATCTGCTCGCCGAACAATCCGACCGGCGCGGTTTTCGGACGCGATAAGCTGCAGCGGTGGGTCGATTACGCCAACCGCCGCGGCGCGGTCATCCTCTTTGACGCCGCGTACGAGGCGTTCATCGAGGACCCCGCGCTGCCGCACAGCATTTTTGAGCTGGACGGCGCGCGCACCTGCGCCATCGAAATCTGCTCACTTTCCAAGACGGCCGGCTTTACCGGCACGCGTCTGGGCTATACCGTCATCCCGAAGGCGCTGGAGCGCGGCGGCCTGCGGCCGAACGACATGTGGGTGCGCAACCGCACGACCAAGACCAACGGCGTGTCCTATATTCTCCAGAAGGGCGGCGCGGCCGTCTTTACGCCCGAGGGACAGCGGCAGGTACGCGAAAACATTCAGGTGTATAAGGCCAACGCGAAAATGCTGACCGACGCGCTGGACGCGCTGGGCGTCTGGTACTGCGGCGGCAAAAACGCGCCGTATATCTGGATGAAATGTCCGGAAGGGATGTCAAGCTGGGCCTTTTTCGACCGCCTGCTCAACGAAGCGCAGGTCGTCGGCACGCCGGGCGAGGGCTTCGGCGCGTGCGGGGAAGGGTATTTCCGCTTCTCCACGTTCGGCGACCCCGAAGATACGAAGGAGGCGGCCCGCCGTTTGTCCGGGCTGCTCGGAGGGAAATCGGTATGAGAGACTACGAAAAAGAATTTACGGACCGGGTTGCATTCATCCGGCAGCTTTTGGCGGAAAGCGGCGCGGCCGGGATCGTCTACGGCAACAGCGGCGGCAAGGATTCCGCGCTGGTGGGCATTCTGTGCAAGGCGGCCTGCGAAAACACGGTGGGGCTGCTGCTGCCCTGCACCTCGAAACGGAATTACGCGGAGGACCGTGCGGACGCCGAGACGGTCGCCGCGCAGTACCGCATCGAGACCCGCACCGTAGACCTGACGCCCGTCAAGGCGGCGGCGCTTGCCGCGCTGGACGGCGTGACGACGCCCAACGCGCCCGCGCTCGCCAATTTGGCCCCGCGGCTGCGGATGCTGACGCTGTACGCGGTCGCCGCGTCGGAAAACCGCCTCGTCGCCGGCACCGGCAACCGCAGCGAGGCGTATGTCGGCTATTTCACGAAATGGGGCGACGGCGCGCATGACTTCAATCCCATCGCCGACCTTACCGTCACGGAAATCTACGAATTCCTGCGTTATCTGAACGCGCCCGACTGCATCCTCCGCAAGCCGCCGTCCGCCGCCCTCTTTGACGGGCAGACGGACGAGGCCGAGATGGGCGTCACCTACGCGGAACTGGACGCGTTTCTGGCGGGCGAGCGCATTCCCGACGACAAGCGGCAGCGCATCGAACGGATGCACAGCGCCAGCGAGCACAAACGGGCGGGTATCGCCGTCTACCGAAAAAAATAACCGTTTTTTAGAAAGGCCGTCCGCAATAGGGACGGCCTTTCGGCGTATAAGCAGGATTTGCCGGTAAGGGACAAGGGAGACAATCCGCGCTTTACGCACATTTGCAGCCGGAGCAACGCCCGCTTTCCTTTCGCAGCAGAATTACAGCAAAGCGGATGCGCCGTAAAGGAACAGCAGTACGCCGAGCAGTCCCACGACGACCGGCACAATATAGGCGGAAACCTTCCCCAGCATCGCCTCCAGCCGTTGAATCACCGTCGTGCCCCGCAGCCTATTATAGCCGAAATAAAGAAGAAGCAGCGGCAGAACATAGATGAAATTATACAGAAGTATAAAAAGCAGAGCAAGCGGAAACGGCAGCGCATAGCCCGAAAGCATTGCGATAAAGCCGAAATACGGGAACGCGCTCGTCAATTCCACGCCGCAGAAAACGGCGCCCATCCCGAACAGCGCAAGCGGCGAGAGCCGGACGGGCGCTTTCGTCTCGTTTTCGGCGCGGCTGTATTTCGTATTGCGCGCCGTTTTCACGACCAGCCGGATTCCGACCGCCAGACAAAGCAATCCGACGGCCACCGCCGCGCCGTACATATGCTGCGGATAAGCGCTGACGAGCTTTTCCAGCAAAACCGAAGCCCAAGCGGCAATGCCGTAGTAAACGGCCAGCCCCATTGCCAGATTTGCCGTGCCGATGCCGAGAATGAAATACAGCGTGTGCCGTTTCTGCTTCACCATCGCCTGAAGCAGCATTTGCTGTGCGATGGCAGAGGGGTTCAGCGAGTCGAAAAAGCTCGCGGTAATCGTTGTACCCAATAGCAGCCACATAATCAAGTTCCTCCTGAAAATCACAAAATAAAAAGGCCCGCGTTTTGTGTAACGCGGGCCTAATACACAAATCAACAGAAGCCCCGGCGGGCTGAATGGATTCTCCTTTGCTTCTATTCGGTCTGTCGGGACGGCTTCAAAAGCTCAATGGCGGCTTTCCCCGATAGATGCGCCGGCGTCAGCTCCAGCAAGCACAGGCTTTTCCACTCGCGGTCGATGGCGTTCCGGCGATGCTCGGCGGCGTCCGGCGCATACTTGAGCGCCAGCTTGTCTATGGCTTCGTACTTTTCGCGCTCTGCCGTCAGAATGCGAACCGTTCCGAATACGATTACGCTTCGGAAATATGTGGTATATGCCTCCGGCACCACACGGTCGCAGTCGATGACGCAAAAGGACGCCTTCGGGTCACGGCGGATGGCGTCCAGCTTATGTCCGCTGCCCGCACTGTGAAAGAAGAGCTTCTCCCCGTCATACACATAGCTCATCGGCACCGCATAGGGATAGCCGCCGTCGCCGGACAGCGCGAGGACGCCGGAGGTCCCGCGGTACAGGATGCGCGCGCATTCCGCCAAGGAAAGCGCCTGTTTTTTACGTCTCATTTCCCGAAACATAACGATCTCCTCTCGAGCCGCCAAAAAGAAAAGCATCGCTTTTCGTATCTTCCTACGGCCTAATGATACGAACCCGATGCAGAGCGCTTCCCCGGCGGCAAGCAAATCTATAATATTGTGTAGAGTATACCACGCCGGTCGGGTCCTGTCAAGAGCCGGCGGAAAAATTTTTATACGGACGGAAGCTGTATGGCCGCAAAGACAAGCGGCAGTCTTTTCAATTCCTGTCACCGACGCGGCTTTTCTGTTCGACGCTTCCGTTTGTCGTACCGTTCAAACAAAAAAGAAATTGACAATTTCGATTGGCATCTGGTATAATAGCCGCATAGAGTAAGTTGGATGCTATGTGTTCTGCGGCGGCTATTCAAGTTTTCCGCGCTGTGGGCGCGAAAAACTCTGGGGCTGCGCGGCGGTTACAATAGCCGCATAGAGTAAGCTGGATGCTGCGTGTTGTGCGGCGGCTATTCGCGTTTCCGCGCCCGCGGCGCGGAAACGCTGGGAAGCGAGCTATGTGATACTGCGCAGCAGGGACAAACGACGGCCGGGATTCATTTCTGATATTGCTTCGTAAACCGCACGCGGAGAAACACAGCTGCTCCGGCGGCGACCGCAGCGACAGCCGCCACGAGGAACACCGTCCGTCCCGTGCCGCTCTCCTGTGCAGCCGGCGATACAGCCGGCGTATTTTCGGTTCCTTCAGTGGCGCTGCCGCTCTGCTGCGGTGTTTCGCAGGCGCGCAGCGCGGAAAGCGCCTGCG
>OLWB01001328.1_pt1 | contig 23434 bp, 27 predicted proteins | sample 1673331 | NCBI WGS metagenome assembly OLWB01 (sample SAMEA3178943, study PRJEB25190) | human gut metagenome | biome: human gut; feature: human-associated habitat; material: faeces | place: Austria | collected 2013
CATAAGTTGACAGCTGATTTTTCTCAGGAACATCTCCGCAGCCATTCTTGCGGAGCCGCTTAACCCAGTTGTAAAAGGTGCCTGGATTAATGTCATTGTTTAAACACCACTGATAATCAGACAGTCCGCTTTTGCGGCATTCCATGATCAGGCGGTATTGTTCTTCGACTAGTACTCTTGGTGCTCTCATAGCTTTTACCTCATAATAATTAGAGTAAAATGCTAGCATCTAGCAAACATAATTATAGTAAAACACTAGCATTTCCTGATACTTATTATGAGTTAATAATTAAGTTGTTGCAATCCGTCGAATTATTTTGCGCTTACGGTGGATTCGGGACTTTAACCCGTTAGAAACGTGCGCCGCTAGGCGCACCATAAAAAAAGACACCAAAAAATCATTCTATGATTTTTGATGTCTTTCTTTAGATAATAGGTTTCCCTAAAAGGTATATTCTTCCAGCCTTCTGCCAGAACCAAAATCTTAGTGCATATATGACATATTGCATAAAATATAATACATTTTTAAGGTAACACAATATATAGTGCATGTCAATGCCTATATGCTATATTGAAATTGCGGAGTGTAAGAATTGATGAATATTTTGAAAATCATTTAATATCCATCACATATTATATAAAAAGTCCCTTACTAGCGCAATACAACTGCATTTTTGATAGATTAGAGTTTTTCGCTTTAAGTGTACACAAATTTTATATGATACAGTAAATACTTTTATAAAAACACTCTGAATACACTAACAACAGGTAAGAAAACTTGTAGGGCAAACATTAGTCATTGTTCTTATATACATATTCTCATCACTTATCAGCTCTTTGAGTTCAACTTCCGTAATATCGTGAATCGAATTCATTAATACAGCTTCATCTATTTCGTAATACTTTTCCATTTTATTCTTCCCCCTTTGGTAAAAGGTATCCCATTCTTATTGCTTTTTGAACCATTTCTTGGTAATTACTAACGTCTAGTTTTTCGTAAATTACATTTAGATGATTTGCTAAGGTTCGCATAGAAATTCCTAAAATATAAGTTATATCTTTACGACTGTGTCCATGACAATATAATTCTAAGATTTCTCTCTCCTTTTCAGTCAATTCTTCCAGCCAAATTCTTTTAGTTGGAAAAACAGTTTCCCCTTGCATAATCATTTTTATAGTATTTACAAGTTCCTCAATCCCTACTTCTTTACTAATAAATCCATACGCTCCGATTCGTCTCGCCTCGTTTTCATATCCAGGTAGATCAAATCCTGTTAAAAAGCATATCTTCTTTTCAGGATAAACATCCAATATTTTTTTGGCCAAGCTTAGTCCGTCCATATCTCCACCTTTATTTAAATTAATATCTAAAATTAAAATATCATATCTACTTACAATATCTATAATATTATAATTATGCAAATCTGATATGACGTCTATCACCACATTAGTCATATAATTTGACAATGAATTTTTTATTCCTTCGACAATCAATTTATGATCGTCTATTAATAATATTCTCATATATTTCCTCCCAATAATGGTATTTCTACGATTATCAATACAATCCCATTCGCATATTGATTCAGAACTATTTTTCCACCAATATTACGAACATCTTCTTCTAAAGAGTTCGTCCCCCAACCAATTTTATATTCAGCGCCTTTTTCGCAACCATCATTTTTTATACTCAATACGATATCTGACCTTTTGTTCAAATATAATCGAAGTTCGATTAATTCGGCATTACTGTGTTTGAAAGCATTATTTAATAATTCCTTCATTATACGATATATTAAAATATCATAGGGTTTCTCTAAGAAGAAATCTTTATCGCAATAAAAATCTATAATTATATCATTTTTAGAATATCTTTGTTGCATAGATTTAATTAAGTTCTTGTAGTTTTCTTTTAAAGAAATCGATTTTATAATCAAAGGAGAATATGAATCTACGGTATTTCTAATCTTATTTATTAAGCTTAAAATAAATTGCTTGTCGTCAGTGCTCAACATTTTTTCTTGGTTTATGGTAATTCTATTTTTTAAATAAATAATATCTTGAAGTATTTCATCATGTAAAAATTCTGCAAAAAGTTTATCATGCTCTTGTACTTTTTGTAACTGCTTTATATACCAATCAAAATAACTAGAATCATACGGCAGTTCGTAATCTAAATAATGATATTTCTTCTCCAAATTGCACAAAATATGAATCTGTAATGAAATCAAAAAGAATAAAATGCAAACTATGGAACATATTGCCATATACTCTCTATTAAAAAAAATAAAGCAAAATAATAGAGTTATTGCCCAAAATACTATTCTGAAAATAATGCCTACTTCAAATAATAAGTTTTTGAAAGATCCAATAGAGAATTTCAAATCTCGTACGGCAATATATAATAAGAACATCAACATTGTTATAATATATAGATCGTAATCGATATCTCTTAAATAAAATATCGATTTATTTGCGCATACTAAAACTTCTACAAGTAACGTACAAGATAAAACAATCAGCACTTTTATTTTATTTTTTATATGTATGCCATACTTATTTAGCATATTCTTTTTTAGTGGAACTATTAAAACCGGAACTATAAGCATCAATACCATTAAAGCCTGGTACAAGACAAGAAAAACACTATAATTAATTAACCATGTATATATTGTACACAAGAAGAATATATATATGCTTATCTTTAAAATTTTTATTTTCTTGTCCTGATACCCACAAAAAATATAGTTTACAAAAATCCATATCACAACTAATTGCGTAAGAGGAATGAATAATAAATTTTCAAAGTTTGTTTCAAATATCAAAAACCATGTCGTATATAAACATGATAATATAACTTTATGCACCTCTTTATTATTTTCCAAATTATATATTTCCACAACATAGCAAAATGAATTAAGTAAGCTAATTGCGATAATATAAAAATAAAGTATTAAAATATGGTCATACCAAAAAAAAGCATCCAATAAATAAGTAAATTGAATAATTTGATTTATAATTATATAGACCAACCAGTTTTTTGTTAATAATTTATTTGACATTTCAAATCTCCAAGATAAGAACATCAGGGAAATCACATGGAAATAACGTTCTCAATAGTTCATATCCAATACCTGAAAGCCCTAGCATCAATCCATATACTACTACATCTTGTTTGCAACCGCAATACCATTTACCATTTCTAGTTTGATATATACAGAGAAAATGCTTAAGATACTCAAGAGCTTTTTTATCACTTTTTAATTTACTATATTGAATAAAAAAATCAACTGTCCCCATGTTTCCATGACATAAACAATCGCTTGTATTCCATACTTTATTTTTTAGAATCTTTGCACATCGCTCAATTTTCTCGTGATATTTTCCATTATCAAAATTATGCTCTAAGAAAAGATACATTAGTCCCAATCCAGCAATACCATGACACCAACTTATATCGCTATTATATTCATCTACTTTTATATTAGCTTCTAAAATCTGAATTGCATCCACACATTCCTTATTTTTTCTAAGCAAATAAGCTTTTGAAAGAGCAAGAATTATTCCGGCATAGCCATGAGCCATCCCCATATCAACTTTATCTTTTAGTAAATTTGACTTAACTCGATGTATAATAACTTTCGTTATCTTTTCAATAAATTCATAATATGTTGGTTTTTCTAATATGCTGTAAGAACTAATAAAGCCTAATAAAACACCTGATAATCCATCTGCTAAATCCAGTTCCATATTTTCTGGCTCTATTTCATCAATAACCTCATTACACAGTTTTTCAATCTCATCATTGAAATCCCAGCCAAGAATTAAAGATAAAACCGAAAACATATATATTAATGACATTTTGCCGGAAAACAGCGATACTCCCTCGACAGATTTATCAAGTCTATTCCGAATAGTATTCATTATTAAATGTAGATAGTTTAATACTTTTGAATCATTTGTTATTTTATAATATGCAGCAAAGAAAATTGCATTCCCGGGTAATCCAAAATATAGATCCAATTCTTGACGATCAATTCCCCAATTTGGAAATATATTTACTATATTGATCCAGTCAATTGTATTATCATTTTTATTAATAAAGCAATTATTTATCATTTCTTCTATAATTATATGTGTCTTATCTATTATTGTTTGAAATGAGATTATTGAATTGAATTCATAAAGTTCCACGACATTTTTTGTTGGTTTTTGTAAACTAAAAGTTATGCAAAAAAGTTGTTTTTTTAAATCTTCATTTGAAAAACTATTAAGTCTACTATATAAACCATCATTTGATTCACATGTAAATATATGCTCGCCATCGTTAAAAATATGAAATCTCATATCCTTAAGAAAATAAGGTATATCTCCTCTCCTCAAATTCGCTATTTCGCTGTCTATAATTTCATTTGGTATTCTTTCATCGGCTTTTAACATGTTATATAAAGCTTCGCTTTTCTCTATAGAAGCCAAGTACCTAGGATTCTTAAGTAGTAATAACAATTGCTGATATTTATCAGTGTCTCTATAAATTATTCTACTAGTAAAAGATGGACCTATTATATCACGAAACAATTTTTCAATTTCAAGTTTATTTTGAGTAACTACAGAATACTGAAAGGAAAATCCTTCTTTAATTTCTTCAGTATAATCTCGTGGATCTACATACTGTCCCTTATAACGTGCAATATTTTTTACTTTTTTATATTGTATCTCCTCATAAACAAATTGCATTTGATCAGTATATGGATTTTTGATTACTTCCTTCTTTATCTTGATCCCACCTGCCCCACCTGTAATAGCCGCCATATCACATCCTTTTTTTACCATTTTGCTACCTGATAATACTGGTAACATTTGTGTTACTAAAACAGAGTTGAGAATCCATTGATCAATTGCCGTTACACCAGATTTACCATAATCAAACAACGTTTCAAGATCTGTTATATAAGGCATATCTCTATCTATTATTAGGTTTTCCATATGTATGTCTGTCACTCCACACAGGTAAGCCATATTAAGTAAGGCGCCTATACGTTTATATACCTGTTTTATTTCATCAGTATTCTCACATTGAGTTGCATTTATAAATTCCTGCCAACCATGTGTTTGACAATTTAATGTATGAATTCCCCTTAAGTGAACCTTCGATTTTTTGTTCAAATAATCAATTAAGTTATTCCATATAATATCACTTTCCAAGCTCCTCGGTTTATAAATTATCTTACCCTGTTCAAATTCCAAACATAACACAGTCTTACCATGCTGGTGTCGATCAGAATTCATCTCAGTAAGCTTTACACACTCCCCTAAAACTCTAAATTTTTTTCGCAACTCTTCAATATCATTATTTAAGTGCTCTTGAACATCTACACAAAAAGAAAACCTATCTATAATAGCCCGTTCTATCTTGGACTTTAATACTGGAAATCGATCCATTATATAGGCTTGATACTGACTTTTTACTAAAATATCATTAAAATAATCATATCGGTCATATGCGCTATTCCCAATCAGTTCTTGCCTGCATTCATTAATAAGATAAACTAGCGTTTTTGCGGAGATATCAAATATAGCTTCTTTACATGTGTCCACAAAATATTTATAGAAAACAGGTTTTAATCTTGCTTTATAATTCTTTCCTTTTATATTTAATAAGAATTGTGTTTCTACATATTTTTTAAATATGTCCACTGCAAATATCCTCCTAGATAGTATCCTGGTATTTTTTTTGGATAATATAATTAATAAACACAAAAACAAATAGCCATATTAATTCAACTATTAAATATCCTGACAGATTAGGAATGCCGGCTATTGGTGGTTCTTCATTAAAAATCGACAATAGCCCAATAGGAGATAGTTTTTTAGTGCCTGTAATACTATCTAGAATACCTATAATTAATGGAATTATTACTGCAAGAAAATTTACAATTCTGACATTCTTTATTATCAATACAATATCATATAAGAAGAAAATAAAGCTAGTTATCGGAATTATAGTTATAACATATAAAGCAAACGCCTCCGTAATCTTTCTCATACTTAAATCATATGTACCCCAAAATAAAATTCCTATTGTCGTCACACAGATAAAAGAAATTACTATAAACCCCAATACTACAAATGTTGTAAATAGTAACTTTCCAATAAAAAAATTTATCTTATTGACGCCTGTCATAATTATATATTTATAACATCCAGTTTTAAAATCCTCAAAGTAAAGATTAGCCAAAATAATTCCTAACAACATTAAGCTAAATAATGTGCTACCCTGATATAAAACATCTGTACTTGCTATCCATATATATTTCATAGATGTGAAATCTTGTAACAGAGAATTCATTTCATTTTCTGAAGCATTTGAATAAGCAAAAGCTGACGAAAGGGTAAATAATAATATAAAACAAATAAAAATTAGAAATCCTTTCTTTTGTGAAAGCTTATAGAAATCCATTTTGAATATTTTCATCACTACACCTCTTTATTCTTTACTACATATCTCAAGGCAAAAACCAATATAACTGAATAGATTATTACACCCAATATATTCTTTATTAAAAGATTAATATTAGAATATCCCCAAATATAAATTATTGCCGATGTTGGAAATATTCCTCTCATATTAGGAAAGTAATTATCCAGAATATAAAACAATAAAAATAATCCAAGTACTATCCCAACAGTTTTCCCAAATTCCTGATACGTAACTGACACAATAGCAGTAAATAACGCCCAAATTATCAATGGTATACTTACAACTAATAGTAAAATAAACTGCTTCAAATAAGAAACAGTTATTATTTCTTTATTTCCAAGTAAATAAGCAATGGATGTCAATCCCACTCCTAATATGAAGTATAAGAAAAAGATTGTAATTACGGATGTGACAATTTTGGTAATCATCCAATTTTTTCTAGATATTTGAGAGAATATATACTTAATGCATCCGGATTCGAAATCTATGGTCCATATAAAAGCACATACTACAATACACAATATAGGCATAATAAGTGCTGTTTCACCCGATAATACATTATTTACTTCTATATAATCTATAAGTATAGTGTTTTTTATTGTTTTATATGAATTATCATAAATATAAATAAGATTAAGCACTGCAACAGATAAAAAAGCACTCAAAGTTATCATATACATAAATACTTTATTGGTCTTGTGTAATTCTGATCTTATAAAGTTAATTCTCATTGTACTTAATCCTCTCCATAAAGAAATCTTCTAAATCATGTGTTATTTTCTGGATGTCTTTTATATGCATATGATTTTCGACAAATACAGAACTGATATTACCAATATCAGATTTTTGTATTTCTATTACTATTTTATTATTATCCGCTGACTTAATTGCAGCCAAATCATCCAATATTTTAGAAACTCTATGTACATCAATATACTCATCAAATTCTAGCATATATTGTTCTTTATCAGAACTCAATAAAGTTTTGACATTGCCTTCTGTCACAATTTTCCCATTAGATATAATTGCGACACGATTGCACATTTTTTCAATTTGACTCAATATATGTGAAGTTATAATAAAAGTCTTATTTTCCTTCTTCGCCAATTTCAAAATAAGATTTTCGATTTCAACGACGCCTGCCGGATCTAAGCCATTAGTTGGTTCATCTAATATAATAATATCAGGATCATTTAGAAAAGCTCTGGCTATTGATAGTCGCTGCTTCATTCCCATTGAGTAATTTTTTACCTTTTTCTTGTCGTTTACATCTAAGCCTACTAATTTTAAAACGTCACTAACTCTCGTTTTAGGTACATCATATAATTCGGAAAAAATAAATAAATTTCTTTTTGCGTCTAAATACTCATAAAATGCCGGATACTCTATTACAGCTCCAACTTTCTTTGGTGTCTCTAAGTCGTGCATAATACTGCCTTTAACTTTGATTTCACCAAAATCCTTCTTGATGAGTCCTAAAATAATCTTCATTAAGGTAGTCTTTCCAGATCCATTAAGACCTAATAGTCCATATATTTCGCCTTTGGAAATAGATAGTGTAACTCCATCCAAAACTTTTATATTATTAAAACTTTTTTTCACATTATTTATTTCAATTATCTTTTCCATAATTCTTACTTCCTTTAGAACTTAAAATTTTTGAAATGCACATAATAATAATTATAAGCAAGTATCCCCTTATCTCAATTATACCGCCTAATACTCCTCCTCTACTGTTCACACCTAAACTAAAGTTGTAGATTATTTGTATGACTATTGAGATAGAAACAAGCGATACAAATATAACTGATATTATATTATAGATAATATACTCCACTAGCTTTCTTTTCTCTCCGCGTATTATCGAAATGATTTTCTTTCCTGATATTCTACGTAAATTAGGTATTTTTAGTATGTTTGTTAAAATAAAATATCCATCTAAAGGTAAAAATGGAACAAGATTCATTACAATGAGGCCAAGATTATTAAAAGCTATTAATAGCATTATTTCCCGCAGGGTTCCAAACGAAAATGGTAAAAACATTACAGAAACACTAAATATAAATGCATTCATAATAATCCCAGCTGCGTGTACTAATATTCTTTGCTTTCTTGGTAAAGTGTAAATACCGGGAATAGTAATATAAATAATTGGCGTAAATAAATAAATGGATATGGATACCTTTTGGGGTATTAATCTGTAATGTGCAGCTACAATAGCATGAGCCATTTCATGGAGTAATACACATATTGTTGTAATAACGGTTGATATAATTATACTGATGAACACAGAATCGAATAAATTATATACATTCAGCTTTACTATTGATATGCCAAACTTAGGTAAAAGTACAGTAGCTATCAATATTATCGCAACCAAGAATACACAAAATGGAATACTGACAATGTGAGCGCACCGTCTAAATATACAGTTCAATTTATCTCCAATATTAATATCCATAATACTAAAACCATATTTTTGAAATTCGTTTAATATCACTTCCTTTTTATTTGTGTTTTCAATTAGTCCTGCTTGTTCAGCTATATTGAGTAATTTTAAAACATCTATTTCTTTATGATTGTCCTTATAAATCTTAACAATATCGTCAATAGTATGTTCTCCATCGAAAAGCTTATAGACACCAATAATATCATCAACATTTTTTTCTGATGCCATAATAAATCTATCCTTTTTTATACTTCCAACAGTATATGTAGTCTTTTTTTTATCTCGATACAGCTCATATTTTTCAAGGTCTTCAACAATGCGTGGTTTTATGTCAATACGGCTCACTATATCTCCAGCTTTCTATTTTAAGTTCGATAATTCTAATATAACTCTTTCAGTTAATTCTTTTAAAAATTTACACTGTTCACCAGAAGGCACAAATGGGTCATTTGTTTCAAAATAATTGCTCCCCATGCATCCATTACATAACAAATTATTAAAGCAGTTGCTACAAGGCAATTGTTTACACTTATTAAAGGAATATGTGTTCTTTGCTTTTTTTAAACTATTCATGAATTCATCTTTATTCATTTTTGTATTTGCAATATTATGTGCTTCGATGTCTGTCATCATGAAGCATGGATAAACGTTTCCATCAACGTTTACTGAAAAGGTATCAGTACCAGCTCCACAAATTTTGCAATCACCACATTTATGCTGAAGATTGTAAATAATATTTCTTACTTTAAATATAATGTTATTTTTCTTGATATTTTCACTTGATATAGTTTCTAAGAAATCTTCATAATTCGCAAGTGCTAATTCATGTGTTTTTTCTATGCTCACGGGTGCAACATGAACGTTTTCAATATTAAACCTTTTTTTGAAAAAATTTAGCAAATCAACTATTTTAATTCCTTGATCATGATGATATTTTGTATATGTCACTTCTATATTTGGCAAAATATTAGCTTCTTTTTGTATCCGTTCTATATTTTTTGATATAATGCAATAAACTCCTTCGTGATTTTTATTCACACGTAATTTGTCGTTTATTTCACGTGGTCCATCACAACTAATAGTAACCGCTATATTATAGACTGAAAGTATTCGCAATATATCGTCATTTATGATTGTTCCATTAGTAACAATCCCAAATTGTGGCATAATATGTATTTTTTCTGTTTTATATAAGTTTGTTATATACTCGCATACATATTCCATTAGTTGATAATTTAATAAGGGTTCTCCTCCGAAAAATTGTACATATTGAATTTCCTTGAACATATAGATAAACTTATCAATAGCATCTTTCGCTGTTGCACTATCCATTAAACTATCTTTAGAGTGGTAGTTTCCTCCATTCGCATAACAATACTCACATTGCAAATTACAACTATTGCTTATATTTAAAATCAATTTTCTTAAAATAGGATATTCAGTGGCTATAATAGCTAACTGTTCATCGCGCTTCAATACCTTTTTGATGCTTGCTATCTCTTCTGAAGATGTCGAATATCTTCTTTCAATAATAGAGTGATCAATATTTTGTAGCATAGCGTTAATAATTTCATCTGTATGTTCATTTATTCTATAAAACTCTAATCTATTAGTTAAAAACAGTACTCTATCGCTACCATTTCTAATAATGTGAATCATAGTAAATCTCCTTTATTTAAATAGAGCCTCCCCAGATAGGGAGGCACCATTATAGCTTTTCATATTAACATTATGGAATAAGGTTCCTTTTTTAGAACCTTACTCCTGTTGTCAGAAGGTTATCTAGTGGCATCCAAAACCGAACCAGCCGTGCGGGCAATAGATGCCAAAGCTTGGTGTAACTGTTTCTTCCATCAGCTCAACATCTTCCAAATCAACCTTTTCCAGCACAACATTCTGCATTTCCTTTTCATCGGTCTTCATGGTATACGCCTCCTTCTTGAATATGTATTAGTAGTTTTTCACTACATGTTTAAGTATACTTGAGCTATTTTATTTTGTCATGGTACTTTTGTGCACTAATTCTCTAATTATAAAAATAAAGACCATCTCAAATTCCCGTTCTTCCTCATGCTGATTTTCATAATCCAAAGTTGAAATATATTCATTTGCTAAAATACTATTATCTTTTTCATGCATTAAGACAAACATGTTTAGTATTTCAGGCGATTCTGAACCGCCAGGAGTACATTTTCAACGCAATATTCACATATTTTTAATGATTCCTTTTTCCAGATGCACATTTCGGATAAACGGAGCCCCTTTCCCGTATCAGCGGTGTAAGAGGCTCGCACCAGCGGTGCGTTATCCGTTTACTATTACTTGCTAATAGGTTCCATATTTCTCATGTTCTTACCATTCATCTCCAATCGATAGGCTCTGCTAAGCAGGCGTGCAAAGCACGCCTCTGCATAAGTATGATTTTGAAACATATCGTACCAGGTAGATACAGGGAACTGAGAAATGATAAGAATGGATTTATGAGGATCTCGACTGTCGAATACCTCGAATAAATTTCGGCATTTATTCACATCCAGGTTCATCAATCCGAAATCATCAACAACAAGAAGATCGTAGCCTGCGAACAGATTTAACTCTTCTTGGTAAACGTCAAGTTTTTCGGCTTTGGACAACTCATTTATTAACTGGCTGGCCTTCATATACCGAGCTGCCTTGAACTGCCGCAGGGCACAAATACAAAGTGCATTGGCAAGGTAACTTTTTCCAGAACTGGTTTTTCCTGTTATGACAAGATTTTTCCCCTGTTCAATCCATTCACATTTCGAAAGTTCCTCTATGACGTGAACATCAAGCTGCCGTTCCGGATTATAAATTGTTTCATCCAGATCAGCGGCAGGATATTTCAAGGTTGCTTTTTTGATAAAACGATTTAGTTTCTTGGAATAGCGCAGATTCCATTCGGCATCTACGATACGCTATATTTTTTCTCTAAAGGAAAGAAGTTCTGCGTTGGGATCTGCAAACACTTCTTCCAATGCTTTTGCCATTCCAGAGAACCGCATACTTTTGAGCTTGCTGCAGATTTCATAGTCTTCTGTGGAAAGTTGGTTTTTATTTATCATCGATACTCCTCCTCCTAATATTTGAACATTCACTTTTATCACCTTTTCTAATGGTATTCTACTTTATTATACCAAGTCGCTAGTTCGACGACTTGCGCAAGATACATAATTTCGCTACTTTTCCGAAAAAGTAGCATTTTTTGTATTTATGTTGTATTATTTCTATAAGAATTAACTATATAACAGCTTCGTCACATCAAGACTCTTTTATAAATGGTGTAGTAAGCACCTTTCCGATTCATGAAACGATTGATTTTATCAACTTTACCTGGACTTTTCAAGATACTACTGTGATATATCCGGTATGTACTTTGAAGCCTTACTTCGCTTCTATACACTCCTTAATCATTTTGTCTATCAATACACCTTTCTGCAAATAAGTAAGTTCTGCCTCATATTTCACTATCATATACTCAATCCGCCATTGCCCTTGCGCAACTGCATTTTCTAATAAGTTCATATTATCACCTAATTATAGTATACCAACATTTAAATCAAGATCAATCTTTTTGTGTTATAACTATCTATATTGTAGATTATACTTCATTTTCTCCTATTATTCTGTTATAATTAGCCAAATTGGTTTTTAGATTTCCAATATATGTAACCCATGGAATATTTTAATCATCATATTTTCCTTTCCTAGATGGATTCAGAATTCCATCTACAAAATCAACAAGTTGTTCTGGAATAGGTAAGCCAAGTTTTTTTGAATTGTCTAAAATAATGATGCATTCATAGGATATATAAAACCATAATGCGATTGTCCGCAAAGATTCACCACTTTGAATCAAGAAAGTATCGATTGTATTCGCAATGCCTATTAATAAAAATATAGCACATTTATTTGCAATCCAACGCACAATAGACTTTATTGAAAACTGGTATAAAGAAAGAAACCATAAGGCTGACGTTAAACACTCAACAGCAATAAAAATCATCAGAGACAATAATACGTTGTCTAAGCCACCTAAAAACCAAATTAGAATGCCAATAAATCCACCACAATTACTAATATAGGACATATGTATTCTCCTTTCATGTATAAAGTATTTTTGCTTTTACATTTCAAATTATATTTTAGGTCGGATAAAATGTCGTTTACTTGAAGTTGCAGAAAGTTGCAAGAAAGGAGTGATTATATGTTAACGTTTGCAAAGCTTGCAAATGAATTAATTTATGCCACCAAACTCACTAATGAAGATTTAGTTAACATTCTTTTAGCGTGTGTCTATGAACCATTAGATCTAAAAGATAAAAATGGCAATCCATATTATGCCGGAAAAGGTGAGTGCAGTTATTTGCTAAAAGGAAAAAGAGACGTAAAACTTGAAATTCAACGAGGTACTAGTAAAAAAGAAGTAATCGACCATGCAGAAGCATATTTCGAAAGCTTCCTTATTTCTAAAATTCTGCCTTCCCTTCTTGACGATTTTTTAGAAAATATGAGAACGATAATTACATATGATGCTTCTATTTCTGAACCAAAAAAGGAAAAATTGTTATCAATAGCAAATAAGGGAAGCTTGGCCAACTTTTTAGCAAATGTATGTCTTTATGTAATTAGTAGGCCTAATACGTTTCAAGATGAAACAATGTGTACCAATAACCTTCCGGAGCAAAATAAATATTTTAGTGGACGAGTAGATGTATTGGAATATATTGATTCACTTTTTAATAAAGAAAAAAAAGATACTATTAGTATTTGTCAAACCATTTCAGGTCTTGGAGGGATTGGGAAAACACAACTCTCCATTCAGTATGCCTATAATTACCATTACAAATATAAAACTTGCATTTGGTTTGTAGATGCAGAAAGCAGTTCTTCTATTTATAATAGTTTTTCTGTTTTCGTACAGCAATTTAATCTTTTTTTACCAAAGAATTATAATACCAAGGATTTACAAAGAGCCATTAAAGCTTGGTTATCAGAAAATCGTGGCTGGTTAGTAATATTAGATAACCTTGAAAATGTAGATACGATACTACCTTATTTACCTGATAAAATAAACGGACAAATCCTTATAACTACAAGAAATACTCGTCTTGACTATGGAACTCCGTTTCTTCTTAATGTATTTGATTTGAACGAAGCGCTAATTTTCATGAAAAAGAGATTGTCTAATACTAATGAATGCAAAATGGAGTATTACAAGTACAAGGATTTTTCCGAAAAGTCAACTGTGCTGATAAAGCGTCTGGGATATTTACCGCTTGCATTAGAACAAGCAGCGGCATATATTAAAGAAGTTCGCTGTTCTATTTCTGATTATTTAGAATTATTAAACCAATCAAGCGTTGATGCATTTTCAGACAAATACGCATCACCAGAATATTATACAAGTATTGTTACATCAACATGGAATATTTCATTTGCGGCACTTGAAGATAGTTCACAGCAATTATTAAATCTTTGCGCCTATATGGGAGCTGATAATATTCCCGTGAATTTTTTTGCAGAAATGAGGGATCTGCTTCCGGATCCCCTGAAAAATGCTCTATCAAAACAGTTAACATTAAATCGGGTTGTAACAGGGCTTCGAACGTACTCTTTGGCTAGTGGAACGGTTGAATATATCAATATTCATAGGCTTGTTCAGGAAGTAATCAGGAAGCATCTTGAAATTGAAGAAGGAAATAATTCTGGTGTAAACAGATGGCTCCAATTAGATTTTAATATGTTAGAGTCATATCTTCCTACTTCATGTGAGGAAGCTTATGGTGTATCACAATTTATGCCAATAGCTATTCATGCGGAATCTATTGCTGATCATTATTCTATACTTGTCAAAACAAAAAGTCTAAAATTAAAAATAGCAAACTTGTATGATAAAATAGGCGACTGCTATGACGATTGTGGAATTTTTGATAATGCTTTTAGAAATTATACGAGTTCGCTTCATATAAAAGAACTTTATTTAGGAAAAAAGCACTCCGAAACAGCGATACAATATGATAATATTGGTTTATTGTATACAAGAACTGGTGACTATTGGGAAGCAGTCAAATGGCATAAGAAAGCTATCCATATTTTGGAGTCAAGCTTAGGTAAAAAAAGCCTTGATACTGCAACTGCCTATAATAATCTAGGATTGGCTTTAGTAAAAAATGGAGACTATGACAAGGGAATTTCTTGGTATCAAAAATGTATCGACATCGAATTAAAAATATTGGGCGATGACCATATTGAGATTGCTGCAGATTATAATAATATGGGCGAAGCATATCATCAGAAGCACGATGAAGAATCGGCTTTAAAATATTTAAAGCTTGCTCTTGAAATTAAAGAAAAACAGATTGGCTGTATGAATTCAAATATTGCCATTACCTATAATAACCTAGGTAGTGTATATTGGAGACTCAAACAGTATGATAATGCTATAAAATACACCCAAAAATCTCTTAATATTTATAAGAGAATATATGGCGAAAAGCACCCAAATTTTGCTTTAGAAATGGCAAATTTAGCAAGTATATTAGCCGATATGGGTGATTTAGAAAAAGCACGACACGATTATATGATAGCAATTGAAGTAGGAATAAGCAGTCTTGGTTTATCACATCCAGAGACAGCTAAAACAATTGATGGAATGGGGACAACATATCTTTCAGATGGACAAATCAAATTTGCTTTACCATATTTTCTTCTGGCATATAAATTGCTTACTGGCAGTCTTAATCAAAAACATAGTGATGTCATGCTCGTTTATAATCACTTACAAATTGTTCACCAAAAGATGGAGATAATCCAGCCATTCGAAAATTGGTTGTCCATTCAATTAGAAAATTCAATTCAGGAACTGGAAACGGAAATACAGAATAATAATTTTTGTACAAATTTTATTAAAGAATAGCCACCAGAGTAGGTGAGATTATCAGCCAATACAGTTTCTCCTCTTTAAGTAAAGATGCTGTGCGACATTAATCTGCACAGCATCCCTTTTAATCAATCAAATCTTTTTTTGCCGAAGTTCCCGCTTTCCTCCTAGCCTATTTCTTCACAATAATCAATTGAATACAAATTCAAAGGTTTTCTTGATGCCCCACAATAGAAGTTCACTTCTGAACATCTATTATCATATTTGGAGGAATCTGATTTCCATATATCTTCTTGAGTGTTTGATTAAAATAATCAGCAAACCAAACATATTTTTGATGAACATTGGGTATATGATTAGCTGCTAAATTCATTGTAACTAATTTTTTTACTTTCTCAAGATAATTTCTATACGTTTGAATATCATTAAATTCTGTAAACTGTGATAAATAATCCAGAAAAAAGAACCCGTGATCATCTTCATAAAGCAAATCCTTGAGATATTCACACTCTTGTTCTGGTGTATTCGACTCTCCAGGGTATCTTATTCCCATTTCTATTGTCTCTAGATCTATAACAATACGTGGGAATACAGCTGTTTCTTCTTACATTTTGTATGCCTTAATCATTGCCGGTCCAAAACATATCTTTTTATCATGATACATCTGTCCGTATGCGATACCACCTCTAACAAAGATATTTGCGCTTAGTAAATCATTACATAGTAAACGTCAAACCACCCGCCTTGGATAACTAGCATTTTTGTGAGGCACTCTAAAAAACACGAAAAAACTAATAGTTTTTTAGAGGAGGTAAACTATCATGGATTCACTCACCCATAATGTAAGGCGTGCTAACTGGTTAAATATTATAAATCAATGTCAGGAACGACCTGCAAACGTAACCGTCCGACAATGGCTGAAAGACAACGATATCAACGAGAAATCTTATTATTACTGGCTGCGCAAGTTTCGTAAGGAATTATACGACCAGATGCAGATTCCTGCGGTTACTGAAAACCCTACAGAAATTTCTTTTTTTGAGCTCGCTGCTCCGGCATCGGAGAAAGTTGCTTCAATACATGAGTCAACGAATTCAACCACGACTGCGATTATCCGACATGGAGCTGTCACTTTGGAAATATCGAACGATATTTCAGAGGATGTGCTAAGCCTGCTCCTAGGAGGTAATCCATGCTTGAGAACGTTGCTAAAATCACTCGTGTCGTACTTGCATGTGGGACGGTAGATCTGCGCAAAGGCATTGATGGTCTCTCGATGATCATTGGCGATAAGTATAAGCAAAATCCGTTTGAAAAAGGAACTCTGTTCCTATTCTGTGGGAGACGTTCCGACAGAATCAAAGGTCTCCTATGGATGGGCGATGGATTCCTTCTGTTGTATAAACGGATTGAAGCCGGTTCATTATCGTGGCCAAGAACTACGGAAGAAGCTGCGGATCTCACCGAAGAACAATTCAATTGCCTAATGCTTGGTTTAAATCCTCTTGATCCTAAAATAAAGGATGTAACACCGCAAAAGCCTTTTTGAGTTTGTGCAAAACAGAGATTTTTAAAAGACACTTATGGCAGTACAAAAACTATAATGTAGTACAGTTTATAAGCCTTCTTCGCAGCCACCGTGGCGGTCAGAAGAGGCTTGAAACAAACATTTTGAACCTTGAAAACTCTATATTTCCTTGCTTTTATTGACAGTATACAGCCTTACATCAATAGGCATAATGACGAAGAACCAGCACATAAGAATTCGCTAATCCTACACATTTCTGCTATAATAAAAGCAGTTTGAAGGAGCAAAGCAATGGCACAGAAACATACTTTGGAAGAACTGAATAATTGCAGTCGTGAAGAACTGATCACCATTGTTCTTATGATGCAGGGGCAGCTCGATACTTTAAATGACAACATCGAGAAGCTCATAGAACAGGTTCGCATTGCCAATAATTACAGATTTGGCAAACATACAGAGACCTTGAAATCGATCGAAGGTCAGCTCTCATTTTTTGATGAAGCGGAAGCTGCCTGTGATAAGCCTTTCGGGGAGCCTTCTGCTGAAGAGGTCCTTCCAGCAAAGCATAGAGCGAAGAAAAAGGGACAACGGGATCTTGATCTGAAAGATTTTCCGGAAGAGATACTTCCACCGTACAGTGTTTCCGAAGAACAACTTGATGCTTTTTATGGGAAAGGCAACTGGCGTCGTATGCCGGATGAAACATACAAAAGGCTCCGCCATGAACCAGAATCATGGACTGTTGAAATTCATACCGTCGAGGTATATGTAGGAACCGACGGTGATCATCAGGACGAATTCCTGCGTGGAAACAGACCAAAAGATCTGCTTCGCAACAGCATTGTGACATCATCATTACTGGCATCTATACTGAATGTAAAATATGTGAATTCATCAGCATTACACCGGATTGAACAGGAATTCCAACGTAATGGTGTGAATATATCCCGACAGACAATGTCTAACTGGATTGTTAAATGCTCCCAAATGTATTTCACTCCCTTTGTTGAACGGATGAAACAGGAACTTCTGTCACTACATGTCACGCAGTCTGATGAAACACCAACGCAGGTGATAGCAGACAGCGACCACCCTAACAGCAAGTGTTATATGTGGGTGCACCGTTCTGGAGAGTTTTATACCAGGCGTCCAATCGTGATATATGAATACCAGAAAGGTCGCGATCATCAAAAACCTCTGGATTTTTACAAAGATTATAAAGGAATCCTTGTAACGGATAGTTTGCAGCAATACCATTTGGTTGACAAAAAGCTTGCATATGTAACAAACGCAAACTGTTGGGCTCATGCAAGGCGTGATTTTGCGGATGCGGTTAAGGCTGCAGAAAAAAAGAGCCATCGTCTGTAAGACAATCGGTTGCATACCAGGCTTTGCAGAAGATCGCCGAATTTTATAATGCTGATACTGAGTTAAAAGGACTCTCATCAAAGGAACGTCTTCAAAAACGGCAGGAAGTGATCAAGCCGATGGTTGAAGAATTCTTTGCGTGGGTAAAACAGCAGGTAAGCGATTGTACAGTACCTCCAAAATCAAAACCAGGACAGGGACTTAATTTCGTAATCAATCAGGAAAAATACTTACGGATATTTCCGAAGATGGCAATATGCCTATCGACAATTCAGCTTCGGAGAGAGCTATACGAACCTTTTGTTTGGACAAGAAAAACTGGATGTTCCACAATACTGCAAAAGGAGCGTCTTCCAGTGCAATGGTATATAGTATTTCTGAAACCGCAAAGCTGAATCAGCTGCGACCGTATTATTACTTTAAATATATCCTTACAGAGTTGCCGAAACTCTGTGATGAAAGAGGAAATATAGATCCTATAAAATTGGATTATCTCATGCCATGGTCAGATAGCCTTCCGGATAAATGCCGGAAACCACTCCGCTCATAATAGGCGGCGTTGATTTTAACGACCTGCGTATGATTTGACGTTTACAAATAAACGATTACAATCCCGTCACTTATTTTGATATGGAAGATTAAAAAATATTTCGTTGCAAAACAGATCAGGCTGGTCAAAAGACCTGCCTGTGTTATCTATTCATGGTTCGATTTAAGAAGCCCCTACGGAATGCCCCTAAAAAACTCATAGATTTTTAGTTGTCGTCCCCATTAATTGCCCCTAAAAAACTTTGGGAAACCCCACTAAACTTTGGAGACCCATTATATAACGTGGCTAAGTATAACAAGCATAATTCTATATCTATTCGCTTGATAAATGGTTTAAAAATATACTCATCCATATTGAACTTTACATTGTTGATGATTTTTTTATTATCGCTACTAACAAATCTTTTGTTATATGTTGTAATTGATAATACAGCTTTTATCAACTCTTGTTTTTCTTCTTTGACAACAATTCTATAACAAGCAATTGAACCTTTTAATTCATCATTCTCATTTATGCGATCTTCTCCATCTCTAATGTAACTATCCAGTTTTCTTGCTTGTTCCTTACTATTATAAAACAAAAATGGCTCTTTTGAACTTAACACTTTAGAAAAAGTCGACTTTTCATCCATTAATTCATCAATAGTTAATCCTTTTTCTGGAGAGAGACTGTCCGCTTGTCTCCATACATTATTTTCCATCGGAAAATTATAGTATAGGCTTATGTATAATTCATCTGAATTTATACTATATTCTTTCTGATACAATAATTTACACAAGCAATTATTCATTTTATCTAAAATGTGTTTCAATTGCTCACACGGGTTACTTACTATTTGCGGAATATCTACTATTTGCCCATTTTTTATTTTCCACAATCGTTTCTTTAATGTAATATATTTATTATCACATATTTTATTTGTTTCTATATCCACATTTTCTAAAACAACCAATTTTCTTTTATCTTTGTCATTATTGAGTTTACTGTATTCATAATATCTTTGTGCCATTGCCAATAAACACGAAAATCCAACCACTAAGATTGTAAGAATCGCCCCCAAAAAGGTAAACTGTCTCTTCCCACTCGCATCTGTAACTATGAAATGTAGCTTTTCGCCCCAAAAACTCAATATTAACGAAAACCATATACTAGAAGTAGACATCAAAACAGATACAATCAACCATTTCTTTTGTACCCATTCGTGTAATCTAATAAGTAATTTTTTTAAACATTTGATCATATTCATCTATCGCTTTACAACTTGCTGATTCCCAAAACGCATATACTTTCTTTAGGTATCTTTGTCTCCTTTTTATATTTTTGCGACCCTAAAATATTGTCAAATACAACTCTTAATGTTAATATTCTTTTTATCATTATAAATACCTGTCCAATCCTTTTCCATATTTGTTTTAACATTATAACTCCTTTTTACAATATAGTAAACCGCCTTTTTTAATTTATTCATACCAAATCGGTTTTATTCTTTATTTGTTTTCAAAACATGCTTCTATAAGGCATACCGGATAACCTAATATCCAATATGCCCTAGATTTTATCTTTCCTCATGCGGACTATAAAAAAGCACCTCATACTTAATCAATGCGTCAAATAATTGCTCTGGTAACTTATCTCTGTATCTTACTGTCAATATTCTAATCTCTGATTCCTTGAATAGCATATATTCTTGAAATGCTTCTTCTGCTTTGTCCCAGTAATGTAATATAACCTGTTTGTCATGTCCGAATGGTGTAATCCTTGCATAATATTTATCCTTTGTAGCATTATAGGCAACACCAATCGGATAACCGCTGACATTTACATACTTATTGAAATTCCTACGCTTTGTAGCACTTGCCAGTGCAGAATTGATTATCTCCGGCAAGAGGCAGCACTTATCTGGCGCATACTCTTTATTACCACAACACAATAAATCCTTTCCTCATATACCAACTCATTCAATGCAACAAGCATTGCTTTAATATCCTTTTTGTATAAGCCTGTCTTTTCAGACAACTTATCTATTACATCTTTTTTATATAGAATCATTTGCTCCTCCTTTCCTACACTCTGACTATATATCCTTGACTTCTCAAATAAGCAACTGCATCTCTTACTAACGCTCCATTATCTACAGTATTTGCCATTGTAACATCCCATACATGAGGTGTATTAGTTCCAAGATTCTTTCCACCATGCAGACCTTCATTCGCCCATGTTGTAGCCTGTTCACCAGATACACCATAGTAATTGCTCATATAATCTGTATCAATATAAACCGATGCTACCGCTTTACCTCTGACAATTCTTGCGTCAACTTTAAATCCTGACCTTAAAAAGTCATATTGTCTGCGATAAAATACTGGATCATATGAATCATAATATCTTTGCAGAAAGAAGTTCAAAGTCTCATATACTCGTTGTGCCATGCCATCTACCATTTTCTTTAGAGTTGGTTGTAATGCAATAGCCAAATCATTCATATTATTTATTACCTTTGTCATGTTTCACACTTCCTCATCTGCTACCACAACTGTTATGTTCTCTGCCCTATCTCCTTTACTATTGTGGTTTGGAGTAAAGAATACGCAATATCCTTTTGCTATGTACTCTCCATACAAATCTGATTTATGAAAAAAATAAGACTTTTTTATTCTGTCCTCGAATAAATCCATAACCTTTGTCATTAAAATATCGTGTTACTGTTCCAAACATTCATTGTCCTCCTGTCGTTTTTTCAAATGAAATCACCGTTTCAAATTCAAGTCATATAATGGCTCTTTGACTCTCTCTGTGGCTCATATAAGCGTTTTAAAGCCATTAGTGTGAATTTCTCTGTGTCTATGTAATTTAAGGCACTAAAATAAGCAACATGCTCATAATAAATACAAGTATGTTGACTTATTTAGATGTCTAAATAGCCATTGCAATATAAATTTTTCGTTCTTTTTTGACGCCAATTTTGACCACAATTTAATTGATTTTAAATGTTTTTAAATGGTCTAAAACAACATTTTTGACATTTGCATAAAAAAAGAAATGCCGAAAACATAGTATTTTCAAGCATTCTTTTTAGTGGACTAGACGGGAGTCGAACCCGTGTCCGAAATACAATTCCCTGTCCTTCTACGAGTGTAGTTTATTATTTAACATTCCCTCTGCCACACGATAACAAACAACCTTGTGGTTTCAGTAGCTTCATGATACGCCCGATGGCTCAAAGCTTTGCCAACGTCGTTTCTCACATAGTCGAAGCCTGGGTCCTAAAGTGTGAGTGCTCTAGGTCAGACTGCTGCCATTAGGCAGCGTATGCTAAATTATCTTCAGCGTTTAATTTTAATTTGGCCATTTAATGCATCGCCATACGACTCGCTTCTCCAGCTGCATGTACCCCGTCGAAACCTTTACTAGCCCATATTCAATTTTTTTGCGGGGTACATGCAGCTGCGCTCCATGTTCTCCGCTCCGCTTCGGTCCGCCCAAAGCCAAGGTCCACTGGACCTTGTGGGCCCCGTCGAAACCTTTACTAGCCCATATTCATTTTTTGCTAACCAAGATTTCTGATTTTGAAATCTCTCTGTGCCTCTCGCTTTTGATCCTTCTTGGCTATGTCTGCTCTCTTATCATAAAGCTTCTTACCTTTGGCAAGTGCTATCTCTACTTTGACCAGACTCCCCTTAAAGTATACCTCCACCGGCACAATTGTGAAACCCTTTTCCTTCATCTTTGATGAAAGCTTCTCGATTTCCTTCTTGTGGAGCAAAAGCTTTTTAGGTCTGAGTGGATCCTTGTTGAAGATATTTCCCTTCTCATATGGTGTGATATGCATGCCATACAGGATAATCTCACCGTTCTCAATACGGATGAACGACTCCTTTATGCTGCCCTTTCCCATTCGAAGTGACTTCACCTCAGTTCCTGCAAGTGAAATACCGGCTTCGTATTTCTCAAGCAAAAAGTAATCGTGATAGACCTTTTTGTTGTTGGCTATTAATTTCTTTGGTTCCTTAGCCATGTCGGTATCTCCTTTCCTCAAACTGCTTTACAATACTAACACATTTTTTTACAATTGCCAATATCTAAAACGCAAATTATTGTAAACCCAAAAATGAAATTTTAAATTCCACCACCACATTTGGTGGTGGAATTTACTCCCG
>OLWB01001332.1_pt1 | contig 23397 bp, 11 predicted proteins | sample 1673331 | NCBI WGS metagenome assembly OLWB01 (sample SAMEA3178943, study PRJEB25190) | human gut metagenome | biome: human gut; feature: human-associated habitat; material: faeces | place: Austria | collected 2013
AGCTTGAGGCGGAACATGCAAGACTGGAAGCAAAGCTTGCTGCCCGCGAACAGGAACAGGCGCAGGTCATTACCAGCCTCACGCTGCAAAATGAGTGGCTGCTGGAGCAGCTGAAGCTGTCCAAAAAGAAGCTGTTCGGCCGTTCTTCGGAGCAGGCGGAGCAGATGGTCATGGAGCAGCTGAGCTTTACTTACAACGAAGCGGAAGCCTATGCCTCTGGAACTAAAGCCGCCGCTGAGAAGCCTGTTGAGGTGCGGGCGCATGCGCGCAAGCGGCAGTCCGGCAATGTGCTGGATGTCGTTCCGGAGGGGGCTCGCACTGAGGTGGTGGAGCACCGTCTGCCGGAGAACGAACGGATCTGCTCTGCCTGAGGCAGCGAATTGGTTGAGATCGGCAAAGAGGTTCGCAGAACACTGCAGATGAAGCCGGCGGAGTTCTGGGTTCGCGAGGACGTATACTACACCTACGCCTGCAAGAACTGCGAGCAGGAGACCGGCGAGGCCAACATTGTAAAGGCAGCGAAAGAGCCTGCGCTGCTGTCTGGCAGCTTTGCCTCTGCGGAGGCAGTGGCGTATCTGGCAGCACAGAAATTCGTCATGCACTCGCCGCTGTACCGGCTGGAACAGGAATTCAACCGTCAGGGCTTGAAGCTGTCCCGGCAGACCATGGCCAACTGGCTGCTGAACGTCTCGGAGAAATGGCTGCAGCCGGTCTACGATGCGCTGCATAAACGGCTTTGCAGGGAGCCGGTGCTGCACGCGGATGAGACAACGCTGCAGGTGCTGAAGGAGCCGGGGCGCTCCTCCACCAGCAAGTCCTACATGTGGCTGTATCGCACCAGCGGCTGCGCGAAACAGGCCATTGTGCTGTATGAGTACCAGCCCACGAGAAAAGCGGAGCACGCCGAGCGTTTCCTGCAAGGCTTCTCAGGCTAGCTGTACGCGGACGGCTACCAGGGATACCACAGACTGCCGGGCAGCATTCGCGTGGTGGGCTGTTGGGCACATGCGCGGCGAAAATTTGACGAGGCTCTGCAAACGCTGCCCAAGGAGATGCAGAAGGACGCTCCGGCAGCGATTGGCGAATGCTATTGCTCCCGGCTTTTCAAGCTGGAGCAGGCGTTGGCGGAGCTGACACCGGAGGAGCGGCATAAAAAGCGGCTGGAGCAGGAGAAACCTGTTTTAGACGAGTTGTTGTCATGGGCAAATGAGATGCAGGCGAAGACCGCGCCGAAATCCGCGCTGGGAAAGGCTATCTATTACCTGTTGGAGCAGTGGCCGTATCTGACGAGGTATCTGGAGGATGGCCGACTGGAGCTGAGCAACAACCGTGCCGAGCGCAGCATTAAGCCCTTTGTGATGGGCAGAAAGAGCTGGCTGTTTGCCAATACAACCGGTGGTGCGCAGGCCAGTGCTGTGATCTACAGCCTGATTGAAACGGCGAAGGAGAACGGCCTTGATCCGTACCGCTATCTGCTGTGGGTTCTGCATCACGCGCCGCAACTGAGCAAAACTGATGATGCATGGGCCGAAAAGCTGCTTCCCGCAAATGCCTCGGAAGAATGCTATGTGCTGCAAAATAATTGACCGCCATCTTGGTGAGCAACAGTTCTCCTTGAGATGGCGGCCTTTTATACGCGGGTAGGTTTAACGCTTACGATTTTTCAATATTCGGTGGCAGGTATGCTGCAGAAGATTAACGGTATATCGCCAGCCCTTCGTCGGCATGAAAAACTATAACTGGTAAAAAACGGAAAAAACACATAAAATCAAACCGAGAGGACAACACTTTAAAAAATTTTTCCCAAAATTTCGAATTATTCCCTTGCAATTCCATTTTTGAGGTGTATAATACACTGTAGATATATGTAAGTACAGACTGCAGTAAAATTACCAAGCCCTATGGGGGGCAATCTCTTTTTGCATTTAAACCGGCGTTGGATAAAGAGTGTTCAGTTTTGAAAAATGAAGCCCAATAAAAACAAAGGAGAAGAAATGATGCGAAGAAGAATGCTAACGGGTTTGCTTGCATTGTGCATGGTGGTTTCTTTGATCCCTATGCAGGTGCTGGCTGTGGATACCAAGGCGGAGGGAGGCCTTGGAACACTGGGGATTCAGCAAATATCAGAGAAAAAATATGCTGTCACACCCGATGTGACAGAGTATGAATGGATCTTAAATAATGCATCGCTGACACAGCAGATGATGGGGCATGTGATGGAGATCAAGGTCGGCGAGGACTCCACGGCCTCTGTGGCAGTGGGCTACGGTGACGATGACATTGACACCATTAAAACCGGCAGAAACTGGTCCATGACGGAGACGACCAAGCAGGCGCAGAGCATGCAGACCCGCCGCAACACCAATGTTGTGGGCGCGATCAATGCCGGCGGCTACGACATGAGCAATGGCCGCCCCAGCGGTGCTTTCATCATGAGCGGCACCGTGATCAATGAGCCGACCGGCACCACGTTCTGGATCGACGGCAGCGGCGCGGCGCATATCACCAGCGCGCAGGAGTGTAAGGATGCCCTTGCTGTCGGCAATGTCCGGGAGGCTGTTGCCAGCTTTGGCGATATTTTTGAAAACGGACACGCCCGCAGCGGACTGGACAACACCACCCGCGCGTCCCGCACGGCTATCGGCATCAAGGCGGACGGTACCGTGGTAATGCTGATGGTGGATGGCCGCCAGGCACCCTATTCTGTGGGTATGACTATGGCGGAGGTCGGCGCGGCCATGGAAGCGCTGGGCTGCGCACAGGCGGTCAACCTGGATGGCGGCGGCTCCTCTACTTTTGCTACCCAGCGTGAGGGTGAGTCGGAAAACAATACATCGGCTGGCCTGACCCTGCGCTGCCGCCCCTCCGACGGCTATGAGCGCAAGGTATCCAACACCATTATGGTGCTTTCCAATGCGGAGCCCACGGGCAAGTTCGACCACGCGGTGCTGACGCCCAATAACGAAGTCTACACCCCCGGCAGCGCGGTGCAGTTTAGCGCAGCTGGCGTAGATGCGGCCGGCAGCAGTGCAGATGTTCCCGAGGACGCTGTCTGGACGGTTCTCTCTGGCAACGGAAGGATTGATGCCAATGGACTTTACACGGCAGCCGATACCTGTGGCAAAGTTACTGTGGGCCTGAAATCCGCTGGAAAAATTGTTGGCCAGACCAGCATTCAGGTTCAGTGGCCGGACAAGCTGGACTTTACCAACAGCAGCGTTTCCATCGATTTCGGCGAGACCAGCGACCTGACCTTCAAGCCCACATGGCAGGGCCGTGAGGTCAAATATAAGGATGGGGACTTTGAGTGGACGCTGGACGAGAGCAAGCCCATCAGCTATAAGTATAATTTACAAGTTGAAAGCTACTTTTATCCGGGATGGGTGCCCAGTGGTACTTCCCGCTGGAAAGATGTATACATGTCTATTACAGGCAGTGGGAAGGGTGTAGGAACATTTGACAATGGTACGCTGGCCCTGTATACGACCAGATACGATGAGGAGGTTCATCCTAACGTCCTTGAGGATGGTACGATCCAAATTATCGCTAACCTCACCCATACATCCTCGACGATTCTGAATACCGACGGTACAGTTTTTAAGGATAATATTACCGAGGATGTGGTGCCGCATGAGGAAGCACCAAGAACTGCGGGAACAAAGGGCATTCAGGATCAGGTGGCTCAATTCACAGTCGGTAAATTCACGGGCAATCGCTTTGCCGCGGATCAGAACAACTCCCTGCGGGCGACTGCAAAAGTTTCGTTGTCCAATAATTCTGCTGTGACTGGTGAGGTTGAACTGGTCGTAGGATTGGAACCGTTGGTGCTCATGGACTTTGAGGATAAGAGCGGCGCCAATTGGAACACTTATATTACAAACAAGTCTAACGGCGGTGACGGTGATGATACTGCCTCTGGTCAATTGTCGAATGAGCATGTTCAGCAGTACGGCCTTTGGGTGCGGACTGCTACTAATGCCGCTGTCGACTTTAGTGGGTCTGGCGTAGTCAGTGCAGAACAGGATGGCCGCGTTCGCTTTGGCGAAAAAGCCTTTAAACTTTGCTTTGATTTTAAAAATGTAGGTACAACTGCAGTCGGAGCGGCGGATGCTGGATTTTCCTGCGATCTATATGTGAATACTGTGCAGCCTACCAAGATTGGTATGTGGGTCAATGTTCCGGAAGATTTGAAACATTGCCCCTATCTTCTGAAGGCGATTATGGCAGGCGGTGTGACTGGTACAACAGAAGCAAAAACCGATGGCGGCTATAATATACTGAACGCCGATGGTAGCTTTACTTACGTTGGGTGCGGCGAAAATGGACAAAAAGGCCAGATTCCCAAAGGAACGACAATGTATACCCAGTATTATGGCAAGGATACCGATGCTGAGGGAAATGAAGTTGTGCTGACTACTTTGGGCGATATGGCCGGTAAAGGCTGGATTTGGGTGGAGGCTGATATTTCTTCCATGCAAATGCCCATCGATGTATACCGCGCTTATACCTTCCGTGTAGTCAAGACAGCGACGGTGTCCGCAAAGATCACGGGCAATATCTTGGTGGATAATGTCCAGTTCATTTACGGTACCAACACCAACGACGTTACCCGACCAGTGCTGGAATCCGTTACGGAGACGGGCAGCGGCACGGTGCTGGCCGGAGACAGCTCTACTGTGCTGAGCAGCGGTAACCTCACCTTCTCGGCGGTGTATTCTGACAGTGAGCTCACCGACAAGTATGCCACCGGTATCGATCAGAGCGGAATCCGCGTGCTTTTGGACGGCACGGACTACACCGAACAGCTGGAGATCAACGAAGGCTCGCTCTACCTTAAGGGCGTGAACCTCCGTAATGGTTCTCACACTCTCTCAATTCGGCTCAAGGACTTCTACGGCAATGTGACCGAAGAGACGCGTACCTTCCGGGTGGAGGATGCGCAGGGGAAGAGATCGGCCATCGATGTGCTGCCCCAACCGGAGGCGCCGCAGATTGGCAAGGAATACGCCCTCTCCATCGTGAACAACACGGGAGAGCCTGTGACCAAGGCCGAGATCACCGTAGATTTCAGCACCATGGGCAACGCCGCCAAGTATCTGAATGGCGCGACCGTGGAAAGCTCCGATGATTATCTGCTGACACTTGAAAAGACAGATAAACAGGCAAAAATCACGATCACGCGGAAGCCGGCACAGCGGTCACTGCTGGCACGGCTCTTCGGAGCGGAAACCGCAGCTGAATATGACTATGTGTCTGAGCTGGGATACCTTATCATCAACATCCCCGCGGACGTCGCGGAGGGGGACACGCTGCGATACACCGTCACAAAGGGCACCTATACCATTGACGACAGAACGGAGAGCGGCAGGACCTATACCTTCTCCGGTACGGAGCAGGAGATCAAACTGACGGCCGGTTATCATCTCAGCTGCGAATGGGCTATTGTCGGTATGTCCACGGAGTTGACTGTGACAGACGCAGACGGCAATGCCGTCTCCCGCGCAAATATCTATCAGGTAAATAAAGATTCTAATGAGGCTACCAAGCTGGGCAAAACAAATATGAAGGGGAAGCTGACCCGTACCTTTGATACGGCGGGAGAGTATACCTTCTATGCGGAAAAGGCCAACAGCGGGCGTTCTTGGAATCAGCGGGTGATCGTCTGTGAGCGGACGGCGGAGAACGAGGGCAAACCCTTTGGCATCATGACCAATGGCGTATCTGAGCCAAATGTTAAGAGCATAACTTGGCTTACCCAGATTGATGGTTCTGCAGCAAAGGCTTTCGTGAAATATTCTACCGCAAATGACTTGACCACTCCTGTCACGGTGGAGGGGAACTCTACCATTCAGACCTTCGTACAGAGTAGCCGCGGCGATGCCCTGCGCAGCAATAAGGTGCGGCTCACCGACCTGAAGCCCGGAATCACCTACTACTATCAGGTGGGTGACGGGGAGACATGGTCTGATACGCAGAGCTTTAAGATGCCTGCGGCAGGGGCTGAGTCGACCAACTTCTTTATCCTCGGCGATATTCAATCCTCGGATACTGCCAACCTGAGCCGTGTCCTTAATGATCTGGCAAGTGGCGAAACGGTCTATGATTTTGCTATCCAGACCGGCGATGCTATTGACAATGTAACGGAGTATGTTAAAAACTGGCGCCCGTTCCTAAACACGGTCAACAGCAAGACTCTCAGCGGTGTGGACATGATCCATGTTATGGGCAACCACGAGTATTACGGCGACGCAGATGGTGAAATTAGTAACGCGATCTATGATTTGCCTGTCAGTACCCAGAATAGCTGGTACAAGATGGAGTATGGTAAGGTTTGTGTTGTTGCTATTAACAACGGAACGAAACTGGCGGAGACCCTTGCCGATATTGCCGAAAACCTGACCACTGACTGCATCTGGAAAGTTCTTGTAGCCCATGAGCCGATTTATGGCACAAAGTCTGTTTCTGCAACGCCGGAGATTATCGCTTCTATTGAAAAGGCGGGCTTCGACTTCGTATTCGGCGGTGATGATCACGCTTATGCGCGGACTTATCCCATGATCGGAGGCATAGCGCAGGATGAAAATAGCCGCGGCGGTGTCGTGTACTATGTCTGCGGTGACCTCAGTGGCAAGAGCAATGAGTTCCATGAGCGCGAGGAGTATGTAGAAGCGATCCCGCACAACGATTATATCGGTATGTACCTGACGGTGAAGGCCACGGAGGAGACCTTCACGGTGAAGGCTGTCAAGTATGATGGCACGGAGCTGGATTCTTACACTGAGATGCGCACCGACTGCGAGCTGGGCAAGCACAAGGTGGATGCCGCCAGCAAGTACGATATGTCCGAGGGGACGATTACCTGTACGGCCTGCGGCGAGGCATTGGAGCCCACGGGCGAGTATGCATTCAGCGGCCTGCTGTCTACCACGGACGGCAAGCAGGTGATCCTTGCAAATGGCAGCGTCAAGAAGAACGAGTTCTCCTCGGTGGGATCGGACAGATATCACTCCTGCGCGGATGGCTATGCCTATGTGACGGCGGCGAGCGACAGCCGTACCTGCGTGACCGGCGGCTATATCACCTATACCTGCCCGGGCTGCAAAGCGACGGATAAATCGGATTTCCAACGGCCTGTGGATCACAAATGGGATGACAATCACATCTGCACTGTATGCCATACGAAGGGTATTGATATAAACAGTGAGGAAGTCGTCTTTATGCTGGGAACACCTGAGAACCCTCGCGACCTTACCTCGATACCCAGTTACTACTATAGTGGCAGTGGAGTTCGTCCCGGCAGCTTTGCCAAGCGCGGAGACTATGTTCTGACGCAGAATAACGACGCCAATCTTATTAATGGCAGAATCCCGGATCTCTATGTGCAATGGCCTGACAGCAAAAATGTGGGCAAGGCTGAGATTAAGTGCGAGGGTCGCGGTGATTACTACGGAAGTAAAACCTTGAGTTACATTATTGTCCCCAACGATGTAAAGAATCTCAAATGCGAGACTTCCACAGAAACAACGCTGACACTAAGTTGGTCTGCGGCCTTGGGTGCGGAGTATTACGAGGTATTCCGGTGCAGCGAGGACAACAGCAGCAGACAGTCCGTGGGAACCACTGCGGAGACGACCTTTACAGTGACCGGTCTGACTGCGGATAGGGGCTACTACTTTGTGGCGGCAGGCCGCACGAAAGTTCCTACGGAAAACAACAAGGTCTACAATAGTGCTAAGTGGTCGAATGTTCTCTATGCGCAGACGGATCCCGCACCGGCAGATGTCACCTCTGTGGCGGCTACCGTAGACGGCCATCAGATCACCCTTACAGAGAAGGACGGCGCCAAGTATCTCTTCCTGCCTGCCTCTGCGGATCTGACGAAGCTCTCCCTGACCGTTACCACGACACCCGAAAGCGATAAGGTACTCCTTACTGGCGATAAGGGAACAGCTTACTTGCAAGGCACCGTGGATCTCACCGCTGTTGCGGCAGCCAATGCAGACGGCTATCGGGAGATCACCGCTGCCGTCGGTAAGGGCGCCGATACGCTGACCTTCCGCGTGATGCAGGCTTCTGCCATTCCCACCATGTATCTGACCAGCAGCGGCGCTGCGCAGGGACGCGATTGGGTAGATGCAAGTAAGAGCAATGCTGCGACCGGCACCATGAATCTGATCGGCACTGATGGCGTGCCTGTTTACTCCGGAGAGCTTAAGCAGATTAAGGCGCGGGGCAATTCCACGTTTACCTATGCCGAGAAGAAGTCCTATCAGATCAAGCTGGCAGGCGTCGGCGATCTGCTGGGAACGGGTGAGCAGGTCAAGACGTGGGTGCTGCTGGCCAGCTACTTCGATGCGACGCAGATGCATGACAAGATGGTCAAGGATCTGGCGGCTGAGCTGGGGCTTGCGTATACCGCAAGCTGCGATTGGGTCAACCTCTACTATGATGGGGAGTATCGCGGTGTCTACCTCCTCAGCGAGAAGAACTCTGTTGGCGCAGCTTCTGTGGCCATCACGGACATGGAGCAGGCGTATGAACAGCTCAATGGAGGCTACGGTGCCGATATGACCACCGCTCAGGCGGAGAATAGCTACGGTCAGCAGTACCAGTACACCAAGGATCTGACGGAGCCTGAGAACATCACGGGTGGCTACCTTATCGAGCTGAACCACAATATGTGGGATGAGGCCAGTGGCTTCAAGACCCGCCAGGGCGTTGCCTTCAATGTCAAGAGCCCCGAGTGGTGCGGCAATGCAGCTATGAAGTACATCAGCGAGTACTATCAGGCTTTTGAGGACGCCGTTTACGCCACGGATGATACCGGCGCGTACACGGGCTATAATGCCTCTACCGGGAAGTATTTCTATGACTATGTGGACATGGATTCGCTGGTCAAGGTATTCCTTCTGCAGGAACTGTCGCTAAACTGTGACGGATTTATTTCCTCGGTCTACTTCTACAAGGATGCAGACGGCAAGATGTTTGCCGGTCCCATCTGGGATCAGGATATGACCTTCGGTACCGGCTGGACCAAGACAAATGCTGCCGACATTGAGGACTATCACTATCTGGCAAAGGCACTGATTCAAATTCCGGCCTTTAAGACTGCGGTAGTCGAGTATTACAGCAGCACCTTTGCCCCGGCAGTGCGGGAGTGGCTGGGTAATAATGGCACGATTGCACATCAGTATAGCCTTCTGAAGAACAGCGCCGCCATGAACTACACCCTCTGGGATTATATCCGCATCGGCAACCCGGAGAATGAAGGCCACATTTGGCAGGGCGCGAGCTATCAGGGTGTTGTGGATGAGATGACAACCTGGATCGAAAACCGCTTGGCCAACATGGACAGCCGCTTTAAGCTACAGAGCACCGTGGCTGGCGATGTCAACGGCGATGGAGATGTTGATATTTTCGATGTCTACACACTGAGTCGCTACCTTGCGGGGTATGAGGTAGAAGGTATCATTCCTGCTAATGGCGATATCAATGGCGATGGCGATGTTGATATTTTTGATGCTTGGACGCTCCAGCGTCGACTGGCTGGCTATAACGACTGAGTCATCCCCCTGTCTCCGTCGGGGGTGCCAATAAAAAGGCACCCCCGACGGATCAAACCTCATTTGTGTATCCTGTGATACAACACATTTTTATAATGAAAGGAAAGAAAAAACATGAAAAACAGAAAACGCATGCTGTCTGTTCTTCTTGCTCTGGCGGTGGTATTTACCATGTGCATTACCGCGGCTGTGGCAGCTGATAAAGGTAGCGGTAGCGCAGCTACAATCACCGTTGAGACTGTGAAAAAAGAGGTCAAAGTGGGCGACACGGTTACGCTGAATGTCTCCATTGCAGGGAACCCGGGCTTTGCGGCTTTTGACTTTACCGTCAAGTATGACGCAGGTAAACTGGAGCTGACAAAAGCTGAAAAGGGAAATATTGAGGGCAGCTTTACCGGTAATAAAGATACGGGAAGGGTGAATCTCTATGTTGCTGCCGATAAAAAGGAATATACAGAGGATGGCGTGCTGTTTACCTTGACATTCAATGTAAAAGCAGATTGCGCAGATGGTGCGCAGGTAACGCTTGAGACGACCACCTTTAAGAATGCGCAGAATGTTAAGCTCTCCCCGACCATTGTGGCTGGCGGTATCAATGTGACCACCGGCGGCAGCACCACTGGCGGCAGCACCACTGGCGGCAGCACCACTGGCGGCAGCACCACCGGCGGTAGCACCACTGGCGGCAGCACCACTGGCGGCAGCACCACCGGCGGTAGCACCACCGGCGGCAGCACCACTGGCGGCAGCACTACCGGCGGCAGCACCACCGGCGGTAGCACCACTGGCGGTAGCACCACCGGCGGTAGCACCACTGGCGGCAGCACCACTGGCGGCAGCACTACCGGCGGCAGCACCACCGGCGGCAGCACCACTGGCGGCAGCACCACTGGCGGCGGCACCACTGGTGGCGGCACCACTGGCGGCGGCTCCACTGGCGGCGGCTCCAGCTCCGGCTCCGGCAGCTCCTACACCTCCGGGATGTCCTTCACCACCGACCTGCCCGCCGACAGCATCACCAGGGTGACTGTTAACGGCAAGAAGCTGGACAGCAAGTACTACACCGTCAGCAGCAATGGCAGCGGCAGCATCGTGACGCTGACCGATGCGTATCTGGCCACCCTGAAAGCCGGTACGTATACAATTAAGATCGAGAATGCCACCCATGTGAGCACGGGCACGTTCACCATCAAGGCGGATGGCACCCCCAAGACGGCGGACGCCGGTATCGCGCTGTATGCGGTGATGGCCGTCAGCTCCCTGATGGGTACCGCTGTGGTCAGCAAGAAGTGCCGCAAGGCATAAGGCAATAACGCGCAATACCAAACCTTGAGTAGAGGGACGGTTCGGGTCAGTCCCGGACCGTCCCCTCTTTGACAATTTACGGACTCTGCCGGATTTCCGCCCTCCGGGGCGCTAAACGGCGAAGCGACATAACCGTCAAAGATAAGAGCGACTGGACACACAAGAGACAATAGTGGTGGGGAGCTGTGAAGCTTCCCACCACTATAACATTCAAGGTGTGAAGCAGATGACGAGCAATGAGCTGAAACACGAAGCCAAGAAACAGAAATGGAGCATGTATATACGCTGAAGTCCGCAGATGGCGGATGTTGCAGCGAAAACCGCAAAAAGCGATATAACGAAAAGAAGCGATGCACTACGCTTTGCCGGAAAACTGCTTTCTGTGTTTTTTGTCGTTGCTTTGCCTTGCGCCATGCTGCCTACCCGTGCAACGGTTGAAGAGCCGGCGCTTTTTCGCGCCTCCCTGATGTATAACGATACCACCAACGCGGCGGGCAGCACGATCCTGTCCACCGACTGCGGCGACCCGGCGGATCCGCCGTGGGAATATGCAATGGCGCAATATCTTCACGAGATGGAGGAGCACGGCGTGAGCCGCGATGCACTGCGCAGCATGACGCAGACCCTGCCCGCACAGCTGCTGGGCCTTGAGGATGCGGCGGAGTAGGGGGGCGTTCACCGAGGGTGCTGCGATCTTCCAGATAGAAGATGACGCATCGGTTTGCATATTCACTCCAAGACCCTGCACAGCGAGCCAAGAACGGTTCCTGCCGTCTAAAACGAAAAGCTTAACAAAACCTACATAGACACAATACAAAAACCGTGCTATACTGTGTGGAAAAATCGGGGCGATCGTCGGTTCGAGGAGGTGCATACCGTGGCAGAGACCGTTTTCCGTCTGAAACGCCGCCTGACGTCCTTTCAGATCATGATCCTGGGCTTTGCGGGCGTCATCCTGCTGGGCGCGCTGGTGCTGATGCTGCCCATCGCCGCCGCAAGCCGCACATGGACGCCGTTTCACGAGGCGCTGTTTACCTCCACCTCTGCGGTCTGTGTGACGGGACTGGTGGTACAGGACACCGGCAGCTACTGGTCCGGCTTCGGTCAGACGGTGATCCTGCTGCTGATCCAGGTCGGCGGCTTAGGCGTCATCACCGCTGCTGTAACGTTTCTGATGCTCTCCGGCAGAAACATCTCACTGAAGGAGCGCAGCGCCATGCAGGATGCCATTTCCGCTCCGGCGGTGGGCGGCATCGTGCGCCTGACGCGGTTCATCCTCAAGGGAACGTTCCTTGTGGAGCTGGTCGGGGCTCTCGCGCTGCTGCCGGCGTTCTGCCGGGACTATGGTCTGCGGGGCGTGTGGATGGCAATATTTCACTCCATTTCCGCCTTCTGCAACGCGGGCTTTGATATTCTGGGGCGGGCAGATGCCCTCTACCCGTCCCTGACGGCGTACATGGCCGACCCGCTGGTCAACATCGTCATTATGCTGCTGATCATCGTGGGCGGCATCGGCTTTCTGACGTGGGATGACGTCTGCACCCACCGGCTGCACCTGCGGCGGTATCGGATGCAGAGCAAGGTCATCCTGAGCACGACGGCGCTGCTGATCGTGCTTCCGGCGACCTTGTTCTTTCTGACGGACTTTGCCGCCCTGCCCACAGGGGAAAGGGTGCTGGCGTCTCTCTTTCAGGCGGTCACGCCGCGGACAGCCGGCTACAACACCGCGGATCTGACGAAGATGGGCGATACCTCGCAGGCGGTCACGATTTTGCTGATGCTGACCGGCGGCGCGCCCGGCTCCACGGCGGGCGGCATAAAGGTCACGACGCTGGCGGTGCTGGCTGCCAACGCCGCCGCCGTTTTTCACCGGCGGGAAGAGCCGCAGCTTTTTGGCCGCCGGCTGGAGAATTCCGCGGTCAAAAACGCCGCCGCCATCCTGCTGCTGTATCTGGGACTGACCTTCGCGGGTGCGGCGGTCATCAGCGCAGCGGAGGGACTGCCGCTTGGCGTCTGCCTCTATGAAACGGCTTCCGCCGCCGGAACGGTGGGGCTGACACTGGGACTGACGCCGCAGCTTGGCACGCTGTCACAGGCGGTGCTGATCCTGCTGATGTTTTTCGGACGCGTGGGTGGACTGACGTTGATCTACGCCGCGTTTTCCGGGCACGATCTCACCTGCGCCCGGTGTCCCAAAGAAATGATCACCGTAGGCTGAAAGGAGCGCACGATGAAAAACGTATTATTGATCGGACTCGGCCGCTTCGGGCGGCATCTCGCCATGCAGCTGAGCGAGCTGGGGCATCAGGTCATGGCGGTGGACAGAGACGAGGAGCGCGTCAACGAGTGTATGCCATTCGTCACCAACGCGCAGATCGGCGACAGTACCCGCGTGGATTTCCTGCGCTCGTTGGGCGTCAGCAACTACGATGTCTGCTACGTCACCATCAGTGGAAATTTCCAGAACTCGCTGGAAACGACGTCTCTGCTAAAGGAGCTGGGGGCAAAGTATGTGGTGTCCCGCGCGGAGCGTGACGTGCAGGCGAAGTTCCTGCTGCGCAACGGCGCGGACGCGGTGACATACCCGGAAAAACAGCTGGCGAAGTGGGCGGCCATCCGCTACACAGCCAACCACATCTTCAGCTACATAGAGCTGGACGAGAAGCACGCCATCATCGAGGTCGCTGTGCCGGACAGCTGGCAGGGGCACAGCATCGGCGAACTGGATGTCCGCAAAAGGTACGGCGTCAACATCCTCGGCGTGAAGCGAAGCGGCAAAACCGACGTGACCATCTCGCCGGAAACGGTGCTGGACGGCAGTCTGACGCTGCTGGTGCTGGGCGAGTATACGGCACTGAAAAAGTGCTTCCGTCTGTAGACTTCGGCGAAATTCACCGGCCTTTCTTTACCGTGCAAAAAGGACTGGCACAGCACGTGCCAGTCCTTTTTTTCGTACAGCCGCCACTGTCTGCGCTGACGGTCATCCGATCTCGCCCTTTGTGCGCTTCTTAGCGCGGCACACCGCTGCCGCAGCCAACAGCAGTCCGGACGCTGCCGCCAGCATCACCATAAAGGCGATATTGCCGCTATCCCCGGTGGCCGGTGAGCTGATCGCGGCGCTCGGATAGTAGTAATGCGTGCCGTTGCTCGCCGTATAGCTGCAGCGCATGGAGCCGATGGTCAGCGCGCCGCTGGTCACACCGTCACAGAAGCGGTACACGGGACGCTGCCCGTTCACGGTATATTCCGCGCCTGCGATGGCAAAGCCCTCGTTGTTTGCGGCGGTATTCACACCGGCGGCGGGCTGAACATGGACGATCTCCGGGGCTGCTGTGCCGTTCAGGGTAATTTTCGCCATGCGGTTGCCGTAGCCGTCATCCGCCGCCACCCAGAGCTTCTTTTCGTAGGTGTCATAGTCCAGCGCCATGGCGCCGCCCAGCTTGGTGTCAATGTCCGCGATCTGCACCACAGTCTCATCCTTGTTGAGGACATAGGCGTACACATGGCCGTTGTCCTCCAGCGCCACAAAGAACACACCGCCGGCAACGGCGTTGGGATAATTGACCGCGTCAAACGGTTTGCCGGTGTTTTTATCGATCAGTTTGCCGTTGACATCGGTGTTTGCGACCCATTCCACCGCCTCAATGCCCATGTTGGCGGAGACCTGCGGCAGAGACGCGGTCAGATCCCACTGCTTCTGCGCCACCAGACGCGTACCGACTTTGTTGGGATCGACCATCAGGATCGTGTTATAGTTCACGCCCTTGGCGCTGTTGTCGCGCTCGGAGGCAAGGTAAACCATGCCGCTGCCGTCCACCGTGATGCCCTCGGCATCGGGACCTTTGGCCTTTTCGCTGTCGGCGTCCTTTTGGAAGCAGACACGCTTGCCCTGCTCAAAGCCGCTGGCAAAGGTCAGCGTGCCATCCTTGGCCACATTCATGACCCAGAAGGTGGCGGTGCCGTTGTCCACGGCATAGAGCCTGCCACCCGCAAAGTCTAGGCCGGAGGAGTCCTCCAGGAAGGTGGGCGTTGTGTCAAATGTATGCACCTTGTCGCTGCCGGGCCATGCGATAACATCCGGGATACCGGCAAATTTGTTTGCCGCGCCGGGGGTAGCCTCCAGCGTGTTCTGATAGCTGCTGCCGTTGACATCCGGATACAGTCCCCAGGTGGGGTTGGTATGGCTTCCGTCAGGCCAGGTCGCTGCGGCGATCTGCTCTCCGCCCTCAAACAGGCGGACGGAGTCCCCCTTGCCCAGACCGAACGCAAAGCCCTTTGCACCGCTGTCGTCCTGATAGATCACCAGAAATCCGTTTGCCGGAATAGTCGTTCCGTCAGGAATGGTATAGGGATCCTTGCCCTTGCTGTCCTTCAGCACAAGGCCGGAGATGTCCAGCACTTCGCCTGTAGGGTTGGCCAGCTCCACCCAGTCCGCAACGCCGTTGGGGTCGTTGGACTGCACTTCGTTGATGACCACGGGGTTGACGACTTTGTTCTTTTTGCCCTTGGTGGCGGTGGCAAAATCCTGAAATTCACCGGTGCCGTCCGGGATGCGGGCATAGACGCCGTTTGCGTGGACAGCCCATTCATATTCGGCAATGAGATCACCGCCGGCATCGTAGATCGCGGCCTTGTCCGCCTTGCCCAAACCGAAGGTAAAAGCTTTATTCTGCTCCAACACATAGAGTGCGCCGGGAGCCAGTGTCGTTCCGGCCGCCACCGGCGTGACATCCGCCTTGTGTCCCACCGGATCGTTATCCAGCAGATACCAGCCGGAAATGTCAACAGGCTGCATGCCGGTGTTCATGATCTCCACCCAATCGGTTGCGTCGCCGTTGGACTCTACCTCGTTGATCACGATGGTGGGCGCATAGTATTCATTGGCGGTGCCCTTTGTCTCCTTAGTCAAGCGGAATGCACCCGTGCCATCGGGATAGCGCCCGTAGGAAGCCTTCGCCGCGTCGCCGTCATAGGAGGCATGCGCTGTCCAGCTATACTCATCCAGCAAATTGCTGCCTTTGTCGTACAAGCGGATGGAATCGCCGGAGCCAATGCCGATGGCCGCTTCAAACGTGCCTTCTGCAAAGGTTTTTGCCTGATCGTCATAGATCAGACCGCTGCTCTTGGCATCCACCACCAGCAGTGCTCCCGCGGCGATCGTGCTCCTATCCGGGAAACGCCAGCGGTGATCGTCGGAATTGTCCCGCAGCTCGAAGCCGGAGATGTCCAGCGTCTCCGCGCCGGTATTCATCAGCTCCACCCAGTCATCCGGGCTGGAGTTGATCTCGTTGAGCACCAGAGCAGGTTTTGCGGAAGGCTCTGGCTGGGTCGGTTCCGGCGCGGCAGGTGCTGCATTGACCGCACCGGGGGTGGAATCCGCATCGGCAAAGCTGCCATCGCTCTGCCGGGACCATGTGCCGACCGCCACACTGGTATAGGCATAGCTGTCGATCTGTGCTCCGCCGGCGTCATACAGAATGGAGGTATCCGCTTTGCCCAATCCGAAGTCGAAATTGACCGTTTCTTCAAGAACCAGGAATGCGCCGGGTGCCAGAACGGTGCCCTCCGCCAGCGGCGTGGTTTTTCCCTCCGTTTTTCGTTCCTCGCCTTTATCATCGGTCAGATACCAGCCGGAGATATCCACCGTCTCTGTGCCGGTGTTGGTGATCTCCACCCAGTCATTGCCTTTATTCGGCGCATCCGATTCCACCTCGTTGATGACGACGGATGGCTGCTGCGTCTGCGTTTCCGGCGCAGCGCCTGTCGCCAGTGCCTGTGCTGGCAGCAGCATAGCCGCCGACAGCAGGATACTGAGAATTTTGGCTGTTCGTTTCATAGGAAGCCTCCTGCGTAAGAATCTGGAATATCTGTCATCCCGATCCTTAGTGTAGGCGGCCAACGTAAAATCCACAACGTGAGCACTGTAAAATCGCAGAGAGTGTAACGAGTCGTTCCGACAATCACAAACGCCGGAAACCGTAGCGGTTTCCGGCGTTTTTATGTGCTTCCACCTGTACGGGGGCGGAAAAGGGCTTACTGCTTCAGCTCCAGCGTCCGCCGGTAGGCGGCGATGACGGCGTTCATGGCGGCGGCGCGCAGGCCGCCCTCCTCCAGCGCCCGTACACCGGCAATGGTGGTGCCGCCGGGGGAGCATATCTCGTCCTTCATCAGGCCGAAGGGCTTGCCGCTCTCCAGCGCCAGCTGCGCCGCGCCCAGCAGCATCTGGGCGGCGAAGGTGTTGGCCTTGGCGCGGGGCAGACCGCAGGTCACGGCGCCGTCCGCCAGTGCCTCCATGAACAGGCATGCGAACGCGCCGCCGCATCCGGCCACCGCGCTGCCGGCGTCGATCAGCTCCTCCGGCAGGGCTTCCAGCCGCCCGGAGGCGGCCATATCGCGCAAAAGCGCGTCAAGCTGCTGCTGCGCCACGGCGCTGTTTGTGTCGTACAGCGTCAAGCCCGCGCCCACCGCGCAGGCGGTGTTGGGCATGATCCGCACCACAGCGCTGCCGGGCACGGCCTGCTCGATGGCTGCGATGGTCACGCCCGCCGCCATGGACACCAGCAGAGGCTTGTCCTCCCTCGCCGTCAGAAGCGGCCGCAGCTGCGCCAGCACGCCCGGCAGCAGATGGGGCTTTACGCCCAGAAAAATGCAGCCGCAGGAGGAAGCGATGGCCTCCGCGTCCGCGCAGTGGGCGCCCAGCTCCGCGGCCAGCGCCTCCGCCCTGGCCATCGTGCGGTTGTTGAGGAAGATGTCGGTGGGGGACACCGTTTTGACCAGCGCCCGCGCCAGCGCGCCGCCCATGTTGCCTGTGCCGATAAATCCGTATGTCATGGTATGCACCTCGTTTCCGTTTTTCCCTATTATAATCCACCCGCCGCCGGAGCGCAACAGAAAGAAAGCCGCGCGCGTAAGAGAAAAGCCGTCCCGGGATCAACTCCGGAACGGCTTTTGTTATGTATCGATGGTATAAGTAACAGCGCAGCCCTCCGCCGTAAAGCGTTCGTCGATCATGTCTTTTATGCTTTTGACGGTGCTTTTGGCGATCTTGTTGGCCTTGGGATAGAGCCACTGGTCGATGGCACCCACCTCCACCGTCCGCGCATCGGTGTGCAGCTTGACCGGCACGCCGATGCCGTGATCCTGCCATTTCAGGTACAGATACCCGTCCTCAACGGTCATGTCCCCGTGCTGCATTTTCTTAAAGCGTTTTATTGTTTTCCGGTTACTTTTCCGGTTATTGGAATCCGGTTCGTCTCTCAGCTCCCGCCAAAAGCGCCACAGGGTCTGCTCGGGTTCAAGACCTACGATGGGAGGCAGCGTCTGCGGGGAGGCGGCATAGGGAAACCTGCCGCCGAACAGATACCGGCGGATGAGCCTTATACCGCGGTTCTTCACCGGGTACCCGAAGCCCACATAGGGGAGCCGCATGCTGTCGAACGTGCAGCTACGCCGCTCCAGATCGACCACGCAGGGCAGCGCCGCTGTTTCGGAGCCGTCGCCGCCGCCCTTGCCGACAGTGTCGGACAGCTCGGTGCGGAGCTGCTCCTCCACGCGGTCTGCGAGTATCACGATCACGATGACCTGATGGAGGGGCGCGCTTCGCTGCGCCCTGTCCAGAAACCGGTGCTTTTTCGCACCCTTCAGCGCTCTGGCGTTGGCCTTTGCGGAGCTGACGATCAGGCGGTACTGCTCCTGATCAAGAAGCTCCACGGAGTAGACCGCCATGAGCTTTTCGATGCCGCTGGAATAGATGGTCATAGGGGCGCTGCTCTTATACCGCAGTATCTGGGGCTGCGGGGCGAGAGCGGTCGGCATGCACGGGTGCCCGAAGCGGGATATCCGCCGCCGGACGCTCTGCGCCGAGAAGGAGCGCGGCAGCGTGAAGCAGGCACGCGCTGTGTTGTAGCAGTGCAGTGTGGCAAACAGAATGTCCAGCTCCATCAGGATACAGAAATTCTTGATGGCGTATACCAGACAGCCGGCCATCGCACCGATACAGGCCAGCGCCTTTATCCCGTCGGAAACGAAGGGCAGCTTGACCACGATGACGGCGGGAACGGCGAACGCGCCTATAACGACCACATAGACCAGTATCCGGCAGAGCAGAGCGTTTTTCAAGCGAGGGAAGGGCAAGCACATCACCCCTGTTCTTCAGCGGTATACGCTGTTTTTCTTCATTATACCCTGTCCGCCGCCGAAGCGCAACAGAAAGCCGCGTATTGGGCGGACTCAGCCTGCCTGTTCGCCGGTGGACTGCGCCGCCAGAGCGATGGCGTCCTGGATGTGGCGGCAGAAGTTCTCGCGCCCCACCTTGTCCACAAAGCCGGCGTGCTCCATCACATGCATGGGCTGCTCATTGACGTGGGAGAAGATCACGCGGATGCCCTTTTTGGCGCACTCGTCATACAGGTCCTCCAGCGCGTTGAAGGCCGTGACGTCCAGCGCGTTGACCATGTGCATGCGGATGACCAGACAGCGGGTGAACTCCTTGACGGTGATCTCGCCGATGCGCTCGGCCATGCCGAAAAACAGGGGGCCGCGTATCTCGTACACCCGCACATGGAGGGGCACCTCCGTCAGCTGATCCTCCGGCATGTCCTTGTACTTCCAGCCCCGGATCTCCGTCTCGTCGCTCATGCGCTTCATGAACAGCAGGGCGGCCAGCAGCATGCCCACCTCGATGGCCACCACCAGATCGAAGATCACCGTCAGCAGGAAGGTCAGCACCAGCACCAGCAGGTCGCTGCGGGGCGCGCACCGGCAGAGCCGGACGAAGGCGCGCCACTGGCTCATGTTATAGGCGACGCTGAACAGGATGGCGGCAATGCAGGGCATAGGGATCAGCGCGGCGTAGGGCATCAGCACCACCAGCACCAGCACAAGCACCAGCGCGTGTACCATGCCGGCCACCGGCGTGCGTCCGCCGGACTTGATGTTGGCGGCGGTGCGGGCGATAGCGCCGGTGGCGGGGATGCCGCCGAACAGCGCGGAGCCGATGTTGCCGATGCCCTGGGCGATCAGCTCCGTGTTGGAGTTGTGGTGGGTGGCCACCATGCCGTCCGCCACCACGCAGGACAGCAGGCTCTCAATGGCCGCCAGGATCGCAATGGTGAACGCGCTGGAGATCATGCTCTCCATGGTGGAAAACGAAAAGTCCGGCAGCGTGAAGCTGGGCAGCTTGTTGGAGATGGTATAGAGGTCGCCGATGGTGTTCACCGGCAGCTCCAGCAGCTGCACCATGGCGATACCCACCAGCACGGCGATAAGGCTGCCGGGAATCAGGCGGTTGACCTTCGGCCAGAGGATCAGAATGGCCAGACAGACGGCGCCCACCAGCACCGCCCAGACATTGACGGTGCCCAGATTCCGGAAAAAGCAGGCGGCCTTTTCCATCGTCTCGATGGGCTTGTCCGTGTACGTCACGCCGAAAAAGTCCTTCCACTGGCCGATGAAGATGGTCACGGCGATACCGGCGGTAAAGCCGGTGGTGATGGTGTAGGGGATGAAGCGGATCAGACTGCCCAGCCTCAGCACGCCCATCAGGATCAGAATGACGCCGGCCATGACGGTGGCCAGAGCCAGCCCGCCCATGCCGTGCTGTGCCACGATGCCAGCCACGATGGTGGCAAAGGCGGCGGTGGGGCCGGCGATCTGCACGCAGCTTCCCCCGAAGAAGGAGATCAGGAAGCCGGCGATGATGGCGGTGTAGATGCCCTGCTCAGGGCTGACGCCGCTGGCCAGAGCCAGAGCGATGGAAAGGGGCAGCGCGATGATGGCCACGATTACACCGGATACCAGATCCTTTGTGAACTGGCGGCCGGAGTAGTGCTTGAGACAGTCAAACAGCGCGGGGGTAAACACTTTCTTTTTCATATTCTCTTCCTCTCTCCTTTTGCCGCAGAGAGGCCTGTATATCATACCGCTTTTGCCCGTCCCGCCGCAATCCGAAAAACGGCGAAAATACCCGCTTTTCTGCCAATGCTTTGTGGATATGCAACAAAACCGGACATTGGCACCCCGGACGGGCGTGCCGCGTAGGATAGACCGTACGGAGCCGCCCGACGCCGGGTATGCGCCGATACTGACGGGGGGAAATGTGATGGTTACGGAAGTGCTGTGGGGGGTACTGCTCCCGTTTTTCGGCACGTCGCTGGGCGCGGCGTGCGTCTTTTTTCTGCACAAGCTGCCGGGCGACGGCCTGCAGCGGGTGCTGCTGGGCTTCGCCGCCGGGGTCATGGCCGCGGCGTCGGTGTGGAGCCTGCTGATCCCGGCCATCGACCGCGCCGCGCCGCTGGGCACATGGGCGTTTCTCCCGGCGGCGGTGGGGCTGTGGCTGGGCGTGCTGCTGCTGTACCGGATGGACAAAAAAGCGCCGGAGAGCAGCCATACCCATACGCTGACGCTGGCCGTCACGCTGCATAACGTGCCGGAGGGCATGGCGGTGGGCGCGGCCTACGCCGGGTGCCTGGCCGCGGGAGGCGATCTGGCGCCGGCGCTGACGCTGGCGCTGGCCATCGGCATCCAGAACGTGCCGGAGGGCGCGGTGATCTCCCTGCCCCTGCGGGCGGAGGGCAGGCCGAAGCCCCGCGCCTTTGCGGCCGGGGTGCTGTCCGGCGCGGTGGAGCCGCTGGGCGCGGCGCTGACCATCGCGGCGGCGCAGCTGATCGTCCCGGCGCTGCCGTATCTGCTGGGCTTCGCCGCAGGCGCCATGCTGTATGTGGTGGCGGTGGAGCTGCTGCCCACTGCGGCGCGGGGCGGCGCACTGAGCGCGGCGGTGGGCTTCACGGTGATGATGGTGCTGGACGTGGCTCTGGGATGATGCGGGGTTGACATCCGGCGAGCATTGCTTTATAATAAGTGAGAATTAAATATCAGTCCGTCGATCCAATGTAGCCGATGCACGCAAAGCCCGGTCGGGCAGACGTCGGCATAAAAGGAAACGGGGTAGCCAAACCCCACGCGACCGGCACTGTGAGCGCAAGAATGCACCGAAGCGGCGCGAGCCGCCGGGACGAAAGTCCGCCATTGTGGGCAAACCCATGAGAAGGTAGGCTGCAAACGGGGAGGAAGACCCTCCGGGGCGCGAGTCAGGAGAATTGCATTGAGTAGGACGAATGATGCAGCGGGCGTGTTCTCCGTGTGTGAAGACTGTGCAAAGACGTACCGGGCGGTTTTGTGACCGGCGGCACTCTTTCCGCGGTACTGCACCCATATCGCCCGGCGTTTCGCCGGGCTTTTTTGCGCCCGCACCGGCCCTGTCAAGCCAAGGGTGCTGCGCACCTGCTTTCCATAAGGGGCGGAGGCTTTGCCGAGCCTCCGCCCCTCCTCTTATCTCTTGCTGACTTTACCATATTGCCCTGAAAGGAGGCGATGACCGTGGACAGACTGCTGCGCGGCTGCCATCCGGCGGTGAGCTTCAGCTATTTCGCGCTGGTCATCGCCTGCGCCATGTTTTTCATGCACCCGTTGTGCCTTGCACTGTCGCTGCTGGGCGCGGGCTGCTGCGCCGCGCAGCTGGTGGGCGGGCGCGGCCTGCGGCAGCGGATCGTCTGGCTGCTGCCCATGGCGCTGCTGGCGGCGCTGGTGAACCCGGCCTTTGTCCATCAGGGCGCCACCATCCTGACGTATTTTCCCTCCGGCAATCCGCTGACGCTGGAGAGTATCCTTTACGGCTGCGCCTCCGGCGTGCTGCTGGCCGCCGTGGTGCTGTGGTTCGTGTGCGTCACGGACGTGATCACCTCCGACAAGGTGGTGTATCTGTTCGGGCGGATCATCCCGGCGCTGTCGCTGCTGCTGAGCATGACGCTGCGGTTCGTGCCGCAGTTTACCCGGCGGCTGCGGACAGTGGCGCAGGCGCAGCGCCGGCTGGGGCGCGATGCCGGGCGCGGCTCTGTGCGGCAGCGGCTGCGGGAGGCCATGCGGGTGTTCTCCATCGTGGTCACATGGAGCCTGGAAAGCGGCCTGATCGCCGCCGACAGTATGCGCGGCCGGGGCTACGGCCTGCCGGGGCGCACCGCCTTCGCCCTGTACCGCCTTGACCGGCGGGACGCGGCCATGCTGACGTGGATGGCCTTCTGCGGGCTGTATCTGCTGGGCGGCGCTCTGGCGGGAGGACTGGCCTTTCAGTACTATCCGCTGCTGTCCGCCGGGGCGGTGACGCCGCTGACCGTCAGCTTTTTCGCGGTATACGGATTACTATGCTTCACGCCGGCGCTGGTGGACGCTGCGTCCCGCCGGCTGTATCTCACACGGAAGGGAGGGGATCATCATGCCTGAGCTGGTGCGGTTGGAGCACTATGGCTTCACCTATCCGCAGCAGACGCGCCCGGCGCTGTCGGACGTGGAGCTGACCATCCGGGACGGGGAGTTCTGGGTGCTGTGCGGCACCTCCGGCTGCGGCAAGACCACCCTCCTGCGGCAGCTGAAGCCGTCCCTGCGCCCCCACGGGGCGGTGCAGGGCTGCGTGTGGTTCGATGGGCAGCCGCTGGAGCAGCTGCCGCCCCGCCGCCAGGCGGCGGATATCGGCTTC
>OLWB01001336.1_pt1 | contig 23372 bp, 18 predicted proteins | sample 1673331 | NCBI WGS metagenome assembly OLWB01 (sample SAMEA3178943, study PRJEB25190) | human gut metagenome | biome: human gut; feature: human-associated habitat; material: faeces | place: Austria | collected 2013
ATAAGACGGACGGGAAAATGCTTGTGTCCTCTTTCGGCTGCTCCTATGAAACGGCGGACATTGAGTTTGCCTTTACCCTGTCGCAAGCGTTGGATAAGGGAAACAACCTCGCCCACCACTTGATACAATCTTTTGAGCCGGGGGAAGTCGATTACGAAAAAGCCCATGAGATCGGGCGGCAGCTTGCCGACGCGGTAACAAAGGGGCAGCATGAATACGTCCTCACGACGCACATTGACAAGGGGCATATCCATAACCATATCATTTTTTGCGCGGTCAACTTTGTAGACCACCATAAGTACGTTTCCAATAAGCGCACCTATTACGGCATACGCAACATCAGCGACAGGCTGTGCCGGGAAAACGGCTTGTCGGTGGTCGTGCCGGAGAAAGGCAGCAAAGGAAAAAATTATGCCGCGTACCACAAGGAGAAATCCGCAAAGGCAAAATTGAAGATTGCCGTTGATACCCTAATCCCGCAAGTAAGCAGCTTCGAGGAATTGCTATCGCGTCTGCAAGGGTTGGGCTATGAGATAAAGCGCGGAAAGTATGTGTCCTGCCTTGTGCCGGGGCAGGAACGGTTTACCCGCTTAAAGACTATCGGCGCAGACTACACCGAGGACGCAATCAAGGAACGGATAGAGGACAAGCGTACCCGCGTTGCAAAAGTCCCGCAAGCAGATCGGGGCGTGTCGCTGCTCATTGACATTGAAAACAGTATCAAAGCGGCGCAGAGCCGGGGCTATGAACAATGGGCGAAAATCCATAATCTGAAACAGGCGGCAAAGACGTATAACTTCCTCACAACACACGGGATTGAACAGTACGGGGATTTGACCGCCAAGATTTCAGAAGTTCAGGCGGCAAGCGGACAGGCGACAGAAGCATTAAAGGACGTGGAAGCAATGCTTTCCGATATGGCGGTGCTTATCAAGAACATTACCACCTATCAAAAGACAAAGCCCTCCTACGACGCTTACCGCAAAGCAAAGGATAAGGGCAGCTACCGGGCAGCCCATGAGCGCGAAATCATTTTGCATGAAGCGGCAGTAAAGGCAGTCAAGGGGGCGGGCATTTCCAAACTTCCCGATATTACCGCGCTGCAAACAGAGTACGCTAAGCTACAAGAGCGAAAAGAAGCCTTATACGCCGACTATGGCAAGCTAAAAAAACAGGTTAAGGAATACGACGTTATCAAGCGGAACATTGACAGCATTTTGAAAAAGGAGCGTCCGCCGGAGCGGGAAAAGGAAATGGAACAGGGGTAAATGAAGTAAGTAGAAAGGTTCATAATAGTGTGATATAATATTGCGTAAAATAGAAGAAAGGCGGTATGCTTATGTCATTTATAAAACGACACAAATTTTTATCTATTGTGTTTGTAGTCTGTATATTTTTAATGATAAAAAATTCTTCTATTCCTTATCTTTTTACACCGCCATCATTTGTATCTTTATTATTTGATAAACCGCGGACCGAGTTCTTTTTAGGCGTTGCACAAATAGTGGATATTTTTGCTTCAGCTTATGTTACCAGTTTGTTATTCTATTACATGGTTGATTTTCTTCCTACCGTAAAAAAAGAGGAAAAAGCCAAGGAGATTGTTAATACAAAATTAGTTAGCATATATCTTTATATTAGCCAATTCCTTGCAATGATTGAATATGCTGCAAAACAGGAAGATTTATTGCCAACAAGCACCACAAAATCATTGAACGATCTTGCTTTTAGAAATAAAATAATATACTGCAAACAAACAACATTGAAAAATGGAGTTGAAAATGGAACGATTCCATATTCGTATAATTTGTTAAAAGATTGCGACAAATATAGGAAGATTATACTTGATGCTTGTGGAAGTTTGTCTGGTATACCCAGCTTTTCATTTTGTGATATAAATGTAGTAAATATTATATCGGAAATACAATTACTTGATGTGCTACAGACTTTGCCGTCTGTAAATGCTGCAACGCTAAATCCCCAAGTTGACTCCTATTGCATGAGTTTGAATAAAGATTATGAGCGGTTTTTGGTGTTAAAAGAAAAATTAGGGAAACTAATTGATGTAAAGTGGGATTATAAAATGGTAGAGATAACACCAGAAGAAATTTTGAAGTATCAGCAAAACCAGGATAAAATGTTATCTGAAAATGCAGAGATTGTTGAAATGCTATCAAAATGTGATTTTAACAAATAAATAAAAGCCGGGACGCGGCAGCCGATAGTGTGGCCACCGCGCCCCGGTTTTCTATGGGTGCAGGAAAAGGCGTTACGCAGTAGAACGTCATTTTTGAGGGAAAAGGTATAAAGCCCTTGCCCTATGGAAAAGCGGCTGTCAGAGCCGCGCTATACAAGGCTTTTTGCGCCCCTATCGCGTAACAGGGAGCGCATTTTTCGCATACGCTCGGCGGCTTGTCTGCGGGTGATCCGCTTGCGGCACTCCGGGCAGTATTTGACGCTGTTTGAGCTGGACGCAAAGGACGCGCCGCACTCGATACAACGTCTTTTGTCCTCGGTGTTCATCAGCTCTGCATACAGGAGCTTGTCGGCGGGAAGTACGGCAACGCGAAACCATTTGCAAAGCAGCGAATAGGAAATGAGCTGCGGACAAACGCACTCGTCCCCGTCGTCCAGCAAAAGGCATTTACCGTCTACGCAGTTGCAGCACTCCCGTTTTACAAGGGCATTGACTTTCCGGCTTTGCGGCGGCGTCAGCCGCTTCATCGCGCTCATGCTTCATCGGCGGCATAGACGGCAAGCCCCGCGTATTCTTCATCGGTCAAAGCGTCCACTTTGGAAAGGGTACGCTTTGCAAGCTCCCGCATATCCGCGTCCATATCGGGCAGCGCGGCGGTCATGTTCTCCATAAGCTGCGCCTTGCCGCCCTCGTGGTAAATGCTCATAAGGTTTGTTTCTTCAACGGTAAACTGTACCATACTCATACCTCCAATTCGTGATTTTTCGCCTTTACGGTCTTTTTCTGCGCCGCCCGTTCCTTTTCGGCTCGAAGCTGCGCCCGGATAGAGGGCTTTTCCTGCTTTGCGCCGCCGCGCTCTTTCTCCGCTTTGATTGCGGCAGCATAGTCCGCAAGGGAGATCGGCTCGCCCGCCTTTGCTTTTTGCTCCAGCTCTCCGGCGGTGGGCGTCTGCGGCGTGTTATTGATAAGCCCGTCAAAAGCGTTGTCGTTCTGCTCTACGGTGTCCTCGATGTGCTTTAAGGGATTGACTTTTTCCGGCTGCTCGGCGGGAATAGCAAAAGCCCGCGTCCCATTCCCCATAATCAGATAATTGCCGTCCTCGGATTGATGATGAAGCCCGTACCCGGCAGCTTCCATTTGCTCGCGGCTCATGGCGGTTACATAGAAAGTCCCCCTCGGCGTTTTCACGGTTTCGCCCGTTTCCAGCTCGTCGGGGGTAAGCTGCCGCCCCTGCTCCTTGAAAAACTCCGGCACGTCCCGATAGCCGATACTGTCTACATAATGGGCGGCGTCCCTGCCGTCCCGATGAAGCACCACAATATCGGAAACGGAAAGGCTATGCCCCTTGAAGTCGGCGGGGTGGTCGATATTAAATCGGGTGTAAATATCTTCAAGGGAAGTGTCCGGTGCAAGGGGCGCGGTATAGATCAGCTCATAATTTGCCCGGTCTACGGCGTGTCCCGTCGCTTGCAGACGGTCGTAAGGCTCAAAGCGCAAGTCCCTTGTTTCGTCCCCGCGCTTTAACTGATAAATGGAAAAGGTGTCCTTATCCTGTCCGGCTTCCTGTGCCTTTGCGTAAAGCTCTTTCACTTCGCCCTGCGTCAGCTCCCCGGCGTTGAGCTGCGCCATCAGCTCGCGGCACTTCTCCGGCGTACCGATATACAGCACGTCCCCGATCTGCGCTTTCCCGTCCTCCTGCGGGATATATGCCTGCAAAAAGCAAAGGTTTTCCCGGCTGTCGCTGCGCGGGTTTGTGTGTACCTTGTAAATCGGCTCCGGCGCGGGTGCCTCCTGTGAAGCTGCCTTTTGCTGCCGGATATGCGCCCGTAAAAGCTCCGAGGGTCTTTCCCCGGAAAGGGGCAAAATGGCTTTGATGTAGTCTGCGGAACGGTATGCGTTATCGGTAAGCTGCCGTTGCCATGCTTCGGCTTTGGGCGACCACCGAAAACCGTTTGACTTTAATTCTTCCCGCGTGGCTGCGTCCGGCTTTTCTTCAAAGAGGATTTGCAGACGGTTTGCTTCGGCGTTGGCTTCCACCTTGCCACCCTCAAATTCCCAGCCGACATAGCCGATTTCCCGTTGCTGCGAAAGGGATTTGATACGCTCTTTCACACGCCGGATTTCTGCACTGTTGTTGGATAACGCCCATGTTGGATAGGGCTTATCCTCGATATGCCACTGGCTTGCCATATCCGCTTTCATTTTCTCGATACTCTCCGCCGATAAATGGGGGCAGCCGTCAAGAGTTTTATGCTTGCGGTAATAAGCGTTTACCGCTTTCATGGTTTCCTGTGCTTTCTCCAAGCCCGCAAGTTTCTTTTCCAGCTTTTGAACCGCCTGCGGGTCGTCCGCGCTGATACCGCCCATGCCGGTACTGCGGATTTTATCGAGTAAGCCTTGAATGTCCTGCCACTCCCGGTAGTTGGTATCGCGGGCGGCGTTCTGCTTTTCCTTTTTACGGACGGGGAAATTAGAGCCGCCCGCAATCAGAATAGAGGGAACGCGGGCGTCGATCTCAAAGCCCTTGTTCATATTTGCCGCAAGTTTCCGGGCGTAGGTATCAAGCAGACTGTCGATTTTCTCATGGTACATCGGGTCTACCCGCGCTTTCTGCCGCTCGGCAAGCTGTACGGCTTCCTCTACATAGCTGCGGTATTCTGCCGTTGCGCTACCGGGCTTGTAGTCGGAATAGCTGTTCATTTCCTTTGCGCGACGGGCGGCAGCTTCGTTGATCGGGTAGTATTTCACGGCGGACGGCTCTGCTTCCTGCGGGGCGGCTTCCGGCGGCGTCGCCTGTTCCGGCTTCTCCTGTGCGGGCTGCGGCTCCGGCGTGATAGGCTGCGCTTCCTGTTCCTGTACGGCGGCTTTCTCCTGCTGGATTTCAGCAAAATGCCCGTCAATGGTTTCAATCAGCTTTGCGGCGGTGCTGCGGATTGTTTCAAGAGAGCCTTTCAGCTCCGAAAGTTCCTTGCCGCTGCTCCACCCGGCGACATATCCGAAAGAATAGTCGGACGTGTTAAGCCCGTAGTGCTGGCAGACGGCGTAAGCGACGCTTTCCGCCTGTACCTCGCGGGTACGGCGGTCGGGGCGCGTAGGGTCGTCCGGGGCGGTGTCGTGCATAGTCGCATGAGATATTTCGTGAATTGCCGTTTTAATGTTCTGTAATTCACTCATGCCCTCATGGATTGCAATACGGTTTTCTTCATAATAACAGCGTCCTTTTGCGCCGCCGTCCAGCGTTTCAAAGGTAATGGAAAAGGGGGAAGTCCGTTCAAGGGCTGCGAAAAAGTCCCGGTATTGCTCCACATCACCCGTCAGCTCGGAAACAGAGAGGTCGGGCAGCTCCTTTCCCTCGGTCTGCGATACGTCAAAGACAGATACCACCTTGTAGGCGGGTATGGTAATTTCCTGCGTTTCCATGACAGGCTTTCCGTCCGCGCCGATCACGGGCATTTTCGTGTCCGGGTCGATTTTCTCCCGTTCCTTTTTGACTTTGTACGGGGCGGGGGCAAGTATCTTGATTGCCTTTTCTCCGGGCTTCACATGGCGGTCAAATTCCTTTTCCCATTGACGGTAGCCCTTTACCAAATTGCCGCCCTGCATGGCAATCAAGAGGGTGTTGTTCAAGCTGTAATTGTGAAACTTTGACATGGTACGCAAATACTCCGCGTACCGCTCGCTTTCAAACACGCCCATAATGCCCTGTTCCAGACGGTCGGTAATCTCTTTCATCTTGTCGGCGGGGTTGTCCGCCGTAAGGATAAGGGGGATAACCGGGCGCGGCTCGGCGGCGGGCGGCATGGTAGCCGCCGCGTCAAAGTCTGTCCGTTCTGCTTCGCCGCGCTCCGGCTGCGGGTAGCTCATAATGCGGTAGTCTTTGGGTATGTCGCTTTCGCGTCCGTTGTACCATTCGGAAAAGGTGTTTTTGTTGTTATAGATATAGCCCTGTTCGGTAAATCTGCCCCCGTCGTTGATAGCGGCGTCCCGCCCGTATTCCTCATACATGAAATACCGCTTTGCTTCTTCCGGCAGCTCCAATTCGTCCAGCTCGTCGATCAGATAGTAGCCGTAATCTTCTTCGCTTTGGACGGTGGGATAAATCCAATAGCAGTCAAGGTTTTGTGCAAGGTTGATAAGGTCTTTGAGATTTCCAGCATACTCGCCCAGCGTAACCGCCGCCGCAAACTTCGCTTTATCCTCGTCGCGCTGCATTTCAAGCAGCTTTCCAAGATAATTCAGCTCGTCTATGCTGCCGCTTTGGATAACGGAAAGCGGCACGTCAAAGGGGCATTGTTCGGTATTTGCAAAGCCGCCCACAAATAAATCCTGCGGGTTTTCTGCGGTAACACCAATATTCCTCATAGCGTCGTGAAGCTGCTCCGTCGTGGCGGGCATAGGCAGCCACGCGCCGTCCGTCTGTCCGGCTTCAAGGCGGATATGGTTTCCAAGTAAGATAGAAAATTGTTCGCTCATTCGGTCGCTCCTTTCGTTTCAGATTTTCAAGAGGGTTTGGGACACTTCCCAACAAGCAAAATCCCCGCAATCGTCGGCAGACGAAAACGGGGATTTTTACGGAAAGGGTACCCCTTTCCTATGCTTGCTGCGTAACTTCTCTGTCCCTCTGGATTGCAATTCGGTAGTTGACGTACTTCCCGCCTGTATCGGCTAACAGGATAGTACCGTCGTAGGTTTTCCCTGTTTTCGGGGAGTACAGCTTTTTGACTTTTGCTTTCCCGTCTTTCAAGAGGGCGGCGGCAATCTTCGGGGAAAAGGTTACTTTCCGTTCCTCAAAAAATCGGTCATTTTTCCACATGGTAAAGGCGCAATCCTTGTTCGAGCAGTAGTAGTTTTTTCTGCCCTCGTAAATGTCCGCGCCGCAACGGGGGCATTTGCCGATCACCGGCTTTTCCTCTTTGAAACGCTCCTTTTCCTTGTCGGAAAGGAAAGGATAGGTGCTTACCAGCTCCCGCGTCATGGTTTTAATGCCCGTCATAAAGCTGTCCGGGTCGGCGTTGCCCTTTGCAATCTGCGTCAGATTGTTTTCCCAATCGGCGGTAAGCTGCGGGGAAGTAAGCACCTCCGGCAGGACGCAGACAAGCTCAATCCCGCTTTTGGTCGGAATGAGCTGCTTTCCCTTGCGCTCCACAAAGCCGCCCTTTACCAGCTTTTCAATGATAGCGGCGCGGGTGGCGGGCGTCCCAAGCCCCCGGCGTTCCGCGTCCGGGTCGGTTTCCTCATTCCCGGCGCGTTCCATAGCAGAAAGCAGCGACGCTTCGTTATGGGGCTTCGGCGGCGTCGTGAAATGCTCCGTAACCGCCGCCTGCGGGTTGTCAAAGGTCTGCCCCTCGGCAAAGGGCGGCACGTCCAGCGAAAGGGCGTTTTCCTCGTCGTCCTCGGTATCGGCTTTCTTTTTCAGCGTCGCCATAAAGCGGCGTTCAAAGCCTTTCCACCCCTCGGCAAGCACCGTCTTTCCCTTTGCGGTAAACTCCTGTCCCGCGCAGGAGAAAACCGCCGTAACCGCTTCAAAGATATGCGGCGCGGAACAAGCCATTAAAAGACGCGCCCCTGCAATGGTAAGGATATTGCGCTCGCTTTCCGGCAGCGCGGCAAGGTCGGCTTTCGCAAGCTCCATTGTAGGGATAATCGCGTGGTGGTCGGACACCTTCTTGCTATCCAGCAAATGGGAGATTTCCGGCGTGAAGTCTGCGCCCTGCATAAAGGGCAGCTTTCCGGCAAGCATGGCGGCGATCTGCGCCGCCGTACCGCCCATGTCGTCGGTAAGATAGCTGCTGTCCGTTCTCGGATAGGTAAGCAGCTTCTTTTCGTACAGGGCTTGCGCCAAATCAAGGGTCTGTTTTGCGGTATAGCCGTAAATGCGGTTTGCTTCCCGCTGCAAGCTGGTAAGGTCAAAGAGTTTCGGCGGGGCAACGGTTTTCTTCTCGCGGGTAACGGAAGTACAAACCGCCTGTGCCGCTTCGCAAGCGGCTTTCAAATTCCCGGCTTCGTCTGCGGCGTGGATCTTCGCGCTTGCGGCTTCCACGCCGGAGAGGGACAGGCGCACATGGTAGTATTTTTCTTTCTTAAAGGTGGTAATGGCGGCGTCCCGGTCTACAAGCATTTTGAGCGTCGGGGTCTGGACGCGCCCCACGTTCAGCGTCTTTCCATACAGGCAGGAAAACAGGCGGGTCATATTGATACCGATAATCCAATCGGCTTTTGCCCTGCAAAGGGCAGAGGAATAAAGGGGGTCGTACTCTTTCCCGTCTTTGAGGGACGCAAAGCCCGCCTTGATTGCGCTTTCTTCCATAGAGGAAATCCAAAGGCGGCGCATGGGCTTTTTGCAGCCCGCCACATCATAGACAAAACGGAAAATGAGTTCTCCCTCGCGCCCTGCGTCGCAAGCGTTGACGACTTCGGAAACGTCGGCGCGGTGCATGAGGTCTTTTAGGATTTTGAATTGCTTTCCCTTGTCGCTGGCAACAGCGTACTGCCATTCCTGCGGCAGAATGGGTAAGCTGTCATAGCTCCATTTTTTGTACTGTTCGCCATAGGCGGCAGCTTCCGCAAGCTGTACCAAATGCCCCACGCACCAGGAAACAAGGCAGCCGCTTCCTGCGATATACCCGTCCTTTTTCTCCTTTGCGCCCAGCGCGGCGGCTATCGTCGCCGCCACGCTCGGCTTTTCAGCTATGATAAGTGTTTCACTCATACGATTTCGTCCTCCTGTTCGTCGGCTGCTGCGTCGTCGGGCAGCTCGCCGTCCGCTTCCTCGTCCTCGTCGTAGTCGTCAAAATCGTATTCATCGAGATTGTCATTTCCCTTTGCCGCGTCCTTTTTCGGCTTTAAGACTTTGAAATAATAGAACGCTGCGCCGCCACCTCCGGCAAGGATAAGGACGATCAACAGAATACCGCCAATGTTACCCTGCGTTTCTTCTTCCGGCTGTTCGGGTTCCTCCGGCTCGGCTTCCTTGCCCGTACAGTCGCCCAGATTGACAGAGCAGACGGGGCAAGCGGTATTGACGGCTCCGGCTTCGCATTTATCCGTACAGTTGCAGACGGCGGGCGTTTCTTCCGTCTGCCCGTCCTCGTCCTCCATAAGAGCCATAAGGTCGGCTTCGTCTACTTGATTGAGGAAATGGACGGTGTTTTCGCCCTCGTCGTCCCGGTCGATGATGATATAGAAATAGTTGCCGCTTTTGGTGGTAACGGTAATGAGCTGCTTATTGCCGCCGTAGTCGTCCACAAGGGTAGCGTTCCCGTCCGGGGTAAGGGGCGGCGTGTCCTCGGTTTCTTCCACGACAACGCCCGTATCGTTGGTGGCGTCGTTCTCCGGCGTCTGTGCAAAGGCGGTAACAGAAAAGCCGCCCATGAGCATAAGGGCGGCACAAAGGGCGGTCAATGTCTGAACAATTTTATTCTTCATTTGCTGCGTCCTCCTGTTCTTCGGCGTAACCGTCTGCGGGGAGAGCCGCCATACCGGGGATTGCGTCGCCGGACAGCATGTCGGTAAGCTCCTGCGGGGTAAGGCGCATAGCCCGCACAAGCTGGACGATTTGCAGGTTTTCCGCTTCGGTTTTCTGCGCGGTAAGCTCTTTGAGCTTGTTCTGATACTCGGTGATCTTCTCACGGGTCTTTTGGATTTCCCGGTCAAGACGTTCAATTTTGTTCATAGCCATAGATAAAATTCTCCTTTCTTCGGTGGGTCAGTCCCAATTCATCAGCCCATACCCTTTGATACATTCATAGGTAAGGGCATAGCTCTTGATTTTACAGGCGTCGCCGGAATTACCCTCAACGGTATAAACGCGGCTGCCGTCTGTGCCGATCACAATGCCTACATGATCTGCGCTGCCGTCTAAATCCCAATCGAAAAAGATAGCGTCGCCGGGGGCGATATTCTCATAATCCCTCGCGCCCCATTGCCCCCGCGATTGAAACCACGGGACGCCCTGCGATTGACAGCCGGAAAAGCGCGGCTCGCTTGCGCCCGCCTGATTGTAGCACCAGCTCACGAAACAGGCGCACCACTCCACACGGGAATTGAAGCCGTACCAGCTCCAATAGGGATAGCCGCCCACATTCCCGACTTGCTGCTTTGCAAGGTCTACAAGGGCGGTATTGCCGGGACGGGTACCGTTTACGAACTGTACCCCGCTTATGTCCTCGGACGGGCTTCCGTCGGGAGAGCCGCCGCCAAAAATAAGTGGCTTGTTGCCGCTCGTTTCCATATAGACGCGGAACATTTCAAGCTGCTCGTCGTTCAACAGCTCCGGCGCAAGGGACGTGATCGGGAGGGTTTCCAGCTTGACGTTGAGGATATAGTAGTTATACGGTACCTCTACGGTGTAGCTGTTGCCCTCGCTGTCCGTCCTCGTTTCGGTGCGGTAGCGTACCTCCACTTCCTCGGTCAGCGTGAGGGTGTATTGCATATCAAAGATACGCTCGATTTCTGCCTGTGCGCTCTGCGGGGTGTAGCTTTGCAAAAGCGCGGTCAGATAGGACGCTAATTCGTGCGGGTTATGCCCGATAGCGTCAAGGTCGTAGCGGTATTCATCGTAGCCGGGGTGGGTGCTTTCGATGTTGTCAATCTCGGCTTGCAGCTCGTTTTCCATAGCGGTGTAGTTGTTTTCCACCGCCACAAGGTCGCTGTCCTCCGACGTGTAGGAAGTCCCCACAACGCCGTTGACCGCGCCGGAAAACATAGAGGAACAAGAGGACAGCCCCGCAAAAATGATGATGAACAAAAGCAGCGCGGCAATCGCAATCAGTACGCCTACCGGGTGCCTTGCCACAAAGAGCGCGGCTTTCCTTGTTTCCTCGGCGGTTTTCTTTGCTGCCTTGCGGGTGCTTTCCGCCGCTTTTTTCGCGGTGGCTGCGCCGCCTTTCCTTGCCGCTTTTGCATATTCCCGCTTGATTTTCTGCTTCTGCATGAAACGGGAAAGGGGGTTGCTGCGAAGCTGCGGGTTATCGTGCAGGGCTTTGTGATAGTAAAAGCTGGCGTTTGCCTTTGCCGCCGCTTTTTCCGCTTGCGCCGCCTTGCGGTAAGGTTTCAGCTTGTGGCTGCGGTAGCCCTCTTTGACTTTTCGGACACCGTATTTCCCCATGCGCTCGGCGGCTTCCTCGGATTTGTGCGCCCCCTCAACGCCGGAATTGTCTTTCTCCACGGAATGTATCTTGTTGTGGACGAAAATCCCGGCTTCCTGCGCGGGGCGGGATAAGGGATTGCGCTTGCCCTCGAAGCTCGGCGGCGTTTCCTGCTTGTCAAATTGCAGCCGCGATTTCTTCTTTGGGGGAAGTGCCGCCCGCGCTGCGTCCAGACGGTCGGCGGCTTTGTCCGATTTCTTGATGTACTTTTCCAGCTCCGGCGTTGCCCGTTCCTCGTCGGTAAATTGCAGACGGGACGGCTGCGCCTTTGACGCTGCCGCTTCCTGCGCCCGCCGGACAGCCTTTTTCGACGCTTTCCGGGTCTGCCCCGCGCCGATATGCTCCATGACGCGCTCGGCGGCTGCGTCCTGCGGCTTTGAAAAATGCTCCGGCGCGTGGGGCAAGGGAGAGGACGGGGAAACCGCCCCTTGAAGCTGCGCCGCGTCCTGTGCGGCTTGCTGCTCCGGCGTTTTCTGAAAATCCGCGTCCTGTATGCGCTTGCTGATAAGCTCGCTTTCGCCCGTGGTCTGGTTTTGCTCGGTCAGCCCGTCGCGGCTCATTTTCTGCGTGATTTTGTCGCGGGGCTTCATCGGGTCTTTCAAGTGCTTTCACCTCCAATCCGCGCCCTCGCAAGGGCGCAATATTCAATGTTAATCTCAATGCCGATATAATGGCGGTCAAGGTCTTTTGCCGCCTTGCCCGTAGTGCCGCTTCCAAAGAACGGGTCTATCACAATACCGCCTTTCGGACAGCCCGCCAAAATACAGGTTTCCGCTAACTTCGGCGGAAACGCGGCAAAATGCCCGCCCTTGTAAGGGACGGTGTTAATCAGCCATATATCCCGTTTGTTCCGCATGGTGGGGATCAGCGCGTCGTCGTAGTAGCCGCCTTTCCGCGCTTTGTTGATCCCCTGCACTTTACCCTGTCCGGGGACTTCCTCGGCATATTTGTGTCCGGCTGCGCGTCCCTGCCTGTACCGCGCCGCCGTCGTGGGGGCTATCGGCTCGGCTATGGCGGCAGCGTCATAGAAATACTGCTTTGACTTTGCAAGCAGGAAAATGTGTTCATAGCAATGGCTCGGACGGTCTTTGCAGCTTTCGGGCATGGGGTTTTCTTTCTGCCAAATGATGTCGCTGCGTAAATACCACCCGTCCGCTCGCAGGGCAAACGCCAACAGCCACGGAATACCGATTAAATCCTTTTGCTTGCAGTTTGGGGCGCGGCGGTTAAGGGATAGGCTCTGCCCGTTCCTGCCCTTTGGATTTTTCGGGTCGGTGTAGCCGCCTTTGCTGCCGGTGCCGCAGTAGGTGTCTGCGATATTCAGCCAAAAGGTGCCGTCCGGGCGCAATACCCGTTTCAGCTCATGGAATACGGCGACAAGCCGATCAATGTACTGCTCCGGCGTGTCCTCGCGCCCGATCTGCGCGTCAAGCCCGTAGTCCCGCAGGGCATAATACGGCGGGCTGGTAACGCAACAATGGACGCTTTCATCGGGCAGCTCCCGCAGGGCGCAGAGGGCGTCCCTGTTGATGATTACGTCCGTTTTCATGCGTCGCCCACTTCCTCCGGCTTCGTCGTCATTACGCGGTAAAGCTCGGTATCTTTCGGGAAACGATCTATAAAGGGCAGTACCACGTTGCCGTAGAAGATAAGCCCCTCGCCCGCTTCGGTGTGGGTAACGTACTTCATCTGCTGCGGGGAAATGTTGAGCTGCTTTGCAAGGATAGCCCTGTCGCCCTGCGCCTGATTGAGCATGAGGACAAAATCGCTGTTTTCAAAGATGTTTTCCACTTCGCGGCTTGCCAAGAGGTCTTTGACGTTCTGCGTGATTGCGGTCGGTATGCCGCCCCATTTCCTAAACCGTTTCCAAATCTCGACGGAATAGGCTGCCGTCTGTTCCTCTTTCAAGAGCAAGTGAAACTCGTCCATGTAGTAGCGCGTCGCCTTTTTCTCTGCGCGGTTGACCGTTACGCGGTTCCATACCTGGTCTTGCACAATGAGCATACCTAACTTTTTGAGCTGCTTCCCAAGCTGCTTAATATCAAAGCAGACAAGGCGGTTTGAAAGCTCCACGTTGGTACGGTGGTTAAAGACATTCAGAGAGCCGGAAACATACAGCTCCAACGCCGCCGCAATCCGCGCCGCTTCCGGCTCCGGCTGCTGCAAAAGCTCGTTGTAGAGGTCGCCCAAGACAGGCATTTTCGCCGGGTCGGGGTCGGCAAGGTACGGGCGGTACACGTTCCGTACAGCCCGGTCAATAACCGTCTTATCCACGGGCTGCAAGCCCTCCTTGCCGCCGATCACCAGCTCGCAGAGGGAAAGGATAAAGTCAGATTTCAGCGCAAGGGGGCTGTCGTCCTCGCTGTAATTGAGGTTAATATCCATAGGGTTCACATACTGGGGCTTCCCGTCAATGCCCTTGCCCGTAGGGGATAAGCGTATCACTTGCCCGTCAAGCCGCTGCACAAGGGAAAAATACTCCGCTTCCGGGTCGCAGATGATAATATCGTCGTCCGTAATGAGGAAAGCGTTTGTCATTTCCCGCTTTGCCGCAAAGGATTTCCCGCTTCCCGGCGTTCCCAAAATCAGCCCATTCGGGTTTTTAAGCTGCTTGCGGTCGCAAAGTATCATGTTGTTGCTTAAAGCGTTTAGCCCGTAATACAGGGCTTCCCCGGTCTGGAAAAGCTCCTGTGTGATAAAGGGGATAAAAATAGCGGTGCTGCTTGTCGTCAAGCCCCTTTGAATGGGGACGAGGTTTTCCCCGATAGGGACGCACGACAGCAAGCCCGCTTCCTGCTGGTAGTCAAGACGGGTCAAAGCGCAGTTATATTTCTGCGCGATACCCGCCGCCGCGAACACGTCATTTTCCAACTTCCGCTTTGTGTCCGCCATGTTTGCCACAAGGAACGTAAGGAGAAACATTCGCTCATTCCGGCTCTGTAAATCCTGCAAGAGATTTTTCGCTTCGCTGCCAAAGGTGGCAAGGTCGGACGGAATAATATCCATGTCATAGCCGGAACGGACGGCTTTCTTCTGTTCCTCGATTTTCATTTTGTCAAGGTCTGTGATTTTCCGCTTAATCGTCTTAATGGCTTCGCTCTGGTCGATACTGCGGATATGGAGATTGACGATCACGCCCGTTTCAAGGTCGAGAATGTCCGACAAAATGCGGTCGTTCAGCTCCGGCGCAAGTATCTGTAAGAACGACACCGCGCCGATCTTGCGTCCCATACGGAACGTGCGCCCCTCTCCGAAACGGAACGACGGCGGGGCGATAAAGTCTTTGGTGGAAAGCCCCGACGGGGCAAGCCAAGCCCAGTCAAAGGAAAACGGCTCGCCCTCCGGGTGGAACACCCCATGCAGCACTTTCAAGCGGTCATAGCCTGTCATGGGGCGGGCGGCTACACCCAGCACCTTAAAATTGTTGAGTACGTCCGTTTCAATACGGGCAAGGCGGGCTTTTGCCGCCGCCAAGCTGTCCGCTTCAATGGAAAAGGTGATGTATTTGTATTTGACAAGCCCGTTGTTGCCTTTGGAAAGCTGGTTTTTGAGCATATCCGAATACTCGGCGCGAATGGAATTGAAAGCGTCGTCCCGCGCCGGAATGTCGATAGCCTTTTCCGCTTCGCCGCGCTGCGTCCCTTGATTGATGAAAGAGAGCTGCACCGAAACGGAAGCGTCAAAGTAGTTGAGGAAGTCGCACCAGTTTTCAAAGATAGCGGTCTTGTCGTCCGCCTGTGCAAGCTGATAGTTAATATCCTCAAACACAACGCTTTTGCTGTATTTCTTTTCCGTAATCCTGCAAATCCCGTCCGGGTACATCTGCAAGTAGGGAATGGTCTGCTGCGCGGTATGCGCTTTCCCGTCGCCCTTTGCCTGCCTTATAAGGGCGGCAATCTGTTTCTGTTCGGCGCGGGATAATTTACGCTTTGTTCCTGCGGCGGCTTCCCGCGCCTTTTGCGCCTGTGCCTTTGACAATAGCCGATACCTCCTTTTCAAGTTTTCGCTGCCGCTCCAAGACGGCATAGAAGTTTTCCGTCTGATAAGGGCGTTCCTTTGGACGGGTAAACTTTGTCTGAATGATGTTCTTTACCACGACTTCAAGGGGCTGCCCGTGTCGTTCATACATGGCAAAGAGGAAACAGGGCAGCATAACGACAATCATTGCCATAGCTGCAAGGGTCGTCCCCGCGCTGCCTTTGAGCAAAAAGAAAAGCGGCAATCCCACAAGGAGAGCCGCGCCCAGACAAACGATCTGCCGTTTCGTAAGGTTAAATGCTACTTTGGTTTTGATTTTGGATAGGTCTTTGGGTACGGTAACATACGCCAAGCGAATACCCCCTTTCTGCCCTTAATGGGCGTTGAATATGGATTTTGCAAGTGCGCCGGATTTGAAAAGAGAGAAACAGAGGATCACCGTATAGGCTGCAAGGGAGAATATCGCGCTGTGCAGATTATCGGCTACCACCATTTCATTGACAAGGACGGCGTAAATGCCGACGCATATCATAATGAGGAAACCTTGAAAACCGAGGGCAAACAGCCCTTTTAGGTAGTTGTTCCCAATCTGTCCCCATTCCCGGTTTGTCATAGTTGCGAATGGGATAGGCGAAACAGAGCAATACAGGTATATTTCTATCATTCTGCCGTAAAGGATAACCGTTATCAGCACCGACATGATTTTCATACATAGGCTGACAAGGCTTGTTTCCATAACGAGCAGGAGCAATTCGGGGATTTCCATAGCTTCCAGCCCGTCCTGCATGGACGCGAGGGCTTCGGCGGCGTCAATGGAAGTTTCGCCGCCGATCACCCCCGCCGCGCCGGAAACAACGTGCTGCGCCACGTCGAACACCGCCATTGTTATATCAAAGGTGTGCGTTACGAGGAATACCGCCACAAACGCTTTGAAAAACCATTTGAAAAACATAAAGGTGTCAACGTCGTGCATATTGTTTTTTTCCACTACCATGCTGATTAGCTCATAGCATAGGACATAGGTAATGACAAGCCCCGCAATCGGTACGACGACGTTTTCCGATAGCGTCTGTATCATGGAAAAGATGTTCGCGTTCCAGCCTTGCGGGGTTTGCCCTACCTGCGTTGCGATTGTGCCTACTTTCTCGTTTACGTCCCCGAACATAGTTGACAGATTACCGTTGATGGCTCCGATCAGAATACCTTTTATCCATTCGTTAATCGCGTCAAGTATGCTCTGCATAGGCTACCTCCGCGGCTTATGAGAAAAGCCCGGAGAGAAGCGGCACCAACAGCATACCGACGAGGGCAACGCCGCCGCCCGCCATGAGCTGTTTTATCCCCAATTAGGTGTAAAACTCTGCTCGATGGCGGGCGGCGGTGTGTCAAAAAAATATATGAAGTTTTCAGAAGTTCCCCGGCGGGGGCAGGTTATCCCGTGACCTGCTCCACTTCCGGCAGGGGCTTGAGATTGAAATGAATTTCAATAGAAATGTGTCTTGTCTTGTCGCTGTCAACGGTTTCGTGGACAACGATTTCTTTGATAAGGCGGTTTAGGGTGGCAGCGTCAAGCTCCGCAATGTCCCGGTATTCCTGTATGGATTCCACCCATTCCCTCGCGTCCACCGCAAGGCGGGCTTCATCGTCCAGCCGCTTCCGGGCTTCTGCGGCCTTTTCCTTTAGCTCGGCCTGTTCCTTCTGCGTCTTTGCCAGCAGGAGATCGAAATTGTTTTCCGTGATGCGTCCGGCTACCATATCCTCATAGAGCCGCAGCACCATCTTTTCCAGTGTTTCGATCCGTTCCTCATCCTTTGTCAAAGCCCGTTCCAGTGCCTCCCGCTGTCCTTTCTGCTCGGCCTCGCAGTTGCCGGTCAGTCTGTCGGCTACGGCCTCGCCGTCCATCAGGGCAGCGGCGGCGCACTCTCGGATTTTGTGCAGCACAAGGCTTGTGAGGGTGTCATACTCGATCCTGTGCTGGCTGCAATGGTGCTTCCCAAAGGCATTGTAGGTCTTGCAGGAATAAATCCGCTGTGGGTGCTTGGCATTGGTGTAGCGGACGGTCAGCGACTTCCCGCACTCCCCGCATTTGAGAAGCCCCGCGAACAGGCTCGGCTCACCGGAAGCCCCCGGACGCTGGCGGGATTTGAGCTTTCTCTGCACGATGGCAAAGTCCCTCTTGTCCACCAGCGGCTCATGCGTCCCCTCCACCACGATCCAGTCCTCCGGCCTCTTGCTGCCGATAGTCCCAATCTTGAAACGGTACTCCGTTTTCTGCGAAGCGATCGCCCCGGTGTAGACGGGATTCATCAGCAGGTCTTTTATCACGGAAAAGTCCCAGATATATTTCCCGTTCTCCGGGTCTTGCTGCTCCCACCGAGTGCGGACGTTGCGTATCCCGCGCTCCCTGTTCCACCATGTGGGGCAGGGGAGCTTCTGTTCCTCCAGCCTGCGCCGGATATAGTTCGGGCCGTGCCCCTCCAGAGCGTACCCGAATATCAGCCGGACAATGTGGGCTGTTTCCGGGTCGATCAGCAGGTGGTTCTTGTCCTCCGGGTCTTTCCGATACCCGAACGGGGCAAGACACCCGGTAAACTGTCCTTTCTGCGCTTTCAGAAGATAAGAGGAATGGACTTTCTTGGAAATATCCTTGCTGTACATCTCGTTCAGGATATTCTTGAACGGGGCAATATCGTTGTTATCCCGCAGGGTGTCGATACCGTCATTCATGGCGATATAGCGGACACCATTTCTTGGGAAAAAGTCCTCAATCAAATGCCCGGTTTGCAAGTAATTTCTGCCCAGCCTCGATAAATCTTTCGTTATCACAAGATTTATCTGTCTGCGCTCGATGGCTTTCAGCATCCGTTTCAGGTCGGGGCGTTCCATGTTCAGCCCCGTATAGCCATCGTCCTGATAGACTGCCACAACCTCCCATCCCTGCTTCTCGCAGTAGGTTTCCAGCATATCCCGCTGGTTGGCGATGCTGGCGCTTTCCCCTTGCTGGTCATCGTCCTTGCTCAACCGGCAGTAGATAGCTGCCCGGAAGCCCCCAGCAAGCGCCGCGCTCATCACATCATATCCGTTCATCATAACCGTTTTACCCGCACAATCCAGACGGAGCGCCGGTTACCTGAACCTTGTCTTTAGTATAGCATAAATCTTGCGTTTTCGCAAGATTATTCTTGCCGGATTCCTCGCTGGATTTCTGCGAGTGCTTCTGTGCAATCAGGCTCACAAAAACATCGGTAGCGTCCAGTTCCCCGTCAAAGACGGTAATCACATCGATTCGGGTCTTGTTTTTCGCCATAGGCAGTTACCTCCTTACATGAAAATAGCCAGACAGGGGAGCGTCGGCAACGAAGTCCGGCAACGGGCTTCAAAAGACCTTGCAAACAATCCCTATCTGGCGGGTTGGCTACTATTTACCTTTTCTTTTATTTTTCTGTTGTTTTGGTTGTCAGAGAGGGGAAAAGCCTTGCGGCTACAGCATTTTCCCCGGCAACGGGGTCGGCAACGGGATAGCAACGGGGTATGCAACGGGCTGTGATTTTCCCGGATTTTTCAGAATGGAAGCTCCATCTGTTCTGTGACCGGCACAAAGCCGTCGGGGATTTTCTCGTCCTCGTTGCCGGTGTCCGTTGTCGCATTTTCCCGTTCCCAGCCCTTTTGCCTGCCGTACTGTGGGAACATACGGGGGTTGGAAAAGTAGTTCCAGCCGGTCACGCACTGGTTCATGATCTCGTTGATCTCCCGTATCTCCCATTGCTTCGGCTCGTCAAAGGGGTGGTTCAGGGCTTCTCTGTATAGCTGCTTGGAGCAGACCGCATCGCTGGTGCAGCGGTCGAGATAGGCAAGTATCATCCCCGCCTTGGTGTCCTCCGGCATGAAATCCCGCTGGTGGTCTTTCAGGTAGCGCACCAGCTCCGGGCTGAACGTCAGCTTCCATCTGCCCGCCCGGTAAAGCGCCATTGCCTCCGCCCATAGCTGGCTGATATATGCCCGTGAAGCGGCCTCGTCCTCCAAAATGTGTACCTCCGCCTGCTCCGGGTTTACCAGCACCGGGAGAAACCGCCGGTTGCCGCTTCGGTCAAGGGGCAGGAAGTCCAGTGCGTTAGAAGTGCCGCCGAACACACATTGACGGGGGCGGTCTGCCGGGTGGGTTTCATAGGGTATCTTGTAGACCTCCTTCTGTCGGCTCAAAAAGGATTTGATTTCCTCGATGCTCTTTGCGTTGGCTGTGGCGATCATTTCCGACATTTCAATGATCCAGTGACCTTGCAGCTTTCGGTAGACGTTATCATCGTCCAGCCTCCGCAGGTCGTCGGAAAACCATTCGTCCCTTACCGCCAGCAGCCGGAAAAAGGTTGACTTGCCCGCACCCTGACCGCCCACCAGACAGAGCATGACCTCAAACTTGCAGCCGGGTCTGTATGCCCGGTGGATTGCGCCCAGCAAAAAGAGCTTTAGGGCTTCGCAGGTGTAGGTGTCCGCTGCGGCTCCCAGAAAGTGCCGCAGGCAGAAGCGTATGCGCTCCGTCCCGTCCCATTCCAGACCGTTCAGATAGTCCCTTACGGGGTGGTAGCTGTTCTGATGGGCGGCAAGGTCGGCAGCGTCCGCGATCTTCCTTTCGCTGGTCAAGCCGTAGGTTTCTTCAAGGTACAGCCGGATATATTTCATATCCGTGTCGGTCATGGACGCGCCGGGTGGACACTGGCAGCCGATGGGCTTTACAAGGTCTGTCCGGTCGGTCAAAAGGTTGTAGGCCAGTGCCCCGGCAAGCAGGGGATCATACTGGAATACGGTCAGGCAGTTCCTTATGCTGTTGCGGACGCCGCCTTTTTCGGTGGTGTCCAGCATCGCCTTCACTTCCTCAACGCTCCGCATCGGCGCGGCGCTGTCCGGCGCGTTCCTCACGGCCTCCCGAACCTGCGGCGGCAAGTCCTGAAATTCTTTGCTCAATCGTTCTCACTTCCTTTCCGTACTCTGTGACGATGGCAGCCCGTTCCCGCAGGTCATCGGACAAAAGCCCGTCCAGCAGGTATTCGATATAGTCCATCCTTTGCAGGGCTTCCACAAACAGAGGATGCCACGCCTCATCTGGCTGGCAGGGGGCGTGTTCCTCCCTCCACCGGCGCAGCAGGTGATAATAGTCTGCAAGCACCTGAAAGCAATGCCGCTCCATGCGCCTGTATTTCTGTTCCTCGGCTTCTTGCCGCAGCTTCTTCACGGCAGACTGGCGGGGCGCGTCCGTTCCGTCCCCGCAGGGGATGGAGAAATCCTGCGCCAGCATGAGGGCGGCTTCCTTTGCGCTTATCCCATGCAGCCGGGAAACAAAATCGATCACGTCCCCGGTCGCTCCGCAGCCGAAGCAGTAATAGCGGCGATCAACCTTCATGCTTGGGTGTCTGTCCCTGTGGAACGGGCAGACCGCCATGCCGCTTCTGTTCACGTTCAATCCGTATCGCTCGGCAGCCTGCCTTGTGATGACAGACTGCTTCACAGCTTCAAATAAATGCAATCGCAGCCTCCTTGAAATGAAAAAGGCACCCGTCATTCCAGAATTGAAAATGGCGGGTGCCTGATGTTAAGGTTAAAGCTCCATATCCTGTTGTTTCTGTGTCCGGGGCGGTTGCTGCCATTTCTCCTGCTCCTGCCGGATACGCTGCTCCCGGCCTTTCAAGCCCTCCACTATGGATGGCTTTTTCCCCGGCTCGGCGGTCTGGCGGTACTGCTCCGGCGGCAGCACCTGATTGAGCCAGTGCCGCACGTCCCGCAGCGTCCGCACGTCTGCCTGTACCGCTTCCAGCTCCTCCCGTTTGCCGGGCAGGGCGGCGGCAAGGTCTTTGCGTTCGGCTTCCAGCTCCTTGCGGCTGTAGGACGTGCCGGACAGGTGGGTCTTGACATACCGGGCGGCTGCCCGGTATGCGTCCAGCTCGCCCCTGTGGGCTTCCTCGAATTTCTCCTTCTGCTTCTTCCAGCCGATGGCGGCATACTCCTTGTAGACCGGCTTGTATTTCTCATAGTTCCCGATGTGGGAGAGCAGGGTGTCGATGTCCTTGATCCGGCGCTCCGCTTTCCTCATGCTGTCACGGATGGCAACGGCGTTTTCGCTGATACCATCAAGCTGTCTGTCAAGGGTTTCCACGGTGGAGATTTCTTTCTGCCGCAGAAACTCCATTGCCGCCTGCACCTTGTTGAAGTCGGAAACAGCGCCCTTGAGCTTGCCCTTGGAAGTCCAGTCGGCGCGTTCCTCACCGCGCTGCTCCATGTACCGGGCAAGCAGTTGTGGGATGGTCGGCTCGCTGGCCTGCGCCCGTGCCTCTGCCAACGCTTCCAGCAGGGCGGCCTTCCTCTCTTTCAGTTCCGCGATCCAGTCCTTTAAGCCGCGCACAAGTCGGCGGATTTCCCGCAGGATACGGTTCGCCGCCTTGATGCTTCGGTTCAGCTCCCCGCGCTCGGTCACGATGCCTTTCTTCTCCATCTGTGTTGCCGATACGCCCACATGAACGGTAGGGATTTGGTCTATCCCTTGCCGCTCATAGCTGCGGTGGTCAATGCGCTCCGGGCGGTTGTTCTGCGCCAAAAACTCATTAGTGAGGTCAGCCCACGCCCTGCGCCAGACCTCGGCGTTTTCCCGGTTGTTCCAGTCCACAAGGTCAACCTTGCGGGTCTTGTACCTGCCGCTGGGCAGACGGATTTTCTCGCCGTTTTCATCCAGCACATATTCCTTTTTGGACTTCGGAAGCCAAGCGCCCTTTTCGTCCAGCGGGCGCATGGTCAGCAGGATATGGGCGTGGGGGTTGCCGCCTCCCGTGTCGTGCAGATTGAAGTCGGCGATCATGCCCTTGGAAACAAATTGAGAGGAACAGTATTCCCGCACAAGGCGGGTCTGTTCCTCTCTGGACAACTCCACGGGCAGGGCGATTTCCACCTCCCGCGCAAGCTGGGCGTTATTGGATTTTTCGGAAAGCTCCACGCTGTTCCACAGGGTGCTGCGGTCAGAAAAAGCGGGCGGGGCGTGTGCCGGGAGCAGAATTTCCGAATGGACAACGCCGCCCTTTTTCGTGTAGTCGTGGGTCAGTCCGTCCCACTCGTTTGTCAGCTTTTCACCGCTTCGGTAGGCGGCTGCGGCTACGGCGGATTTGCCTTTTCCCCGGCTGACAATCTTGATGCTGCAATGGTAGATTGCGATGGTATCACCTCCGTTTCGCTCGTTCGGACTTGACGGGAGAGAATGGCTTGCGGCGGCAAGGCGTTCCCTCGCGGCAAGTGTGCAAAAGGGTAGACGGCGCAAGCCGTCGCAGGGAAAATGCAGTTTTCCCTGTTCGCGGCAACGCCGCCAAGCTCGGAACACGGCGTGGCTGTGTGGAGAGTTCAGCCCTCGGCAGAGCGCACAACACCCGTCAGGGTGTATAAGTGCGCCCTTGTTGCCAAGGGATTATTCAGCTTGTCGTTTCCTCGGCTCGTTTTCTCAAAAATTCCCGCGCCGGTTCACTCGTCAAAGCAAGTCGGAAAAAGGTCTGCGCGTCCTCGTCCGTCATAGTGATAAGCTCCGGCACGATGCTTTCAATAAAGCCGCCCCGCGAACACAGGCGGTGGTTGCGCTCCTTGCGCTTCTCTATGGCAAGCCTGCGGTCAAGCATCTTGCTTCGGTTCTCATACTGCCGGATTTTCTTCTGCGTGAGTTCCAGCTCGGCGTTGCATTCCTCGATGGTCTGCGGCATTTTCTTCTTTGTCATGGGTGCTCGCTCCTTTCTTGATTTTGGGTAAAAAAAGACCGCTGACTGTACGCACACGGCGCGGGTCAACGGTCTTTGGGGGTATATGGATTTTAGGTATGCTACTTATCAAATAGCGCATTTACCTTCTGAATATATGCATCATCAATTTGGTAAGTGTAGTTTGAAGTCGGCTGTATGCATGGCACGATAGGCTTCTTCCTCGTCCACCAGCGTTGAACCAATATCAAAGAAGACCCAACGAATTGCGTTCATATTATTCATCCCCGAGATTTAAGTCCTGGCATTTTTGGATGGCAAGATCATGGTTCT
>OLWB01001337.1_pt1 | contig 23371 bp, 24 predicted proteins | sample 1673331 | NCBI WGS metagenome assembly OLWB01 (sample SAMEA3178943, study PRJEB25190) | human gut metagenome | biome: human gut; feature: human-associated habitat; material: faeces | place: Austria | collected 2013
TCCCCCGTCCGCTCGAGCACGACGATTTCCGCCCGCTCGTCCAGACGGCGCAGCCGCGCCGCAGCCGACGCGCCGCCCGCCACGCCGCCGATGATGACGACCTTCATTTACCGTACCACCCTTCCCCGATAATCGGCGATCCCGCCGATATCCGTCACGTTTGTATACCCCATCCGCTTCAGCAGCGCCGCAGCGCGCCTGCTGCGGCCGCCGCTGCGGCAGTAGACGTACAGCGGCGCGCCCCTGTCCGGCAGCTCGCGCGGCGCGGCGGCGGGCAGCAACTCCAGCGGCAGATTCCGGCTGCCGCCGATGTGGCCGGCAGCGTATTCCTCCCGCGTGCGGACGTCCAGCAGAACCGCATCCGGCGTGCGGGCACAGGCTTCGACGCCGGCGTTGATCTCCGGCTTGGGCTTCGTCAGCAGACCGAACAGCGCCATACGGCCGCCCCCTCAGGCGAGCAGCGCGGCCAGCGCTTCCTTCGGCTTGTAGCCCACCGACGTCCGCACCACCTTGCCGTCGCGGATCACGACGACCGTCGGGATGCTCGCCACGCGGAAGGCGGCCGCCAGCTCGGGCTCCTCGTCCACGTTGACCTTGCCGACGACGACCCTGCCCGCGTATTCGTCCGCCAGCGCCTTCAGCTCGGGCGCGAGCATCCGGCAGGGACCGCACCACGGCGCCCAGAAATCCAGCAGCACGGGCAGCGGCGACTGCAGCGCCTCTTTCTCAAAATTGTTTGCGGTGATTTTCAGTTCAGCCATTGCGTATGTCTCCTTTTTTGTCTTTGTATTTCGTATGCTTTTCGTGTCCTTAGTATACCCGAAGCACAAATGCAAAGACTATGACCAAGTCACAATGGCAAAAAATTTTTTACGCGTCCCTATGACCGCCTCAGCCGTCAGGATCCGTCCCCGGGCGACGCCGCCAGCGCGCGCAGCCGCGCGGGATCGGTCAGCCGCACCGCGCCGCGCCGCAGCTCGACGAGTCCCGCGTCCGCAAAGCGCTTGAGCGTCCGCGCGACGACCTCGCGCGCCGAGCTGAGCTGCCGCGCAAGCTCCTCGTGCGTCATACGCACCTCGCGCGCGCCGTTTTTTTCGCTTTCGGCCAACAGAAATCCGGCCAGCCGCCGGTCGAACCGCTCGAACAGCAGCCTTTGCACGGCCTCCATCGCGGCGGAGAAGCGCTCGGCCGTCCGCGCATGCACGAAGCTGCGCACGGCCTCGCAGGAGCCTTCCAGCCTTTCAAACGCTTCTGCGGGCAGCACCAGCAACTCGCAGGCCCGCTCGGCCGCAATGTGCAGGTCAAACGTAATTTGTCGGATCACGCACGACGCCGACAGCACGCAGACGTCGCCGGGCGCCAGCCGGAACAGCGTGACCTCGCGGCCCTCCTCCGACAGCAGATACGCGCGCACGCCGCCCGAAACGACGCAGACCAGCCCCAGACATCCGCTGCCGCCTTCATAGATCGGCTGCCCGCGGTCGTAGCGGCGCAGAAAAGCCGCGCGCGCGGCCATATCCCGCTCGGCGGCGGACAGCGCCGTCCAGAACGGCAGCAGCGCCAGTTGTTTCGCAGCCTCTTCCATCGCGTCGATCCCTCCTGCGGACAGTATAGCACATTCCAGCGCGTTTGAGAAGTGTCAACGCGAAATTTTTTACAAAACGTATAAACGCAGGCCGCGCTGCGGAAAATAATCCATGCGTGATATTGCATCGCTGCGTTCATCATTACGGAGAAAGGAAAAAAGATATGAAAAAGTTTATTTCAGCCCTGCTTGCGGCTATGGCAGCCACCGCGCTGTCGTGCGTGTTCGTCTCGGCAAAGGAGACCAACGTCGCGCTGCATAAGCCGTGGTCGGGCATCGAGGTGCCGACGAACGAGGGCGCGAACGTCTACACCGGCGACTTCACCGACGGCGTCTACGCCGCCGAGGGCGACGAGTTCTCGTACAAGGAGCCGTGGTTTACGTTCTATACCAACGACCAGAACGACGCGTCCTGGACCAACCTCACCGACCGCGTCGGTAAGGTGGACATCGAGCTTGGCGACGCCGGCACCAACATCACCAAGGTGCGCATGCAGGTCGCTCCCGGCATCGGCGAGGCCGAGTATATCAAGGTCTACGCCGACGACAAGGAAATCGGCACGATGAGCTATGAGGGCACCGACATCCAGTGGATCGAGCTGAAGCTCGACGGTCCCATCGACGCTGAGGTGATCTCTGTCGAGATCAAGATCAAGGATATGTTCTTTATGGTCTCCGAGATTGAGGTCATCGCCGAAACGACGGACGACTCCTCCGCGGCGGACGACTCCTCGACGCCGCCTACGGCTGACGCCGGTACGGCTGCGGCCGTCATCGCGGGTCTCACCGCGCTGTTCGTCTCCGCCGTGCTTGTGAAGAAGAAGGCGTAACGCACAAACCGCAAAAGGAGCGGCAGGAAGCCGCTCCTTTCTTTAATTGTTGCACAGCATTTGTCATAAAAACAGTATATTCAACACGTCCTAACCGCAGTCACAAAGGCCGCCGGCCATTGGCCGCCAATTCGGGATACACCGAAGCGCCTTAATTAAGAGGAATGCAAGCGGGATTGTGTTGTACAATTTTGCCGCCCGTTTTTTGCACACAGAAGTTTGAACTGCCCTCTGTCCTTACTTTTGCGAAACCGGCTCTGCGAGCTTTTATAATCGGCAACAGGAAAACGGGCGCGTCAAGCAGGACGTCAATTCCCTGTTCTCGGGACATCCGCTCCGGCAGGGCAGAAACGTTTAGGCATATGCTGCGCGGCGGCGCCGACAACCGACGCGCTTTCTATGTGCGTTTTTTGGGGCTTGTTCAAAGACGAGGCGAATGCGCTCCGGTCATTGAATCGGTTTTTATGCGTTGCGCTTTGAAAGCTCGAAATAGATCTCGTATCAAGCCTTGTAATCGAAGAATTTTGCGTTATATCCCACGGCGATTCTGTCGTTTTTCTTATGCAAAGCAACGTAAACAGAACAATCGGCCAATTTGCTGAGAATGAAACAAAAGAGAACCGTTCGGTATTTGCATCCATGGCCCACTTTGCAAGATGACTTCATTATTTCCACCTGCCAAGCTCTTCGCGCCGTTCTTGCGCCAAGCGTTCCTCCTCGAATTGTTCTTTTTTTGCTTTGTCTTTTTTCGCTTCTGAAAGCGTGTCTCGAATCCCTATCATACTGAAAGCAATCCAAGGGAAGGCCAGTACAAGCAGCCCCCAAAGCGTATGTATCGGTTCGGCTGCAAAATGGATCAAGGGAATATAAAAAGGCAGACTTGAAAAGAAAATCATTGCATAGCAATCAAACTCCCGCTGATATTCTGCCGTAAAAGTGGATTCGTCATTTTTCCAGAACAAATGGATTCTGCGATAATTTCGGAAAAAATTGGCTTTGTGCTTGCATACGCAGCAAAAGATACCGTAAATCAGTTCCAAAAGCATCACAGCCAAAAAAAGCCAGGAGAATGCGGTTTGCACCTTATCCCTGTAAATAAAAATGGGTATTGTATTGATAAAAATCAATACGGCGTATAAAACAACGAAGACAATTCTTCTTTTTTTCATATCACAAGCCTCCCCCTGCGAGAAACGGCGTTTCTCATTCGTATTATATCATAGACACATTGCTTTTGCAATATGGATTAAAAATTTGAATTGAAGAATCGGATGATTTGAAGCATATCAGCCGTTACGGGTTGGCCGGCGAAGGCAGGCGGCCCCATCAGCGCGCATAACACGCTTGGAGAACATAGGATAAGATTTGCCTATCCGGCAAGAAGGTCTCATTCCCTATATCCGCTTGAGATGCGAAGGGCAGCGCTTGCGAACGATGCACCGAAGGTCATCGACGGCTTTAAGGCGCGCTATGGAAAGCAAGGGCGTTCGGAATTGCTTGCGCGGCTCGACGGGAAACCGCCGACCTAAAGCTGCGGCGGCAAAAGGAGCATGTTGTCGGCGCAAAGCCTGACGCCGGACGCCTTTTGGGTTGCCGTCGCTGCTTTCCAAAACGTCATAAAGAAGCGCCGCGCCATCGGCTGCGGGGAAAAGCCGGCGCGGTTCCTTCGCGAAGCCCCGAGCATCGCTCACAAATCCAAGCCGGCGGAGGCCGTCTGTGGGCGCTGCGGCTGAACCGCCGTCCGCCTTCCAAGCCCGAGGCGGGAAGCCGGCCTTTCGATTCCCGCCGCTATGCACAAGCAAAAATACAGGGTGGCCGCGCGTCGAAACGGTCGCCGCAGTATCGCGCGGAGGGTGCTATGCAGAAGGCGCTCTCAACATCGTGAAGCGCCGCTTTGCAACCGGCTACGGCAAAAACTTGATTTGAAAGGCCGCTCAAGCAATCGCAAATCGGCTTGGCCGCCGTTAGAGAAAACGAAAGCCGCAGGGAAATACGCCTGTTAAAAGCTGTACAGACATGCGGCGTCCTTTTTGGTATGAGGAGCCGCTCCAAAAGACGGCGTTCGCCTATCCAAAATAGGCGCAGCGCAGACGGCACGCCGTATCCAAACGGCTGTCCGTCTCCGGCGGCAGCCCCTTATTTGGAGACAAGCGCCCTCTTTTGCCGTTTGAAAGCATTCGGATGCGCCGGCTGTTTTAAGGGCCGCCTTTCAGCAGAGGGCGCAGACGACGACTCCTCCATTTCGTATGCGGTCATTTCTGTTTTTTTCTGCTTTTCCAAACCTGCGCCAGAATGTCTTTCAGAACAAGCATGGCATCCTGCTCATCAAAACCGTATTCGCGCCGCAGCTCCTCCAGCATAGCGTTCAGCCGGGCGGCGTAATACGGAATATTGACTCGGCTCTGATACCGGACAAGGATCGGATATTTTTTTGCCCATGTCTGCGTCCAGTCGATTTTGTCCGTGACGCTGTCCGGCGTTTGGTCAATCCACTCCTGAAGCTCCTGCACATCGGGGTCGAACTCGATGAGCTCGTCCAGCGAAGTATGGTAGAGCTTCGCCATGAGCTTGGACTGGCGGATATCGGGCAGCGTTTCATTGGCTTCCCACTTAGAGACGGTTTGGCGGCTGACACCCAACTGCTCCGCTACGGCCTCCTGCGAAAGCCCCTGTTTCTTTCTGGCATGAAAAAGGCTGTCTCCTAAATTCATTTTATACGCTCCTTTCCTATGCGTTGCTTCCATTATACGGATTTCCGACAGAGAAATCTACCAACCGTATTTGCCATTTTCGCCCGTTTTCTTTCCATGTGTCCGCATAAGCGGTTCATGCGGGGACGTCGCAAGCCGCGGCAGAAGCCGCCCCCGATCTAAAAAGCCGTCCGTCGGACGTCTGTTTTGCGGCGCCACTGCCGAAAGGTCCCGTTCTATGCGGTTCTTATGGCAAAGGGTAAGACCGTTTTCTCACTCCCTATGTAGCAAAAGAACGGTCTTTATCTGAAAGGACGATGCGAAAAGGCGGCGGCTTGAACGCGAACGTCAAGACGGCGGTATAAGAAAGGCCCCGCACGCGGATTGCGTGTCGAGGCACTCGGTTGTAAAAAGAATATGTAAAAGACGCTTTGAGCTTTTCGGATGGTCAAACGCGCAGAACCCGCATAAGCGTCGGATTTGCGGCAGAGCCGTTATTGGGCTTTCAGCATCTGCGGCAGGACGTTATTATTTATCCTCGGGCTTTTCCAAGACAACAAACGACACAAGCGTTTCTTTATGGAGGAAATTTTCAAGCCTTGGATCAACATCCACGGTCTGCGTATTCATCTGCGAAATGACCCAGCCCTCTTCCAATAATCGATTGATTCGAACAAGATACTGATTGTTATTGATATCATTTTGTTCCGTAAAATCGCGACTGTTGCTGATATATACGACTTTTTGCATTTGTTTTCCTCCTTGTCGTTTTTGTTTGGAAAAGGCTGAACAAACCAAACGCCGCTCGCAGGCAAAAATCTTATTTAGACAAAAGAGTCTGAGCGCAAATTGCGTCCAGACTCTGTCTGTGAGGCGGATACGAAAAAGATATATTTGCGGTTTCGGCGGAGGGATTTGAACTAATGTAGTTTAATTAGAACTTTTCGATTCCAAACAATGCCCACCCCTCATACAAACGGCGATATTTAAAATAAACATCATACCATTTATTTAGCCATTCCTTTGTCTTTTCATCATCAGGAAATTTTCGCAAATGTTCAATATCTCGTTTAGCGCTCCAAGTAACATAGTTTTCCCATTGTGCATCAGTATCGCTGGCAATAGCAACAATGTTATAGCCGCACTCTCGAATTTTTCTGTTGATAACATCAAGTGTTTCGATTTCGCCGTCAAAATCTGTCAGTTCTTTTGGAGGATTGTCAACTTTAGAATATAGTCTTCCGAAAATAAGCTTACTATTTGGCTTTGAATGCTTTTCAAGCAAAGATATTGTTCCTTTGATATCTTGTATGTCACCGAAAAACTCGGTACAGCAAACAACATCATATTTTACATTGTCCTCATAATCAAGTACATTTGCACATATAAGCTCTATTTTATCAATATCTCGCTGGCGTTTCTTGCCAATCTCAATAAACTCATTGCAGATATCAACTCCAACGCCTTGGATATCAAAAACATCGTTCCAGATTTTCAGCATTTCACCGTAGCCGCAGCAAAGATCCAAAACCTTAGTTTCACTGCAAAAACCAAGCCGCAGTCCCAAGTTCACTATTCGTTCTGGTGTGGTCATGCTGATTAAATATTTACTTTCGTCGCAAATATGGAGATAGTCGTTATAATTCATTGTTTTACCTCTTTCAAAATTTTATGAAAGTCGGCAAACATCAAGTCATTTACCGACTTTAAAAATGTATACCTCTAAAAAACAAACTTTTCATCAAACATCATCCCTTCTGTAAGTTAATATATTATAACGCTATAGCGATATAATCAAAATTTATCAGTATATTTCCATTGCTTATATGATATCACAAACCGAAAAAGAAGTCAATATAATGTAAAGTAATGCTAATTCTTTACTTATACACTTGTATTTTTTGATGCAATAATTTGATATAAATAATGCAAAAAAGAAACGACAATCTTCTGTCAAAAATTGTCGTTTCTTGGCGGAGAAGGAGGGATTTGAACCCTCGCGCCGGTTACCCGACCTACTCCCTTAGCAGGGGAGCCCCTTCACCACTTGGGTACTTCTCCGAATAAATGCTTATATGGCGGAGAGTCTGGGATTTGAACCCAGGAAACCTTACGGTTTGCCGCTTTTCAAGAGCGGTGCCTTCGACCACTCGGCCAACTCTCCGTATTGCGATTCGACAAGTCGTCGAGCGCCGCCCTAACGTATGAAACATTTTACCACAGTGCGGACGCTTTGTCAAGCCCGTTTTCCGGATTTACACCGAAATTTAAGGGACAGGCCGGCGGGACGCAGAATTGCCCGCCGCTTTGCCGCGCGAAAACGCAAAGCGTTCCTCCGGCTTGGCGTAAAAAAACGTTCCGGGGATGCAGCCTGAGCCGCATCCCCGGTATTGCATCACGCCGTGAACGGCGTTATACGCAAGCGCTTACGGCGTATCGCCGAGCCGAAGCACGCTGATGTCCGCGTCGTTGATGGTAAAGCCCGCGGCGCTGGCCTCCACATTCAGGGTGGCAGGCGCAGTCGTCACCGTGATGGGCACGCTGAAGACAAGCGTACTGGTCTCGCTGGCCGTGTTGTAAATATGCGAAGCGGTCGCGCCGGGCACATCCGTACCGTTGAGCGTGGCGGTAAAGGTCAGCGTCTCCGGCGGCGAGCCGCCCGCGTCAAGCGTCGCGACGGCATTGAAGGTGACCTGATACACGCCCTCGGTATTGATCGTCACGTCCGCGCTGCCGGGCGTATGCGAAATGGCGGTCCCGGAGGTGGTCAGCGTATTCGCGAAGGTGACGGCCGTATCCGCCGCCGTGGCCTGATCGGTATCGTTGTTTGCGGCCAAAACGTCCGCGATGCCGGCGGCGCCCGTGTTGCCGCTCGGGATGGTGAAATCGAGTACGGCAGCCTCAGCCGTGCCGGAATTGGTCACGATGGGGTTCGTGCCGGGAGCGCCCGCACTCACGGTGCCGACGGTGACCGTCGCAGCCGTACCCGTCGCACCCGTTGCGCCCGTTGCGCCGGTAGCACCCGTGGCACCAGTCGCACCCGCAGCACCCGCGGCACCCGCGGCACCCGTCGCGCCCGTGGCGCCGGCCGGAATGGTGAAGTCAAGCACAGCGGCGTCCGCCGTACCCGTGTTGGTCACGACGGGATTCGTGCCGGGAGCGCCCGCGCTCACGGTGCCGACGGTGATCGTCGCAGCCGTACCCGTCGCACCCGTGGCGCCCGTGGCGCCGGTAGCACCCGTCGCGCCCGCAGCGCCCGCGGCACCCGTCGCGCCCGTGGCGCCTGCATTGCCGGTCGCACCTGTCGCACCCGTGGCGCCGGTAGCACCCGTGGCGCCCGTGGCGCCCGCCGGGATGGTAAAGTCAAACACTGCGGCACTCGTCGTACCCGCGTTGGTGACCGTCGCGGCAGAGCCGGGCGTTCCCGTCGTAACGGTGCCGACGGCGATGGTCGCGGCTGTGCCCGTGGCTCCCGTTGCGCCGGTCGCGCCGGTCGCACCCGTAGCACCCGTGGCACCTGCGGTACCGGCAGCGCCCGTTGCACCCGTGGCACCCGTCGGACCGGTCGGCCCGGTCGGGCCGGTCGGACCTGTAGCACCTGTGGCACCCGTAGCGCCGGTGGGACCCGTGGGACCGCCCGCCGGACCCGTGGCGCCGGTCGCGCCCGTTGCGCCGGTGGCACCCGTAGCACCCGTGGCGCCGGAGAGACCGGCAGGGCCGGTGGCACCCGTAGCACCCGTGGCGCCGGTTGCGCCCGTAGCGCCGGGCGCGCCGGGGAAGCCCTGCGGACCCATAAACCCGCGCGGACCCATCGGGCCGGTCGGACCCGTGGGACCGGTCGGGCCGGTCGCGCCGCGCGGACTGCAGCAGCAGTCAAAGCCCGACGAACAAGAGCAGCCGCCGCTTGAACCGCAGATGGGGCAGCGCCCGTTGTTTTCGTTGCAGTTGTAGATTCTCATATGCATAATCTCCTAAAATGATCAAAATGATCTTGCCTTGACGTCAAGGCGGTCATGACACACCGAGCGATGCGAAATACGCCCGGTTCTGTAAAACCTGCGGGCTTTCGGGCCGTATCTCGCCGGCAAGGCGGTTGTAATGCGCCGCCGCTTCCCGCTCGCCCAGCCGGTCGTAGCAGACGCAGAGCTGGAGATAGGGGATATAGCCGAAGGCGTCCTCGTTGACGAACCCGCCGCCCTGCCCGCCGCGCGGACAAAGCGTCGCCTGCGTGAACCAGTGAATCGCGGTGCGGTATTCCGCCCGCCGCAGGAATACGTTCCCCAGCGCACAGCAGACGTCGGCGCGCGGCACGTCGTAGAGGAAGCTCTCGCAGAGCGCACGCGCTTCCCCGGCGTCGTCGCCGGCCGCGCGGCGGCAATGCGCCAGCAGCAGGCAGGCGTCGATGCAGTTTTCCAGAAAACCCTCGCCGGTGCCCAAAAAAGACAGCAGCACCCGCTGCGCATCGTCGTAGCGGCCGTGGTAATACAGCTCGCGGCCGTAGTAGAACAGCTCGCGCGGGGAGAGCGTCTCGCCGTCGGCGATCTGCTTTTCGTAAATACGCAAATTGCGGTCGCCGTAAACGGCTTTGACGGATTTGTGGGTGACGGCGATCTCGGCGTAGGCGACCGTTCCGCTGTGCACAACGACCTCGTGCACGCGCCCGACCCAGCGGTGCGGAAGCGTGCGGCGGATGAGCCGTTCGCGGTAAAAGAAGAAGGTCGGTCTGCCCAGCTCGTCAAACGCGGTGTTGTAGCGCAGCATCACCACGTCGCAGCCGGCGAGCTGTTCGTCCTTGTAGCGCCGCAGCGCCGCGGCGTCGGCCGGAAGCAGCACGTCGTCCGCGTCGAGCCAGAGCAGATAGTCCCCTGTCGCCTGTTCGAAGGCGTAATTGCGCGCGGCGGAAAAATCGTCGATCCATTCGAAATCGTAGATTCTGTCCGTGTAGCGCGCGGCGATTTCCTTCGTCGCGTCGCTGCTGCCGGTATCGACGATGACAATCTCGTCCACGCAGCCGCGCACGCTCTCCAGACAGCGCGCGAGTACCTTTTCCTCGTTCCTGACAATCATACACAGGCTGATCGTAGCCGCCATAAAACGCATACCTCCACAAATTCACTCTCAGTCCAGTTTATGCGCGCGCATCGTTCTCTGTCACCGTATGCCGCCGCCGTCTGCGGCGCATACTAAGTCGTGAAATACAGACAAAGGAGTGTTCCGTGTATGTTCAAACATGAAAAACAGCTTTTCCATCCCGTGGGCGTGGAACGCGCCAACCCGCAGTATGCAGCGCTGCTTCAGGAACAGCTCGGCGGCGGCAACGGCGAACTGAAGGCGGCAATGCAGTATATGTCCCAAAGCTTCCGCATCAAGGACCAGCAGATCAAGGACCTGTTCCTTGACATCGCCGCGGAGGAACTGGGGCATATGGAGATGGTCGCACAAACGATCAATCTGCTCAACGGCCACGACGTGGACGCGGCGGCTGTCGGCGCAGGCGAAATCCAGAGTCACGTCATCCTCGGACTGAATCCGGGACTGATCAACGCCTCGGGCTATTCGTGGACCGCCGACTACGTCACGGTGACGGGAGACCTCTGCGCCGACCTGCTCTCCAACATTGCCTCCGAGCAGCGCGCGAAGGTGGTTTACGAGTATCTCTACCGCCAGATCGACGACAAGAAGGTGCGTGAAACAATTGACTTCCTGCTCAATCGCGAGGAAGCGCACAACGCGCTTTTCCGCGAAGCCTTTAACAAGGTGCAGGATACCGGCTCGAACCGCGACTTCGGCGTGACGAAGGATTCGCGCATCTACTTCGACCTCTCCGGCCCCTCGCCGAGCGGCGCCTTCGGCGACACGAAAGCGGACCCACCCTCCTTCAACAATCCCAACGCCTGAGCGGACACGGACGCGCGGGCATCCGGCAGAAAGTCGTTTCGCTCCTGACGCGCTGCGTTTTGTGATGCTCCCGCAGCCATTTCAGGTGCGGCGAAGGCGCATCCCCGCCATCAGCCTGCAAAAGGCCGGCAAAAGCCTCTGTGCGCACCGCTATCGGTACAAACGAAAAACGACCGGCCTTTCGGCCGGACGTCCGCTTGTCTATGAAGCCCTCTTCGTGGGCGGGGCCTGTCTATGCCGGCGCGGCACAAAACAGCGTGCAGGAACAGCCTGCCGAGCGATTTCCGGGGCTTCCGTATGCGCCGAGGATGCAGGCCGTAAGCCGCCCGAAATCCCCCAACGCGCTTTGGCAGGCGGCCGGATTCCGTTCCTTCCCTACTCCGCGGCGTCCATCCCGGCAGGACGGGAAAAAGCTCTGCCCGACGTCAAAAGGGCTGTCCACAGCGAAAGGCGCGCGGCGGCGCCGGTGGGGCGTTGCGGGTTTGCAGAACCGCATCGGGCAAAGAACGGCAGGCCATACGCGAACAAGCCCAGGGGTGCATTTTTTCCGGCGGAAAAGGGGAACATCCCTACGGTATGCGCCCTGCCGGAGACGCCGGTCCGCGCTGCGGGGGTATAGCGCAGTGCCGGTATGGAAGCCAAAAAGCCCGCATTGCGCCGCCCTGCCCGCAATTTTCCTTATCTCTTTTATTCAAGCAGGTTCTCTGTTCTTTTTTGCTTTTTTATCTTGCCACATACGGAAAACACAGCCTTTCGGCCGTGCAGCGGAAGCAGGAGCGTCCGTCCCGATATGCGCTCGGGAACGGACGGGCGCGGCTCCGTCCGTTCTCAAGAGTGTCAAATAAAATAAGCGAACTTCTGCAATTGAGGAGTCGAGGGGCTGCGGGTCTCCTCAAAGCTGATCAGCCGACGCGGGAAAAACTTAAAACGAAGCTTTTCTCAAACAGCATTTTTGGTACAGGCAAAAATGCTCGGCGGAAAGCACAGTTAAAAAGTCCCACAGCGCTTTTTGACAAGACGAAGAACGGACGGAGCGCGCTCCGTCCGTTCTTCCCTTTATTCTTCTCTTTCCTTCAGCATTTCCAGCAAACGCGCGGCGTGCAGGCCCTCGTCCTCCGCGTATTCGGCGAACACGGCGGCGACCTCCTCGTCCTCGATTTCGGACGACCACAGTTCAAAAGCCTTGACCTGCGCCATCGCGTCCTCCCATGCGCGCAGCAGACGGTCGCGCACGGTGATGGTGATTCCGCTTTTCTGCTCCATACCCGATCCCTTCCTTTTCAACGGTATTCTCGTATGTAGCATGCACCGTTCGGACGGTTTTTATTCCTCGGCGTGCTCCTCGGCCGCAGCTTCGGCTTTCTCCGCCTCGGACAGCGCTTTTTCGGGTTCCTCTTCAAATTCAAAAGCAGCGGTGGTCATGCCCTTCTTCTCGTGCTTCAGCTCGAAAAAGCCGTACACGGCGACGATGAGGCCGCCGGCCGCGTCGAGCATCAGGTCCCACATCGTGTCCTTGAGTGCCTCGTGGCCGACGAGATAAACGGCGTTCTTGTCCACCAGCGAGCCGGTGGTGGAATCCAGATAGGTCTGCATATTCGTACCGAACAGATCGTCGAAGCAATACTCGACAATCTCCCAGATTACGCCGCCCGTGACCGCAAAGCAGAACACCGAGACGGCGACGTAAATGGGACTGATCCGCAGCGAGACGGAATCGGCCTTATTGAGCGTGTTGATCAGAATGAAGCCGAGCGACGCCAGCAGCACGCCGGAAATGAAATGCAGAATCGCGTCCCAGTACTTGAAGCGGTCGAAGAAGTTGATGACGTCCCCCAGCACGATGCCGCAGAAGGCGAACACGACATAAACAAGCTGGATCATGCGCGGGATCTTGACCCGAAAAAAGCGCGTGGCGAGTACCGGCAGCGCGATGACCACCAGCATGCCGAAGCAGGAAAAGGCGCTGAAAATGAAACGGCTGGCGTCCTGCTGCTCGTCGGCGAACACGGCGCTGAGGACGTTGGAGACGAACAGCGCCAGCGTAATCCAGAAGATCGTCTGCTGAAAACGATCGGGCGTATACGCGCGGAGTCGGGCGAAAAAGCCGGTTTCTTTTCGTTTCATACGTTCATTCCTTTCGGACTGTTGTCCGTTTATTTGGTCTTGCAGAAGCGGCTTTCGGGCCGGGAACGCCCAAGCTCACGACCTGTACATGCGCACGGTCTCGTTATACAGGCGGATGATGCCCTGCAAAATATCCATATAGCCGAAGGTGCTGTGGTAGACGATGTTGATTTCGCGCGTCATGCTCAGGTTCTCCACGGGCAGCACGGTGATCTTCCCCTTTTTCAGTTCGTCAAGGCAGGCGCTTTTCGCCAGAATGGACACGCCGAAGCCGCGGCGGATCAGGTCCTTGATCGTGGCGATGTTATCGACCTCCAAAATCACGTTGAAATCGCGGATGCTCATATTGTTGCTTTCGAGATGGGAGAGGAACAGGTTCCGCGTACCCGAGTCCGGCAGCCGCAGGATCAGCTTTTCCTTCTTCAGCTCGTTAACCGTGACCATCGTCTTTTTCGCCAGCCGGTTGGTGTTGGCGACCACGAGGACGAGGCTGTCGGTATCCAGCAGCAGCGTGTTGAAGCCCTCCGCCGGAAGCCGGCCCTCCACGATGGCGAAATCCAGCTCATAGGTTTTGAGCTTCTCATAAAGATTTGTTATGTTGTCAGAAATCATCGTTATATGCACGTCGTTGTGCTCGCTGCCGTATTTTGCCAGCACTTCCGCGATCGGGTTGCTCTCGGCCGTGTGCGTGATGCCGACGGTCAGGCGGGTGACGTGCTGCTTCTGGTCGGACAGCGCCTGCTTCATTCCCTTGTACAGCGATTGAATGCGGCTGGCGTATTTCAGCACCGTTTCGCCCTCGCTCGTCGGCTTCATGCCGCCCTCGCCGCGCAGAAACAAATGCACGCCCAATTCCTGCTCGAGCTGCCGGATATGGTGGCTGACCGCCGGCTGTGTGAGCGAGAGCCGTTCCGCCGCTTTGGTAAAGCTGCCCGTTTCGTAGACCGTCAGGAGCGTCTCCAGCTTTGCGTCCGACACACCGTTTCCCTTCTTCCATAAAAAATATTTATAAGCATCAAACAAATTATAATTTGACTTTATGCGTTTTGTTTCTATAATAATACCATACGCGCAGAAAAAAAGCAAGCGGCGGCACAAAATTTTGTCCGCCTTTTTCTGCGGAAGGAAACACAAGCGCATGCGGAGGGAACAATACATATGCCAGCGATTTACGAAGGAATGAACGCGGCGGCGGTCACGCTCGTTTCTCTTTCCATAATATTATTTGCCGGATTTCTCGTCACGCGGGTGACGAAGCTGCTGCGGCTGCCCAACGTCAGCGGCTTCATCATCGCCGGCCTGCTCATCGGGCCGGGCGCGCTCGGGCTGATCCCGCAGTCGACGGTGGACGGGATGAGCTTTGTCAGCGACATTGCGCTGACCTTCATCGCCTTCAACGTCGGCAGCTACTTCAAGCGCGAGGTCATCCGCTCGACCGGACCGCGGATTTTGATTGTCACGCTCTTTGAGGCGCTGCTTTCGGGCGTGGTCGTTTTCCTCGCGATGCGGCTGCTGTTCGGCCTGAGCGCCGACTTTTCGCTGCTCATCGCGGCCATTGCGACGGCGACCGCGCCGGCGAGCACGATGATGACCGTCCGGCAGTACAACGCCAAGGGGCCGTTCGTGGACGCGCTGATGCAGGTGGTGGCGCTCGACGACGTGGTCTGCCTGTTCGTGTACTGCGTCGCGGCCGCCGTCGTGGGCGCCGAGGACGGCCCGGGCGTGTGGGAGATCGTCCTGCCGGTGGTGTGGAACATTGTCGCTCTTTCGGTGGGCGCGGGCTGCGGATTTTTGCTGTCCAAGCTGCTCAAGCCCTCGCGCAGCAGCGACAACCGGCTCATTTTGGCCGTCGCGATGCTGCTGGGCATCTCGGGCCTGTGCGCGCTGGTGGACATCTCGCCGCTGCTGGCATGCATGCTGTTCAGCGCCGTGTACATCAACCGGACGGACGACCGCGAGCTGTTCGCGCAGCTCAACGGCTTCACGCCGCCCATTATGTCCATCTTCTTTGTACTCTCGGGGATGAACCTTGACCTGCACGCGCTGGCGGGCGCGGGCGTCGTCGGCGCCGTCTACTGCATCGTGCGGATTGCCGGAAAATATCTCGGCGCGTTCGCAGGCTGCGCCGTCACGCGGATGCCCGCCAAAACGCGCGACTGGCTGGGCGTGACGCTCATCCCGCAGGCGGGCGTGGCCATCGGGCTGGCCTTTCTCGGCTGCCGTCTGCTGCCGGCAGAGACCGGCGAGATGCTGCTGACGATCATCCTCTCGTCCTCGGTCCTCTACGAGCTGATCGGACCGGCGTGCGCGAAGGCGGCGCTGTTCCGCTCGGGCGCCATCGACAAGGAGGCGCTGCCGCAGCCGCAGGCGCGTCCGCACCGGCTGCCGGAGAGGCGCAAAAGAGTAGAAAACGGCTTGACAAAACGGCTTTGGAGATGATATGATATGCAGTGGGAAAGACCGCTGAACAAAGTACTCAAGCGCGGCGTTTATCTGGAGCGGCAGGCCGCGGTCCCAAGATACGAAAGGAACCGAAACCGTATGACGTTTGATGAAACCATAACCGCAAGAAAAAGCATCCGCCGGTACAGCGACCGGCCGATTCCCGAAAGCGATGTCGAGGCCATCCTCCGCGCGGGACTGCTGGCGCCGTCGGCGCGCAACCGGCAAAACCTGAAATTCATCGTCGTGCGCGACCCGATGCTGCGCGACGAGCTGGTCGGCGCCTGCAACGGGCAGTCGATGGTCGGCGAGGCGCCCGCGTTTCTTGCCGTCTGCTCGACGGCGGGGAGCATTATGCCCAACGGCCAGCCCACCGCGCCGATCGACGCGGCCATCGCGATGACCTATATGCTGCTCAAAGCGGCCGAGCTGGGCATCGGAAGCTGCTGGATCGGCAACTTCTCGCAGCAGAAGATGAAATCGCTGCTCTGCGTGCCGGATATGGCCGAGGTCATCGCCGTCTCCCCGCTGGGCTATCCGGCGGCGGAGGGCAACGAGCGCATGCGCAAGCCGTTCGACGAGGTCGTCTGCTTCGGCCGCTACCGCGATTGACAAAAATCGCGAATTTGGGGATTGAAAAACGAGCCGCCGTGTGCTATACTCTCTATGAAAACGCCGCATAGCGGCGAACAGGAAACAAAGGAGACGAAAAACAATGGATACGATAAAGATTGAAAAGAAGAATACGCTTATGGTCGCGCACCGCGGCGTCAGCGGGCTGGAGAAGGAAAACACGCTTGCCGCCTTCGTCGCCGCGGGCAACCGCAGCTACTACGGCGTCGAGACCGACGTGCACAGAACCGCGGACGGCAAGTACGTCGTCATCCACGACTCGGACACGGCCCGCGTCTCGCCGCTGCATGTGGAGATTGAGAAGTCGGCCTACGACACCATCCGCGGCGTGATGCTCAACGACATCGACGGCACCTGCGGCCGCACCGACCTGCGCGTGCCCTCCCTCGAGGAATACATCAAGGTCTGCAAAAGATACGGGAAATACTGCATCCTCGAGCTCAAGGGCGCGCATGCCGACGAGGACATCACCAACATCATCGGCATCATCAACGAGCAGGACTATCTGGACCACATCATCTTCATCTCCTTCTCGCTCCAGAACCTCATCAACCTGCGCAAGCAGCTCCCCGACCAGCCCGCGCAGTGGCTGACCGGCGACTGGAAAGAGGAATACAAGAGCTATCTGGTTGACAACAACCTTGATTTGGACATCTGGTACGGCTCGCTGACCGAGGAGACCTACGCATGGCTGCGCTCGCTCGGCAAGAAGGTCAACGTCTGGACCTGCGACGACCCCGCCGCCGCGGCGAAGTATGTGGAGATGGGCGTGGACTACATCACCTCCAACATCCTCGAGTAAGCCGAAGCGATGAAAACGAAAGCGCTCCTCACCGCCCTCTGCCTGCTGGCCGCGCTTTGCTTCGCCTCCTGCGGAACGACAGAGCGGCCCGACTATTTCAATGTGGAAGGGAACGAAACGTCTATGGACGCCTACGAAACGAAAAATCCCGTCGTCGCGCTGCAAATCGAGGATTACGGCACCGTGGTCATCGAGCTGTATCCCGAAATCGCGCCGAACACGGTCAACAACTTCATCTCGCTCGTCAAGCGCGGGTTCTACGATGGAAACTCGTTCCACCGTTCGGTGCCCGGGTTTATGATTCAGGGCGGCGACCCGGACGGCAACGGCACGGGCGGGCCCGGCTACACGATCAAAGGCGAGTTCACCGACAACGGGTTTGAAAACAACCTCAAGCACACCGAGGGCGTCATTTCGATGGCGCGCCGCCAGCCGTACGACACGGCGGGCAGCCAGTTCTTCCTGATGCTGGGCACCGCCGAGCATTTAGACGGGCAGTACGCCGCCTTCGGGAAGGTCATCGACGGCATGGACGTCGTCCACAGCATCGCCGACAACGAAACCGTGGCCGACGCTTACAGCGGCAAGCTGGAAAACAACGTGACCATCGAGAAGGCCGTGGTCGACACCAAAGGCGTCGAGTATCCCGAGCCGGTAACAATCGCAGAATAAAACCGTTACACAAAAAACGACGCGAAGCCCCCCTTTCGCGTCGTTTTTTCCGATGCGGCTGTTTCTTCTGCGTACAAAACGGCCGGACACGAACAGAAGCCGATGCCCGCCCGCGCATGGGCGGGCGGAAAGGAGCGGAAAAAGCGTATGGCAGGTGAAGTACGGAATTTTGATTCCTTCTGCCGCGCGCTGCTGGAGGACGGGCTTTCGCTCGGCAGCGGCGACGGAAAGCGCTTCCACACCGTCATTCCCGGGACGTGGGAATCGCCCGCGGCCGGCTCGCCGGTCCGCTGGCACACGGGCGACCCCGAGACCGACCCGTGGGAATGGCGGATGCGCGTGCTGGAGGAGCGGGACGACGTCGCTTATGCCAAGCTGTTTTTCCGCACGAGCGGCTACATCGTCTGGCCGCTTTATCCCCTCTTTTACGCGGTTCGGCGGCGCGGCGAATCGCTGGAGGAGGCCTACCGGCGCGGCACGGTCAGCGGCGCGGCCAAGCGGATCTACGACGTGCTCGCCGCAAGCGGCGGCGTTGCGCTGCACGACCTGAAGCTGCTCGGCCGCTTTTCCAAGGGCGAAAAAAGCGCCTTCGACCGCGCGCTGACCGATTTGCAGTCGCGCATGTTCATAACCGTCTGCGGCCGCGAGCAGAAGCGGGACAAAAACGGCCGTGCATACGGCTGGAGCAGCACCGTATTCACCACGGTCGAGGACTTCTGGGCCGTCCGCGGCAAATCGCTCGGCGAGGAAGAGCCCGAGCGCGCGTACGCCGTCCTTCTGGCGCGCCTGCGCACGCTCCGCCCCGACCTCGAGCCGTCAAGGGCGGAAAAGGCCCTGCGCGGCTGAATGCAAAACGAAGCCCTGCGCGAATCCCCCCCTCCGAACGCAAAACGAAGCTCTGCATAAAAACGCAAAACGAAGCTCTGCAAAATTTCATTAGGAAAGGTGTAAACGCTATGAAAAAAGCATTGTCCGCATTTCTTTCCCTGCTCCTGCTTGCCTTCGTATTTCCATCGCCGCCGGCGTCGGCCGCGGACGGCGTCTCGTTCACGCTGACCGTGGACGCGCTCGAGGCGGACGCCGCGTCCGGCCGGGTTACGGCCTATCTCAGCGACGCCGACGCGCCGCGCGTCATCCCCGCCGAAAGGTTCAACTTCCGCAACGCCTCGCTTCTGATATTCGACGCCGACGGCAGGCTGGTGGAAGCGGGCGGCAATCTGGTCCCCGACACGGACGGCACGAACGGCAGTCCGCAGCGCTCGGTCACAATCCCGGCGGGCGGCTTCCTCATTGCATTCGGAGCCGGCGCGGACGAGCGGCTGAAGCAGTGCTATGACACCGCATTTGAAGGCGCAATGCTGTACAACGCCACGATGTCCGTAATCTACGACGTCCGCGGGACGCTGGACGCCGAGACAAGGCAGCTTTCGATTGCCTACCCCGCGCCCGAGCCGGAAACCGACGAGACGTTGAAATTCCTGTTCGTCGGCAACAGCACGACCTATTTCAACGGCACGCCGCTGAAATTCAAGGCGCTCTGCCGCGCGGCGGGCATAGACGTTTCGGTTACCTACTGCACCTTCGGCAGCGCGTACCTGAGCGAATTCGCCGACGAAACGCACGAGCGCGGCAGGGCGCTGCGCCGCGCGCTGAATGACAAGGCGTTCGATTATGTGGTGCTGCAGGACGCAGGCGGCGCGAGTCTGGAAGCGAGCGAGGCGGCGCTGGACGTATTGCTGCCGCTCATCGAGGAAAACGGCGCCGAGCCGCTCCTGTATATGCGCTATTCCGACAAGCGGGACGACGACGCGCGCGTCGCCGACACGAAGCGGCATTACGAGACCTATACGTCGCTTTCCGAAAAGTATGGCATTCCGGCGTCTCCCGTTGCGCTCGCGTTTCGGGACGCCATCCTTGACGGCTGGGGGCAGACCCTCTACGCCGACGACCGCTCGCATCACTCCAAGGAGGGCAGCTATCTGATTGCCTGCACATGGCTGGACGCCTTTTTGGACGTCTCGCCGGTCGGGAACACCTACACCGCCGGACTGGACGCCGAAACCGTGCGCTACTTACAGGAAACGGCGCGCAGCAGCCGCACCGCGTCGGGCGACGCGCCGGCGACGGAGCCTGCGATTTACACCGACGGCGACGGCACTGTATACCCGAACCTTGCGCTCGGCAGGCCCTACACCGCCACCGGCGCACCCTATGACGGCAATTGGACGGACACGAAGGCGGACGGCACGCCGATCGGCAAGCTGACCGACGGCTATGCCTGTACCGACGGCAGCGACACCTCTGCCGGCTGCTACAAGGGCGCCGAAACCGCCGTGACAATCGATTTGGGCGGCGTTTTCGCCGTCAAGCGAATCACGACCGACCTGTTCGGGAACGAGAGCTGGGGCATTCCCTCTCCCGACGCCGCAAGCGTGACCTTCCTCGTGTCGGAGGACGGCGAGACCTTCGTTCCGTTCGGCGCAGGCGCCGCCGAGGAGCAAAGCGAAGCGGACGGCTGGCAGCGCGCCGTTTTCGCCTGCACCGCAGAGACGCCTGTCCGCGCCTCCCACGTCCGGGTTGTGTACGGCATCGGCGGCAGCTTCTGCTGGGTCAGCGAAATCAACGCCTTCGGCGTCGAGGCGGGAAGCGCGCCGGAGGAGAGCGCGGACGTTTCCGAGTCCGACCCCGCTTCGGAGTCGTCCGACGAAGCGCCGGAAGTCTCCGAAGCCGAAAATATATCCGTTCCCGCCACCGGCTCGTCTGCAGCGCCTTTCATCGCCGGCGGCTGCGCAATCGTGATTGCGGCCGGATTGATGGGCTTCTTCCTGTATAAAAAACGCGCGCGCCGCGCGTGAGCAAGGAGCGTGTTCCTATGAGACTGTTTTTCCCCAAATACCTCTCGCCCGACCTGCCGTCTGCGGGCGCGTTCACCTTTTCGCTCACCCCTGACGCGCTGGAGGCCGACGTCGCGCCCGACACGGCGGTGCTTTTCCGCGCGCCGGACGGCGAACCGCGCGTTCTGCCCGCCGGAATCCACAACTTCGCCGCGGCGTCGATGCTGATTTTTGACGGCGGCGGACGGCTGTACGAGGCCGGCGGCGAGCTGCTGGCCAACACCGACGGGCGGAACGGCAGCCCGCAGCTCTCGGTCACGATCCCGTCGGGCGGCTTCCTCGTTGCGTTCGGCCCGCAGACCGACGCGCGGCTGCACGCCTGCAAGGCGCGCGCGTTCGAGAGCGGCGTGCTTTACAACGCCACGATGTCCGTCATCTGCGGCATCACCGGCAGCTACGACGCGCAGGCCAACCGGCTCACCGTCTCCTGTCCCCCGCCGGAGGAGGAGACGGCGGCCACGAAGCGCTTTCTGTTCATCGGCAACAGCGCGACCTACTTCAACGGCACGCCGCTGAAGTTCAAGGCCCTCTGCCGCGCGGCGGGCGAAGACGTCTCGGTCGCCTACTGCACCTTCGGCAGCGCCTATCTGCACCAGTACGCCGACGGCGCGAACGAACGCGGCGCATATCTGCGCAGACGGCTGGCCGAAAAGCGCTACGACTTCGCCGTGCTGCACGACGCCGCGGCCGCTGCATACGCCCAGAGCGACGAGGCGCTGCGCGTGCTGCTGCCGCTGCTTGCGGAAAACGGCGCGCGGCCGCTGCTGTATATGCGCTACTCCGACAAGAACGACGACGGCGCGCGGCTGGCGCATACCGACGCGCTGGAGACGCACTATGCGGCGCTGTCCGAAAAATACGGCCTGCCGGTCGCGCCGGCCGCGCTCGCGTTCCGATCGCTGATTCGGGAAATCGGCGGAGAAACGCTCTACGCCGACGACCGCTCGCATCACTCCAAAGCGGGCAGCTACCTCATCGCCTGCACATGGCTGCGCGCGTTTCTGGGCATTTCGCCGGTCGGGAACACCTACACCGCCGGGCTGGACGACGAAACCGTCCGCCGCCTGCAAAACGCGGCGGAGGACGCCTGCCGTCCGCACTGAGCCGCATACAGAACGGGAGACGCCCCGCACGGGACGCGTCTCCCGTTTTTTTGCGCCGCCGCGCTTTTCCTGCGGCGGCGGCGTTTTTTCGGGCCATACTCCCAAAGGGGGGCGGCGCTTTGCCCAAAAACTCGTATGGAAATTTTATATTTTTCGTATGTGTTTTTATATAAATCTATTGACAAGTTTTGCAAATTGTGCTATACTGCAAACGTGAAGAAAAAGAAACGGCCGCCGCAAAAACGCGGACCGGCCGCCGGACATAGCGTCTATGCCCCGCCGCGCGCCGGACGTGTTCCGCGCCGGACGCATAGCGGAACACGGACGCAAGCACAGGAAGGAGATCGATCCACCGATGAAAAAAAGCCTATACAGCCTGACGCTGATGGACAGCGTGGTCGCGGAAATCGACCGTCTGGCGGCGCGGCAGGGCACCAACCGCTCCAACCTCGTCAACCAGATTCTGGCCGATTACGTCTCGATGATGACGCCCGAAAAGCGCATCGACGCGATTTTCCGGCACATCGAGGCCCTCGCGCAGCAGGGCGAACTGGTGCCCTATGTCACGCCCAACCAGCGCACGATGTCGCTCAAAAGCAGCCTCGAATACAAATACCGCCCGACCATCCGCTACGAATTGCAGCTCTACCGCATCCCGGAGGGCGCCATCGGCGAGCTGAACGTCGTGTTCCGCACGCAGTCGCAGGCGCTCCTGACGGAAATCGAAGCCTTTCTGCGGCTGTGGGTGCGGCTGGAAAGCATCTACGTCGCCAAGCTGCACGACAAATCGCCGGTGCGCTACGAACTGCACGGCAACCGCTTCACCCGCAGCCTGTCGCTGCCCGAAAACCGCGATTACAGCGACGAGCAGCTTGCGGACGCCATCTCGGCCTACGTCGGGATGTTTGACGACCTGCTCAAGGGCTATATCACCGGCCGCTATCCGCCGGCCGAGCTGGAAAACCGCTACATCGCCTACCTCAACGGCGGCACGGGACTGATCTGACGCCGCAGAAAGAACAGAAAGGAAGGTTACGGCTATGAATGCACAAAACTTTACGCAAAAATCCATAGAAGCGCTCGAAAGCGCGCGCAGCATCGCGCTGGAAAACAATTCGATGCAAATCTGCCCCGAGCATCTGCTCTACGCGCTCGTCGATCAGGACGGCGGCCTCATCGGCTCGCTGCTGACGAAAATGCAGGTGGACACCGACGCGTTCTTAGCGTCGCTGGACGCGGTCATCTCCGCGTTCCCCGCCGTCACCGGCAGCGGACGCGAGCCGGATAAAATCTACGTCTCGCCCGAGACCGACCGGCTGCTGAACGCCGCCGCCAAGCAGGCGAAGGCCGACAAGGACGAATACGTCTCGGTCGAGCATCTGATGAAAGCGATCTTCGACAACAAGACCGCCAAAATCACCGAGCTGTTCCGGCAGTACGGCATCACGCGCGACGCGTTCGACAAATGCCTCTCGGCCGTCAAGAGCGCACCGGTGACCAGCGACAACCCCGAGGGAACCTACGACGCGCTGGCCAAGTACGGCACCGACCTCGTCGCCCGCGCGCGCGAGCAAAAGCTGGACCCCGTCATCGGGCGCGACGCGGAGATCCGCAACGTCATCCGCATCCTCTCGCGCAAAACGAAGAACAACCCCGTCCTCATCGGCGAGCCGGGCGTCGGCAAGACCGCCATCGCCG
>OLWB01001344.1_pt1 | contig 23280 bp, 19 predicted proteins | sample 1673331 | NCBI WGS metagenome assembly OLWB01 (sample SAMEA3178943, study PRJEB25190) | human gut metagenome | biome: human gut; feature: human-associated habitat; material: faeces | place: Austria | collected 2013
CCACGCGCGCATCGGCCGTGACGGCGTCGCTGATGGCGTCGCCCAGCTCCTGCGTGTGCTTGAGCAGCTCGTCGAGCACGCCGGCCAGCAGCGCGCGTGAGTGCGTCACGACATGCTCTTCGGTGTCCTCGCCGCGCTCCACACGGGTCATGTCGCCATCGAGCTCGCTGGTCATATCGGGGCTCGTGATGCGCGGGGCAAACTGCGTCAGCGCGTCGATGATGGCGATGCCGAGCTGGGTGGGCTCGATGGGATCGTTCACGATGTAATGGCGGCTGTAGAGGCGCTCGATCATGTCATGGCGCGTGGCCTTGGTGCCAAGCCCCTTCGCCTCCATCTCCTGGACGAGCTTGCCCGACGAGTAGCGCGCTGGCGGCTCGGTCTGCTTGTGCGCGCAATCCGCATCCCAGAAGTCGAGCGTCTGGCCTTCGACGAGCGGGGGCATCTGCTCGTCCTTCTTGAGGCCGTACGGATACACGCTGCGATAGCCCGGCTCGACGAGCACGTCACCGCGAGCGGTGAAGGGCTCGCCGGCGACATCGAGCGTGACCTTGGTGGACTCGAGGGTCGCGGCATCCGAGAGCGTGGCCATGAAGCGCCGGCAGATGAGGCTGTAGAGCTTCCATTCCTCGGGACGGAGCTTGTCGGGATCGGCCGCGCCCGTGGGGTAGATGGGCGGGTGGTCGGTCGTCTCCTGCTTGCCGCGCGTGGCCGTGAGCTTGCCCTTGGCGAGCAGCGCCTCGGCCCCCTCGCGAAAATCGGGGACCTTGGCGAGGATGTCGAGAACCCCGCGCAGGTCGAGCCCTTCGGGGTAGACCGTGTTGTCGACGCGGGGATACGAGGTGTAGCCGTTCATGTAGAGCGATTCGGCGATGCGCATGGTGCGCGCCGGCTTGATGCCGATGGAGCTCGCCGCTGCCATGAGCGAGGTGGTGTTGAACGGAGCGGGCGGATTGGACTTGCGGCGCTTCTTCTCGATGGCGCCGACGGTCGCCTCGGTCGCACCCGCGATGCGGGCCATGACGCCGTCTGCCTCGCCCTTGTCCTTGAAGCGCGCGGTGGCATGCGTCGCGGTGAAGGCATCGTCGTGCTCGTCCTTGGGCGCGGCGGTACCGGTGATGACCCAGTAGTCCTCGGGAACGAAGGCGTCGCGCTCCTTCTCGCGCTCGACCACGAGGGCCAGCGTGGGGGTCTGCACACGACCGGCGGAGCGCGTGTTGCCGATGCCGCTGTACTTCACGCAGGTGAGGTAGCGTGTGAGCACGGCACCCCAGATGAGATCGATGTACTGGCGCGTCTCGCCCGCGTGCGCAAGGTCATAGTCGAGCGTCTGGAGTTTGGCGGGAGAGAACGCGTCCTCGATCTCCTTCTTGACGAAGGCGGAGTAACGGGCGCGCGTAATGGGCGCGGCCTCGTTTACCTCGCGGACCACGGAGATGGCATCGAGGCCGATGAGCTCACCCTCGCGGTCGAAGTCGGTGGCGATGATGATCTCATCGGCCTTCTTGGCAAGGTTCTTGAGCGAGCGGATGATGTCCTTCTCGGCCGGCAGCTTGATGATGGGCGCGTAGGTGAGGTAGGGCAGCGCGGGAATCTTCCAGCCCTTGAGGTTGATGCCCTCGGGAACGTAGGGACGACGCTTGGATTTCCACGGCGGGGTTGCGAGCGCCTTGGGCACGTCCGGCGCATCGATGACCTCGCCGTCCTCCTCGACACCGACCCAACCCGTCTTCTTCTTGTAGATGAGCTCCTGGGGGAAATCGAGCCCGAGGATATGGCCCTTGAGCCCGATGGCGACGCATTCGTGACCATCGCGATTGAAGCGGTACACGGGCGTGTTGTAGACCTTGTCCGTCTCGGGCTTGCCCCCTTGGGCAAGGAGACGGGAGATCTGCTGCGCTGCGATGTTTTTCTCGGTAATGATCAGTTCCATGTTGCCCATCACTCACTCGTTTTTGCTGCGTTCCTGAGAACAGCTATGGCTTACAATTGCCCGTGGAGATTACACGGGCGGGGCCGGAAAGGCCTCAGTTGCTCGATTTTAACCATATATATAAGGTTCTGGCTACCTCCATTTTGGAAACGATTAGCCTCACGCGCTGCGTCGTGTGCGATGCGCCCGGCAGCGTCCTGTGCGAGAGCTGCGCGTCTTTCCTTCCCTTCATCGATCTCGTGCTCGCGTGCCCACGTTGCGGCGCCCCCTATGGGCGCATGTTGTGCACGGAATGTCCGATGCCAGGAAGCGAGGCAGCGCTGCGGCATCCCGAGGAAGCGTTTCCGTTTTCGCGCGCGCGCTCGGCGCTGTCGTTCGAAGGCGGGGCAAGAAAGATCATCCGCACCTACAAGGATGGCGATGAGTTGCGGCTCGACGGGGTCATCGCATCGTTACTGTGCGCCGCAATACGCGGACGCGATGAGACACATTGGACAGGTACATCTGTCTCATGCGGACGGGAGATGGGGGCCGACATCCCAAGGCCTCCCGCCGTCATTTGGGGTAAGACGGGGCCTTCCGCTGTCACTTCGAGTGAAGCGGAGCGGAGTCGAGAAATCTCCCCTCCCTCCCCTCGGGACTGGTCGCAGTGGGCAGACGCGCTCACGTACGTACCAGCATCGCCCGAGGCGTTGCGACGGCGCGGGTTCGACCATATGGAGCACGTGGCGCAGATTGTGGCGCAGCGTACGGGACTGCCGCTCATGCATGCGCTTGCAAGTCGCAAAGGAGCCCACGACCAACGTAAGCTGGGACGCGGAGAGCGCCTGGCGAATCGCAGCGGGTCGTTCTCGCTTGCGACGGATGAGAGGACGAAACACGAAGGTGATTTAGGGGCGACCGGTGAGGACGATTCGGCGACGTTGCGAGCGGGCAGAATGCTACAACGCGTCATCCTCGTCGACGACGTCTTCACGACGGGCGCGACGCTGTCGGCGGCAACGCAGGTGCTCCTCGACGGCGGTGTCCGTGAAGTCCGTGCCGTCACCTGCTGCCGCGTCTGGTGAATGAGACACATTGGACAGGTACATCTGTCTCATTTGCGATCGAGGGCGATGCTGATGAGGACGCAGGCGAGCAACAGGAACTGGTAGAACAGAAACGGCATGATCTCGACGCTCGCGATACCGGCGAGGCTCGCTGCGACGAGGAGCTGTGCGCCATAGGGGATGATGCCCTGTCCGATGCAACTGAAGATGTCGATGAGACTCGCGACGCGCACGGGTTCGATACCGTATTCCTCGCCGATGTGCTTGGCGATGGGACCGGAAACCACGATGGCCACCGTGTTGTTGGCGCAGGCGATGTCGAGCAGCAACGTGAGCAAGCCACAACCGAGCTCGCCGCCGCGCTTGCCGGTGAAGTGCCGCTTAATGAACGCAAGAATCGACGCGAAGCCGCCGTATTCGCGCATGAGCGCGCTAATCGATGCGACGAGAATCGTCACGATCATCGTCTCGAACATCCCGGCCGTTCCCGTGCCCATGGCCGAGAACGCGCTCGCGAAATCGAGCGATCCCGTCGCTCCGCCCACAATGGCGAACAGCACGATGCCACCGCCAAGCACGAGGAAGACATTGATGCCGCACAACGCGGCGATGAGTACGACGAAGTACGGTATCGCCTGCCAGATGTTGTATTCGAAGTCATCGAGCGCGGGCGTGCCGGCCATGATCGCCATCGCGATGAGGATGCCGAGCGTGATGAGCGCCGCAGGCAAGGCGATGCGGAAGTTGTTGAGGAACTTATCCTTCATGTTGACGCCCTGCGTGCGGGTTGCCGCGATCGTGGTGTCCGAAATGAACGAGAGGTTGTCGCCGAACATCGCGCCGCCGACGACGGTTCCCACGCACAACGGCAGATTGAAGCCCGCGCTGGCGGCGACGGTCACGGCGATGGGGGTGAGCACCGTGATGGTGCCGACGCTCGTTCCCATGGCAAGCGAGATGATGCAGGCGATGACGAAAAGGCCGGGAATGGCCGCTTGGGCGGGCAGTATGTCGAGCAGCAGGTTTGCCGTGCTCTCCGCGCCACCGGCTGCGCTCGCAATGCCGGAGAACGCGCCGGCCATCAGGAAGATGAAGAGCATGATGACGATGTTGTCGTCGCCGATGCCGCGTGCGCATACGTGGATCTTCTCGTCAAAGGACAGCGAGCGGTTCTGCAGGAACGCGACGACGAGCGCGATGACGAAGGCCACGACGACGCTGACCACGTAGAAGCCCATCTGCCCTTCGGCAGGCGCGACGTACTCGAAGTAGATGCCGCATCCGAGGTAGAGCACCAGGAAGACGACGATGGGCAGCAATGCCTTTGCGTTTGGTTTCTTATCCATGCGAGCATGATAGACCAAATCGCGCTCGTCGGCAGCACGCCCATGTGGGCACTTGGTGGTATCATCTGCGCATGTGCATTTAGGCAAAGGCGGTGCAAACAGCATGGTGGGAGAGAATCTTCCGCGTTCCCTGAAATGGCAGCCAGCGCTCGAGGGATGGGTTCCCAGTGCGCTGACCACGGCGAATCTTGATGATGCGGCAGCTCGGCTGACGGTGCTCGACCAGCGCCTCCTGCCACATTCGATTGACTACATCGATTGCTTCACCTCCAAGCAGGTATGCGACACGATCGAGGAGCTTGCGGTGCGTGGGGCCCCGGCCATTGGCATTGCCGGCGCATTTGCCCTCGTGCTGTGGGCGAAGAACGAGTGGCCCGTCATCCGTGAGGCGAAACGCCAGGCCAATCCCAAGAGCGACGTCGATTCCGTCACCGTGTTCGCGAGCAAGCTCGAGCAGCGCGGACGCGAGATCGCGGCGGTGCGTCCGACGGCCGTCAACCTCACCTGGGCGATCAACGAGCTCGTCGCGCCGGCTCGCATGGCGGCGTATCGGGGCGACAACGTCGAACACATCACGACCGAGCTCGAGGAGCAGGCCTGCCAGCTCATGGAGGACGAGATCTACTCGTGCAAGCTCATCGGCGAGAACGGCGCCGTCATCATCTCCACGCTCGCTCAGCGCCTGGGACGTCCCCTGCGCATCGAGACGCACTGCAACGCCGGCGCACTCGCGACGGCTGCCTGGGGTACGGCCACATCCATCATCTATCACGCCTTCGAAAACGGTGATGTCGAGAAGGTCTGGGTCGACGAGACCCGTCCCGTCGAGCAAGGCGCGCGTCTTACCGCCTGGGAACTCGAGCAAGCCGGCGTGCCTTATACGCTCATCAGCGACAGCATGGCCGGTTCCATCATGGGGCAGGGACTCGTGGATGCCGTCATCGTGGGCGCCGACCGTGTCTGCGCGAACGGCGACGTCGCCAACAAGATCGGGACCTATCCGCTTGCCATCGTCGCGAGCTACCACGGCGTGCCGTTCTTCGTCGCCGCACCACACTCGACCTTCGACAAGTCGCTGACCACGGGCGACGAGGTCGTTATAGAGCAGCGCGACGCCACCGAGGTACGTTGCATGCCCTACGGCCACCAATGGTTGCCCATAGCTCCCACCGAATGTGACGTGTTCAACCCGGCATTTGACATCACGCCCAACGAGCTCATCACCGGCGTCATCACCGAGACGGGTATCGAGTTCGCCAGCGAATGAGACAGTTGCTCAGGGACGTTGTCTCACTACCAGACGAGCCCTGTTCATGATGAGACAACGTCCCTGAGCAACTGTCTCATCGTTTGTCCCAGCTCACCGCTTACCCACGGACGTTGACGGGCACATCCTCCCCGGCTCGCATGTGGTAAAGTAGCGAGTTTGCAGGGAATCGAACGTAGACACGCAAAGGATGTTTTCGTGTTCGGAATAAGTGGCACGGAACTGGTGATTATCCTGTTCTTCGGTTTCCTCATCTTCGGGCCGGAGAAGCTGCCCCAGATGGGGCGCACCGTGGGACGGGCAATCAGGCAGTTCAGAAACGCCTCTGAGGCGGCGAACAAGAAGTTTAAGGAAGAGGTCGCCGACCCCTTCCAGGAGGCCATCGCTCCCTACAAGGATCAGGTCGAGGAATCGACCAAGCCCATCCAAGAGGACATTTCCGCCATCAACGACACGCTCAATGAGACGAAGAGCATGTTCACCGACCCGTTCAAGGACATGTTCGGTAGCCCGACAAGCACCCCCAAGGTCGCTCCCGGTGCAGCGATTCCCGGCGGGACCGCCAGCGAGCCCACTAGCCCCAGTCCCATCCCGACAGCCGCCGATTCCGCGGTCGATGATCCCTTTGCCGGCGTTATCGATGATGCGCCCGCCAAAGAGCCCGAGGGCAAGCCCATCCCCGAGACGGGCGGTACCGTCAAGAAGAAGAGCATGGCGGCGAGCCTCTACGACCTCGACGACGAGAAAGCCGGTGAGTGAGATGCCCATCGGTCCCGCGCGCATGCCGCTCATGGATCATATCGGCGAGCTGCGTCGTCGCATCGTCATCATCGTCGTCGCGCTCGCGGTCACGGTCTGCTTCATGTACCTGCTCGCGCCGTATCTCATCGACTTCCTCATTCTCCCCGTGAGCGACTACGTGACCGATGTCTATGTGACAGGTGCGTTCGAGGGCTTCTCGCTGAAGTTCCGCGTGGCGCTCTTCATGTCGGTCCTCGTCTGCAGCCCCCTCATCTTCTGGGAGCTGCTCGCGTTCTTCCTGCCCGCGCTGCGCCCCAACGAGCGCCGCTACGTACTGCCCACGTTCTTTGTCGCCGTCGCGCTCTACGTGCTGGGCATGGTGTTCTGCTACTGCTTCTGCCTCAACCCCGCATTCCAGTTCCTCACGACCGAGAGCATGTCCATCGGCCAGATTCTGCCGCAGGCAACCGATTACCTGCACTACATCATTCTGTTCGAGCTTGCCTTTGGCCTGGCCTTCGAGCTACCGCTCGTGGTCTTCTTCCTCATCCTGTTCAACATCGTCCCCTACAAGAAGATGCGCGCCAGCTGGCGAGGTATCTACGTCGGCCTGCTCGTGGTTGCCGCCATCGTGACACCGGATGCATCCCCCGTGACAATGGGCATCATGTTCGCCGCGCTGCTCGCGCTCTACGAGGTGTCACTTGCGGCTGCTCGCATCGCGCTTGCGCGCAGAATCAAGCGCCAGCGTGCCGAGGAAGAAGCGGAGATGGCCGCGTAATGCACGAGCTATCGCTGGTACAGGGCATCTTCGATTCGGTCATTCCCGTCGCACGGCAAAACGGCGCCACGAAGATCACGGGCATCAAGCTCACCATCGGCGAGATGACGATGGTCGTACCCGAGGCGATGGAGTTCGCCTTCGAGGCGCTGTCCGAGGATGACCCGTTATTGGACGGCTGCGTGCTCGAGATGGATTTCGTGGCTCCGAAGTCACGTTGCCTGGACTGCGGTAACGAGTTCGAACATGACCGTTTTCACAGTCATTGCCCCGCATGCGATTCGGCAGCGACCGTCCTGATTGCGGGACGTGAGCTCGATATCGCCTCCATGGAAATCGAAACACCCGATGACGAGGACAGCCCAGCGTAGGGCTCGACGTACGATGTGCATGGGCCAGATCCTGGCACATCGAGAGAGAAGGATGACATGGCTCACATCGACCTGGAAACCAAGATCCTGAACAAGAACGACGAAGGCGCCGCGGCAAACCGCGCCCTGCTCGACGAGAAGGGCGTCTACATGGTCAACGTGCTGGCGAGCCCCGGGTCGGGCAAGACCTCGACCATCGTGGCGACCATCAACGCGCTGCGCGACAAGTACAACATTGCCGTCATCGAGGGAGACATCGCGAGCGACGTCGATTCACAGACCATCAAGGCCCTGGGTATTCCCGCGGTGCAGATCAACACTGCCGGTGCCTGTCATCTCGAGAGCGACATGCTGCGTCGCGCCCTTGACGTGCTCGACTTGGACGACATCGACCTCATCTTCATCGAAAACGTGGGAAACCTCGTATGCCCGGCGGACTTCTATCTGGGCGAGAACATCAAGATGATGATCCTGTCGGTGCCCGAAGGCGATGACAAGCCACTCAAATACCCCGGCATGTTCCAGGTGGCCGACGCCATCATCCTCAACAAAATCGACGTAATGCCGGCTTTTACCTTTGACAAGGCGCTCTTCGACGAGCACATCGAACGCCTCAACCCCGGCGCGCCGAGCTTTGCCATCGCCGCGACCAAGGGCGACGGCGTCGACGAGTGGGCCAGTTGGCTCTCCGAGCAAATCGAAGCCGCAAAGTAGAATCGACGAGCGTCGTGCGCGTTTTTTTCGATTATGTGAGATGAGGCCGAGGCTTCTCTTCACACAATCGCAATTTTTTCACTCCGAGACCTCGCAAAGCTCACATAATCGAAAATTTCTTACATGCGGAGGATGGCGGTCTCACACTATCGCAATTTCTTTGCGCGCCAGCAGGCTCGTGTTCTACACGGTGCCGAGCGTCCAGGAGTTGAGGTAGGCCCCCTGCTCGGGCGTGAGCGTGTCGATTTTGATGCCAAGCGTGTCAAGCTTGACGCGGGCAATCTCGTCATCAATCTCGGCCGGAATGTTGTAGCACTGCGGCAACAGCTCGTCGCGATGCTTGAGCACGTATTCGGCAGCGAGCACCTGATTGGCAAAGCTCATGTCCATGACCTCGGCGGGATGCCCCTCAGCAGCCGACAGGTTTACCAGGCGACCGTCGGCCAGCAGGATGATGGTACGGCCATCGGGCAGCGTGTACTCGTCGACCAGCGGCTTGAGGGTCTCCTTCGACACCGCATGCTCCTCGAGCCACGGGATGTTGATCTCGCTGTTGAAGTGACCGGAGTTGCAGATGATGGCGCCATCCTTCATGTTCTCGAACGCCGGAGCATCGATGACGTTGAGGTCACCCGTCACGGTGACCCACACATCGGCGTACTTGGCAGCCTCGGCACACGGCATCACGCGGTAGCCCTCCATGTGCGCCTCGAGGGCCTTGAGCGGGTCGACCTCGCAGATAATGACGCTCATGCCCATGCCGGCGGCACGCTGCGCCAGGCCACGGCCGCAGAAGCCGTAACCGCTCACCACGAGGGTGCGTCCTGCAAGCAGGCGATTGGTCGCGCGCACGATGCCGTCGAGCGTGGACTGGCCCGTGCCGTAGCGATTATCGAAAAAGTGCTTGGTGTTGGCATCGTTGACGTTGAACGAAGGGTACTTGAGCGCGCCGGCTGCGGCCATGGCTGCCAGGCGGATGACACCGGTCGTCGTCTCTTCGGTGCCGCCGATGACGTACTCGAGGGCGTCCTGGCGATCGCCGTGGATGCGATCGCAGAGGTCGGCACCGTCGTCCATCGTGATTTGCGGCTTGGTATCGATGACGGCGTCGAGGTGCTTGTAGTATGTCTCGGTGTCCTCACCACAGCGTGCGTAGACCTCTGCGCCGTAGTACTTGACGAGCGCGGCCGCCGTGTCGTCCTGGGTGGAGAGCGGATTGCTTGCGCACAACGCGACCTGGGCACCGCCTTCGATCATCGTGCGTACGAGGTTGGCGGTCTCGGTGGTCACGTGCAGACACGCACCGACGCGAATTCCCTCGAAGGGGCGCTCCTTGGCAAAGCGCTCGCGAATCTCGGCGAGTACGGGCATGTCGCGATCGGCCCACAGGATGCGCGCGCGGCCCTCGTCGGCAAGGTTGATGTCGGTGATGTCGTAGCTCATGGGTTCCTCCTTGATGAAATGACACGTTGCACATACTAGCACGGGTGAATGAGACAACTGCTCGAAGACGCTGTCTCATTGCGTAGTGGCACCTGCGACAAGCGAGGCAAAAACGACGACGAGATTGTCTCATTAGTTAGGTTATGCTAACATTCGGATATGAACATCGCGAGCTGGATCATACTCATCATCGTCGTCATCTGGATTGGCGTTGCCATCAAGGTGGCCTTCTTCGGCGGCTTTGGCAAGAAGGGACGCTCGTGCCACGGCACGCATCACGATGCGAACCTGCCAAGCGACGAGGACCTCAGGCTCCCAAGCGCTTGCATGGGGTGCAGCAAGGGCAGCTGCGCAGGCTGTGCGAGCGCACGCGACGTTCCCACGCCCGTCATCCACGAATCACGGGAATGAAAGAATCTGCTCCGGGCAAATTTCCCGGGCAGGTTTTTCCGAGTCACGAGAATAGCTCCCCATATATGCGAATGCGACCGACAGGGGAGTCGGTCGCATTCGCACGAGAGAGAAGAGAGGGGAGGGTATCTATCTCCCGTCAAGAATAATTGAACTATACCATCTTTTTATTCTTTGTAAAGAATAAATTTAGTCAACGGCCACCATGACCTCGCTCGCCTTGAACACCGCGACGGCATCTCCTCCGTCCTCGAACCCGAGGTCGCGAATCGCAGCATTCGTAATCGACCCCTTGACCCTATAGCCACATGCCAGTTCGATCGTGACGATGCCGTTCACGGCGCCTTCCTCGACCTCGACGAGCTTGCCCTTGAGCTGGTTGCGTGCCGAGATGTTGGGAATGCGGTCCGTCGCGAACATGACGGAACTCGCCTTGACCACGGCAATGGCCTCCATACCGACCTCGAGTCCCAGGTCTTGGATTGCCGCGTTGGTGATGGAAGCCTTCACCTTGCATCCGCAGGGAATCTCGATCGTTACGATGCCGTTCACGGCACCCTCTTCTACCTCGACAATTGTGCCCTTCAGTTGATTACGTGCGGAAATCCTCATGATCTGCTCCTTGTCTTCGCTTGCCACCGGGCGATTTACGGGTATCCGTTCGTGGCCGTATTATTCTAAAACACAATTATTCTTCTTGTAAAATATTCTTTTATTGATATATTTCACATGCAAAATCAATCACCTTGGGAGAGGAACCGCAATGACAACCACCAAAACGGAAAGCAGAATCGGGCGCTTTGCCGCAATCGCTGCCATGGTTCTCACGCTAGCAGCGCTAACGATGATGGGGTGCTCCTCGTCAAATACGAGTTCGCAAACATCCTCGCAGGCGGCTAACCTGGAAGGCCAGCAACTAAACATCTACTGTGGCGCGGGCATGACCGAGCCCTTCCAGAAAATCGCGGACCTGTTCACTGAGCAAACCGGCTGCGAGATGAACGTGACCTACGCCAACGCTGCGCAGATCCAGACGCAGATCACCACGACGAACGAGGGCGACTTCTTCATCGCCGGATCGAAGGAGGAGCTCAAGCCCGTGGAGGGCTCCGTCGCCTCGAGCGAGGATCTGGTCAAGCACATCCCCGTGCTCGCCGTTCCCGCTTCTAACCCCGCGAACATCAACGGCATCGCCGACCTCGCCAACGCCCAGCGCGTGCTCGTCGGTGACCCCGAGTCCACTCCCATCGGAAAAATCGCCAAAAAGGCGCTGACCGATGCAGGACTGTGGGACTCGCTCATGAACGCGGGAGTCATCACCACCACGACCACCGCACCCCAAATCGCCACGGCGCTTGCCAACGGCGAAGGTGATGCGGGAATCGTCTGGAAGGAGAACGTGAAAGGTGACGGCGTGAGCATCGTCGACACGACCGACCTCGACGGCCTCGTCAAGGTGATCCCCGCCGCCCAGCTCACGAGCGCCCAGGATGTCGCCGCCGTCAACGCCTTCAAGGAGTTCCTGCAGACCGACGCCGTTTGGGATATCTGGGCCTCTTACGGGTACGAGCGCGCCTAGCTCCGGATAACGGGGGCGCCTTTCCCCGAAGCCGCCATGTCCCATACGGACGAGAAACGCAAACACGCCGGACGCATACGGGAGCTCTTCCCCGCGCTCACCATCATCATCGCAATCGTGGCGCTCCTGTTCATCGGGAGCGCTGTCATTGCCATCGTCGCGAGCGGCATAACGCATTTTCACGAAGCGCTCACCTCGGCCGAGGTCATGTTCTCGCTGCGAATGAGCGTCGTCACCTCTGTGATTTCGACCGCCATCTGCCTCGTGCTCGCCCTGCCGACTGCCTACGCCCTCTCGCACACGAACATGCCCTGCAAGCGAATCGCGGGCATCGTCATGGAGCTCACGCTGTCGCTGCCCTACATCCTGCTGGGATTCGCCCTGCTCCTCATCTTCTCGTCCCCCTTTGGCAAGGCCCTCAAGGACATTGGATTTGCCGTCGTTTTCCAGCCAGCCGGCATCGTGTTCGCCCAGCTCATCGTCAACCTGCCCTTCGCCATTCGCATGGTGCGCACCGCCCTTGACGAAGTCAATCCGCGCATGGAATTCGTCGCCAAGACGCTCGGAGCGAACTCCTGGCGGGTGTTTCGCGACATCATCCTGCCCCAAGCGCGCAACTCGATCATCTCGTGCGCCGTCCTCACGTGGGCGCGCGGCATGGGCGAGTTCGGCGCGACGCTCATGCTCGTCGGCGTCACACGCATGAAGACCGAGACGCTCCCCGGCAGCATCTACCTGAGCATATCGACAGGAAACAACGACGTCGCGATGGCGACGGCGATGATCATGCTGATCGTTTCGGCAGCGACCCTGGTTCTGGCAAACTTGCTGAACCGTCCAGTCGGAGCATCACGTATCGGCGGGGACGGACGCGGCGGATGGCTGCGCGCGAGAAGGGCGCGGCGCACCGGAAAGACGTGCGACAAGATGCCCGACATCGCCGGCGTGCCGTTCGAGGAGGAATCCTTTGGCCGGTAGCATCGAAATCCGGAACCTGCGCGTAAAGCGCGGATCGTTCGTCTTAGACGTCCCGGCCCTCGACGTGCATCCGCATGAGATCTTCGCCATCCTCGGGTCGACCGGATCGGGCAAGACCGTCCTCATGGAGGCCGTCGCCGGCGCGTGCTCCTGGGAGCGCGGAGAAATCCTGCTCGACGGCAAGCGGGCCGACACCCTTCCCATCCAGCAGCGCCACCTGGGCATCCTCTACCAGGACTACGCCCTCTTCCCCCACATGACCGTGCGGGAGAACATCGGGTACGGCTTGAAGGTACGTAAGACGGATCCGACGGAAATCGAGAGGCGCGTCGACCGCCTCCTCGCCGACTTCGGCATCGAAGCGATAGCCGACCGCTACCCCGGCATCATCAGCGGTGGCGAGGCACAGCGTACGGCCCTGGCGCGGGCGCTCATCCTCGAACCCGACATCCTGCTTCTCGACGAGCCGTTCTCGGCGCTGGATCCGGCGACCAAACGACAAATGTACGGCGTCATGCGGGACGTGCACGCGCGTTTTGACTGCACCATCGTGTTCGTGACCCACGATTTCGCGGAGGCGCGCATTCTGGCTGATAGGGTCGGCATCGTGCTTGGCGGCAGGCTGCGCACCGTGCGGGATGCGGACAGGCTCTTCGACGTCGAGGGACTGGAAAGCGACGTCCTGGCGTTTCTCGACATCGACAACGCAACACGCTGACGCAACCGCAGCTTTCTGACCTTGATAATGAGACAATGTCTCTGAGCAACCGTCTCATTCATCTGCATTATCCATAAATTCAGATAAAGGACACATAACATTTATCAATCCGTAGTATAATGCGCTCATCATCATTCCCCAAAGCGAGCGGAGCTACGCGTGGCAATCGGCGATCTTACCCCCTCATACGAGGACTACATCGAGGCCATCTACGACCTCGCCCTCCATGGCGATGGGTCGGTGCGCTCCACCGACGTCGCGGATGCGCTCGGCTTTTCGAAGGCGAGCGTCGCTCGCGCGACCAAGAACCTTCGCGAGATGGGCTACATCGAACAGGAGCGCTACGGGGAAATCACGCTTACGCCTGCAGGCAAGGAATACGGCGAGCACATCCTCATGCGCCATCGCGTGCTGCGCGCCTTTCTCATCGACGCCCTCGGTGTGGACGAGGAAGCGGCCAATCGCGAGGCGTGCATGATGGAACACGCCATCAGCGAGGACACGATGGATAAGTGGATCGCCTGGTACGAGGAAAACTACGGCCCCGTCTCCGAGACGCCCGCAAGCACAAGAATGTAGACTCCCAAACGCAGGAAACGCCCCATAAGGGGCGCTTCCCGGAGAGAGGGAGGACATGTTTGGGGCGGAGAGAGGGGCCGCCCAGAAGAAGGCTTGTCCTGAAGCCTGAGTTGGTTGTTCTATGCGGCCGCCTTTACGGCCGTGTCCGCATGGGCGGGCGCGGCGGGCTTGCTGGCCGGACGGAAGAGCGCCCAGAGCAGCGCCGCAACAAACACGATGGCAACGATGGTTCCCAGACTGAAGACACCGGTGACGACCCATGCGCCAATCTGGAAGATGATGAGCGAAATCACGTAGGCAAATCCGCACTCCCAGCCGATGGCGGCCCAGAACCACTTGTTGAAGCCACCCATCTCGCGCTTGATGGCGCCCATGGCCGCGAAGCACGGCGCGCAGAGCAACTGGAAGGTCATGAAGGCGAAGGCCGCGACCGGCACGAGCAGGGCGGAACCAGTCGTCGCCGCGAGCGACGCCATGTAGGCACTGGTCCACGCGACATTGGGATCGCCGCCGTACACCACGGCCATGGTCGAGATGACGTTCTCCTTTGCGATGAGACCGGTGATGACGGTGGACGCGCACTCCCAGTTGTTGAAGCCCAGCGGCGCGAAGATCCACGCGAAGGCATTGCCAAAGTACGCGAGGAACGAGTAGTCCATCAGATCCTCGCCGACCCACATGAACTGGCCCTCGTAGATGCCGTAACCCGACAGGAACCAGACCACGATCGTGGCAAGCAGGATGATGGTGCCCGCCTTCTTGATGAAGGCCCATGCGCGGTCCCACATGCTGCGCAACAGGTCGACGAAGCGCGGCAGGCGGTATTCGGGCAGCTCCATGACGTAGGGGGTGACCTTGCCCATGAAGGGCCTGGTCTTGCGCAGGATGATGCCCGAGATGATGATGGCGGCAATGCCCATGAAGTACGCCAGCGGGGCGACCCACCACACGCCACCGAAGATGGCCGTCGCGATGAGGGCGATGATCGGCAACTTGGCCGAGCACGGCATGAAGGTCGTGGTCATGACCGTGAGGCGACGGGCGCTCTCGGACTCGATGGTGCGGGAGGCCATGATGCCCGGCACGCCGCAACCGGTGCCGACGATCATGGGCACGAAGGTCTTGCCCGACAGGCCGAAGCGGCGGAAGAGGCGATCGAGGATGAAGGTGACGCGGGCCATGTAGCCGCAGGCCTCGAGAATCGCCAGCAAGAAGAACAAGATCATGATCTGCGGCACGAAGCCGAGCACGGCGCCCACGCCGGCGACGATGCCATCCATGATGAGATCGTAGAGCCAGCCGACGCATCCGACGGCCTCGAGCGCGGTACCGATGAGGACGGGGATGCCGGGAATCCACAGGCCGTAGGCGCTCGGATCCTCGGGCGCGGGCACGCCGACGCCCTGGGTGATGACCTCGCCGGTCTCTCCATCGGTGGCTTCGCCGTCAAAGCTGTAGACGACGGCCTCGGCCGATCCCTCGCGACCCTCGGCGGCGATTTGCTCGTTACGTGCATCGGCAAGGGCCTGCGCCCGCGCCTCGCCCGCTTCGCCGTAGTACACGAAGTAGTCGGTCTCCATGGCGGATTCCTCGTCGACCGAGGTGTATTCGGCCACGAAGCCGGAACTGGCGGCGTCTTGCTCGAATGCGGCAAGGGCGGCCTGGAACTCCGGGGACTCGAGGTCGGCGCCCTCGTCGGCTTCCTCGCCGATGAACGCCGCAATCGCATCGGTGTTGACGCCCGCCTCGCCGGCTTGCGTCAGATACTCGCTGACGGCGGTTTGCGCCTCGTCATAAGGCTCGGTCGCGGCATCGAGGGCAGATTGTGCTGTGCCCTCGGTTGACACGATTGCCACCGGGTCGAGGTACCACCCGTCACCGAAGACGCCGTCGTTGGCCCAGTCGGTCGCGTAGGTACCGACGGTGCTGATGGAAATGTAGTAGATGAGCGTGATGATCACGACGAAAATCGGCAACGCCAAAATGCGGTTGGTGAGCACGCTGTCGACCTTCTCGGAGATGGTCACACCGGAAACAGCGCGCTTGTGGACGCGCTTGATGAAGCCCTCGATATAGCGATAGCGCTCGTTGGTGATGATGGCATCCGACGAGTCGTTGAAGAGCGCCTCGGCCTCGAAGATGATGTCATCGCAGTTGACCTTGGTGCCGATTTCCTCGACAGCCTCCTTGTCGCGCTCGAAGAGCTTGATGGCGTAGTAGCGGCGCATGTTGCCGGGCATGACGCTGGGAAGCTTATCCTCGATCTTGGCGAGGGCGACTTCGAGCTCGGGAGTGAAGCGGACCGGTTGCGGGATGACACCCCCGCGCGCCGCCTTGACGGCAGCGGCGACCAGGTCTTCGAGACCGTCGCCCTTGAGTGCTGATATCTCGACGACCGGCACCTGGAGCTGCTCGGAAAGCTCCTTGGATTTGATGGTATAACCGCGCTTCTTCACGATGTCCATCTGGTTGAGCGCGACCACCACGGGCACGCCAAACTCCATGAGCTGCGTGGTCAGGTAGAGATTTCGCTCGAGGTTGGACGCATCGACGATGTCAATGATGACGTCGGGGTGGCCGTCGACCAGGTAATTGCGCGAGATGACCTCCTCGCTCGAGTACGGGGATAGTGAGTAGATACCCGGCAGGTCGACGAACTGGATGTTCTTGTCGCTCTTGAGATGGCCGGTCTTTCGCTCCACCGTCACGCCGGGCCAGTTGCCCACGTATTGATGGTTACCGGTAAGTTGGTTGAACAGCGTTGTCTTGCCTGAGTTGGGGTTGCCCACCAGCGCAATGGTCGTTTCCATGTCGTGCTTTCTTCCTCTCCGTGCCTTTGATTCCGAATGAGACAGATGCTCTGAGCAACTGTCTCATTTGTTAGCCATAGCTAACAGCAGTGTAAAAAGATGGACTGACATAAGGGGGTAGCCAGCCCATCGTCTTACCGAGTGGTTAGACCGCCTGGACCTCGATCTTGTCGAGGTCGGACTTGCGTAGCGACAGGTGATAACCGCGCACGGTCAGGTCGACGGGATCTCCCAACGGGGCGACCTTATCCACCCTGATTTGCGCGCCCTTGGTAATGCCCATGTCCATGATGCGACGACGGGTCGCGCCCTCGTCGCGGAGCTTTACCACCGTGCATGTCGCACCCGGTTTGATATCGGAAAGTGTCATGATAGCCTCCGTAGTTAGCATTCGTTAACTACATATTAGACAACGCTAACTTATTGTCAATGCACATTTTGCAATTATTTTGCGATTGGCAAGAGCGGTGCGACCGGGACAACCAGACAAAAGTGTCCCGGCGAGTTTTGTCTGGTGCCCTACTCCTCCTCGGCGAGGCGCAGCACCATCTCGTAGATGCCCTGGGCGCTGTTGAAGTTGGCCGGGACGACCTCCTTGGCGGGAACCGCGATGTCGAACTCGTCGTCGATTGCGTTGATGATCGCGAGGATATCGAAGGAGTCAAGGAAGCGCTCGTCGACCAGCGCCGTGCAGTTCTCGTAGTCGACGTCCTCCTCGACGTCCTTGAGCAGATCGATGATGGCCTCGAGCGTGATGTCGTCCATGACGTACGTTCCTTTCATCTTGTGAATGAGACGGTTTGGTCTGACCAATTTGTCTCATTGCTCACCGGACCCTACGGGTGATGAGACAGTTGCTCAGAGCGAGCGTCTCATTTGCGTGGCGTGTTGAGCGTGCTCGTCTCGATGAAGTCGCGGGCAAGCTCGCATCCACCATCATAACGCAAGACCACGCGAGGCATCGTGCGGCTCAGGAACAGGTGCACGCCCTCGGTGACGGAGTACGCGCCGGCATTGGCGAAGGCAAGCACGTCGTCGAGCTCGAGACTCTCGAGGCTGACCTCGCGCACAAGCACGTCGTTGACCGTGCACAGGCTGCCGCACAGCGTCCAGGAACGCTCGTCGCGCTCGCGCATGGCATCGGCCAGCGCAGAGAGGTTGGCGGTCACGGGCACCTTGAGACCCATCACCTGCCCCGCGTAGGTGAGGTGGTTGATGCCACCGTCAAGGATGCAGTAGTTCGTGCCGTCGTTTTCCTTGAGGTCGACCACGCGGGTGAGATAGGTGCCGCAGGACGCCGCGAAGAAACGCCCCATCTCGATGGTGACCTCCACGTCCTTTGCAAGTTCTCGGATGGCGGGCGCGAGTTCGCGAGCCGGGGAAAGGTCATCGGAGAAGTCCTCGTCGGCGAAGTAGGGCACGGCGAGGCCGGGGCCGTATTCGAGGCGCTGCACCTTGAAGCTGTGCTCGTCGCGCAGCTCACCGATAAGCGCATGCAGCTTCTCGATCTCGCGGATCTGGTGCTTGAGCTTCTTGCGCTGGGTTCCCACGAAGTAGTGGAGCCCCACGATCTCGAGGTGCGGGAAGTCCGCGCGTTTGTCGATGACCTCCAGTAAATCGGCTTTCGACATGCCGAACTGACTGCCGGAGTTCAGTCGTAAGAGCACCTTGACCGTAGTGGATGCCTTTTTCGCGCATTCCTCGATGAGTTTCACGTGCAATTTCGATTCGGCAGTGAGCACGCCGACGCGGTAGCGGATGGCGCGACTCACGTCCTCGGCCTGCTTGTTCACGCCCGAGTACACGATCTGCGATGCGGAGATGCCCACGTCCTCGCAGATGGCGAGCTCGCCGGGGCTACACACCTCGAGGCGGATTCCGTGATCCGCCGCGGCTCCCGCAAGGAAAGGGTTGGCCTTCATCGCAAAGCAGAGGCGCACCTCGTCGTCGAATATATCGGCGACCTTATCCAGCCGGCGCCAGAACTCCTCGACGTCGAAGACGAAGGTCGGCGTGCCATACTCCTGCGCGATGATGAGAAGTTCGCTGTTATCCATATCAGGTCCTTCGTTTATGGGACAAGGGGACAGTGAGACACATTGGACAGGTACATCTGTCTCATGGTTCCCAATGAGACAGATGTACCTGTCCAATGTGTCTCACTTCATTTTAGCTCCAGCAACGCCTGGCGGTCGATCTTGCCGTTCTTGGTGAGGGGCATCGTGTCCAGCTGGCGAATCTTGTTGGGTACCATGTACTGCGGCAGGACGCCTTTGAGCGTGGCCACAAGGGCATCCCTCTCGCATGCGCCCACGTAGAACATGAGGATGCGCTTTTTCCGCGGCTCGTAGACCGTGCATGCACGCTCCACGCCGTCGGTGGCATGCGCCGCCGCGTCAATCTCTCCGAGCTCGATGCGCTGGCCCAGATGCTTGATCTGGTGGTCCTTACGACCGCGGTACACGAAGCGGTCCTCCTCGTCGATCACGGCGATGTCACCCGTACGATACATCGTCTCGGGAAACGCCGGGGTAAGCGGGTTTTGCACGAAGGCCCCGGCTGTCTTCTCCGGGTCGTTGTAGTACCCAAGCGCCAGACAGGTTCCGACAACGCAAATCTCGCCCTCGACTCCAGGCTGATCGACAAGGTGCCCCTCATCGTCGAGCAGGAAGACGCGCTCGTTCGGAAACGGCCTTCCCATCGGGATGACCTCGTCCTTGGCATAGACGCGCTCGATGACGTGGTACGTGCAGTTACAGGTCACCTCGGTGGGACCGTAGACGTTCACGAAGGTCGCATCCGGCAGCGCGGCGCGCCAGATGGCGAGCTGCTTGGGCGGCATGGGCTCGCCGCTAAAGATGACCTCGCGAATCGTCGTGGGGACGCAATAGTCGAACCCGCCCATCATCGACACGAAGCACATGGCGCTCACGGCCCAGGTGCAGACGGTGACCTCACGTTCGACGAGGAAGTCCATGAGGTTGACCGGAACGCTGAAGAACTCGCGTGGGATCATCTGCACGGTCGCGCCGGTGGCAAGCCCGCCATAGACGTCCTTGACCGACACGTCGAAGTCGAACGGCGCCTGATTGGCCAGCACGTCGCCTTGCGTGATGCCGAAAATCGAGGTGAACGATCCGATGAAGTCGATTACCGATCGGTGGCACACTGCGACGCCCTTGGGAGTGCCCGTGGAGCCCGACGTGAAGTTGATATACAGCGGATCGATGTCGATAGCATCGGCGCGACGCCGCGCAAGCAGCGTGCTATCAACCTCGCCATCGATGATATCCTCGATGGAAACCACCCGGTAGGCGACGAAGATTTCGCGTGCCGCGCCGATGGTCGCCGCATCCGCCACCACCAGGGGCGCCTCGAGTTTGTCGACCACGGTCCGCGCGCGCGGCGCCGGCTGGCGCACGTCGATGACGGAATAGCAGCACCCCGCGTAAACCGCGCCGAGCATCGCGGCAATGGCGCGCGTGCTCTTCTCCATGTAACAAGCGATGGGAGCGCGCGATTCGGCATTGGCGGCGATGAAGGAACCAGCAGACTGGGCGCGCTGCGCGAGTTCGCGGAAAGTGACCTCGTCGCGCTCGTCCGCGAACGCGACCTTGTCGGGCATCTCGCGGACCCTAGCCTCGAGCCATTCGAGTACGTTAGTCATGCCAACCTTCCCCTGACTCGCACAATGAGACAGTTGCTCCGAGCAACTGTCTCATTGCGTGACGCGCTTGCCGACGGTCTTGCGCAGGACGAAGAGCGCGGCAACCACGAGGACAGTGCCGATGACGAGGCAAATAATCCAATTTTGCACGAAGCCGGCGATGACGAAGCACACGAACGAGACGATCGCCACCGTGAGCACGTAGGGCAGCTGCGTCTGCACGTGGACTATGTGGTTCACGTTCGCGCCGGCCGAGGCCATGATCGTCGTGTCCGAAATGGGCGAGCAGTGGTCGCCGCAGACCGCACCGGCTAGGCACGCCGAGATGCCAATGGTGAGCAGCTCGGGCTGGGACGCGAAAATCGGCACGACGATCGGGATGAGGATGCCGAAAGTACCCCAGCTCGTGCCCGTAGCAAACGCGAGACCAAGCGCGACGAGGAAGATAATCGCCGGCAGCATGCTATACAGACCAGCTGCGGCGCCTTCCATCAGCCCGGCGACGAAGACATCGGCGCCGAGCGCGGTCGTCGCGAGCTTGAGGGTGAGCGCGAAGGTGAGGATGAGCAGCGCCGGGACCATCGCCCTGAAGCCATCGACGATGCAGACAGCCGCATCGCCGAAGCTGATGACGCGTCGGCACAGCAAATAGATGAAGGTGAAAACGAGCGCGATGATGGAGCCCCATGGCAGGCCGACCGACGCGTCGGTGTTGCCAAACGCCAGGGCAAGATCGCCGTAACCTTCGGCCTCCGAATCCCAGAAGCCGCCAACGAACATCATGCCGATTATGCAGAACACGATGAGGACGATGATGGGGATGAGCATGTCGATGAGCTTGGCGCGCGGGTTGTCGAGCTTCTCCTCGTTGCCGAGCGAGCCGAGCACGCCATCGCGATATGCCTCGATCTCGGCACGGGCCATGGGACCGTAATCGAAGCCCATGACGACGATAACGATGATGAAGACGATGGTGAGCAGCGAGTAGAAGTTGTAGGGAATCGCCTGGATGAAGAGCTGGATGCCCGTGACGCCGGAATCCAGATCGGCCGCCGTGGCCGAGACGGCCGCAGCCCACGACGAGATGGGAGCGATCATGCAGATGGGCGCCGCCGTCGCATCGATGATGTAGGACAACTTAGCGCGCGAGATCTTCTGCTCGTCGGTCACGGGACGCATGACCGCACCCACGGTAAGACAGTTGAAGTAGTCATCGATGAAGATGAGCACGCCGAGCGCGAAGGTGGCGAGCTGCGCGCCGACGCGCGTCTTGATATGCTTGGCCGCCCAGGCACCGAAAGCCGCCGAGCCACCCGCCTTGTTGACGAGCGCGACCATGATGCCGAGCATCACGAGAAAGACGAAGATGCCCGCATTCCACGGATCACTTATGGCGTTGAGGAAGCCGACCGCCATGGCGTCCTCTCCCTCGCCAATCTCGCCGACGATGATGTAATTGATGGTGTTGATCGGGTCGAACCCCGCAAGCAACAGCGCACCTACGACGATGCCGACGAAAAGCGACGTATAGGTTTCCTTGGTGATGAGCGCCAAGACGATGGCGACGATGGGCGGTACGAGCGCCCAGAAGGTTCCAACAAACTCCATGATCTCCCCAATGCATGTCAACGTGACAATCGCGCATATTATAGGCATCTTTATGCGAATTTCGCGGCACGAAGCGCATGATAGAATTGAGAGGCAGCATACGAACCGCCGATTAACCTCGGGAGAGATGCCATGTTCGAACAAGACCACATCTGGGTTGGACAGGGCGAAGTCCCCTGCAACCTACTCCTCAACCAGGCAAACCGTCATGGCCTCATCGCCGGCGCATCCGGCACGGGCAAGACCGTTACCCTCAAGGTGCTCGCCGAAGGCTTTTCGAAAGCCGGCGTGCCCGTCTTCATGGCCGATGTGAAGGGTGACGTGACCGGCATCGCACAAGCAGGCGACGATACCGAGAACATCGCCGAGCGTGTCGAGAGGTTCGGCATTGGGGGCTGGCGGCTCGAGGGTTGCCCCACGCGCCTATGGGACATGCTTGACGACCAGGGCATTTCCGTGCGTATCACGATCTCGGACATGGGGCCCATCATGCTCTCGCGCCTACTTGAGCTCACCGAGGTGCAAGAAGGCGTACTCAACATCGTCTTTCGCGTTGCCGATGACCGGCAAATGCTGCTCATCGACCTCAAGGACCTGCGTGCGATGCTCAACTACGTCTCGGAACACTCCAAGGAAATCGAGACCACCTACGGCAAGGTCTCGTCGCAGTCGGTTGGCGCGATCCTGCGCGCGCTCATTGCCATCGAGGACCAAGGTGGCGACATCTTCTTCGGCGAGCCCAACCTCGACCTCAACGACTGGTTCGCAACTGACGAGAACGGCCAGGGCTACGTCAACGTGCTCAATGCGGCGCGCCTCATCAATAGCCCGCAAATCTACGCGATGTTCCTGTTGTGGATGCTCAGCGAGCTGTTCGAGACGCTGCCCGAGGTGGGCGATGCCGACAAGCCCAAGTTCGTCTTCTTCTTCGACGAGGCACACCTGCTCTTCAATGGCATGCCCAAGGAGCTACTCGACAAGATCGTCCAGGTCGTGAAGCTCATCCGCTCGAAGGGCGTGGGCGTGTTCTTCGTGATGCAGAGCCCGAGCGATATTCCCGACGCAGTGCTCGCGCAGCTCTCCAACCGCGTGCAGCACACGCTGCGCGCCTATACGCCCGCCGAGCTGAAGGCTGTGCGCGTCGCGGCGCAGGCGTTCCGCGCCAACCCCGCCTTCCGCGCGGAGGACGCCATCATGGAGCTCGGCGTCGGCGAGGCGCTGGGAGACTTCCTCCTTGGCTTTTTCCAGAGCGGCGTTGGCGCGCATCTCGGCGCTGGTGACGCGG
>OLWB01001362.1_pt1 | contig 23065 bp, 19 predicted proteins | sample 1673331 | NCBI WGS metagenome assembly OLWB01 (sample SAMEA3178943, study PRJEB25190) | human gut metagenome | biome: human gut; feature: human-associated habitat; material: faeces | place: Austria | collected 2013
TCAGCGGGATCAGCTTCTCCGGGAAGTGATAAGGACCGTAGTTGTTGGAGCAGCGGGAAATGGTCACAGGCAGACCGTAGGTACGGTGATAAGCCAAAACCAGCAGATCTGCACCGGCTTTGGAGCTGCTGTACGGAGAGCTGGTGTGGATCGGTGTCTCCTCGGTGAAGAACAAGTCGGGACGGTCCAACGGCAGGTCGCCGTAAACCTCGTCGGTAGAGACCTGATGGTAGCGCTGGATACCGTACTTACGGCAAGCGTCCATCAGCGTTGCGGTACCCATAATATTCGTCTGGAGGAAGATGCCCGGGTCTTCGATGGAACGGTCAACATGGCTTTCTGCGGCAAAGTTCACCACAATGTCCGGATGCTCTTCTTCAAACAGCTTATTTACAGCTTCGCGGTCGCAGATATCGGCCTTCACAAAGCGGAAATTCGGGTTATCCATGACAGGCGCCAGCGTAGACAGGTTGCCAGCGTAGGTCAACTTATCGAGACAGATAATGCGGTAATCCGGGTATTCTTTCAGCATGTGAAAAATAAAATTGGAACCAATAAATCCGGCGCCGCCGGTAACGATGATCGTCATAATTTAACTCCTTTCGCTGTAGAACTTATTTCTGGGTCTTGATGTTGCGAACGGAACTTTTGATCGTACCTTCTGCAACTGTTCTCAAGTGCGCTCCATACGGGGATTTACCATACTTTTCCGCAGAATGTAGCAGTTCTTCTTTATCGATCCAGCCGAAGCGGTAAGCAATCTCCTCCGGTGCGGAGATCTTTACGCCCTGACGTTTTTCGATCATGCGCACAAAATCCGCCGCGTCCACAAGGCTGTCCATCGTACCGGTATCCAGCCAGGCAAAGCCGCGGCCGAGCAGTTCGACATCCAGATTGCCTTCCAGAAGATATATTTCGTTCAGCGTTGTGATCTCCAGTTCGCCACGTGCGGAAGGCTTAACCTCAGCGGCTTTTTTGGAAACGCCCGCCGGGTAGAAATACAGGCCCGTGATTGCATAATTGCTCTTTGGATGCTTGGGCTTCTCTTCCACGGAGATCACCTTGCCTGCATCATCAAATTCCACGATACCGAAGCGTTCTGGATCCGTTACATAATATCCGAAAACCGTCGCACGTCCTTTTTCTGCATTGGAAGTAGCAGATTGCAAAATGTGAGAAAATCCATTACCGTAGAAAATATTATCTCCTAAAATCATTGCACAACTGTCATTTTCAATAAATTTCTCACCAATCAACAAAGCTTGCGCTAACCCATCTGGAGATTTTTGAATTGCATAACTCAATTGAATACCAAATTGGCTTCCATCTCCAAGTAAATGTTCAAATCTCGGAGTGTCTTCTGATGTAGAAATAATCAAGATATCTCGAATTCCTGCTAACATAAGTGTTGATAAGGGATAATAAATCATAGGTTTATCATAAATAGGCAATAACTGTTTAGACGTCACCAGTGTTAATGGATAAAGCCTTGTCCCAGCGCCACCTGCAAGTATAATTCCTTTCACAATTCTTATCCTCCTCACTATATAATCTTAGATTTACTCTTGAATACTCCCGTTTTCACAGGATTTCATAAAGTTCATACAGAGCAAATGCAGGCAGGAACCACATCAAGTGCAAGTTCCGGCGAAAAATGGGCACGGCAAAGCCAGCGTCTAGTGGTTTTTGGATGACAGGCTTTCGGTAAACCACATTTTTTGCAGCAGCAAGCCTCACATTTCTATCAGGGTCATAGCCCTACATTCCTTCGTCCTGCTTGCCTGCAAAGTGGTGTCGGTCTTTTCTTGTATACCGAGTCTACGCTCTGATGGAGGGAATCAATGACCAACTACCGGCTCTGTATTTTTCTATGGAATCATGTTAAGCGGAAGTTTGACGAGTCTTCCCGCGACGCAACAGGGAGACGCTTCCTGTAATGGGGTTATGCCGCTTTTAACGGCTGGTTTCTTTGGATATCTGCCAAGCATCTTTTCAGGACTGTATGCACAAGTCTTTTATGGCAAGCGCATAGAACACTCGAAGCAATTTACAGCATATCGCAATTATCGACTGGATTTTTTGCAATGGATTATTTTGCTGTGTGGTGTAATAACGGTGAAGAAGCTGAAATTCTCGGTTTTTTGCAAGTAGAGGTATTACTGCCCGAAGCAGGATTGCTCTAAGTCTCGATCTTCGTCTCGATCTTCCTCGCCGGCTGATCTCTGTCGGTCCTTTGTGCTTACCGGAACTGTTTTCAGTAATGGCAAGGCCAGCCAGTTTTTGGATTTGGCGAGGAGATTCAAAGCGTCTGATATCGCCAATTTCGGCAAAAAGTCCAGCAACTGTCACCAGACCAAGGCCTTGTATCTTAAGCAATTCAGCCACCGCTGGAATTTGACTGCATAGATTCTCCACAACCTGCATGACACGCTCATATTGCTGAAGTTTAGCGTCATAATCCTCCAACAAAATCTGCAGTTCCATACGGGCTGCTTCCATACCTGTGGTACACCCTACGCTGGTTTGGGCAGCTTCATAAATGCGCTGTGCCCTCTTTCGGCCTATTCCGCGAAGTTTCATCTGCTTCCAAATCCCACTGATTCCTTCTACACCAAGAGAAATTAAATCACTTGGAAACGGAGCGGAATGAAGAAGCGCCATGCTGCCGGCGCCGGTGAAACGCCCAAACACTTTACTGTGCTCCGGAAAATAGATTTTCAACCAGCGCTGAATTTGATTTTGGAGTGAAGCAAGTTCTTTGCGAATCCTCCAGCGGCAATTCATCGCAATCCGTAATTCTGCGTATAGTCCTTGTGGAATGTACGGATATACATAGCGTCCTTCCAACACCAGCTTCGCTATTGTTTTTGGATCTTTCTTGTCACTTTTGCTGGGATGGCCATCATCCAATTCTTTGCTGCGTTTCACATGATATGGATTGACCAGCACCAGTTTAAAATCACCCCCTTGCAGATGGGCTGCCAGTGTAAACCAGTAGTGTCCTGTGGGCTCAAGCCCTACCATGACGCTGTCCTTCTTCTGTTCGACCGTCAACTCCGATACCCAGCGCAGAAAGAAGTTAAAACCTTCTGCACTGTTCTCAAATTTGACTGCCTTACCCAGTTCAAGGCCGCGCCAGTCGAATGCTCTTGCCCAATGGAACTCACTGGCGATATCCACACCGATTACCATTGTTGTGTCTGTGACTTGACGGATTTTCTCATTCTGTGTTACACTCATTTCGGATACTTTCTTTCAATCTCAAACGTACGTTTTTGTTAGGGCTTTGACCCCGCTTGTGTACTTTGATTGTAAGGAGGTATCTCTTTTTGTGCAAATCCTGGATTTTGGCTCTTTACAGGAATCTTATATAATAAGTTTCATAGATAATAATTTCAGGTATCAGAAGGCTTAGAGATGCCCGTGATACAATAGCTGTAGGACAGCAAGGTCAAGTTCTTACACCTCTGGTTAAGTCGAAAGGCTGCTTCATAAAAAGTCCATCCCCCTAAGTCGGAAATGTTGTGACCAAACGTTTTTGTAACACTTGTAGCTAAAAAAGATCAGGTAAATACCTCTTTCCTTTATGAGATTGATTATATCTTATTAGCCCCTGCCGTTACAACTATAATTTATCATAACAACTTCATACCATTAGACTTTTACACGGTTTCACAAAAGATTCATTAACGCACGTTCAAGTTCCAAAATATCATTTACAATTAAACTGTCTTTGTATTCTTTACAGTCATCAAGATTACCTTGTCCCCATGTAACAAATACGCATGGAATTCCCGCATGCTTAGCAGTGAGAATATCGCTGTATCCATCACCGACATATATTACAGAATCCAATTTTCGCCCACACTGGCTACAAATCATTTTAACCCCATACGGATCTGGCTTTGACGGGCGACATTCATCATAAGCTACAATAGAATCAAATAAATCTTTCGGGAAATTTTTATTGATTACATCTTCTGTTAGCACTTGAGCCTTATTTGAATTCACCGCCAATAAAATGTTATGTAATTTAAGCTTTCGCAGTAAATTTACCATTCCGTCAAACGGTACAGTATTAGGTTTACTATCTTCAGCATAAATATGTCTATAAGCACATTTTACTCTATTGATATTATCACTACTATTAGACTCAGAAGGTAATAATTTAGAAACCACCGTTTCTAAATCACCTCCAACAAATTCTCTATACTCTTCTATTGGATGTTGAGGAAAACCACAAGTAGCAAGGGCCATGTTAAAACATCTTGCAACATCGATAATTGTATCTACAAGTGTACCATCACAATCAAATATGATTAAATCTCTCATGACATTCTCACATATTGACTCCTGCAATCTCTACTCTCTCTGCCATCATCTTCAATCTTGCTTGATCTTCAACTGCCATACGATTATAAAACTCACACTTATTCTGAAGATATAAGGTTTCGAATTCCATAGCTTTTAAAATTCCAGCTTTAAGTTTCTCTTCATCATTTGACGCATGAAATACCACTTTTCGTGTTTCAAAGCGATCGTTAAGCGGATACAATTTCTGAATAAACGGAACGGCATCAAAAGAAATACCACCACCAAAATTAACTTGGAAGCCCCGTACTTTACAACGTTCAGCAATATCTTTAGTAGCCTCAAAGACCTGATCGCCATTAATTTCCGCTCGGCTTAAACCCATAGATGCAGATAAATCCACTCTGCCAATCGAAACAGTAGACAAGAATCCCTCTGCCTCATCCAAAATTGTATCTAAGTTCTTGTGGCAAGAGATTGTTTCTGCGTTAATTATCCATTCGATGTCATCTACAGCATCACCGTAAACTTTATTTGCAGCTCCGACAAATTTCTTCATTGCAAAAGGAGACTCAATCATCGGCGCCATAATGCCAGAAGCTCCCAACATACGACACTGATCCAAATCACGTACTGCTTCACAGCCACCAATTTTAACGTACAGTTTCATATCTGCGCGAAAAATAATTTCATTCAGCATCACAAGCTCATCGGTTCTACTTCCTTCTGCTTCAAACTCAGCCTTAATAGCAATAACGTCATACTCCTCTTTTAAATACTTCAAGATGTCGAGCATCTTTCTTTCGGTTTTATTCATAAATAGACCCTCCAAACATAATTTATATTATTTTCATACTATTTTCATATATTGTTCTTCCGTATGCTGATAAGCTCTATTTTCGATATTTATGGTTTCTCTTACTGCATATTGCGGCGAATTATTAATGCAGATATAAATTCTACCAATATATTCACCAAGCAGTCCCAAAAAAAGCATAATAATTCCAGCAAGAATCCATATCACAGCCATTATAGAACTGTAACCAGCCATAATTTCAGGATGTATCAGTTTGCGTATGATTACAAATGCACCCCAAAATACACCAAGAATAAAGGAAATTACGCCAAATAACGAAGCTAATCTCAATGGTTTTTCAGAAAAAGCAGTAAAACCGTTCATCCACAGCCCAATTAACTTGTTCAAATTATATCCTGAAGTTCCTATCTCTCGTTCTTGATGATCTATTTCAACATTTGCAATATTTCGAGTTATTCTGAGCATCAAGCCGTGTACAAAAGGATACGCATTTTTATACTTAACAATTTCATCAGCTATAAACCGACGAAATACACAATAACTATTTAAATCAATATCTTTAGGTTTACCAATTAAATATGTAGACATCGCCATGCTAAGCTTACTTCCCATTCTTCTAAACCATGAATGCTTTTTACTGGTATACTTAGCAGACACAAGATCATAACCCTCGTCAAGTTTATCAATTAATCTAAACATCTCTTCGGGGGGATTTTGTCCATCATCATCCATACAGACAACAATATCACCTGTAACATAATTGTATCCCGCCATAAGCGCAGCATGCTGTCCAAAATTTTTAGTTAAGGAAACAACTTTAACGTTTGCATTTGACGTAGCAAGTGCTCTTAGTACTTCCAATGTATTATCCGGGGAATAATCATTTACGCAAATAATTTCATAATTATATCGGCCATCTTGCTCTACGGTTTTTTCAATACGCTCAATTACATTTCCAATAGATGCAGCAGAACGATAACATGGAATTACAAACGAAAGTTTCATATATTTCACACCCTCTCATATTTTTAAATTCCATTTGCCAAATCAAAAATCGCTTCATCAATTGTAACTTCTGGCTCAAAGTTTGTATCTCGCTTCAGCTTCTCAATAGAGACATCCCAGCACAGACCTTCCATAGGGTCCGTATTTCCATCGTATACAATCTGAGATGTTGAATGAAGCAAAGAAATGCACTTTTTTGCCAAATCAAGGTTGGAAATCAGATTATAGCTAGCAAGATTATATACACCTTGAGCTTGGCTGACAATGCAACGGTAAATGGCCTGTGCAATATCCTTTACATGAATATAAGTCTGTTTTCTGGTTCCCTGTCCATAAATTGTGATATCCTCTCCAGATAATGCCTTGTTAACAAATACTGGAAAAATTGTCTTGGGATTAACACCACATCCTACCGGGGAACAAATTCTGAGGCTTACTGTTCTGAGACCAAAGGTATAGCTGGCATAGTCAGCCAGAAGCTCCTGTGTATGCTTTGTTACGTGATAGACTGTAGGCGGCTTCAACGGATGCTCCTCCGTAATCGGATGCTGAATTGGACTTCCAATCACAGGAAGACTAGATAGTTGAATAAATACCGGAATTTTTTTCTCCTCACAGAGTTCCAAAAGCCGCTGGGTTCCCACACAGTTCGAAGCAACCACTTCGACCGCATAAGGCTCATGACGCATATCTGCTGCTAGATGCACCACTGCGTCCAGCGAATCCACTTTCAAGTTGTCCATAATATGTCCCACATGATCTGTAAAAAGATCGCAACACACATATTCATCACATTCTGCTAAGGACTTTGTGCGACGACCAAGACCGATTACATGGCAACCTTTTTGCTTGAGCTCTGCACATACATGGCCTCCAATAAACCCGTTGGACCCTGTTACTAAAACATTCATTGCTCCGATTCCTCATCATCAAATTCTACTGTCACAAGTTCATTCATATGTCGTACCGCGTTGATCATCTCGTCTTGATTCTCATAAACATAATACAGATAGGCAACTCGTTCATTCATATAATCTCGAATCGCCTCACCCGGTTGAATCACTTCAATCCGCTTGAACAGGTGTTTTTCTACCTCCGGCGCCACATGATAACCCTTTACGATGCCATTTCTGGTTGCCATAACCCCATGGTGCCCTGCATAATCACTCAAAGGCTTTGTGCTTTGTAACTGGTCCAGCGGCATACCAGTTTCTGCGCGAACCAGCGCCTCTTCCCACGGAAAGCCAGTTATAGCACCCGCAACAGTCAGAAACTGATTTCCGAGGCATCGCCGCATCATTTCAATGATGTTCGGTTTTTCATCTTGAATAATATACTGAAGTGTAAACATACCATCTACTAACTTCAACTCTGCACAAATTCTTTCAATGATTCCATGAAGCTCATCCTGATACTTTTCAATTCCTTTAGCTGGAAGCGTCTCGGACTGAATTAAATATGGGTTAATAGGACAGTAGGTATCATTGCTAACTGAAGCGACAACCTTCCCACCAATCACAAATGTGTCAATAGATTGCTGCACGCCCGTTATAAAGGGCTCAATTACAATACTCTTCTTTCGTGAGCGCTCAAAAGCATTTTCAATGGCCTGTTGGGCTTCTTCAACATTATCCGCCCGATGGATACCTTTTCCTCCAGTTAAATCTGTAGCCTTTACAATAATAGGATACGAAGTATGCCTTGTAAACTCCAGCGCCGCGGCCACATCATCAAAGGCTATTGATTTCGGATTACGAATTCCCAACTTCTGAATGAACGACTTGAACAAGTCTTTTTGGTGAAGAAGCGTTGCGTTTTCATAAGTGTCATGCCCCGGCCAACCCATTTTTTCCGCCACGTAAGCAGCAGTAATAACACCAAAATCATTGGCACAGGAGACAATTCGCTCAATTCCGTTTTCCTTTACCAACCGTAAAACCGCTTCTTTGTCAGAATAATCTGCCGGAATATACTCATCTGCATATTTGTGACCAATTAACTGTGGGTTGTTGCCGCTTGTAATCACATAATATCCCAACTTCTTAGCTGCTTGAATCAATGTGATTTCACTAAAGCTTCCATTTAATATCAGTAATTTCTTCATTTTTCTGCCCATCCTTTCTCAATGGCAGTTAGTTTCGGTTTTCGCCAATATAAGACACACGCAACGAAACATTTCTTGTGTCCGCTTCTCCAAGTTCTTTTGCCCGATTAACATAATACGGGCAAACCAATTCCACGATATACTGTTCACTTTCTGTAATGGGTATTTCTTCTGGCGGGATAATAATCGTATGATATCCTGGCTGTAGCGGTTCCGTTGCTACCAGTTTACCATTCACGTAAATCTCCAGACCTTGTGCTTGATCGATATTTTGCACGAAATTAGGGTATTCCGGAACATACAGCTCCGCCTCTAATCCTTTCTGGTCAATATCATAATTGAGAAGAGAAACACAACTGTACTGCTGTGTCCACGCATAACCTTCTTCCCAATCATAAAAGCCAATCACCGCCGCACGATTGTTGTAACTATTCGCATCCAAATCCAAATTGGAAATAAGTGTTTCTTCAACCACTGTGTTTCTTTGTAAGTTTGTGTTTCCAGATGTCGCATACCACCGCCCATCATGCAAAAACACAAACTGTGCCCGATAAACTTCACCTTGAACAATTGTATTGCTGTGTAAAATAACACAATTTTGCTCAGACGTCAAAGCAAAGGTGTATTCTACACCGCTTTCATTTGTTAAAACCAAATATCCCTCATCCGTATCAGGTTGAAATAGTGTTATAGATGAAGTATCTACCTCAATCGTATCCATATCACTGAGTTCTGAACCGTTTAAAAACATGAGCCCAGGTTCTCCCAATATTGTCTCCGCTTGATCCGATGGCTTACCTGAAATATAGCGGCCCGAAACCGCTTCATCTAGCACTTCGTCTACAGAGAATGTAACATTATTATAATAGTGCTCGCGTAGGTAATCAAGAAGCTCACTGGTGCGAGATGCGCATTCATCCCTTCGGACAGCAATTCGAACATTGTCATGCACTAGGTCACGGATCGGATTTGTAATTCCATAGTTTTTCAGATTTTGCTTCATTGGAGCAAGATGACCGACATATTGTCCAAGCGAGCCCCAGTTTTCTGCCGAACCTACATTGATAAAACGAAGGGTATCTACCGCATAAATCGGATATTGCTGTAGCCAGTTATTTGCCCATAGAGAAAAATATATACTCGCCTTTCGACTTGAAAAATAATCCCCGCTCCATCTCGCATAGGTTGCATATTGTATTTTTTCGCCTGTCACCTTACTCTTCAAGTACATTCCAATGGAATTATCATTGTGCATTCTCGCATTATACTTTGCGTAAATCGAATCCATATTTTCAAATGGAGCTACAAACAGAATCAATGCTGCAACAATCGAATACATGCATGTTTTCTTTATACGGCCCATTTGGATTACAGGCAGCCTCAGTTTCTCTCCTTGCAGTAAGATGATGAGTGCCGTAATAAAGCAGATCCAAATCGGCCACTCCGTACGCCAAATCAAGCGACCAATCTGCTCAAAGTAAACATAAAACGCAACGGCCGCAGTAAACATGCCCCCAAGTGTTACAGCAATTTTCCACTCAAAGAAAATTCCTACTATTCCTCCTACTAAAAGTGCAATCCACAGGTAATCATTGCTTAACATTGCGTTGCGTACCGTCATAACAGCAGACAAATCAGACTCCGTACTTTCGCTCGTATTGCTTTTTATCTCATGAAGGTTCTTATACAGATCTTGCGTAAAGAAATCAGGATCTTGATTGTTCCATGAACACAGCAACAGGAAATCTGTATAACTGACGCCAAGCCCCTGATACGCCGCTTCATTGGCAAAGTAGTCCGGATGTTCATAATCGTCAACTAATGTTCTGCTGTTATTCCAATCATAAAATCCTGGGTTCGTTCTACTCATCAAGACATGTTGTGCCACTTCCACGCCAAAGCACAAAAGCAGCGCAGTCGCAAACGGAATCAAACGGCGAAAGAATTCTTGAATCTTTTCATGATGACCTTTCGGCATTTTTCTTATTGTGTCAATCAGCTTTTTAAGCCATACAATTCCAAAGAATGCAACAGAATAAACTATGCAGTCTACTCGCATTGCTGCCCCGAATATGATCCAAATGGTAGAAAAGATGTACCATCGCTTCTTTTTTCGTCGCTCAATTGCATACATCATAAATAGACATCCCGATGCAATTGTCACGGCTGCTGTTGTGGTAAATTGGAACTCAAAGCTGATAAGCGGAGCCATTATAATTCCATACAGTGCAGTAACAAAGCTGGCGCGCTTTATCTCCAGACATTCGAATAGAATCCAGCCAACCATTAGGTAAGAAACATAATTTGCAAACAGCAGAATCCAATGAAGCCAGAATAGTCGCAGTCCAGTCAGAGATAGTAGATAAATCATCCCGGTCAATAGGAAATTAGCCCCAAGAACAAGCAAACTTCTGTTATTTTCACCAAACGCTCCGTCTGCACATGCTTCGATATACCAATCATCCAGATAAATCTCGTTTTGGCTAAGTAAAATTGCCACGATTGAAATTATAGTACAAATTCCAAACCAAAGCATTATCTTGCGTCTGTTTAGCGAACCACTAATAGTTATATCAGCTCTCCTTTTATGATTCATAAACGCCTCTTCGCAACCCTTTTCAAACCAATCTTCACAAACATCTATATACGTTCTTCTTTTTCGTTTTAACATAGTTAAATTATGTGCCAATAAAAAAGAGCAAAATCCCCACAAGCATTATCACAAGTCCAATTAGCTTTTTTCGAGTGATTTTTTCTTTCAGAATCAGCCAACTTAAAAACGCAACCACAACTTGGCCAAAGGCATCACAAGCCGGAGCCATTGATAACGGTAGCACGCGATACGCAATCACAGTGCAAAGTGTTGAAGCCACCATAATCCCATAACCCAAAATCACTCTGATGTTTAAATACTGGTAAATCCAGTTCTTATATGTCCTTTGTGCCGCTGATTTCAGTAGTAATTGCGAAACCCCTGCAATTACTACACCAAACACCATAATCAGAGCATGAATCAGCAAATCATTCATCGGCAGTCACCACAAGACAGACACCTACAATGATAATTGCGGCTCCCAAAATCATCGTCCAAGTAATTCTCTCATGAAACAGTAATGCGCCAAACAGCATAGTCCATACAGTTGATACGCTTCTATTTGCATACGCCGTATTCAATGGCATAATCTTCAAAAATTGTTGCCACAGTATTGCATATATCAGCATTAGTAAAATAACTGCACCATAAAACAAAACAAACCGTACGGACAAAAAAGGGGTGCCGGATGCCATTTTTGTAAAGATACCCGTTGTTGAATATAGAAATATAGCCAAATGGAGGCCAACAATTCCCAACAATCGCTTTTTTCTGCCTTCAAAATTTCTTTGATTGATAATCTTATCGTTCATAAAATGTCTTTACACAGTTGCACACTGTCTCGATATCTTTCTCTTCCAAACCATAGTACATGGGCAGACGAGTCAACCGGTTGCTCTCCTTGGTGGTATAAACGTCTTCGCCCGCAAAGTGGCCAAACTTCAGTCCAGCCTCGGCGGAATGCAGGGGGACATAATGGAACATGGAGTAAATATCATGCTCCTTCAGATAGGCGATCATGGCCGTACGCTCCTCTAGATCACGAAGCTTGATCCAGAACATGTGCGCGTTGTGGCCGCAGCCCTCCGGAACGTGGGCGATTTCCAACTTTCCCTGCTGCTCCAGCGGCGCAAGATGCTCCTGATAGTGGTGCCAACTGGCAAGCCGAGCGTTGTTGATCTTCTCGGCCTCTTCCAGCTGTGCCAGCAGGTAGGCCGCATTCATGTCAGAGGGCAAATATGAAGAACCATAGCCCACCCAAGTATACTTATCAACCTGTCCCCGCAAGAACCGGCTCCGGTTGGTGCCTTTTTCCCGGAGGATCTCCGCAGCCTCATTGTTCTCTTCATCGCGGATCAGCAGTGCACCGCCCTCGCCCATAGAGTAGTTCTTGGTCTCATGGAAGCTGAAGCAGCCAAAATCGCCGATGGTGCCCAATGCTTTGCCATGGTAGGTACTCATGACGCCCTGCGCCGCATCCTCTACCACCTTCAGATTGTGCTTTCTGGCGATTTCCATGATGGTATCCATCTCACAGGCCACGCCCGCATAGTGGACCGGAACGATCACACGGGTCTTATCGGTAATGGCTGCCTCGATCTTGGTCTCGTCAATGTTCATGGTATCCGGACGAATATCCACAAATACAAGCTTTGCACCAGCCAGCACAAAGGCATTGGCCGTAGACGAGAAAGTAAAGCTTGGCAGGATCACCTCATCCCCGGACTCCAGATTACAAAGAAGAGCAGCCATCTCCAGTGCGTGGCTGCCAGAGGTAGTCAGGAGCACCTTCTGGCTTCCCGTCATCTGCTCCAGCAATTGGTGGCATTTCTTTGTAAACTGTCCATCACCACAAATTTTATGCGCTCTGATTGCTTTGGAAATATACTCCATCTCTTTGCCTATATAAGGCGGTTTGTTAAAAGGAACCATGTTTCTTCCCACTCCAAATTAATTGTTTATTTACATTTTAACATATAATTCGACATATTGCAACCGATATGAAGTATTTTTAATGCCTTTCTCTGCGTTGTAAATAGATATGACCCACAAAGAGATAAAAAGAGTGGGATAGAAAAGAATCAGGCGATAGAAAGAATTTCACGGAGGAGATCAAGAGGGCTTTTGCCGCCCAGCGTGCGCATGGGCTTTCTGTTGCTCCAGTGCAAATGATCTTTGAGCTTTCGGTTTAGATCTTTTACACTTGCAAACTTTTCCCAGTTGTAAAAATAGCGCTGGTCGTTTTGATGACTCCGCTCTACCTTGCCGTTGTGCCAAGGCGTTCTGGGCGGAATCAGCTTGTGCTGCACACCGGCGTTCTTCAAAGCAATGTCAAACGGACAGAGTGGAACGTATGCCTTTTTTTGTTTACACCGTCACATACGGCAGCAGTTTCTCAAGCAGCTTTTCGCCGATGCCTTTTACATTCGTGAGCTCGCGCACATCTTTGTAGCCACCGTTTGCTTCGCGGTATTCGATGATTCTGTCGGCGAGTACTTCTCCGATGCCGTTCAGGCCAATCAACTCTTCCTTCGACGCGGTGTTGATGTTGACTTTTTCTTCGCTTAAAGCGGATGCAGCCGGCGCGCTCGATGCTGCTTCGCTTTGCCCTGTCGATGTCACCCTGTACGGTTCAAGCGGTGTATTCTCAAAGGCAACGCAGAACAGCACCGCCGCACATGCCATTAAAAACAGCGCGAACAGCAAAATTGTCCGTTGACTTCCCGCGCGCACAAGCGCTCCCCCTTATTCGTCCTCCGCGTGCAGCGTCTTCACAAAATTCGTAAAATATGGCGGCAGCGGCGCTTCAAACTCCATATATTCGCCCGTGCGCGGGTGGATGAACCCGATGAGTCCTGCGTGCAGGCACTGCCCGTGCAGCTGCGTGATGACTTTTTTCGGTCCGTAGACCGGGTCGCCCGCGACAGGATGCCCGATATACGCCATGTGCACACGGATCTGGTGCGTGCGTCCGGTCTCAAGGCGCAGGCGCAGCTGCGTAAATCCCGTAAAATTTTTTGTGACAAAATAGTGCGTCACGGCGTTTTTCGCGTTCGGCGTGTTTTGTACCGCCATGCGCTTTCTATCCTGCGGATGACGTGCGATGGGCGCATCCACCGTGCCGTCCTCGCGAATTTTCCCGTACACCACGGCGCGGTATTCGCGCGTAAAGCTGTGCGCCTTGATCTGCTCCGCCAAGTGCCGGTGCGCGGTGTCGTTCTTCGCGACGATGAGCAGCCCGCTCGTGTCCTTGTCAATGCGGTGCACAATGCCCGGGCGAATCACGCCGTTGATGCCCGAAAGCGAATCGCCGCAGTGGTACAGCAGCGCGTTCACAAGTGTGCCGTCATAATTGCCCGCTGCCGGGTGCACCACCATACCCTTCGGCTTGTTCACCACAAGTAGGTCGTCATCTTCATATACGATGTCAAGCGGGATGTTCTCCGCCTTCACGTCGAGCGGGCGCGCTTCGGGAATCTTCACGCACAAAACGCTCCCCGGCGCAAGCTTCGTGCTTTTCTGCACAATCTTATTATCGCAGGTCACATGCCCGTCGCGAATCAAATTCTGCACCGCAGAGCGGGAAAGCTCCGGCAGCGCCTCCGCAATCAGCTTATCCGCGCGCCAGCCCGCCGCTGTGACCTCAATCTCATGCAGCTCCGCCATACTTATTTCCCGACCCCGTCGGCAGTCGTTTCCGTCGGCTCGTTCACTTTTTTATCTGCCGCTTCTTTTTTGTCTTTAAAGAATAAGTACCACACGGCAAACAAAATCGCACCGACCACCACGCAGCAGTCTGCAAAGTTGAACACATACGGAAAAAACAGCACATGGATGTAATCGACCACATAGCCGAAAATAAAGCGGTCGATGAGGTTACCAATGCCGCCCGCGATGATGAGCATGCACGACGTGCGCGACATCCATGTGTGGTGCTTATAGCGGAACAAAAACACGAGCAACGCTGCCATAAGCCCTATCGTCAGTATGATCAAAAGCCACGAAAGCCCGGCAAAAAAGCCGAATGCCGCGCCGTTGTTTTCAAGGTAACGGAACTCCAAAAGGCCCGGAATGCACGTCACGCTGCCGATGGGCTTTAAGTTTGTGATAACCGTCATTTTTATAAACTGATCGACAGCTGTCAGCACGGCGATCAGCAAAAGAATGAGAATGGACAAAAGAAATATCCCCTTATAACCCGAAAAAGGCGCAAGCCGGGCAAAACCGGTTTGCACCTTGGTTCGGTTCAATTATTCAACAGCACGGCGTCATTAAGCACGTACCGTTTAAAACAAATTCAATGTGTCCGAAATTATTCGGAAAGTGCTTTTGCGCAGCGCTCACACAGATCCACGTATGCCGGGTTTTTGCCGACCGTGGAGGAATATGTCCAGCAGCGCATGCACTTGCAGCCTTCTGCCTTATCGACCTGCACGGAGAGGCCAAGTGTATCGTCGGAAAGTGTGCCGCCCTCGCCGTCCACGATCTCGACCTGAGATACGATGAACACGGTTGCAAGCTCGTCTTCCACAGACTTGAGGAACGCATACAGCTCGCCGGTGCAGTACAGCGTGACCTTTGCATCGAGCGATGCACCGATCGTCTTCTCTGCACGTGCGTTTTCAAGCGCCTTCTTCACAACATCGCGGATTGCATGGATTCTATCCCAGCGTGCGATGAATTCTTCCGTCACGTCGATGCCGTACTTTTCGCTCGTCGGCTTCGGCATCTCGTTGTAAACAACGTGGCGTGCATCGCAATCGGAAGCGTGCGGCATGCTCTGCCAGATTTCGTCGGAGGTGAACGCCAAGATCGGCGCGACCAGACGGGTCATCGCATCGAGGATGATATACATCGCAGTCTGCGCGGCGCGGCGTGCAGCGGAGTTCTTCTTCTCGGTGTACAGACGATCCTTGATGACGTCGAGATAGAAGTTCGACATATCCACAACGCAGAAGTTATGGATGGCGTGGTAAGCCTGGTGGAACTCGAAGGACTCATAGCCCTCGCGCACCTTCACCATCAGCCGATCCAAACGGTTCAGCGCCCACTTATCGATGGAAAGCATCTCAGAGACCTCTACACTGTCGGTATCCGGATTAAAATCAGAAAGGTTGCCGAGCATATAGCGCGCCGTGTTGCGGATCTTTCTGTATGCGTCAGAAAGCTGTTTGAGGATTTCCGGGGAAATGCGGATATCGGCATGGTAGTCGGAAGAAGCGACCCACAGACGCAGGATATCTGCGCCGTACTTATCCACAATCTCCTGCGGCAGAATGCCGTTGCCGAGGGACTTACTCATCTTTCTGCCCTGACCGTCCACGACCCAGCCGTGTGTGACGACAGCCTTGTACGGCGCTTTGCCGCGCCATGCAATGGACGTGAGCAGCGAAGACTGGAACCAGCCGCGGTACTGGTCTGCACCCTCAAGGTACAGGTCAGCCGGCCAATGGAGATAATCGCGTGTATCGCAAACGGCAGCATGGGTCACGCCGGAATCAAACCAAACGTCCATGATGTCGCGCTCTTTTGTAAAGGAGGTGCAGCCGCACTTCTTGCACTTTGTGCCTGCGGGCAGAATTTCTTCCGCTTCCTTGATGTACCAAGCATCGGAGCCCTCTGCGCGGAACAGCTCGGAAACTGCGTGCATCGCGTCCTTCTCGATGAGCGGCTCGCCGCAGTCCTTGCAGTAGAAAATCGGAATCGGCACACCCCAGCGGCGCTGACGGGAGATACACCAGTCGTTGCGGTCACGGACCATGGAGGAAATGCGGTCTTCGCCCCAGCCCGGGATCCACTTTACGCCCTTGATGGCTTCAATCGCCTGATCCTTGATAGCGTCCACGGAGCAGAACCACTGCTCGGTCGCACGGAACAGAACCGGTTTCTTGCAGCGCCAGCAGTGCGGATACTGGTGGATGATCTTCTGTAAAGCGAACAGTGCGCCTGTATCCTCAAGGTGCTGTGCAATCGCCTTGTTCGCTTCCTCGGTCGTCAGGCCTGCAAACTGGCCCGCTTCCTCGGTCATCTTGCCATGGCTGTCCACCGGCACAACAATCGGAATTTCGGGATAGTGATTGTGGCAGACGTCATAGTCTTCGACGCCGTGGCCCGGAGCCGTGTGAACGCAGCCGGTACCGCTTTCCAACGTAACGTGGTCGCCCACGATGACGAGAGATGTGCGGTCGATGAACGGGTGCGCCGTCTTCATATACTCAAGGTCGCTGCCCTTTAAGGTGCCAAGGATCTCGTAATCGGTCTTGCCCGCCGCCTGCATGGCAGATTCGGTCAGGGCCGTTGCCATCACATAGTATTCGTCGCCGGACTTTACAAGTGCATATTCAAATTCCGGGCCGACGCAAATCGCGACGTTCGCGGGGAGCGTCCAGGTCGTCGTCGTCCAGATTACGAAGTAGGTCTTACTCAGGTCTGCGCCCATCGGGGTCAAAAGGCCCTTGTCGTCCGTCACGCGGAACTTCACATAGATGGAGTGGCAGGGATCCTCTGCGTATTCAATCTCGGCTTCCGCCAGTGCAGTCTCGCACTCCGGGCACCAGTAAACCGGCTTTAAGCCCTTATAGATGAGGCCCTTCGTCGCCATTTCGGAGAAGATCTCGATCTGCTTTGCTTCAAATTCCTTGCGCAGGGTGACATACGGGTTGTCCCATTCACCGATGCCGCCAAGACGCTTGAAGGAGTTGCGCTGCTCATCGAGGTAGCCGAGGGCAAACTCGCGGCAGAGCTTGCGCAGCTCGATGTCGGAGATTGCAGTGGAATTCGAAACGCCCGCTTTCTTTCTGGCCTTCAGCTCGGTCGGCAAGCCGTGGGTATCCCAACCAGGAACGTACGGTGCCTTAAAGCCGGACATATTCTTGTAGCGAACGATAAAGTCCTTCAGCGTCTTATTCAGCGCCGTGCCGAGGTGGATATCGCCGTTTGCATACGGAGGGCCGTCGTGCAGAACATAAAGCGGCTTACCGTCGTTCTTTTCGAGAACGGTCTCGTAAACCTTGTCTTCATACCACTTTTCGAGCATTACCGGCTCGCGCTTCGGTAGGCCGGCCTGCATGGCAAAGTCGGTCTTGGGGAGGTTCAATGTGCTTTTGTAATCCATATATTGATCCGTGCCTTTCTGCTGGTTTTATCTTCTCTTAAATTTACCCTTTTTCTTGTCGCCTTCGTCTTCAACGCCGAACTCCAGCGTGCTGAAAAGGGCATCCTTTTCTTTCTGCAAAGATTCCGGGATGTCGGCGTAAGCGTTCAAATCAAGACCGATGCCGCTAAACTGCTCCTTAATATAAGAATCCTTGTCGTAAACAGGCTGCGGCTGTACCGGCGCCGGTGCGGGAATCGGCTCCGGGACAGGTGCGGGAGCGGGCTTCGGCTCTGCGGGGGCCGGTGCGGGTTCCTCTTCGACCTGCTGTGCTGCAGGCACCGGGATTTCTTCTTCCGGCTCCTCAATCACTTCGGGCTCGGTGTATACCGGCGTCGGTTCCTCGGCGGGCGCTTTTTCCTCCTGCTCTTCCTCCGGCAGGTCAAACGTCGGAATCTTCTCAATCACGGCAAGGTGTTCTTTATAGATGCCGTAGAGCGATGCACGGAAGTTTGTCACCTCGCGCTTCATGTTCTCCAGCTCTTTCTCTTTTGCGGCGATCTGCTTTTCATAGGACTTCACAAGCGTTTCGGAGCGACCCTTCGCATCTTTTACAAGAGCGTCCGCCTTCGCGTTTGCGTCGTTCACAATCTTCTCGGCCTTCGCCTTTGCCTCACGGATGGAAGCATTGCCAAGGCGCTGTGCGCTGAGAATGGCATCCTTAATACCGTCTTCCTCTGCACGGTAAGACTCAATTTTTGCAGCCAAAATAGAAAGCTTCTCCTGCAGCTCGGCGTTTTTCGCCTGTAACTGCTGCACAGCGGCGGAATCATCCGTCTTGCGCGTTTTAATCTCTGCGTTTTCCTTTGTGAGCGCCGTTACGGTCTCCAAAACTTCATCAATAAACTGATCGACATCATCAGAATTGTAACCGGAAAAATTTGATTTTCTGAAGCTGACTTCATTGATGTCTTTAATCGATAACATGTGTGTAAGCCTCCTATATGTATTTTCTGCATTTCACAGATAAACGGCCCTTTTTCGTGACCGGGCCGAGCATATCAACAATAAATCGCCCGCAGCGGCGTATGGAGATGATGTCTCCTTCATTTACACGGTGCGAAACGGAATCCGTCTCCCTATGGTTGACGGAAACCAGACCCGCGTGCACCATCTGCGCGGCTTTTTCCCTGCCGGTGCCCGCCAAAAAGGCAACCAAGCAGTCTAAGCGTTCCGAAGCGACTACGCCGCCCATCGGCTGAAAGCTGTGCGCCTGCGGCAGCGGATCTGTAAAGCCCTTTGTAATCTGCACCCCCACCCGACCGATCTTATCGATCTGCGAAAGAAAGTGCGGCGCAAGCTCTGTTTTCACAAACAACACGGCGCGCCCTTCTTCGGCCAGAATATCGCCGAGCGATGCACGCACCACGCCCTGTGCCAGAAATGAGCCCATAAAATCGCGGTGTGAAAGCGCATCCTGCCGGCGAAACTTCACCGTGAGCCCCGTCACCGGAAACTCCTCATCTAAGGGCTCCCTATATTCAGGAAACACGCCCAAAACCGTTCGCTCCGCTTCGGGAAAGCCACCGAAAAATCGGTAATTTTCCGCATGTACACGGCGCAAATATTCTTCTGCGTACGCGCGCTCGGAAAGATCCAAAAAGCCCAAAAACGCCGGCCTTTTTTCGCCAAGGCGCAGGCAATCCTCTATTTTCGCTTCAAAAAGCTTGTCTTCCTGTGCGGCCATATCAGAACGTTACGCCGTTCTGTGCAAGATCATCGCGAATCTCCGCACCGCTCAGGCTCACGCCCGCAGGCGTGAAAATATACGTCTTCGCGGCGATGGGTCTCACCTCGCCGTGGTTCGCGTAAGAAGCGCCGCTGAGGAACGCCAGAATATAGCGCGCCTCGCCCGCGTTCGTCTCTTCAAAATTCACAACGACCGTATGGCCCTGGTTGATCTCATCCGCAATGCTATTTGTGTCGTCACGGAAAGAGTTCGGCTTAAACACAACCACCTGTGCGCCTGCGCGCGCGTGGTTAATGTTCACAACGCGGTTCGAGCTTGAAGAGGAGAACGAACGGCGTGCGGAAGGCTGCTCCTCGCGGCTGTCTGCCGTGGGCTCCGTGGCCTCGTCCTCGTAGTATTCATCATACTCATCGTCGGGCGGGTTCCACATTTTCTGAAGCTTCTCTACAATGCCTGCCATATATTATACCTCCATTTTCTGCATAACAGGGTCGGTCAGCGCGTGTAGTCGCGCGGGCCGAAAAGCGAAGAGCCGATGCGCACCATAGTGGCGCCGCACTCGATGGCCTCCGCGTAATCGGAAGACATACCCATCGAAAGGCAATTCATAAATACATTATCTATTTTTTTGGCGCGGATGTCAATAAAAGATTGATGCATTTGGGAAAAATAATTGCATAGCGCGGATTTTTCCGCACAAATTGGTGGAATTGCCATCAATCCGTTCACCTGAATGCCCGGCAGCACGGCAATTTCTTCCAATAACTCGGGCAGCGCAGCTTTTTCGATGCCGCCCTTGCTTTCTTCCCCGCCGATATTCACTTCAACGAGCACCGGCATTTTGCGGCCTATTTTCTCCGCAAGGCGGGAAATTTCCTTTGCAAGCTTTACGGAATCTACCGACTGGATGCAGTCGACCTTATCGATGATATATTTCACCTTGTTCGTCTGCAAGCGCCCGATGATCTGGCCGGAAACGCCCTTGTCCCAATCGATCTTTTCATATTTGTCCATGAATTCCTGCACGCGATTTTCGCCGATGAAGCGCAGGCCGCAGCCGATGGCATGGTTGATGACCTCCGCCGGCACGGTCTTCGTCGCCGCAAGAAACGTGATGTCCTCGGGCTTTCTGCCGGAGCGCACCGCTGCCTCCGCAATGCGGTTCGTGATGACCTTATAGTTTTCCTCTACGTCCCTAAAACGCTCCTCAAAGCATTTTTCCGTCATAAAGATCCGTCCCTTCCACAATGACTTCATCGTAAAGCTGTATCGTTCTCGAGGTGACGAGCTGCTCTTTTTCCGAGGAGGAAAGGTTCAGCTTGCACACGGCATAGCCGTCGATCGTCGCATCGGAGAATACCTGCACAAAGCGCACGCGGCTGCCGGACTTGATGTAAACACCCTTCACGTTCTGTTCCACATGCTCCGTCACATTGCCGTCCGTGTCCGTATCCGTCACGGTCACATCCGCAAAGTGGATGGCCTTTTCGTTCACGAGCACACCGGCATACGACTGTAAATCGATGCGCAGCGGCTCTTTGCGCGCGGCGGCAAGGTCTGTGTTCATGTAAGAGCACTTCAAAATGACCACTGCGTCCCCGCTCGCTTCGTCCCTATTGATCTTCACGACCTCGGCCGGGATTGTCTCCGCCGTCGCAAACGGCATCTCCACCTTCACATTCGTCGTGCGGTCAAGCCGCACAAGGTCGTTTTCATCGATGATGCACGCAATGTACCAGTTGAATTCCTTTGCCACCTTGCCGATGACCGTGCTGTCCGCATTGCTGCCCGCTTCGCCTTCTTCCAGCGCACGCACATCGCTTACGGTCAGCTGCTCCACATCGTCGATGTCCACAGCGTTTTCGTAGCCGTCCACCGTGTGGATAAAATAACCGGAAGCCGGCGACGTTACCGTGCCGGTGCTTGAAGAGGTCGTCGTCTCCAGCGTTGCACGTTCCGATTTCAAATTCTCAATGTGCGCCACATAGCTCGCGGAATCCTCCGCGCCCGTCACGATCTGCTTTTGGCCCATCAAGAGGTACAGGTCATTTTTATCGTTCGAGATCGACGAAAACGCACCGGATTTCAAATCGGAAAGCAGCCCTGTGACCGTTTTATTGATCTGGCTGCCGATGTTCTTCGGGTTCGAGGACGCGACCTCCGTGGGGTTCTCCAGCACGGCTAGCCGCGTAAGCTCCTCGTCGATGCGCAGCATGCGGTTGTGTGCGGCGGCGTCCTCTTCCGCGGGGTACAGCTCTGCTACCGTGCCGCCGAACGCCGTTTTCTCTCCGTCGTCGAGCGTGTAGTTCAAAACGCCGTCGTACCGCGAGTACACAAGCTCCTCATTGCGGATAATAAAGCCCGTGGTGTCGATGGATGCGGAAAGGTCGGCATACATGGCCGTTTCCGTTTTAAAGCCGGTGTATTGGCTTCTGTAAATCTGGTAGCCTACATATATCAAAAGCAAAATCGCCACGGCGATCGAACTGATTTTACGAAATAATGTGTTGCTTCCCATAGCGGGACTTCCTTTCAGTCTTCAAAATGCGCGCGGGCTATGTCCTCTGCCGCGCTTATCAGGTCTGCCGGGGCATCAAAATCATCCGCAAAAAGCCACACGGCATCTTCCTCCCGGCGGAACCACGTCAATTGGCGCTTGGCATAGCGCCGTGTTTCCCTTTTTATATTTTCCTTTGCTTCGTCTAAGGAGCACTGCCCCTCAAAATACGGGAACAGCTCCTTGTAGCCGATGGCCTGCACGGAGGTCTGCCCCGGCGTGCCATACCGCTTAAAATAATCCTCGGCTTCTTTTAATAGGCCGTCTGCAAACATCTGCTCCACGCGCAGGTTGATACGCCCGTAAAGCGTCTCGCGGTCTCTGAAAGACAGCACCAACATTTTCCCGTCATACGGCGATTCCACCGCTTTCGAGTTCTTCGCCTGCTTCGAGAACGGCTCGCCCGTCACCATGCAGTATTCAAGCGCGCGGATGACCCTACGCGTATTATTCGGATGGATACCCTCCGCCCCCTCGGGGTCAAGCGCCTTTAAACGTGCATAAAGCGGTTCAATGCCGTCTGCCGCAAATTCCGCTTCCAAATTACCGCGGATTTCATCGTCACGGCTGTTTTCCGTAAACGGCACCGCCTTTAAAAGCGAGCGCGCATATAAGCCCGTGCCACCGACAAGCAACACGTTTTTGCCACGCGCATGTATGTCTTCGATCACCTTTCCCGCAAGCGCCACATAGTCACTTACGCTGAACGGCTCCGCGGGATCCTGAAAACCCATCAGGTGGTGCGGCACACCCTGCATCTCGTCCGCGGTCGGCTTTGCCGTGCCGATCTCCATGCCCCTATAAATCTGCATCGAGTCACACGAAACCACCTCCG